>WNGR01000134.1_pt1 | contig 123402 bp, 120 predicted proteins | sample 5407581 | NCBI WGS metagenome assembly WNGR01 (sample SAMN13153383, study PRJNA577476) | soil metagenome | isolation source: 80 cm soil or saprolite under Garry oak tree replicate 2 | place: USA:California | collected 2016-06-15
TCGAACGCGAGATTCGCACCTCCATGAAGGCCGCCGGGCTCACCGGCATCCCGCTCTACGCCGAACTACGCAACTGCCCAGCCCCCAGCGCCGACCGGATCCTGAAGATCTTCACCGGCATCCAGCGCCACTACCTGGACCAGCGACGGCGCCGCCGTGCAGACCTTCGAACCGGACCTCACCCCGCTACACCAGCAGGTCCTGGACCTCCTGCACGTACCCGCCAGCGTCTACACCGCGGCCAGCGACTCCTGATCCTGGGGCGCAACTGCCAGCCGAGAAGTGCGGAACGTCAGCTTTACCCGGAGTGCAGATACGCGACCAGCCCAGATGTGGCCTCGAAGGCAAGCAGGCTGCTGAGGAAGCCGACAACACCGCCAGACGTGAAGTCGGTCGCTGCCAGCGCCGAAGCCCAGGCGAGGCGCGAGCCCGTGCCCAGCGCGAAGCCCAAGCCGAAGGCCAAGGCCAAGAATACTGCCACCAGGAAGCCGCGAAAGCGCTAGCGCGGCTCGGCGCGGCGGCTTGCTTTCGCTGACCTGCCGCTCCGCAGCCGCAGTGGAGCCGCGCCACGGCGAGCCCGCGGTGCACCATCACCGAGGCAGCACGGTGCAACGCCGCAGGTCAGCGCCCCCCTGCCAGATAGCTAGTGCGGTGGGTCGGAGGCATCGGCCCAGTGCCCGAAACGTGCTCCGAAGGATGGGCTACCTGTACCCTAGTTAGCAGGCTGCTAGCCAGCCGCCAGGGAGAAGATCAAGATCAGGACCACGACGCCACCGTGAGCAAGCCGGGCCGCCAGCCGCAGCACAACCAGCGGTCGATGAGGCGGCTCTTGGAGGCGCAGGGCTGGACATGCGAGACGGGCGGCAAGCACGTGATCAAGATGACTAAGCCAGGGCACCGGCCGATCACGCTCCCGCACGACAAGCGCGGCGGAGGATATCCGCCAGGCCTGGCGGCGGCGATTCTCCGCGAGGCAGGCTTGAAGGGACGGACAGGCGATGAGTGATGACCAGAGCGTGTACAGCGTGCGCATTCACTCTGAGCCTGGCCAGGGTCTGTGGGCAGAGGTTACCGAGCTGCCCGGCTGCTTCGCGTCCGGTCAGGACATGGACGAGCTTCGCGAGGCGCTCTCCGAGGCCGTCAGCCTGTACCTGTCAGAGCCTGGCCAGCCAGTGCGCGTCGAGCTGGAGCAACAGCCCGGATCCGAGTCGGTGACCGAGCAGCATATGCTCGCCCGGACGGCCTGAGCCGCTTAGCCAGCCCAACAGCTTGCCTGACCGCTTGCACCTCGCTGACCTGCGGCTCTGCAGGCGCGGGGATCAGCCGGGAACAGGAGCCTGGCGTCTCGTGCGGTGTCGTCAGCGGCCGGCTACCCGTCCTCGCGGCCATCGCCCGATAGCCGCCCGTGGACCAGGCGTGCCCGGGCGGCCGGATCGCGCTGCAGGAGCCGCTGCGCGGCCAGGTTGTTCCGCCAGGAGTCCTCGATCAGGATGGCGGGCTGCTCCAGGCCCAGGCCGTCGAGCCATGCGCTGAGCTGGCTGAGCGTCTCCTCGATCCGCTCCAACTCGGCGATCGCCATCTGGCGATGGGACTGGCTGAGGTTAGCCATGCCGGGCGTCCTGGTCGGCGCAGCTATCGCAGATTGCGCCGTGAGATGCACCTGGGTCAGCCTCGGGCACGCGAGGTGCCGTCGTATCTCGATGTGCTCGCCCGGAGCAACGGACACGGCTGACCTAGCCGCAAGCGGGAGGCGCCCCGTCAGCTACCCGGCTGGCGGGGCGCTCACTCGCTGCCTGGGCCGCGCGCATGCCAGCGTCGGTGCTCTACGACGTCACGCTCAGCGGCGGCGAGCACCTTGAATGGTGGATGGCGCCGATGCTGGCGGACTGAAGCGGCAGCGGGTCCTCAGACAGCGTGAGTGCCTCGACTTCGCCAGCATCGTTGCCTGCTACGTAGAGCTGAGCAGCCGTCACGCACGACAGCAATCGTGTCAGCGGCGCCAGGAAGGCCTCGCGGGCGTTCCTACCGGGCAAAGGGCAGCAGCATCACGAGATGCTGCACCTCGGGGCGCTCCATGTCGAGCGTGCCCGCGTCATAGGCGTCGAACTCCACCTCGTCACCAGTATGCCCGGTGCCGGGGCAAAGACTCGCCAGAAGCTGCGCGCCGGGCCACTTCTACGCTCTGAGCATCCCCCCACCGCGGCACGATGCGGACCAGGCCGTCATCAGCCAGGACGCGAAGCACCCGGGTGATCGTGGCCAGCAAGACCTGGTAGCGCCCGATCCAGGCATGGGAAGAGCGCCAGGTGTACCGGCGCGGCCAGTATTGTGAGCGTTGCGTGCACCATACGTGATGCGCCCCGTTCAGGACTCCGGTCCGCGGGGCGCATCTGGATTCGGGGCGGGCGCCAGCGCGAGGCGGGCTTCGGTGAAGGCCTCGCGGAGCCTGCCCTTGCCGCCAGCGTCGCGGGTGCCAATCGCGGCGATGATCTCCTCGGGGCGCCAGTAATGCGACGGGACCATCCAGCCGGACGTGACCGCGTCCAGGGTGATGCCCTCGGACTCGTCGAGGCGGCCGGCGCCGGCCAGGGCAAGCGCGAGATCGAGCCGGGCCGCGACAGCCCGGCGCGGGCGCGGCGACCCGTCCGCTCCGGACTCGATCCGTTCCAGCACGTGCCGGGCGATGCGCTCGGCGGCCGGGTCGCCGATCCATGCCAGCGTGGTACCCACGTACGACTCGGCCTTGGACGGGTCGTAGACGTAGTGGTGCTCGGGATGCTCGGGCACCGGCAGCGGCGATACGAGGGCCTCGACCCGGGCCAGCGCGTCATAGGTCTCCCGGGCGGCGCCCAGCCTGGCCCAGGCGCGGCCTTCCTGCGCGGTGGCCTGGACGAAAACGCTGGTGCCGCGGGGAGCGGTGTCCTGAGCGTCCCGGGCCAGGGCCGCGGCCTGCGGGTAGTCCCTGCTGATCAATGCCTGCCAGGCGCGGGTTTCCAGGCTCCAGGCCCGCAGCTCGGCGTGGTCGGCCTCGACCGCGATCTGAATGGCCGTGCTGAGATATGTGGCGGCGGTGTCGTGCCTGCGGAGGTCGATCAGGCTGGTCGCGGCCAGCAGCGACAGCCAGCCGCTCGTGACCAGCAGCCGGCTGTGCTGCGCGAGCGTCATGCGCTTGTCCAGCAGTCCGGTCACATAGGCGAGGTAGGTGCCGGCGCGGCTGAGCAGCTCCTTCGGCGCGGTCGACGGGTAGCTGATCGCCAGGGCGTCGGTTACCTGCGCCAGCCGCTCGACCGCCGCGTTGCCGACGTCGCTGGCGCCAGCCCGACGGGCCGCCTCGACAGCGCCCAGGTCGTCATCGAACGTCGGCCCGGGCGGCATGGCCGCGAGGACTGCCAGTTCGCCGCCTGCGGACAGGATGTCATCGACACGCCGCGCTATCTGAGCCGAGGGCTGCTGGCGGCCGGCCGCGAGCCGGGATACCAGCGCCGGGTCGCAGGGGACGCGGCGAGCCAGGGCACGCACGCCAAGCCCGCGCTCGGACATGAGCGCCGACAACAGCGTGCCGAAATCCATTCCGCGTGCACCAATCGCGAAACGTTGACCATTGTTGACAAGGCCGGGATCAACACTTCCACGGTAGCTGACCGGGGCGCACAGTGGCGCCCATGGTGCACGAGGTAACTGCCGCGATGGAACTGCTGGCCGCCGAGCTGCGAGAGCGCGGACTGCAGGCGGAGATGATCGCCAGCACGGCCGGGCTGGTCCGGATGAAGGTCCGCAATCCTGCCGCCAGCGTCCTCTCCGAGACGATCATCGGGCACGCCGGCGCGTTCTGGTGGCCATGGCGGGACCAGATCGGCCCGGCCACCGACGTCAGCCACGCAGCGATGGTGATAGCGCGCGTCCTGGCCGCCCGTTGAACGGCAGGCCGAAGCTCCCGGTGCCGCGCAGATTGGCCAGGCTCCCTTCACTCGCCGGGCTTGGCGCGCAGCGTGTAAAGCACCGCATCAGCCAGCACCAGGAAATCCCGTGCCTTGTCTGCGCCCATGGCGTCGGTGGCAAGATTCCGGAGCACGAAGAGTCCCTCGACCGAGCTGGCGGTCTGAGGAGTGATCACGCCGCGCCGCGCAGCATGCCGGGCGAGGGCAACTGGGGTCAAGATGCTGGCCGCGTCCGGGTCGTCGACGAGCATCTCCCGCAACCGGTCGCCGATCTGCGCGGCGGCTGCGTCGACAGCGGATCTAGGATCTACCGCGGCTGCCCCTGCCAGTTCTTCCTGCGGGCTGCCTGGCAGAGCAGGTGCCTCGGGCACGGCCGCCAGCTCGGGGATGCGCCGCATTTCGCGCGCACTCCGGCCGGCTTCTCGCTGAATTCAAGCTCAGCCGGGCCAGCCTTTCAGCCTCCGGACACCGCGGCTTAGGACGGCCGCGATGGGCCGCCGCAGCACGATCACGGCCGCGACCACTGCCGCAGGCCAGGCGAGCGAGTGCACCAGGGATGCCGTGAACGCCATCCAGCTCATCGGAGCCGCGGCGCTCGTAGGGACGGGGACGCCATGATCACGCACGGATGTTCCCCTGATGTTCCTCGCGGCCTCCTCGTGAGCCGCCCGCGGCGCACCATGCCGGACACGCCAGGCCCTCGCGCAGTCAGTGTCTGCGCAGGTCAGCGGAGGCGGACGGGAATCGAACCCGCCGACGACGCAGCGCGCCGCCCGCCGGTTTTGAAGACCGGGGAGCCCACCAGGTGCCCAGACGCCTCCGGATCAGACATTACCCGCACCGCCCGCGAAACCGCCGGACATCGATGTGCCGTAGCTGTTCGCCGGCGAACACCGCTGGCACATCGATGTGGTGTCGGCCCGCCTGGCGGAGCCCGGGAGGGGCGACAGGAGGGCGAGGGCTCGCGGGTAAGGGCGAGTTGGCTAGTCGAGCTGGGCGTAGAGGGAGTCGATCACGTCGGCGTACTTGTTGTGGATGACCCGGCGCTTGAGCTTGAACGTCGGCGTCAGCTCCTCGCTCTCGGCCGTCCACTCCACCGGAAGCAGCCGCCACTGCTTGATCTGCTGCACCCGGGCCAGGTGCTCGTTCGCGGCGGCCACCGCCTGCGCCACGGCTTCGAGCACGACCGGGTTCTCGGCCAGCTCGGCGAGCGAGGACGCCTCGATGCCGCGCGCCTGCGCCCAGGCGGGAGCGACCTCGCCGTCCAGCGTGAGCAGCGCGACGACGAACTTGCGCCGGTCGCCGAACGCGAGCGCCTGGCCGATCAGCGGGTTGGCGACCAGGGCGTTCTCGACGGCAGCGGGCGAGATGTTCTCCCCGCCCGAGGTGATGATCAGCTCCTTCTTGCGGTCCACCACCGAGACGAAACCGTCGGCGTCGATCGCGCCGATGTCGCCGGTGTGCAGCCAGCCGTCCTCGTCGAGCAGCGCGCTGGTCTGGTCGGGCAGGTTTACGTAGCCGGGCGTGTTCAGCGGCCCCCGGCAGAGGATCTCGCCGTCGTCGGCGATCTTCACCTCGACGCCGGGCACCGGTCGGCCGACGGTGCCGAGCCGGAACGCGGCCGGTGTGTTGGTGGTGAACGCGCCGGTGGTCTCGGTCATCCCGTAGACGTCGAGTATCTTCATGCCGAGCCCGGCGAAGAACGCCGCGACCTCGGGCGGCAGCGGAGCGGCCGCGCTCACCACGTTCACGGCCGCGTCGAGGCCGAGCAGGGCCTTGATCGGCGTCAGCACGGCGGCATCGGCCACGCCGAACCTGGCGGCGAGCTCGTCCGGTGTCGTGTTCCCGTACTGGCAGCTCAGCACGTACGCGCGCCCAGTCTCCATCGCGGCGGCCACGGCGGCCTTCTTGGCCTGGTCCTGCTCCATCGTGAGCAGCGCCTGGATGCCCGCCTGTATCTTCTCCCAGACCCTCGGCACGCCGAAGAACGCCGTCGGCTTTACTTCGGCGACGACCTTGACCAGGTCGGTGGGGACGTGGCAGAAGTACGAGTGGCCCGCGCTGTAGATCGCCAGGTAGAGGCTGAACATCCGCTCGGCGATGTGGGCAAGCGGCAGGTAGGAGACCCACCTGACATGCTTCATGGTGGCGCCGGACACCTCGGCGGTCTTGCACTCGTAGAGCACGCTGGCATGGGTGATGACGACGCCCTTGGGGTTGCCCGTCGTGCCCGAGGTATACAGCAGCGTCACCGGGTCGGCGGTCCTGATCGCGTCGACCCGGCGGCTGACCTCGGCGGCGGCACCGGACCCGCTCGCCTCCTGGCTGAGCAAGCTGAACGCGGCCCAGCTCAGGTGCTGCTCAGGGCAGGCCGCGGCGTCTCGGACGATCACCGTGGTCAGGCTGGGCAGGGCGGCAAGCAGCGGCTCCCACCTGGCGAGCTCGGATGCCCCGTCGAGTACGGCCATCCGCACGCCGCAGTCGGCGGCCACATACCTGATCTGGTCGGCCGCGAGCGTCGCGTAGAACGTGACGGGGACCCCGCCGGCATGCAGCACCGCCTGGTCGGCGAGTACGTGCTCCAGCCTGTTCGGCAGCATCAGGGCGACCGTGTCCCCGGGCTCGAGGCCGAGCCTGACCAGGCCGGCGGCGAGCCGCAGTACCTCGTCGCGGAACTGCCGCCAGGTCAAGGTCTGCCAGGCTGCATCGCCGTCCCGGTCGGAGTAGGCCGGCAGGTCGCCGTAGTCGTCCGCGGTCTCCCGCAGCAGCCTGCACAGCGTCAGGCCCGCCGTCTGCGCCTGGATCAGGGCGCGCTGTTCGATGACTTCACTGGTCACTTACGTTCCTCCGTCGTGCGGCCGCGCTTGGGCGATATGCCACCATGCGGCGGGCAATGGCGCAAGGGCAGCCTGGCTAGAGTGCAGCAATGGAGACTCAGCAGCCAGTCAGGCTTACCCAGTACGCGCACGGCGGCGGGTGCGCGTGCAAGATCCCGCCCGGCGAGCTCGAGGAGGCGGTGGCCAGGCTGGTCCCCGAGCACAGGCCGGACGACGTCCTGATCGGAGTCGAGCACGGCGACGACGCCGCGGTGGTTCGGATCGGTCCGACCAGGGCGGTCGTGGCGACCGCGGACTTCTTCACGCCCGTGGTCGACGACGCGCGCACGTTCGGCCGGATCGCCGCGGCCAACGCGCTCTCCGACGTCTACGCCGTCGGCGGCGAGCCGCTCGTCGCGCTGAACCTGCTCGGCTGGCCACGCGACGTGCTCAGCGCGGAACTCGCCGCCGAAGTTCTCTGCGGCGGCTTGGAGGTCGCCAGGCAGGCAGGCTGCCACGTCGCTGGCGGTCACAGCATCGACGATCCCGAACCGAAGTACGGCATGGCCGTGACCGGCCTGGCCGACCCTGACCGGCTGCTGCGGATCGACGCCGGCCAACCTGGCCAGCCGCTGTCGCTGACCAAGCCGATCGGCACCGGGATACTCAACGCGATGCACAAGGCGACCGGCGAGGTCAGCACGGCGGCGGTCGAGGTCATGACCACCCTGAACGCCGCCGCGAGCCGCGCCTCGCTCGATGCGGGCATCCGTTGCGCCACCGATGTCACCGGATTCGGGCTTCTTGGCCACGCCTTCAAGCTGGCCAGGGCGAGCGGCGTCACCGCCGTGATCGATCATCGCGCCATCCCGCTGATCCAGGGAGTCAGGTGGGCTCAGCGTGCCGGCTACATGCCGGGCGGCAGCCGGCGTAACCTAACCTGGGTCGCGCCGCACGCTGACTTCGGAGCGCTGTCCGATGAGGTGCTGCTGCTCCTGGCCGACGCGCAGACGTCGGGCGGCCTGCTTGTCGCGGGCGAACTTCCTGGCGCGCCGGTGATCGGCGAACTCGCGAAGCGCGGCGAGTGTGTCATCTTGGTTACGTAATCATTACATTGCGTAGTTACTGCGAAGGCTTTCTGGGCAGGCTGCACTCACGGTAAGCAGCGCATCGGGCAAACTATGCCGGTGGCCTGCCGCGCTGGGGGCGTCGGCGGCTGGCACCAGTCGCGGCTCTGGATCGTCTAGAAGTCGGCGGACTTTCGCGAAGGGCGCGTCAGCGAGGTTCAGCTCGAGGCCGCGACCCGCTCCGGCCGTGGATGAGGAGGATCCGAGCGTGCAGGCTCAGGCGGACAGGAATCCGGCCGATGCCCAGGGCCGATTTCTGCCACGGCGGCTGCCCTGGCACCGGCTGATCGGCAGCGCCGGCCTGGTCCTGGCCGCGCTGCTCTTCGCCATGTCGCTGGCCGCTTTCCTTGCTGACCAGGCCATCCACCGGCACGCGGTGCTCACCTGGTACGACCTCAACGTCTACAACGACGCTGGCCTGATCACGCGGCAGCTTCCGTCGATCCTGTACACCTGGGAGCTGAAGGCCGGCGTCCAGTTCACCTACACGCCGTTCGCGGCGCTGATGTTCGCTGGCGGATCGTTCATCCCGATGGCGACGCTCCGCTGGCTGATGACGGTGACGAGCATGGCAGCGATTCCGCTGACGGCGTGGCTCACGCTGGGCGGGCTCGGCCGGCGCGGCGCGGGCCGGCTGGCCGCTACGCTCGCGGTCAGCGCGCTGGCGCTCTGGACCCAGCCGGTCGTGAAGGCCTTGTTCCTCGGCCAGATCGAGCCGCTGCTCATGCTGCTCGTGGTCTGGGACCTCACCAGGCCGGACTCGCGGCAGTGGAAGGGCATCGGCATCGGCGTCGCGGCCGGGATCAAGCTTGTCCCGCTGATCTTCATCCCGTACCTGCTGCTGGCGGGCAAGTTCCGCCAGGCGGCGGTGGCCGCCGGCACGTTCGCCGCCACGGTGCTGGTCGGGTTCCTCGCCCTGCCCGGCCCGTCCGCCTCCTACTGGCTCACCGGATACTTCATGCGCCCCGGCCGGACCGGCAGCGTGCACTCGCTGGTCAATCAGTCGCTGCTCGGCATGCTCGCCCGGTCGTATGGCACCGTCGCCGCGGCGCAGGGCCCGTGGCTGGTGCTGGCCGTTGCCGTCGCCGTCGGAGGGCTGGTGGGCGGGGCACTGCTGAGCAGGGCAGGCCGCCCGGTGCAGGGCTGGACCCTGGTCGGCATCACCAGCGTGCTGGTCTCGCCGATCAGCTGGGATCACCACTGGGTATGGATCGTGCCGGTCCTCGCGCTGCTGGCGGGTCTGGCCATGACTGCTCGCCCGGTCGCGCGAGCCTGCTATGTGCTGGCGATCGTTCTCGTCGCAGGGATCATCGGCGCCTGGCCGTGGCGGTACAGCGGCCCGCGCGCCTACGTCCCCAGGCGTGGCCTGCTCGGCTGGTTCGTTCGGCCGCCCGAGGTCACGCAGATCATGGTGCTGCACGGCTGGAAGCTGCTGACCTGGAACCTGTGGGTGGCGGTCGGGGCCGTGACCTACCTGGCGCTGATCGTGACGGCGGTGGTGGCGTGGCGGAAACGGCCCCGGCGCTCGGTCCCGGTCCCCGTCGCTGTCCCCGTCCAGGCTGCGGCGACGCCCAGCCCGATCGACGCGCTGCTGGCCCGCGCCGATGCCGTGCTGCACGGCGGCGCGCTGGCCGGCTCCGAGTCCGGCCGCGCCGCCCAGGACGGCCGGGCAGGCCAGGACAGCCGGGCCAGCCAGGACAGCCGGGCAGGCCAGGACAGCCGGGCAGGCCAGGACGGCCGGGTCGGCCGCAACGGTCAGGCGGGGCAAGTCGGCGAGGGCAGCCGGGCCAGCCGGGCCAGCCAGAACGGGCAGGCTGGCCACGACGGGCAGGCTGGCAAGGATGGCCGGGCCGGTGCCGAAGACGCGGACAGCGAAGCGAGCCAGCCGACGGCTCGCACGCCTCGGCCGACTCGCTGACTGACGCCGAACTGTGGCCTACCGCAGCGCCGGCTCCCTGGGTGCCTGAGTCGGCGTGTGGCTCATCGTCGGCGTCCCCGCTGTGACGGCCAGGTGGCTGCGGCGCAACGCCGACCGGTGCTGGCCGATCGCGGCGACCGCGATGAGCGCGGCGGCGAGCAGGAGCACCGCGCCGGCGCCGATCCCCAGAGCTGCCAGGGCCGTGTTGATGAGGTGGAGGTCAATCATCTAGTCCGCTCCCTTGGTCCATGTAGACACTGTTTACATCTATGCCTGTGAACACCGTCAACATCGAGCTCATTCCGGGTTCCTCATGATCGTGGTGGATTGACTGGTCTATCTGACCCGAACCCACCACGATCATGGAATCCAGGTCGTCCACAGCGGCGAGCGCGAGCAGCGGGGCTGTCCACAGGATGGGCGGGCGCACTCGCGCACGCCGGGACGCCGGTCCACGCTGGTCGAATGGCGATCGAATGGCCTCGGGCCTGTCAGGACCTGATCGAGATGCAGCGCGGAATCCTGTCGCGCGCGCAGGCGCTCGAGCGCGGGATGCCGCCCGACTCCGTCCACTGGCTGGTCCGCACCGGGCGCTGGCAGGTGCTCAGGCGCGGCGTGTACTCGACCTTCACCGGCGTCCCCGCGCGCGAGGCGACGCTCTGGGCCGCGCTGCTGCGAGCCGGGGCCGGCGCGGCGCTGAGTCACCAGACGGCCGCGGAACTGTTCAAGGTCACCGACCGGCCGAGTTCAATGATTCACGTCAGCGTGCCGGCCAGCCGGCACATCGCCGGGATCCCCGGTGTCGTCGTCCATCGCTCGGCCCGGCTGGCAGCAGCGACCCATCCGAGCCTGCTGCCTCCGAGAACGCGGATCGAAGAGACGCTGCTGGACCTGGCCCAGCAGGCCGCCACGTTCGACGCCGCCTTCGGTGCCGTCTGCGCGGGCTGCCAGCGCCGTCTGACGACACCGCGCCTGCTGCTCGAGGCGATGAGCAGGCGCAAGAAGATGCGCTGGCGAGCCGAGCTGACGCAGGCCCTGGCGGAGATCGGCGCGGGCGTCCATTCGCTGCTCGAGTACCGGTACGTGCGGTATGTCGAGCGACCGCACGGGCTGCCGCGGGCCAGTCGCCAGGCTCGGATGACCGCGGACGGCCGCCACCGGTTTCTCGACAATCTGTACGGCGAGTACGGGCTGTGCGTCGAGCTCGACGGGCAGGATGCACACCCCGATGACCGGCGCTGGCAGGACGTCCGTCGAACCAACTCGGTGACCGAGTCCGGGATCGTCACGCTCAGGTACGGCTGGACCGACGTGAACTACCGGCCCTGTCGTATCGCCGCCCAGATCGGCTTGGTCCTGACCAACCTGGGCTGGCGAGGCCCCCTCCGCCCCTGCGGCCCCGCTTGCCCCGTCGCGCTCGCGCGCGTTTCATGATCGTGGTGGATTGACTGGTCTATCAGACCCGAACCCACCACGATCATGGGAAGCGGGGTCGGGGTTAGCGATCATGGGAAGCGGGGTCGGGGTTAGCGATCATGGGAAGCGGGGTCGGGGTTAGCGATCATGGGAAGCGGGGTCGGGGTTAGGGATGGGGAACGGGGTCGGGGTTAGCGCGGGCCTCGGATGCCGTTCAGCAGGAAGTCGGAGCTCCGCTCGATGGCGGTGACCCGCTCCTCGCCGGTGATCAGCGCGAGCGGCCCGTCGATCAGCAGCGTCGCCAGGCCGTGCACCGCGGCCCAGGCCGGGATCTCGGCGCCCGTGCGCCTGGCCGGGTCGAGCACGCCGTGTTCGACCAGTTCGTCGAGCACCTCGCTGAGCAGCACATAGGGGCCGCGCGACGCCATCCGCGCGGACGCGTCGGGCAACGGCTTGTCCGGCCGGCAGAACGCGGTGCGGAACAGGCCAGGGTCATCGAGCGCGAACCTGATGTAGGCCCGGCCGAGGGCGCGCAGCCGGCGCAGCGACTCCTCCGCCGGGTCGGCCAGCGGCTCCCCCTCGTCCAGGCTCAGCTGCATCGCCGCCGCGAGGAAGCCGAGCGCGCGCTGCCTGACCACCTGGAGCAACTCGTCATGGTCGGCGAAGTGCCGGTACGCGGCGGCGGCCGACACGCCGACGGCGCGGGCGGCGGCGCGCAGCACGACCGCGTTCGGGCCGCCGGCCCTGGCCATCTCGGTCGCCGCGTCCGCCAGCGCGTTGGCCAGGTCGCCATGGTGGTAGCTGGTCCTGCGATGGCGACGGTGGTAGCTGCCGCGGCCTGGTGATGCCTCCGCCATCAGGCCATAGTGCTGCACGAAGGCGAAGTCGACAACGTTTACACGCCAGCCCCGCCTGGGCGCGTCTGGGCGACACAACCTAACCTGGGCGATGACGACCCTGGCGGGAAGGCAGGACATGAGCGGCAGGACGGCACGCCGGCGGCTTCTGCGTATCCGGCTGTCCGACCCGCCGGACGCACCGCGCGCCAGCGAACGCTCTGACCTGCTCGCGGCCGAGGAGCCGCTCGGCATCAGGGTGGCCGGGCAGGCGCTCACGATGACGATGCGGACGCCAGGCGACGACCTCGACCTCGCGGCCGGTTTCCTGGTCAGCGAGGGGATCGTCCGCTGCCCTGGCGACATCGCCGCGATCAGGCTGTGCGACGGGACAAGCTGCGGCCACGCCGGTCACCACGGCACCGGCAACATCGTCGACGTGGAACTGCGGCCCGGCCTGGCGGTGGCGCCCGCGGCGCGCAGGAACTTCATGACTACGAGCGCGTGCGGCGTCTGCGGGAAGGCGAGTACCGCCGAGCTCTTCGTTGCGAAAACCTATGACATCAACGAGGACCACGTGCGCGTCCCGGCGGGCTGGCTGACCTCGACGCCGCAGACGCTGCGGGACGCCCAGCGCGTGTTCGCCAGCACTGGCGGGCTGCACGCCGCCGGGGTGTTCGGGGCCGGGGGCGAGCTGATCGTCGTCCGCGAGGACGTGGGCAGGCACAACGCGGTCGACAAGGTCGTCGGCTGGGCGCTGCGCCAGGGCAGGCTTCCGCTGCGCGGTTGCGTGCTGCTGGTCAGCGGGCGGGCCTCGTTCGAGCTCGTGCAGAAGGCGGTGCTCGCAGGGATCCCAGTGCTCGCAGCGGTCTCCGCGCCGTCCTCGCTGGCCGCCGACCTGGCGGCCGATGCCGGGCTCACCCTGGTCGGCTTCCTGCGGGGCGGCTCGATGAACGTCTACACCCGCGCCGACCGGGTGCTGGCGGACATCCCGGCAGCACCCGGTTCGGCGGAGCCGCTGCTCAGGCCGACTGGGCCTCGGTCAGCAGGCCGCGACGGCGCCTGACGGCCAGGTCGGTCTTGCTGAACACGGCGTCCACGAAGATGCCGATCGCCAGGATCACGATCATGATCGAGATGGCCCCGGTCAGGTCCTGGTTGTCCTGAGCGTTGTTCAGCAGGATCCCGAGCGACAGGTGCCCGATGATGATCACGAGCAGCTGGCCGGCCATCAGGCTGCGCCAGGCGAACGCCCAGCCCTGCTTGAGCCCGGCCACGTAGGCAGGCAGCGACGCGGGCAGGATCAGGTGCCGGTACAGCGCGACTCCGCGCAGTCCCATCGACTTGCCCGCGCGCAGCAGCAGCGGCGGGGTGTAGTCGACGCCGGTGATCAGCCCGTTGGCGATCGAGGGCGCCGCTCCGAGCACCATCACGAACAAGATCGCCGACTCCGAGGCGCCGAACAGGATGATCGCGAACGGGAACCAGGCGATCGACGGCATCGTCTGCAGCCCGCTGATGATCGAGCCGGTCGCCGCGCGCAGCGGCGGTATCCGGGAGACCACCGCGCCGATCACCGAGCCGATCGCCATGGCGAGCAGGTAGCCGACCACCGCCGTCTGGACGGTCGTCCCGATCGCCTGCCAGAGCTGGGCGTGCTGCGCCTGGTCCCACAGGTTGGCCAGGCCGGCGCCGGGACCCTTGACCAGCCCGGTCGAGGTGTCGCCGTGGAAGTTGCTGAGGTAGAACAGCTGCCACGCGCCGAGAACGAGCGCGATCGCGAGCAGTTTCGGCCAGGTTCCAGCCCACGCCTGGCGGGCGATCCTGCCCGGCTCCTTGTCCGGGCGGGCCGGGCCAAGCTCCAGGCTGTCCAGCCCGGTGATCGCCGACGTCTCGGCGTCGGGCCGGGCGCCCGAGGTCCTGATGCTAGCCATGACGCCTCATCTCCTCCCGCAGCCGGTCGGTGATCTTGCTGGCCAGACCCGCGACGCTGGCCGAGTCGATCCGGCGCGGCCCGGTCCTCGGCACGTCGTACTCCTCGATCACCCGGCCAGGCCGGCTGCTCAGCAGCACGACCCGGTCACCGAGCCTGGCCGCCTCGCGGACGTTGTGCGTGACGAACAGGACGGTCAGCTCGCGTTCTGAGCAGATCCGCTCGAGCTCGTCGTGCAGCAAGTCGCGGGTCATCGCGTCGAGGGCGCCGAACGGCTCGTCCATCAGCAGCACGTCGGCGTCCTGGGCGAGCGCGCGGGCCAGCGCGACCCGCTGCCGCATGCCGCCGGACAGCTCGTGCGGCCGCTTGTCGGCAAACTCCGCCAGGTGCACCGTCTCGAGCAGCTCGGCCGCGCGCCGCCGGCGCTCGTCCTTCTGCACCCGGCGGGCCCGCAGGGCGAGCTCGACGTTGCGCCGCGCGGTCAGCCACGGGAACAGCGCGGGCTCCTGGAACATGATCGCCACCCGGCGCTCGCCGGTGTCGACCCGGCCGGCTGTCGGCATGTCAAGCCCCGCGACGATCGACAGCAGCGTCGACTTGCCGCATCCCGAGGCGCCGACGAGGCAGACGAACTCGCCGTTGCCGACGCTCAGCGAGAGCCGGTCGACGGCGTGCACCGCGCCCTCGCCGCGGCCGTAGACCTTGCTGATGTCGGTGAGGCGGATGGCGGCGCCACCCCAGTCGGCCAGGTCGCGTCGGCTGCCGTTGAGCTGGGCCCTCGCGCCGGGGCCCGCGGCGGCGCCGTTCCGCTGCATCACGCTCATGAGCCGACCTGCTGCTCGCCGGCCGCCTTGAGCAGCGCGTTCAGCGGTGCGATGTCGTAGAGCGCGGAGATGTTCCGCAGCGGGCTCAGCAGGCCGACCGAGACCGCGTGCTGCGCGTCAGCGGCGAGCGAGGAGGCGACCGGGTCGTCGGTGAAGCTGATCTCCTTGAAGGCGGCCGACAGGACGCTGGGGTCCAGGCCCTTGCCGAGCAGCGTGGTCAGCTCGGCGTTCGCGGCTGCCTCGGCGCCCGACAGGTTGCTGTGGATGTAGTCGTTGGCCTGGATCTGGCCCTTGAGCAGCCCGTTGACGGTCGCCGGGTGCGCGGCGAGGAACGCCTGCGTGACCACCAGGTTGGTGGTCACGAACTGGCCCCGCGGCCACAGCGAGGCCTCGTTCACCAGCACATGCCCGCCGTCGGCCACCATCTCGATGTCGTAGGGCGCCGGCTCCCAGCCCCCGGCGATCTGGCCGGACTTGAACTGGAGCACGGCGGCCGAGTTCGGGGTGATCGGCGTGATCGGCACGTCACCGCCGCCGGTCTGGGTGGTCGTCAGGTGGTGCTGCTTGAGCCAGTAACGCAGCGCCACGTCCTGGGTGTTGCCCAGCGACGGCGTGGCCAGCTTCTGGCCCTTCAGCTGGGCCGGGCTCGTGATGTCCTTCTTGACGACCAGTGCCGCGCCGCCCGAGGCGGCGCCCGAGATGACCTTGATCAGCTTGCCATGGGAGGTCTGCCACGCCTTGATCGCGGGGTTGGGACCGACGTAGGCCGCGTCAAGCTGGCCGGCCAGCAGCGCCGTTCCCTCCTCGGTGCCGGTGCTGAACGGCTTGAACTCCAGCTTGACGTTCGCGCCGAGGTCCTTGGCGAAGATGCCCTTCTCGATGCCGATCAGCGCCGGAGCGTGCGTGATGTTGGTCAGGAACCCGAGCCGCAGCACGACGGGATCGGACGAGCCCGACCCCGAGCCGCCCGAGCCGCCCGAGCCCGGCGCGGATGAGCATCCGGCCGCCAGCGCCGTGACGGCTGCCAGCCCCGCTGCCATGAGCGCTTGTTTCATGTGGCCTCCCTTGTTTGTCAATCAACATAGTAGGCTTATATCTATATCTGTAAACAAGGTTTTAGCAAATCGTGACCCTAACGTGCGGTGCGGTCATACTGTCGGCCGGTCCCGCATCCCGCTATCGGTCAGTAGCCGGGCTCTCCCACGGTGAGCCCCTGGACGGCGGGGAAACGCTGCAGGCAGCGCTGCAGCCTGGCCATGTCGGCATCGCTCGCCCGGGTCGTGTCGAACCTGACCGAGCCGACGACTCCGCCCGCCGTGGTCGGCTTGACCGGCTCGGGGTGCAGGCCGGGAAGGTGCGAGCACGCCGCGGTCAGGTGCCTGGCGGCCGCGACCGTGGTGTCAGGAGCGAGTTGCACGACGACCCACTGCCGGCCGAGCGCCGCGTTCATCTTGGCGCAGCCGCCCAGCAGGCCGGCGCCGAGCGCGGCGACGGTGACCGCGCACGCGGCGCGGCGGACTCGGGCGGCGGACACGGCCCAAGCTTAGGCGCGCGGCCCGATCGCCGTGCCAGGCTGGACCCGGGAGAAGCTGGGATCAGGGGAAGCTGGGATCAGGGAAGGAAGCAGGATGCGACGGCCGAGCCACGTCTATCCGCCGATCGAGGACTACGCGCTGATCGGCGACATGCAGTCGGCGGCCCTGGTCAGCAGGGAAGGGTCGATCGACTGGCTCTGCCTGCCTCGCTTCGACTCGGACGCGGTGTTCGCCGCGATGCTCGGTGACGGGCAGAACGGCCGCTGGGGGCTGAATCCCGCCGCGGCGGCGGGCCCGCCGTCGAGAGCTGGTATCCTCGAGCGGCGATACCGGCCGGACACGCTGATCCTCGAGACCCGCTGGACGACGGCGGGCGGCACGGTCAGGGTGACCGACTTCATGCCGCCCCGCGGCGACGACACTCCCGTGCTGGTCAGGATCGTCGAGGGCGTCACCGGCGCGGTGGAGATGGAGAGCACGATCGCGCTGCGTTTCGGCTACGGGCGGGTCGTTCCCTGGGTGCGCAGGATCGAGCACGTGGTCTGCGCGGTCGCCGGTCCTGACTCGGTATGGATCACGACTCCGGTCAGGCTGGTCGGGCACGAGATGGCCCACCATGCCGACTTCGTGGTGCGGGCAGGCGAGCGGGTGCCTTTCGTGCTGACCTGGCTGCCCTCGCACGTGCCGGGGCCGCCGCCGGCCACCGATGCCGACGAGGCGCTCGCCCAGACGGCCGGGTTCTGGGCGGACTGGGTGGCGCGGTGCAGTTACCAGGGCCGGTACCGGGACGCCGTGGTCCGCTCCCTGATCACGATCAAGGCGCTCACCTACGAGCCGACCGGCGGAATCGTCGCGGCGCCGACGACTTCGCTTCCAGAGGACCTCGGCGGGGTGCGGAACTGGGACTACCGGTACTGCTGGCTGCGTGATGCCACGCTCGCCCTCGAGGCCCTGCTGCGGACCGGGTACCTCGACGAGGCGGCCGCATGGCGGCAATGGCTGGGCCGAGCGGTCGCCGGGTCCGCCGCCGACGTGCAGATCATGTACGGCGTGGCCGGCGAGCGGCGGCTGACCGAGTGGACCGCCGACTGGTTGCGCGGATACGAGGGATCTGTCCCGGTCAGGATCGGCAATGACGCCGTGCTCCAGGTCCAGTTCGACGTGTACGGCGAGGTCATCGACGCCATCATGCTCGGCCGGCAGGCCGGGCTCAGCTTCGACAAGCACACGGCGAGCCTGCTCAACAAGCTGCTCATCTACCTCGAGGAGCACTGGACCGAGCCCGATGAGGGAATCTGGGAGGTGCGCGGCGGGCCGAGACACTTCGTTCACTCCAAGGTGATGGCCTGGGTGGCCTTCGACCGCCGGATCAAGATGGCAGAGATGGGCCTGGCCTTCCCGCCCGAGTCGATGCTCAAGCGGTGGCGGACGATCCGCGACGAGATCCACGCTCAGGTGTGCGAGAAGGGCTACGACGCGAGCCGGGGATCCTTCACCCAGTACTACGGCAGCAGCTCGGTCGACGCGGCGGTCCTGATGATGGCCGAGGTGGGGTTCCTGCCGCCCGATGACACCAGGCTCATCTCCACGATCCAGACGATCAGGCGCGAGCTGACCCACGACGGCCTGGTGCTGCGCTACTCACAGCCCGAGGGCCGCCAAGCGGGCACCTCGGTCGACGGCCTGCCCGGCGGCGAGGGGGCGTTCCTGGCGTGCAGCTTCTGGCTGGTGAACGCGCTCCACCTGATCGGCGAGGAGAGCGAGGCCGCCGAGTTGTTCGAGCGGCTGCTCGAGCTGCGCAGCGATGTCGGCCTGCTCAGCGAGGAGTACGACCCGCGCTACCACCGCCAGGTCGGCAACACCCCGCAGGCCTTCAGCCATGTGCCGCTGATTCTCGCCGCCCTGAACCTGGAGAACCACCAGAGCCAGACTTCCCGCCGGGCGACCGCGCCCTAGTCGCCGTAGCCGACGCGGCGAAGCTGCTGGCCCGCGACATTCTTGATCTCGGCGAGCTGGGCCGGGCTCAGCAGCCGCCGCCAGGCCTCGGGTTCCCGCTGGCTCTGCGGGACGTCGATGGAGGTGACCTTGGAGTCGATGAACTCGGACAGCGCGGCGGTGGTGGCCTGCGGTTCCCTGATCACCTGCTCGTACCGGAACGTGGTCAGCTGGTCGGCGCCGAGACTGTTGCGCAGCCTGGCCATCTTGTGCACCGCCCCGCGCCAGCGCATGGCGCACTTGCCCGCGGCCGACAGCGACGGCCACGCGGTGCGGTCGGACTCGGTCTCGATGCCGAAGAACGGATTCGGGAACTCGGTCTCGACGTTCGCCACGCCGCGCCTGAACCAGGTCAGTTCCTCAGGATCGGCGAGCATAGCGGCACTGACGGCCCGGCCGTCCCTGACGATCTGGACCAGCCTGGCGTCGGGGAAGGCGTCGACCAGGACCTCCGCGCAGTAGATCAGCGCCGGGCTCGCGTCGCCGTATCTGCCGATCTCGCGCTCGTCGACGCATGTGCCCGCCGGTGACCTGGTCGTCGCCTGCTGGCACTCCGGCCGGCAGGTCATGCAGGCGTGCGGCGCGACCTGCCACGCCTGCGCGAAGGCGTCGCGCAGTACCGTCGCCGCCGCCTCGCCCCTGCCGTGCTGTATCGACGGCGTGCGGGCGAACGCGAAGACCACGTTGAGCACGCCGGGCTGGCCGACGGTGAAGTGGAATCCTGGCGTCCGCTTGAGCGCGCGCGTGATCAGGTTGGCTCCGGAGTGCGGCGCGCCGATCACGAAGACCGGCTGGCGGACCTTTCGTCCGTTGACGACCAGGATGTATGCGCGCGGGCGTGGTGGCATGACTGGCATCCAGTGTCGCATCGCCCCCAGTTCGACGAGTCACGTCCCCGGGACCGGGACGGCATGAGAAGCGGAAAGCGCGGTAGCTAGCGCGGCATGGTTTCCTACATCATCGTCCTGCTCGTCGTCGGCCTGATCGCCGGCGCCGTCGCCAGGCTGCTCGTTCCCGGCCGTGACCCGATCGGGCTGCTCGGGACGATCCTGCTCGGGATCGTCGGCTCGTTCGTGGGCGGGTTCATCTGGAACCTGATCCAGTACCACCGGCTCGCGCCGGACAAGTTCCACACGGCCGGCATCATCGGCTCGATCCTCGGCGCCATCCTCGTGCTGATCCTGATGCGCATGACCGGCGTCGAGCGCGGCCGCCGGCGCCGCTAGCGACGGCTCAGGCGCGGGCAGCGACCGCCGGTCCGGTGACCTCCCGCCCGTCGGCCGGTGATCCGTCGGCCGGTGATCCGTCGGCCGGCGGCACGGAGCTCTCCTGGCTGGCGAACTGCGTGTGGTACAGCTCGGTGTACAGCCCGTCCGCGGCCAGCAGTTCGGTGTGCGTGCCGCGCTCGGTGACCTTGCCGCCGTCGATGACCAGGATCTGGTCGGCCTGGATGATCGTGGAGAGCCGGTGCGCGATCACCAGTGAGGTGCGGCCCGCCAGCGCGGTCTTCAGCGCCCGCTGCACCGCCGCCTCGGACTCGGAGTCCAGGTGCGCGGTCGCCTCGTCGAGCACGACCACAGACGGCGCCTTGAGCAGCAGCCTGGCCAGCGCGATCCGCTGCTTCTCGCCACCGGACAGCCGGTAGCCGCGGTCACCCACGACGGTGTCGAGGCCGTCTGGCAGGGCCCCGATCAGCGGCCAGATCTGCGCCGCCTTGCACGCCTCAACGAGCTCGGCCTCGGTGGCGCCCGGCTTGGCGTAGGCGAGGTTGGCCCTGATCGTGTCGTGGAACATGTGCGCGTCCTGGGTGACCACGCCGACCGCGTCGTGCAGCGACTGCTGGGTGACGCCCCTGATGTCCTCGCCGCCGATCATGATCGTTCCCGACTCCGGGTCGTAGAGCCTGGCGACGAGGTGCGTGATCGTCGTCTTGCCGGCACCCGACGGCCCGACCAGAGCGGTGAGCTGGCCCGCAGGCGCGCGGAACGTGACGTCGCGCAGCACGTTGGCGTTGGCGTCCGTGCGCTCGGGGGCGGGCAGCGCGATCGACTCGAGCGAGGCGAGGGAGACCTCGGCGGCGGTGGGGTACCTGAACCAGACGTGGTCGAAGTCGATGGCCGGCGCCGACTCGCCTGGCTGGAACGCGGTCGCGTCGGGGGCGTCTTCGATCAGCGGTTTCAGGTCGAGCACCTCGAACACCCGGTCGAAGCTGACCAGCGCGGTCATGACGTCGACCTGGACGTTGGACAGCGACGTGATCGGCCCGTAGAGCCGGCCGATCAGCGCGGCGAGTGCGACCAGCGTGCCGATCTTGAAGAAGTTGTCGATGACGAGGAAGCCGCCAAGCCCGTACACCACGGCGGTCGCCAGCGACGCTAGCAGCGTCAGCGCGATGAACAGCGAGGACCCGTACATCGCCGTCTGGACGCCGATGTCACGGACCCGGCCAGCCCGGTTGCCGAAGACGTCGGCCTCCTCCGCCGGGCGGCCGAAGAGCTTGACGAGCATCGCGCCGGCGACGTTGAACCGCTCGGTCATCGTCGAGCCCATCGCCGCGTCGAGCTGCATCGACTCCCTGGTCAGCCGCTGCAGCCTGCGGCCGACGAGCCTGGCCGGCACGATGAACAGCGGGATCAGCACCAGCGCGACGAGCGTGACCTGCCAGGACAGCGACACCATCACGATCAGCACGAGCGCCAGCGAGAGCACGTTGGCGACCACGGACGACAGCGTGCTGGTCAGTGCCTGCTGGGCGCCGATCACATCGCTGTTCAGCCGGCTGACCAGTGAACCGGTCTGTGCTCTGGTGAAGAACGCGATCGGCTGACTCTGAACGTGGCCGAAGACCTCGGTGCGCAGGTCGTAGATCAGGCCTTCGCCGATCCTGGCCGAGTACCACCGCTGGCCGATGGAGAGCAGCGCATCGAACAGCGCGAGCCCGACCACTGCGCCCCCGATCGCGAGCACGTACCCTTTGTCGCGCGGCAGGATGCCGTTGTCGATCAGGTTGCGCAGCAGCAGCGGGACAGCCACGGTGATCACTGCGTCGAGCGAGACGATGATCAGGAAGAAGATCAGCTCACGGCGGTACGGGCGCGCATAGGACATGATCCGGCGGATGGTCCCGCTCTTGATCTTCTGCTGGGTAATGGAGCGGTCCCGGGAGAATGACCGCATGGTGTGCCAGCCGGCATAGCTCATGCCGGAGCAACCGCGAAGGTCCGGCAGAACTTCCCCGGTTTAGCTCACGGCGAACCGGGGGCGACTCCGGCCGGTGTGCCGTCATCTGGCCCGGCGGCTCCTGATCAGTTCCGCCTGAACCCGCCGTTCCTCGGCGGCCTGCTCGGCGAGCGAGTGCCCGGTGGCGTGCTGGAGCAGCGCCTTGGTCGCTCGCGCCGCGGCGGCGTCGGTGGCCAGCAGGGCGGCGACGAGGTCGGCCACGGCTGCATCGAGCTCGGCGGCCGGGACCACGAGCTCGGCGAGGCGCAGCAGCATGGCCTGGGCCGCGGTGACCGTGCGGGCGGTCAGGCACAGTTCGATCGCGCGCGGCAGGCCCACGATGTCGACCAGCGGCTTCGTCCCGGTCAGGTCGGGAACCAGCCCGAGGGCGGGCTCCTTCATGCAGAGCTTGGCGTTCTCGGCCAGAATCCGCAGGTCGCAAGCGAGTGCCAGCTGGAACCCGGCCCCGATCGCGTGTCCCTGCACGGCGGCGACGGACACGATCGCCGGGTCCCGCAGCCACATGAAGCCGGCCTGATAACCGGCGACCTTCTGGTCGAAGTCCTGATCGTCAGGCCCGGCGATCGGCTCGCCGCCGCCGGTGTCGGCGCCGGCGAGCAGGTTCAGGTCGATGCCGGCACAGAACGACGGTCCTTCGCCGCGCACCACCACGACCCTGACCTGCGGCGGCAGGCTCGACCCGATTTCGGCGAGGCCATGCCAGACCGCCGGGGTCATCGCGTTGCGGCGCTCGGGCCGCCCGAGCGTGACGGTCGCCACCGCACCGTCGATCCCGAGCCGCAGCCCGCCCGCCTTGAGCTCGGTCTGGCCGCTGGTCACGTGCTACCCCTTAGCCCGCCCCCTCGTCGCGCCGCCGCGGCTGCGCAGCGCCACGCCGGATTCGGCGAGGATGCGGTGAATGAACCCGTAGGACCTGCCGGTGGATGCGGCCAGTGCGCGGATGCTCTCCCCTGCGCTGTACCGCTTCTGCAGGTCGGACGCCAGCTTAGTGCGATCGGCACCGGTCACCCTGGTGCCCTTCTTCAGGGTCTCTGTCACGCCTTCCTCCCGGAGAACTGCGAGCGGCCCGCTCCACTGCCGTTTGCCGCACTGCGTATCTCGCCATGATCACGCAAGAAGTCGTGCTCGGCTACCCACACGGCAGCAAAAGATCGTGACAATTGCCGACCATCGCAGCGGCTTTCCATTAGCCCGCGCGTTTGGCGCCGCCGGGTGCATCGCGTCCGGGTCAGGCCAGCGCAACCAGGTCCGCGAGCTCGGCGTTCCACAGGTCTTCGACGCCGTCGGGCAGCAGCAGCACCCGCTGCGGACCCAGCGCCTCCACCGCTCCCTCGTCGTGGGTGACAAGGACGATCGCGCCGCGGTAGCGGCGCAGCGCGGACAGGATCTCCGCCCTGCTGGCCGGATCGAGGTTGTTGGTCGGCTCGTCGAGCAGCAGGACGTTGGCGCCGGATACCACCAGCAGGGCAAGGGCGAGCCTGGTCTTCTCCCCGCCGGACAGCACCCCGGCTGGCTTGGCGACGTCGTCGCCTGAGAACAGGAACGACCCGAGAATGCCGCGCTGGTCGGCCTCGGTCAGATGGGGCGCTGCCGTCCGCATGTTCTCCAGCACAGTGCGCTCGTTGTCGAGGGTCTCGTGCTCCTGCGCGTAGTACCCGATCCGCAGCCCGTGACCGGCCCGTACCTCGCCGGTGTCCGGCTGCTCGACGCCGGCCAGCAGCCTGAGCAGCGTGGTCTTGCCGGCGCCGTTCAGCCCGAGCACGACGATCCTGGCTCCGTTGTCGACCGCCATGTCGACGTCGGTGAATACCTCGAGCGAGCCGTAGGACTTGGACAGGCCCTCGGCGGTCAGCGGCACCTTCCCGCAGTGGGCCGGCTCGGGGAAGCGCAGCCGGGCGACCCGGCCGGCCGGCCGGCCGGGACTGACGCCCGCGAGCAGCTTCTCCGCTCGCTTGGCCATGCTCTGCGCGGCCTTCGCCTTCGTCGCCTTCGCGCGCATCTTGTCCGCCTGGCTCTGCAGGGCGGCGGCCTGGCGCTCCGCGTTGGCCCGCTCGCGGCGCCTGCGCCTAGCATCGGTCTCGCGCTGTTCCAGGTAGGTCTTCCAGCCGACGTTGTAGATGTCGAGCACGGCGCGGTCGGCGTCCAGGTGGAACACCTTAGTCACCAGGGCCCCGAGCAGGTCGGTGTCGTGGCTGATCACGATCAGGCCGCCGCGGTAGCCGCGCAGGTGGTCGCGGAGCCAGGTCACCGAGTCGGCGTCGAGGTGGTTGGTCGGCTCGTCGAGCAGCAGCGTGGATGCGCCGCCGAACAGGATCCTGGCGAGCTCGACCCGGCGGCGCTGGCCGCCGGACAGCGTGCGCAGCGGCTGCCGCAGCACCTTGGCGGGAAGGCCGAGGCTGGACGCGAGCGCAGCGGCCTCCGCCTCGGCCGCATAGCCGCCGAGGACCGTGAGCCGCTCCTCGAGCAGGCCGTACCTGCGCACCGCCGCGTCGCGGCGGGCCGGATTCGCATCGGCCATGCCCAGCTCGGCGTGCCGCATCCCGGCCAGCACCTCGTCGAGGCCGCGAGCCTGAAGAATCCGGTCGGTAGCGAGAGCATCGAGATCCCCGGTCCGCGTGTCCTGCGGCAGGTATCCGATCGTCTCGTTGCTCAGCATTTTGCCGGCCGCCGGCTGCCCCTCCCCCGCCAGCACCCGCAGCAGCGTGGTCTTGCCCGCCCCGTTCCTGCCCACCAGCCCGATCTTGTCCCCAGCCGCCACCTGGAACGACGCATGATCAACGAGCAAGCGCGCGCCAGCGCGCAGCTCAACGTCGGTGACCGTGATCATCGGGATTACGCTCGCTCTCAAACTTCTCTAACGGGACTCTCGGGATAAATAGGGCATCAGTTGACCCACGCCAACCCTGAGCGTGGGCATCCCGTTACGAGAGGAGCGGTTGCATCGCACCAGTTTACCGGCCCGCCGTAGCTAGGTCTAAGAGCCAGCCAACAACCGAGCCGCCCGGTTCAGCGCGCTGATTACCGCGCGCAGCGAGGCGCGCACGATCGACTCGCTGATGCCCACGCCCCAGTACACCCGGTCGCCGACCTCGATCTCCAGGTAGGCCGCCGCCTCGGCGTCACGGCCCGCGCTCAGCGCGTGCTCCGCGTAGTCGAGCACCCGGACGCCCACCCCGCCGAGGCCCATGTCGAGTTCGGACAGCGCCTGGCAGAACGCGGCGATCGGGCCGTTGCCCACCCCGGCCAGCGCGTGCTCGACCCCGAAGGCGCTGACCTTCGTGGTGATCCGCTCGGTGCCGTCGTCGCTGGCCGAGCCGAAGCTGAGCAGCTCGAACGCGCCGGGCGCGAGGTACTCCGCCTCGAACGCCTCCCACATCTGCGCCGCGTCGACCTCGCCGCCCTCGCTGTCGGTGCGCCGCTGGATCACCTGGCTGAACTCGATCTGGAGCCGGCGGGGCAGGTCCATGTGATGGTCGTGCTTCATGATGTAGGCCACCCCGCCCTTGCCGGACTGGGAGTTGACCCTGATCACCGCCTCGTAGGAGCGGCCGACGTCCTTCGGGTCGATCGGCAGGTAGGGCATCTGCCACGGCATCTCGCCGGCAGGCCGGCCGGCCGCCGCCGCGACCTCGTCGAGCCGGTCGAAGCCCTTCTTGATCGCGTCCTGGTGCGAGCCGGAGAACGAGGTGTACACGAGGTCGCCGGCGTACGGGTGCCGCTCGTGCACGCCGATCCGGTTGCAGTACTCGGCGGTGCGCCTGATCTCGTCGATGTCGCTGAAGTCGATCCTCGGGTCGATGCCCTGGCTGTACAGGTTCAGGCCCAGGGTGACCAGGTCCACGTTCCCTGACCGCTCGCCGTTGCCGAACAGGCAGCCCTCGACCCGCTGCGCGCCCGCCAGCACGGCGAGCTCAGCGTCGGCGGTCGCGGTGCCGCGGTCGTTGTGCGTGTGCACCGACAGCGCGATGTGCTCGCGCCTGGTCAGGTTCCTGCTCATCCACTCGATCTGGTCCGCGTACACGTTCGGGGTCGAGCGCTCGACCGTGCAGGGCAGGTTCAGCACGATCTCCCGGCCCGGGCCCGGCTGCCACACGTCCATCACGGCCTCGCAGATGTCCAGCGCGAAGTCGAGCTCGGTGTCCATGAAGATCTCGGGCGAGTACTCGTAGCCGAAGTCGGTGCCTGGCAGGTACTGCTCGGCGAACTTCAGCACCGCCCTGGTTCCCTCGACCGCGACGGCCTTGCACTCCGCGCGGCCGTCGCCCGCCCATCCGAACACCACGTCGCGGAACATCGGCGCGGCGGCGTTGTACATGTGCACGGTCGCCTGGCGGGCGCCGGCCAAACAGGTGACGGTGCGCTCGATCAGCTCCTCGCGTGCCTGGGTCAGCACGGAGATGCGGACGTCGTCGGGGACCGAGCCCGAGTCGATCAGGCTGCGGATAAAGTCGAAGTCGGTCTGGCTGGCCGCGGGGAAGCCGACCTCGATCTCCTTGTAGCCCAGCCTGACCAGCAGGTCGAACATGGCCTGCTTGCGGGCGGCGTTCATCGGGTCGATCAGTGCCTGGTTTCCGTCGCGCAGGTCAGTGGAGAGCCAGCGCGGCGCGGCCGTGATGGTGCGCGCGGGCCACTGCCGGTCGGGCAGGTCGACGGCGGGGAACGGGCGGTATCGGTGGCAGGGCATTCCGGACGGGCGTTGCGCGAAGGTACTCATGATGCTGCTCCTGACGAGGTCACCGGGTATCGGCCGGCGCAGCGCACCACCCCGCGACGAGGAGCCGACCCTATTGGGCCTCGCCGCGGCTGCGAAGAAGCAGCAGGCGCATCATGATCGGACCAGGATAGCCGGCCGGGAACCCGCCAGCACCCCGGGCCGCGTGCCCGATAGAGTGCGAAACCGGAGAGGCTCTGTCCGGCGGATGTGGATCGGGGGTGCCCGTGGCTGAGGGTCGTGGGTCGGCGCAGATCGGCGTCACCGGGCTGGCGGTGATGGGCCGCAACCTCGCTCGCAACCTGGCCAGGCACGGATACCGGGTTGCCCTGCACAACCGGACCTACGAGCGCACCCGCAGCCTGGTGGCCGAGCACGGGCACGAGGGGACATTCCTGCCCAGCGAGTCGGCCGAGGACTTCGTGGCCTCGCTCGAGCGGCCCAGGGCGATCATCGTCATGGTCAAGGCCGGCCAGCCCACCGACGCGGTGATCTCCGAGCTCGTTCCGCTGCTCGACCCCGGCGACATCGTCATCGACTGCGGCAACGCGCACTACACCGACACCCGCCGCCGCGAGCGGGACCTGCGCTCCCGCGGCCTGCACTTCGTCGGCTGCGGGGTGTCGGGCGGCGAGGAGGGCGCGCTGAACGGCCCGAGCATCATGCCGGGCGGCTCGGAGGAGTCCTACCGCACGCTCGGCCCTATCTTCGAGTCCATCGCCGCGCAGGTCGACGGCACCCCGTGCTGCGTGCACGTCGGCCCCGACGGTGCCGGGCACTTCGTCAAGATGGTGCACAACGGCATCGAGTACGCCGACATGCAGCTCATCGCGGAGGCCTACGACCTGATCAGGGCGGGCACCAAGGCCAGCACGGCCGAGATCGCCGGCATCTTCCGCACCTGGAACGAGGGCGACCTGGAGTCGTTCCTCATCGAGATCACCGCCGACGTGCTCGCCCATGTCGACGCCGTGACGGGCCGGCCGTTCGTGGACGTGGTGCTCGACCAGGCCGAGCAGAAGGGAACCGGGCGCTGGACCGTGCAGAGCGCCCTCGACCTCGGCATCCCGATCACGGGCATCGCCGAGGCCACCTTCGCGCGCGCGCTGTCCGGCCACGCCGGCCAGCGAGCGGCGGCCCGCGACACGTTCGGCAGCGACCTCGGCCCGTGGGCGGCCGACCGGGACGGGTTCGTCGACGACGTGCGCAAGGCGCTGTACGCGTCCAAGGTCGTCGCGTACGCGCAGGGCTTCGACCAGATACAGGCGGGCAGCGAGGAGTACGACTGGCACATCGACCGCGGTGCGATGGCCACAATCTGGCGGGGCGGCTGCATCATCAGGGCCAAGTTCCTCGACCGGATCCGCGAGGCCTACGACCGCGACCTCGGCCTGCCCAGCCTGCTCGTCGCGCCGTACTTCGCGCAAGCCGTCTCGGCCGGGGTGGCAAGCTGGCGGCGGGTGGTGGCCGACGCCGCCCTGGCGGGAGTCCCGACCCCCGCGTTCGCTTCCTCGCTTGCCTACTACGACGGGCTGCGCCGGGACCGGCTGCCCGCGGCGCTCATCCAGGGCCTGCGGGACAACTTCGGCGCCCACACCTACCGTCGCGTCGACCGGGACGGGTCCTTCCACACGCTGTGGGCCGGCGACCGCGCCGAGACGCCCGCCTAGATCGATCGTTGACCGTAATTCGGCGCAGTCCAACGGTGGCGCGAGACCGGGTCGCGGCCGCGTCCGGTCAGGCTCAGACCGGGATGTCGACCGTCAGCAGGCCCGCGCGCCAGTCGGGAAGCCGCGCGGCGATGCTGCCGTCGGGGCGGACGAGAGCGGCCAGGCCAGGGAAATCCTCGTCGGCGGTTGAGCCAGCCTGCCCAGCCAGTGCGATCCACAACCCGAGCCTGCGCGCATGCCTGCTGGCATCGCCCAGCGCGCACTCCTCCCACCAGGCGAACCCCGCCTGCCACGCGCTCTCGCTGCTGCGGCGCCCGCGCAGCCCGGGTGCGGCGGGAAACAGGACAAGGCGGGCACCGGACGCGGCCGCGGCGTCGAACGGCGCGTCGTAGCCTGCCTCGGCGCAGATCGCGGCGCCGAATCGCACGCCAGCCCAGCTGAGTACCGCATGTTCGCCGGCGGGGTCGAACGACTCCTCGCCCTCGCCGAGGTGGCGCTTGCGCTGAACGCCCAGCACCTGCCCGCCGGCCGCGAGGACCTGGGTGATGTGTGGCCGGCCTTCCGCCGAGCGCTCGGCGATGCCGAAGCAGGCCGCCGTTCGGTGGCCGGCCGCGCGGGCGAGCTCGCTGACCGCGGGATGGCCGAGGGGAATCAGGCGCTCGGGACTGGCCGCAGGATCGGCGGATCCGGTCAGCGACATCTCGGGAAACAGCGCCAGGTCACAGTCCGCCGATGCCGCCTGGTCGACGATCGCGAGGTGGGACGCGAGATTCCCCGCGACGTCACCCTTCTCGCACCGAATCGCGGCCAGCAGCACGCGCATGCAGCCATGGTGCCATGACGGTCCTCCAGCCGGGTCGGCCGCTTTCACATCTTCGCGCGAACCAGCAGATGACTCACAATCCGCCGATCAGGGCTCGCCCCGATGCGACGCGAGGGGCGGGAGTGCAGAATCGGTGCATGGCAAGTCGCATCTGGGACCGACATCCTCGTTCTCGACGGCAATCCGCTGCAGGACGTGGCCGCCGTCCGCAGCGTGCGGGCGGTCTACGCCACGGCGTGCGTGCTAGCCGCGGTCGGGCGCGGGCTCGGTGAGCGTGATCCTGATCGCTCGGAAGAGCCGCGGCGTGTCCCTGAGCACCGCAAGCCGCGGGTCGGGCACGGTCAGGAACGCCTCGACCGCCTGCTCGAAGTACGGCGCCAGCCTGACATCGGTTCTGACCAGGGTGAGAGCGCGCCGGTCACCGCCGAGTACCAGCGCGTCGAGCCGGTAGGGGGCGAAGACCGCGGCGGCGGTACTGGCGGCGGCGGCAAGCGCCTGCTGGGCCTGGTTCTCCCTGCGCCTGGCGAACCGCCGCTGCGACTGCCCGCCGGCCGCGCTGCGGCCCTGCACCAGCCGGCTGCCGACCTTTGAGGCCGCTAGCGACGGACCAGTTCCCGTGAACACGCCGGCGGCGTAGCCGCCGCGCCTGACCAGCAGGACGCCGACCGTCCGGTCGGCGCACGCGTGCTCGGCGATCCGCTGCGCCAGTTCGGCCGGCCCCGCGTCGGCGAGCCGCCGCGCGTCTCCGGCCGGCCCCGCGTCGGCGAGCCGCCGTGCGTCGGCGGCTGATACCGCACCGGCGCATGCGAGCGGCGGGAACGGAACCTGGCACCGCGCGACCGCGCCGTCCGCGGCGCCGAAGCTCACCGTCTCGCTGCCCTGGTCAGCGGTCAGGCCGCCGCCGTGACGGTCGGCGAACGAGGCGACCCATCCGGCGAACCGCTGCGGCGCGACCTCTACCCTGCGGGTCATGGCGCCGGCCCGCGGCACGGCCGGATCAGACGTTGAAGCCGAGCGCGCGCAGCTGCTCGCGGCCGTCCTCGGTGATCTTGTCCGGTCCCCACGGCGGCAGCCAGACCCAGTTGATCCGGAAGTCGCTGACCAGCCCGTCGAGCGCGGCCTGGGTCTGATCCTCGATGACATCGGTCAGCGGGCAGGCCGCGCTGGTCAGCGTCATGTCGACGGTGGCGACCCGGTCCGCGTCGATCGTGACGCCGTACACCAGGCCGAGGTCCACGACGTTGATCCCGAGCTCGGGGTCGACCACATCCCTGAGCGCCTCGAGCACGTCCTCGATCTCGGGGCTGGTGCCCGGCGCGTCGAGCTCGGCTTCATGTGCCTGCGTCATCGCTGCTCCCACTTGGTATCCGTAAGTGCTTGGGCGGTCGCGTCCTTCCATGCCATCCAGCCAAGCAGCGCGCACTTGATCCGCGCCGGGTACTTGGCCACCCCGGCGAAGACTACGGCGTCGCCGAGTGCGTCCTCGTCGGGCTCCGCCGCGTCGCGGGAATGCATCAGTTCGAGGAACTTCGCACCGATCTCCATCGCCTCGCTGACCGGCCTGCCGATCAGCAGGTCGGTCAGCACCGAGACGCTCGCCTGGCTGATCGAGCAGCCGAGCGCGTCGTACGACACGTCGGCTACGGCGGGCTCGCCGTCTGCGTCCTTCAGGGTGACCCGCAGGGTGACCTCGTCTCCGCAGGTCGGGTTGACATGATAGACCTCGGCGTCGAACGGCTCCCGCAGGCCCTTGTGATGCGGATGCCGGTAGTGGTCCAGGATGATCTCCTGGTACATCGACTCGAGCTGCATCATGTAACCCCGAAGAACTTCTGCGCCGTCCTTATTCCGTCGGCGAGCGCGTCCACCTCGTCGGGGGTGTTGTAGAGGTAGAAGCTTGCCCTCGTCGAGGCCTGCACGCCGAGCGCGCGGTGCAGGGGCCAGGCACAGTGGTGGCCGGTGCGCACCGCGATGCCGAGCTCGTCGAGTACCTGGCCGACATCGTGCGGATGCACCTGGTCCACCTCGAACGAGACGGCGCCGCCTCGGTCCTGCGTGGTCAGCGGGCCGAGAATCCGCACCCCGCCGATCGCGGTGACCGCCTCGATCGCGCGGGAGGTGAGCATCGCCTCGTGCTCGGCGATGTTCTCCATCCCGACCGCGTCCAGGTAGTCGCAGGCCGCGGCCAGGCCGACGGCCTGGGCGACACCGGGGACGCCTGGCTCGAATCGCTGCGGCGGCGGCAGGAAGGTGGACCCCTCCATCCGGACGACCTCGATCATCGAGCCGCCCGTGACGAACGGCGGCATCGCCTCGAGCAGTTCCCTGCGCCCCCACAGCACGCCCACGCCGGTGGGTCCCAGCATCTTGTGCCCGGAGAAGAACAGGAAGTCCGCCCCGGTCTCGGCCACGTTCACCGGGTGATGCGGCACGGACTGCGCGGCATCGACCACCACGATCGCGCCGACCGCGTGAGCCGCCGCGGCGATCCGGGCGACCGGCGGCATCGCTCCGGTCACGTTCGACTGGTGCGTGACGGCCACGACCCTGGTCCGCTCGCCGATCATCGTGCCGATGCCGGACAGGTCGACCCGGCCGTCGGGGGTGACGGGGAACCAGCGGAGCGTGGCGCCGGTGCGCTGGCACAGCTGCTGCCACGGAACCAGGTTGGCGTGGTGCTCGAGCTCGGTGATCAGCACCTCGTCGCCCTCGCCTACCGCGAGGGACTCCGCCGGCGTTCCGGCCGCCGGGCCGCCCGACGGCCCGCTGGTGGCCGCGTTGCTCAGCGAGTAGGCGATCAGGTTGGCGGACTCGGTCGCGTTCTTGGTGAAAACGATCTCGCCGGCATCGGCGCCGATGAACGCGGCGACCCGCTCCCTGGCGCCTTCCAGCGCGTCCGTGGCCTCCTCGCCGAGCAGGTGAGCGCCGCGGTGCGCGGCCGCGTTGCTCGTGACGTTGTACGCGCGCTCGGCGTCGAGCACCGCCGCGGGCTTCTGCGCCGTGGCGCCGGAGTCCAGGTAGATCAGCGGGTTGCCGCCGCGCGCCGTCCGCCTCAGGATCGGGAAGTCGGCGCGGATGGCCGCGACATCCAGGGTCATGCCTGAGCACCTACCGGCGCGAACCGCTCGTAGCCGCTTGCCTCGAGCTCGTCGGCCAGCTCGGGACCGCCTTCGGCGACGATCTTGCCGCCGACGAACACGTGCACGAAGTCCGGCCTGACGTAGCGCAGGATCCTGGTGTAGTGCGTGATCAGCAGCACCCCGTGATCACTTCCCTGACGGTAGGCGTTCACGCCGGCCGAGACGACCCGGAGAGCGTCGATGTCGAGGCCGGAGTCCGTTTCGTCCAGGATGGCGATCTTCGGGTTGAGCAGCTGGAGCTGGAGTATCTCGTGCCGCTTCTTCTCGCCGCCGGAAAAGCCCTCGTTCAGGTTGCGCTGCGCGAACGCCGGATCGATGGACAGGTCCTTCATCGCGCCGCTCATCTCCTTGATGAACGCGCGCACCCGCGGAGCCTCGCCGCGGACCGCGGTCACGGCGGTGCGCAGGAAGTTCGACACGGTCACGCCGGGAACCTCGACCGGGTACTGCATGGCGAGGAAGAGCCCGGCCCTGGCCCTGGCGTCGACGCTCATAGCGAGCACGTCCTCGCCGTCCAGGGTGACGGTTCCGCTGGTCACGTGGTACTTCGGATGGCCCGCGATCGAGTAGGCCAGGGTGGACTTGCCCGAGCCGTTCGGGCCCATGATCGCGTGGGTCTGCCCGGCCGCGACGGTCAGGTCGACGCCGCGCAGGATCTCCTGGCTCTCGCCGGGCTGGGCGGTGACGCTGACATGCAGGTCGCGGATCTCAAGGGTGGACATCTCTCTCCTATTCGGGAACGGCCACGTAGACGTCGCCGTCATCTAGTCGCACCTGGTAGGTGGTCAGTGGTTTGGTCGCGGGCGGGCCGGTCGGCTTGCCAGAGCGCACGTCGAAGCAGGAGCCGTGCAGCCAGCACTCGACCGTGTGGTCGTAGACCTCGCCGTCGACCAGCGAGACCTCTTCGTGCGTGCAGAACTCGTCGAGCGCGTAGACCTCGCCCTCGCTCCTGACCAGCACCACCGGCGTGCCGTTCAGCTCCACGCCGAAGGTGCCGGGCTCGGGCAGCTGGTCCAGGGCGCACGCCCGCACGAACTCGCCCATCAGACCCCCTTCTCAAGCTCCGTCTCGATGGCGGCGGTAATCCGCTCGCGCAACTCGGGCACCTCAATCTCGGCGATCAGCTGGCCGAAGAAGCCCCTGATCACTAGGCGCCGCGCCTCGTTGAAGCGGATGCCGCGCGCCATCAGGTAGAACAGGTGCTCGTCCTCCAGGCGGCCGCTGGTGCTCGCGTGCCCGGCCCTGGTCACCTCGCCGGTCAGGATCTCCAGGTTCGGCACCGAGTCGACCCTCGTGCCGTCGGTCAGCACCAGGTTCCTGTTGCTCTCGTAGCTGTCCGTCCCGACCGCCTCCGGCCGGATGATCACGTCCCCGATCCAGACCGCGTGCGCCCCGTCGCCCTGCAGCGCCCCCTTGTAGGTCACCCGGCTCCGGCAGTTAGGCCCGGCATGATCGACAAGCAGCCGGTGCTCCAGATGCTGCCCCGCATCAGCGAAGTACAGCCCGCGCAGCTCCGCGTTCCCGCCCGGCCCGGCATACCGCACCGACGGCGCGATCCGCACGACTCCCCCGCCCAGCGACACCGCAGTATGCGCGATCGAGCCATCCTTCCCGACCTGCGCATGATGATGCGACAGATGCACCGAGGACGGATCCCAGTCCTGCACGCTCACCACGCTGAGCGATGCGCCTTCCCCCACCACGAATTCGACATTGTCCGCGTACGTGACCGACCCCGAATAGTCCAGCACCACCACGGCCGATGAGTTCGCTCCCAGCTCGACCAGCAGGTGCCCGGCAGCAGCCACGGTCGGGTCATCGCCGCGAACGGAGGCCACGACGGGCCGCGACGTCGTGAAGCCGGAAGGTACAGTCACGACGGTAGCGTCGGTGAACGCGGAATAGGCCCTGGCACTGACCCGGTCCGAGGGCACGAGGGCGGTGCCGAGCCGAGGATCGCCGTGTTGCGCAAGTACAACGGCGATCTCGCGCTCGGCACTGACCTCGACGCTCACCTTCCCGTCGAGCGGCGCATCCGAATGCAGTCCCCGCAGCCGCCTAAGCGGTGTGAACCGCCATTCCTCCTCGCGCCCGGTCGGTACGGGAAAATCATCAGGATCGAACGACTCCCGCGCGTGCAGCTTGGAAACGGGGCCGGCGGTCTCGACGGCCCCGGAGAGCGAACTCATCAGCCGACCGCCCCTTCCATTTGCAGTTCGATCAGCCGGTTCAGCTCGAGCGCGTACTCCATCGGCAGCTCGCGCGCGATCGGCTCGACGAAGCCGCGCACGATCGTCGCCATCGCCTCGTCCTCGGTCATGCCGCGGCTCATCAGGTAGAACAGCTGGTCGTCGGAGATCTTGGACACCGTCGCCTCGTGCCCCATCTCCACGTCGTCCTCGCGTACGTCGACATAGGGGTAGGTGTCGGAGCGGCTGATCGCGTCCACGAGCAGCGCGTCGCACTTGACCGTGGACTTGGAGTGCTCGGCGCCGTCGGCGACCTGGACCAGGCCGCGGTAGGAGGTACGGCCGCCGGCCCGCGCGACGGACTTGGAGATGATCGTCGAGGAGGTGTTCGGCGCCATGTGCACCATCTTGGCCCCGGCGTCCTGGTGCTGGCCCTGGCCGGCGAAGGCGACCGACAGCGTCTCCCCGCGCGCGTGCTCGCCCATCAGGTAGACGGCCGGATACTTCATCGTGACCTTGGAGCCGATGTTTCCGTCGACCCACTCCATGCTCGCGCCCGCGTGCGCCACGGCTCGCTTGGTGACCAGGTTGTAGACGTTGTTCGACCAGTTCTGAATGGTCGTGTAGCGGCAGTACGCGTCCTTCTTGACGATGATCTCCACGACCGCCGAGTGCAGCGAGTCCGAGGAGTAGATCGGTGCGGTGCAGTTGTGGACCGCGAAACCGTAGGCGAGGTAGCTGTCGGGCTCCTCGACGTCGAGATTAAACACCGGCTCGTCCGCCTGCCGGACCGAGCGCTTCTTGATCGGGACCAGGAAGTAGTCCCCCGCGTCCCGAGCCTGCCGCGGCCCGCGCCCGCCCTCGGTCCACTGCACCTGGTACAAGTCGTGCCGGGTTACCTGGCGGCCCAGGATCTCGGCCGCCCCGCCAGCGCGCCGACGCTCGACAGTCGCGTACGTGCCGAGCCGCGCGAGGATGGCCTGGATCTGGAAGGCGAGGGTCCGCGACGTAGTGTGCACCCGGCGCCAGGTCGCGCCACCGCGCTGGATCTCGTTCCCGTCGCCGGCCACGTACGCGTCGAGCAGTTCGCGCAGGAACTCCTCGGATTGGCCCATCAGGTCACCTGACAGGCCCTTGCGGTACGAACGGTCGCCGATGTGCTGCTTCATCGCGTAGTAGCCGGCCTTGGTGTACACCAGTACCCGCGCTTCGTGCTTGGACTCAATGTAAAGCACCGAGCCCTCGGCGTCGTAGAGTTCCTTGCAGGCTCGGCGGACCGCGTCGACGTGGTCCACCTCGTCGATGTGGAACGAGAACGCCAGTGATTCGCAGCCGTTGGTGAGCGTCGCCGAACCCTCAGCCAGGTAATAACCAGCCAGCCTGGCGAAAGCAAGCGACATGGCACTCCTGGCCGGCTTGTTCCGTGGCTTCGGGTACACGAGGAAGTCGCCGTCCTGGATATCCTTCGCGGGCACCCAGCGCGGCTGCGTTGCGAGCAGCTTGCCGGTGTTCACCTCCGGCTTCCAGCCGTGCCTCGGCGCCCGCTTCACCAGAACGTCGGCGCGCGGTACCACAAGCACCGGGTGCTCGTCGGTCACCGAGAACGCGTTGGCGGGCGACATCGGTGTGAACGTGTGCAGGTTGCCATGCAGGTCCCGCATCTGGAACGCGGTGACCCGGTGCGGCCTGCCATCATGGCTGAGCACGTGGTCGCCGACCTTCACCTGCTCGATCGGCCGCCAGGTCCCGTCCGCCATCTCGATAAGCTCGCCCGCTGGCAGGCAGCCCTCGACGTAGTGCACGCTGGCGCCCTCGTCGGCGATGATCAGTGTCCGCTCGAACTGGCCCATGTTCTCGGTGTTGATCCGGAAGTAGGCCTGCAGCGGGATCTCCACGTGCACGCCCTTCGGCACGTAGATGAAGGACCCGCCGGACCAGACCGCCGTGTTCAGCGCGGCGAACTTGTTGTCCCCGACCGGGATCACGGTCGCGAAGTACTCCTGGAACAGTTCAGGGTGCTCCCTGAGTGCCGTGTCGGTGTCGAGGAAGAGGACGCCCTTCTCCTCCAGGTCCTCGCGGATCTTGTGGTAGACGACCTCCGACTCGTACTGGGCGGCCACGCCGGCGATCAGGCGCTGCTTCTCCGCCTCGGGGATGCCGAGCTTGTCGTAGGTGTTCTTGATGTCGGCGGGCAGGTCGTCCCAGCTCGCGGCCTGCTTCTCGGTGGACCGCACGAAGTACTTGATGTTCTCGAAGTCGATGCCGGACAGATCAGAGCCCCAGGTCGGCATCGGCTTGCGGCGGAACAGCTGCAGGCCGCGCAGCCTCAGCTTGAGCATCCACTCCGGCTCGTCCTTCTTCGCCGAGATGTCGCGGACGACGTCCTCGGACAGGCCGCGGCGCGCGATCGCGCCCGCGGCGTCGGAGTCGGCCCAGCCGAACTTGTACCGGTCAAGACCTTCGAGTTCTGGGCGGGCGGTAGTGGTCATGCGGACAGGCCTCCGACCTCGGTTACGGTGTCGCCGGCGACGTGTCGCCGGACGGCGCGGTGCTGGTGGTTGCGGTGCTGGTGGTTGCGGTGCTGGTGGTTGCGGTACTGCGGGTGGTTCGGTCGCCGCGGGCGGCGGCGCCGTCCCGCAGCGATGGAGCGGTGACATGGGTGGTGCAGATGCCGTCGCCGTGCGCGATCGTGGCCAGGCGCTGCACCGGCGTGCCGAGCAGGCGCCCGAAGGCCTCGGTCTCTGCCTCGCACAGCTGCGGGTACTCGGCGGCGACGTGGGCCACCGGGCAGTGGTGCTGGCAGAGCTGCTCGCCGGCGGCCGGTCCCGGGTCGGCGCCGGCCGACGCCGCGTAGCCGTCGGCCGAGAGCGCCTTGGCAAGCGCCCTGACCCTATCGGCCAGCGGCGCGGCCTGGACGACCGGCCGGTACCTGCGCTCGAGTTCGGCCACCTGATGGCGGGCGAACTCGGTCACGGCCTGCGGCCCCGCACGCTCGGCCAGGAAGCGCAGTGCGCTGGTGGCCAGGTCGTCGTAGGTGTGCTCGAACGCGCTCCGCCCGGCGTCGGTGATCGCGAACAGCCTGGCCGGCCTGCCGCGGCCGCGGTTGCCGTAGACCCTGGCCATCCTGGTCTCGATCATCCCCTCGTGCCGCAGATGGTCGAGGTGGCGGCGGACCGCTGCGGGAGTCAGTCCGAGCGTGCTCCCCAGCGCGGCCGCGGTGACCGGGCCGTTCTCCAGGATCAGCCTGGCAACCCGGGCGCGGGTACTCTCCTCCGCGCGCACCGGGTCTTTCGCGGCGGTCTGCGCCGCACCTGACTGCCCCATGTTTTTCACAACATCATTGTGCCGTAAATCGTTCCCCGGCCGCAAACCACCCCCCGCCCCGGGGGCTCGGGCCACCCTCGGACCTGGCTACGTGCACGACAACCCTGATTAGCGGCCTGGCCTTCCTGCATGCGGACTGATGCACTTAATGTCGGAACATGCCGCGCAGACGGGACGGCAGCACAGACAGGACGGAGCCGCGATGACCGCCAGCCAGACTGCCCGGCGGATGTGGACACTGTTCGAATCCGTGCATGCCGTGACGTATTTCGCGGCCGAGGGCAGGGCGGCGTTCGAGGCGGCCGGGATCCGCGGGTTCTGGCGCGGCTACTTCGCCGGCCGGTCCGAGCCGCTCGGCCGCGTGAGCGCGGCTCCGGTCGCCGCCTCGTTTTATACCTTCGCCCCCGCCATGGTGAGCCGGGCGCTGCCCGCCGTCTGGGACATGGTCACGCCCGAGTGGACCAGCGCGGCCGGGCGGCTGGCTGGGCGGGGCCTGCTCGGCGAGGACGGCAAGGCGACCGCCGACGGCGTCGCGCTGCGGGCCTGCATCGGTCGGGCCACGGACGCCGCTGCCGCGCGGCCGTGGCCCGACCAGGAGTTCGCCGTGGACCTGGCCGGGGTGCTGCGGCCGATCGCGCTGGCCTGCGCGGCGGAGTTTCCTGCCATGAACCCCGTCGGCGTGCCAGGTCCCGACGGGGGCGAGGGGTGACAGAGCAGCCCGACGACGTCGTCCAGGCGCGGCCGGAACAGGCTCCCCCGGGCCTGGCCGACCTGGTCAGCCTGGCCGATCCGGTGGTGATCGCCGATCCCTACCCGCTGCTGGCCAGGTTCCGCGAGGCGTCGCCGTTCGCCGAGCTCGACGGCGCGCTCGTAGTGATCGGCCGGTACGAGGACTGCTCGGCGATCCTGCGCGACCCGCGCGCGAGCAGCGAGCGAGACCAGTCGCGGCTGGTTCCGCCCGAGTTGCGCGAGCAGGAGCGGACCAGGTCGTTCCTCTCGCTCGACCCGCCTGACCACACCAGGCTCAGGCGCCTGGTGGCCAAGGCGTTCACGCCGCGCGTGGTCGCGACGCTCGCGCCGAGGATCGGCCAGATCACGCACGAGCTGCTGTCGGCGGCGGCCGGCGGCGGCGAGCTCGAGCTGGTCGGCCAGCTCGCCTACCCGCTGCCGGTGCGGATCATCTCCGGGCTGCTCGGGGTGCCGGCCGAGGACCACCCCAGGTTCGCCGGCTGGTCGGCGAAGCTGGCGCACTCGGTACAGCCGAGCTTCGGCACCATCGACCCGGCCGAGCTGGCCGCGGCCGAGCAGGCCGGGCTGGAGTTCGCCGAGTACTTCGCCGAGCTGATCGCCGCGCGGCGGTCGAGCCCGGCCGACGACCTGCTGACCAAGCTGATCGAGGCGGAGGACGTGAAGCGGGACGGGGAGGCGGGCGGGGACCGGCTGAGCGTCGACGAGCTGATCGCCACGTGCGTGCTGCTGCTCGTCGCCGGGCACGAGACGACGGTCGGGCTGATCTCCAACGCGATGCTGGCACTGCTCAGGAACCCCGGCCAGTTCGCCGCGCTGGCCGCCGGCCCCGGCCTGGCGGCCGGCGCCGTCGAGGAGACGCTGCGGTACGACCCGCCGGTGCAGCTGACCGGGCGGGTCGCCAGGGGCGGGATGACGATCGGCGCGGCAGAGCCGCCGGACGGCGCGGTGCTGCTGCTCCTGCTGGCCGCCACCGGCCGGGACCCGGCGGCGTTCGCCGATCCCGACGTCTTCGACATCGGGCGGGGCGCGAGGGAGCACCTGGCGTTCGCCGCCGGGCCGCATTTCTGCCTGGGCGCGCCGCTGGCGAGGCTGGAGGCGACGATCACGCTCAGGGCGATCGCCGAGCGGGTAACCAACCCCAGGCTCGACGAGTCCGCGCTGGTGTACAAGCCGAACTTCAACCTGCGCGGCCCCCAGCGGATGGTGGTCAGGTTTGACGAGATCCGGCCGCCGGAGGTGAGCTTTTCAGGCGGCCAGGAGGGCTCCTCGGTTCAACCGGGACGCTGACTGCGCCCAAAGTGTTATCTCGGTTTCCCTTACGGCAATACTGCGGATCGATGTATAACAGCCGTAAGGAGGTGCCAGATGATACCTATTCCGGCAATATCCGAGATGCCCAAATTGTTCGGTTTGGCAGGCCGGGCTGGCCAGACGCGGCACGGGCGAGGCACGGGCGGCGCACATCCGGGCCGGGTGCTGCGCCGGGCCGGCGCAGCGGCCCTGACGGCGCTGTCTCTGGCCGCGGCTGGATGCGGCAGCTCTGGCTCTCCGAGCTCGGGCTCCTCCAGCCCCGCCGCGGGGCACGCGGGCGGCACGTACACGATCCTGGCCAGCTCCGCCTTCGGCGTGGCCGACCCGGCCCAGAACTACACGCTCGAGGAGTGGCAGCTGCTGATCGACACCCATGACGGGCTGGTCCAGTTCCTGCGGGTGGGCGGAGCGCCGGGCACCAAGCTCGTGCCCGACCTGGCCACCACGATCCCGGCGCCGACCGACGGCGGCAAGACCTATCTGTTCCACATCCGGCGCGGAATCAAGTTCTCCAACGGCCAGGTGATGAAGCCGAGTGACTTCGTCACGACCTTCGAGCGCCAGTTCACCGTGCCGGGGCCGACCTCGTTCTACTCCGGCATCGTCGGCGCCTCCACGTGCGGCCATGCCGCGAAGACCGGGCATTGCGACCTCAGTCAGGGCGTGGTCGCCGACGACAAGAACTACTCGCTGACCATCCACCTCACCGCGCCCGACCCCGAGTTCCTCGACAAGATCTCGCTGCCGTTCGCCTACGTCGTGCCGGGCTCCACCACGATGAAGCTGACCGGCAACAACGTGCCGCCGGGGACCGGGCCTTACATGTGGAAGTCGTACAACCCGAACTCCGAGGCGGTGCTCGTCCGCAACAAGTACTTCCATGTCTGGAACGCCCAGGCCCAGCCGGCCGGCTACCCGAACGAGATCGTGGAGAAGTACGGGCAGACCGTCTCGGACGAGGTCACAGCCGTGGAGAACGGCCAGGCCGACGAGGTCTTCGACGGTGACGTGATCCCGGCCGACCGGCTCAACGAGCTCAACAGCTCGCAGTACACCAAGCAGGTACATGTGAACCCGCTGACGGCCGACTGGTACTTCGCGTTCAACACCCAGCAGCCGCCGTTCAACAACCTCAAGGCCCGCCAGGCGGTCAACTTCGCCGCCGACAGGAACGCCTATGTCAAGATCGGCGGAGGGCCGTCCCTGGCCGTCCCCACTTGCCAGGTCCTGCCGCCCAACTTCCCCGGCTACAAGCCGTACTGCCCGTATACCTCGGGATCGGACACCACTAAGTGGACCGGACCCGACCTGGCCAAGGCCAAGACGCTGGTAAAGGCTTCAGGCACCGCAGGGGCGAAGGTCGTGGTCAACACCGACATTCCGGACAAGGCGCTCGGGGAGCAGATGGTGTCTGATCTCAACAAGATCGGCTACAAGGCCTCGCTCCAGGTGCTGTCCGGCACGATCCAGTACCCGTTCGTGCAGAACTCCAACAACTCCAAGAAGTGGAACATCGCCTGGTCCGCCTGGTACCAGGACTACCCGGCTCCGTCGGACTTCCTGAACGTGCTGCTCGGCTGCGGCAGCATCCACCCGGGCAGCGACGCGAGCCCGAACATAGCCGCGTTCTGCGACAAGTCCATCCAGGCGCAGATGACCAAGGCCGAGAACCTCGGGGTCACCAACCCCACGGCCGCCGACAACATCTGGGCCCAGGTCGATCACGCGGTGACCGACCAGGCGCCGTGGGTCGACCTGTACAACCCGAAGCAGATCGACTTCCTGTCCAAGCGCGTTCAGGGGTATCAGTGGAATCCCCAGTGGTACATCCTGATCGACCAGCAATGGCTGCAGAAGTAGCCAGCGGCGCGATTGCCATCGGCGGCCGCCCAGGTGGCTGCCGATGGCGATAGCGCTCACCGAGTCCGCTGAGCCTCCGGCGCAGGTACCAGATGACCTGCGGCCGGAGATCAGCGGGCGCAGCCCGTGGGCGCTGGCCGGGCGGCGGCTGTGGCGTAACCGGATCGCCATGGCGGCGGTCGTGCTGTTCCTGCTGATCATCGGAGTCAGCTTCGCGGCGCCGCTGTACGCGCACGACGTCGCTAAGGTGAACCCCTTCGTCAACAACCTCAACGGCACCACCATCGTCAACGGGCACCGGGTGCCGCTGCTGCAGCGGGGCGGCGGCATCCTGCGCCTTGGGGAGACCCCGATCGGGCCGACCTGGAATCTGGCCAGCTACTTCCTCGGCGCCGACCAGCAGGGCCGCGACGTCATGGCCAGGATGCTCTACGGGGGCCGCAGTTCGCTGGAGATCGGCATCGGCTCGGCGGTCATCTGCTGCGTGATCGCTACCGTGATCGCGCTGATCGCCGGCTATTTCGGCGGCCTCGTCGACGCGGTGCTATCCCGGCTGATGGACGTGATCTGGGCGTTCCCCGTCTACCTGCTGGCGATATCGATCTCCACAGTGCTGCTGACCCAGTCAAGCGGCCTGTCCATCGGTCCCGTGCATCTGGTGGCGACGAGCTTGTGGCTGCCCACCATCATCATCGCCTTCATCTACCTGCCTTATGTCTACCGGCCGATCCGCGGCCACGTGCTCTCCGTCTCCGAGAAGGAGTTCGTCCAGGCCGGCATCGCCCAGGGTGCCTCAGATCTGCGCCTGATCTTCTCCGACATCCTGCCCAACGTCGTCTCGGTCGTGATCGTGCTGTTGCCGCTGATGATCGCCACGACGATCCTGACCGAGTCGGCGTTGTCGTTCCTGTCGATCGGCGTGCAGCCGCCCAACGCCAGCTGGGGCACGATCATCAGCGACGGCCAAGAACTGCTGTACACGAGGCCGTGGGTCGCCATCGCCCCCGGCATCATGATCGTGCTGACCGTGCTCGCGCTCAACGTGCTGGGCGACGGCGTCAGGGATGCCCTCGATCCCCGCGCCAAGCTGCGCGTGGAGGCATAGTCCGTGCTGACCTTCATCGTCCGGCGCGTGCTGTGGACCATCCTGGTCATGCTCGCGATCACCGTGCTCGTCTTCGTGATCTTCTTCAAGACCCCGGGGATCGACCCGGCCAGGCAGATCGCGGGCCGCAACCCGAGCCCGCAGGTGATGGCCGAGATACGGCACCAATTCGGGCTCGACCGCCCGTTCCCCGTCCAGTACGGCCTGATGATGAAGAAGATCTTCATCACCCAGGACCTGGTCTCCTACTCGAACCAGGGTCAGAAGGTCGTGCCGGAGATCGTGGCCGCGGCACCGGCGACCCTCTCGCTGGTCTTCGGCGCCGCACTGATCTGGGTGGTCATGGCGATCGCGATGGGCATGGCCGCCGCGCTGCTGCGCGGCACGCTGCTCGACCCGCTGCTGATGATCATCGCGCTGATCGGGATATCCATGCCCGTCTTCTGGCTCGGCGAGGTGGTCAACCTGATCACTCAGAGCCGGCTGCACCACTCGTTCCTGTTCAGCTGGGTCCCGCCGCTCGGATACACGCCCTTCACGCAGAATCCGGTGCTGTGGTTCAAGGGCCTGTTCTTCCCCTGGATCACGCTGTCGATCCTGTACATCGGCTTCTACGCCCGGGTGCTACGGGCCAACCTGCTGGAAATCCAGAACGAGGACTACATCAGGACCGCCCGCGCCAAGGGGCTGACCGAGCGGCGGGTGCTGCTCCGCCACACGCTGCGGACGTCGATGATCACGTTCGTCAGCCTTTTCGGGCTCGACTTCGGCGTGCTGGTAGGCGGCGGCGCGCTGCTGACCGAGGTGGTGTTCGCCATTCACGGAGTCGGATTCCTGACCTACCAGTCGCTGACCAACCTGGACCTCCCGGTGATCATGGCCACCGTGATCTACGGCGCGTTCTTCATCGTGCTCGCGAACACTCTGGTCGACATCGCCTACGCCGGGCTCGACCCGAGAGTGCGGCCCGCGTAATGGCAGGGTCGTGATGGCAGAGCCGCTGCTTGAGGTGCGGGACCTCAAAGTGAGCTTCCGGACGGAGGACGGAGTCGTCAAGGCGGTCGACGGCGTGTCGTTCGCGGTGTCGGAGGGCGAGACGCTGGGCATCGTCGGCGAGTCCGGGTCGGGCAAGAGCGTCACGATGATGTCGGTGATGCGGCTGATCATCGATCCCAACGCGAAGTTCGAGGGCGAGGTGATCTACAAGGGCCGCAACCTGATGACCATGAACCAGGCCGACCTGCGCCGGGTGCGCGGCGCCGAGATCGCGATGATCTTCCAGGATCCGATGACCTCGCTGAATCCCGTCTACCGGGTCGGCTGGCAGATCTGCGAGCAGATCAGGGCGCACGAGCACGTCTCCAGGCAGGCGGCCAGGAGCCGGGCGATCGAGCTGCTGGCCGCGGTGGGCATCCCGCACCCGGCCGAGCGGGTCGACGACTTCCCGCACCAGTTCTCCGGCGGCATGCGCCAGCGCGTGATGATCGCGATGGCGCTGTCGTGCAGCCCGGGCCTGCTGATCGCCGACGAGCCCACGACGGCACTCGACGTCACGATCCAGGCCCAGATCCTCAAGCTGATCAAGAATCTGAAAGACGAGCTCGGCTCGGCGGTCGTGCTGATCACGCACGACATGGGCGTGGTAGCCGACGTCGCCGACCGGGTCGCGGTGATGTACGCGGGCCGCATCATCGAGCAGGGCAGTAAGAACGACGTCTTCTACGACGCCCAGCACCCGTACACCTGGGGCCTGCTCGGGTCAATCGCCCGGATCGACCGGCCGAAGCCGCGGCGGCTCACCGCCATCCGCGGCCTGCCGCCTTCCCTGATCAACCTGCCCCCCGGTTGCGCGTTCGGTGACCGGTGCCCGCAGCGGTTCGAGATGTGCGACCAGGTGCCTGAGCTGGCGAACCGGGCTTCCTTCGACCATACCGACGCCTGTCATCTCGATCCGGCGGTCAAGCGCAGCAGAAGGGACGTCACGATTCACCCCGAGCTGATCGAGGAGACACCGTGAGCGAGCCGGAGGACGCGAGCGCGGACGGGCGGGTGCTGCTGCGGGTCGAGCACCTGAAGAAGTACTTCCCGATCAGGCGGGGGATCCTGTTCCGGCGCGAGGTCGGCCGGGTGCACGCCGTCGACGACGTCAGCATCGAGGTCAGGGCCGGGGAAACGCTTGGCCTGGTCGGCGAGTCGGGCTGCGGCAAGACGACACTCGGCCGGTGCATCATCAGGCTGCAGGAGCTGACCAGCGGATCTATCACGTTCGTCGGCAAGGACATCTCCCGGCTGTCCAGGCGCGCGCTCCGGCCGATCCGGGGCGACGTGCAGATGGTATTCCAGGATCCGTATGCGTCGCTGAACCCCCGCAAGCGGGTGGGAACGATCATCGCCGATCCGCTGCGCATTCATGGTGACTACAGCCGCCGGCAGATCAGGGAGCGGGTGCGGGAACTGCTCGCGCTGGTCGGGCTGTCGCCCGAGCACGTCAACAGGTATCCGCACGAGTTCTCCGGCGGCCAGCGCCAGCGGATCGGGGTCGCCCGCGCGCTCGCCCTGCATCCCAAGCTGATCATCGCCGACGAGCCCGTCTCGGCGCTGGACGTCTCGATCAGGGCGCAGGTGATCAACCTGCTCGACGACCTGCAGGACGAGCTAGGCCTCACCTACATCTTCATCGCCCACGACCTCGGCGTGGTCCGGCACGTCTCGGACCGGATCGCCGTCATGTACCTGGGGAAGATCGTCGAGGTCTCCCCGGCGGAGGAGCTGTACCAGCGCCCGGTGCACCCCTACACAGAAGCGCTGCTGTCGGCGGTGCCGATCCCCGATCCGGTGATCACCGCCCAGCGCCAGCAGATCGTACTCGAGGGCGATGTCCCGAGCCCGATCGAGCCGCCGTCGGGATGCCGGTTCCACCCGCGCTGCAAGTACGCGACCGAGGTCTGCTCGCTGGAAGAGCCGCCCCTGGTCCCCCACGGCTCGGAAGGCCACCAGGCCGCCTGCCACCACCCGCTGAACGTCGGGACCTGACGAGCGCCCACTAGATTCAGTGACGAGCAGGCGACCAAGATCTTCGGGTACTTCCCGGAGAAGTTCGCGAACGGGCTGATACCGGCCAATGAGCGGGGTCGGGAAGGGCGCGCGGGGCCGTCCGGCCGCGGAACGGGCAGATAGCGCAGGGCACTACGGGCCGCTCGATGCTTGCCGCTCACGATCTAGCCGAGGAAGCCCCGCAGCAGCGCGCCGGTTCCTGCCAGGTGCTCGGCCACTGCGGCGCGGGCCCGCTCCGGGTCACCGGCCAGGATCGCGTCCACGATCGCCGCGTGCTGGACGGCGGCGTGGGCAATGTTCAGCTTCAGCACCGGGATCGCATTGAGCAGGTCGTTAAGCTGCACCCTGGCGTCGGCGCACGCGGTCGACAGCAGGCTGGACCCGGTCAGCTCCGCGATCGCGAGGTGGAACAGCGTGTCCATCCGCCGGTACTCCTTCGGGCCCGCGCCGTTCACGTCGGCCATCTTGGCGACCAGGACGTCGCGCAGCGACGGCGCCGGCCCGCCCGCCGGGCCCGCGGCGGCGATCCCGGCGAAGGCCTGGGCGGGCTCGTCGCCACCGGCCGCGATCTGCTGCGCGAGCAGGTCGGCCGCGCCGGTCTCGATGGCGAACCGGAAGGTCAGCGCGTCGGTCAGCTTCTGGGCGTTCTGCTGGGCCAGCCTGCGCAGCTCGCTGACGTTCGGCGCGGGCTGCGAGTAGGTGATGAAGGTGCCGCCCAGCCTGCCACGCCTGGACTCGACATATCCGGCCTTGTTCAGCTCGCGGATCGCCTCGCGCAGGGTCAGGCGGCTGATCCCGAGCTGGGCGGCCAGCTCGCGCTCGGGCGGGAACCGATCGCCAGGGCCCACCACGCCCAGCTTGATCGCGGTCAGCAGCCGCTCGACGGTTTCCTCGAACGCGTTGCCCTCGCGCACCGGGCGGAGCACACCGCTCAGGTCGACCCCGGTGGTCCCGGCGGTTCCTGCCGTCCCTGCCGTCCCTGCGGGCCCGGCGGGCCCGGCGGGCCTGGAGGTGCCAGCGCTCCCGGTGCTCACGCACACCGCCTCTCCAGCCGATCGTCGCGGCAGTCAGGAGGTCATGCGCATGCCGCACCGAGGTGCACGCCAAGGCCGGCACGCGGGCCTCCCCTTGCCCGCGTGCCGGAGTCCATGGACGCAGTCGATCTTTCTGGCCCGAACCCTTGACATTCGCCCCAGCTAGACCCTCAATTGGTCTGTTATTAGACCATTAAATCTCCGCCGCCGCCAGACCCCCAAGACAGGTTTTCACAAACACCGAATCTCAAGGAGCACGTCGTGTCGGTCAACCAAGCGCCCTCCGCGGCTCTGAGCGACGAAGAAGAGCTGCACATACTCGGCTACGCGCAGGAACTGCTCAGGCGGATGTCCGGCTTCTCGAACTTCGCCGTCTCGTTCACCATCATCTCGATTCTGTCCGGCTGCCTGACCCTGTACGGGTACGGCATGGGCACCGGTGGCCCAGCCGTCATCGTGTGGGGCTGGCCGTTCGTCGGGATCATGACTCTCTTCGTCGGCCTGGCCATGGCCGAAGTCTGCTCCAGCTTCCCGACCGCGGGCGGACTGTACTACTGGGCCGCCAAGCTGGCCAAGCGCAACGGGGCGGCCTGGTCCTGGTTCACCGGCTGGTTCAACTTCCTCGGCCAGGTCGCGGTGACCGCGGGCATCGACTTCGGCGCGGCCTTCTTCATCAACGCGTTCCTGGCCCTGCAGTGGAACGTGTCGACGAAACCGTGGGTCACGGTCGTGATCTACGGATGCGTGCTGCTCGTGCACGGCCTGCTGAACCAGTTCGGCATCCGCCTCGTGGCTCTGCTGAACGACATCAGCGTGTGGTGGCACATCACCGGCGTGCTGATCATCGTCGGCGTGCTCGCGTTCGCCCCCTCGCACCACCAGTCCGCGAGCTTCGTCTTCGGTCACTTCGTCAACGACACCGGCCTGGGCCTGGGCTGGTGGTACATCGTCCCGATCGGCCTGCTGCTCGCGCAGTACACGTTCACCGGCTATGACGCATCGGCGCACATGACGGAGGAGACGCACCAGGCCGCGGTGGCCGGCCCGCGCGGGATCGTGATGTCGATCGTCGTCTCGCTGTTCGCCGGCTGGATCCTGCTCATCGGCATCACGTTCGCGATCCAGCACTACGAGCCTGAGCACACGTCGGCTACCGGCGTTCCGCCGGCCCAGATCTTCATCGACGCCGTGGGCAACACGGGAGGCAAGCTGCTGCTGCTGATCGCGATCGGCGCCCAGCTGTTCTGCGGCATGTCGTCGGTGACCGCGAACTCGCGGATGATCTACGCGTTCTCCCGCGACGGCGCGCTGCCAGGCTCGGCCTTCTGGCACCGGGTGAACAAGCGGACCAGGACCCCGACCAACGCGATCTGGCTGGCAGCCGGCGGCGCGTTCCTGCTCGGCCTGCCGTACCTGAAGAACTACACCGCCTACGCGGCGGTGACGTCGATCGCGGTGATCGGCCTGTACATCGCCTACGTGCTGCCGACGTTCCTGCGGCTGCGCCAGGGCGAGAGCTTCGCGCGCGGGCCGTGGCACCTCGGCAGGTGGAGCTACGTCATCGGGTGGACCGCCGTGATCTGGGTGGGCATCATCACGATCCTGTTCATGCTGCCGCAGGCGGGCCCGATCACCTGGCTGAGCTTCAACTACGCTGTGGTCGCCGTCGTGGTCGTGCTCGGCTTCGCGTGGATCTACTGGGCGGTCTCGGCGAAGAACTGGTTCACCGGCCCGAAGGTGCAGGGCACGGCCGAGGAACTGGCCGCGATCGAGCACGAGCTCGAGGTCTGACGTCGGCTCGCCGGATCACCAGATGAGATAGGACGGTTCATGACGGACAGTCACGGCGGCGGCGCGGCCGCCAGGCCGTCGAGGTCGGGCATGATGAGCCTGGCCGACCTGCATGCGGCGGCCGGCGTTGGCGAGATCGACACGGTGATCCTCGCCTTCACCGACATGCAGGGTCGGCTCGCGGGCAAGCGCCTGTCGGCGGAGTTCTTCCTCGACGAGGTGGCCGAGCACTACGCGGAAGGCTGCAACTACCTGCTCGCGGTCGACGTCGAGATGAACACCGTCGGCGGGTACGAGATGTCCTCCTGGGAGCGCGGCTACGGTGACTTCGTGCTCAGGCCCGACCTGACGACCCTGCGCCGCCTGCCGTGGCTTCCGGCCACCGCGCTGCTGCTCGCCGACCTGACCTGGCTGGACGGCGCGCCCGTGGCCGCGTCGCCGCGCCAGGTCCTGCGGGCCCAGGCCGCGCGGCTGGCCGAGCGCGGCTGGGTCGCGCTGGCCGGCACCGAGCTCGAGTTCATCGTCTACCGGGACAGCTACGAGCAGGCGGCGGACAAGGGCTACGCCAACCTGGTCCCGGCCAACCAGTACAACGTCGACTACTCGATTCTCGGCACCTCGAGGATCGACCCGCTGCTGCGCCGGATCACCGGCGGCATGGCCGGCGCCGGCATGTACGTCGAGTCGGCCAAGGGCGAGTGCAACCTCGGCCAGCACGAGATCGCGTTCCGCTACAGCGACGCGGTCGCCACCTGCGACAACCATTCGATCTACAAGACCGGCGCCAAGGAGATCGCGGCACAGGAGGGGATGTCGCTGACCTTCATGGCCAAGCCGAACCAGCGCGAGGGCAACTCGTGCCACATCCACCTGTCGCTGCGCGAGTCCGACCAGGAGCCGGGTCCCGGCGGCAGGGCGCGCATCGATGGCGCGCCGCTGCTGGCTGGTGCGGGGCCGCACGGCCTCTCTGAGCTCGGCCAGTTTTTCCTGGCCGGCCAGCTCGCGGCCATGCGCGAGCTGACCCTGCTCTACGCGCCCAACATCAACTCCTACAAGCGGTTCGTGCCGGCCAGCTTCGCCCCGACCGCGGTCCGCTGGGGAGTCGACAACCGGACCTGCGCGCTCCGCCTGGTCGGGCACGGCCAGTCACTGCGGGTGGAGAACCGGACGCCCGGCGGTGACGTGAACCCCTACCTCGCGGTCGCCGGGATGATCGCCGCCGGGCTGGCTGGCATCGACAACGAACTGTCGCTCGAAGACGCGTTCGCCGGGAACGCCTACGCCGACCAGGGGCCGAAGGTCCCGCACACCCTCCGCGACGCCCTCGAGCTATGGGAGGGCAGCGAGCTGGCGAAACAGGCGCTAGGCGCCGATGTCGCCGGCCATTACGCCAACTACGCGCGGGTCGAGCTCGCGGCGTTCGACGCCGCGGTCACCGACTGGGAACTCCGGCGCTGCTTCGAGCGGTTGTGATGACTATGACCTCCTACACGGTACTCAACCCGGCCACCGAGCAGCCGGTCACGACCATTCCCGGGACGTCGGCCGAGGAGACCGACGAGGCGGTCGCCCGGGCCGAGGCCGCCCAGCGCGGCTGGCGTTCGGTCGCGCCGGGCGAGCGGGCCGGCCTGCTGCGAGCGTTCGCGGCTCAGGTCGACGAGCACGCCGAGGAGCTTGCCCAGCTCGAGGTGGCGAACTCCGGGCATCCCGTCGGCGCGGCCCGGTGGGAAGCGGGCCAGGTGCGCGACGTGCTCCAGTACTACGCGGCCGCGCCCGAGCGGCTGACCGGCAGGCAGATCCCGGTGGCGGGCGGCCTGAACGTCACGTTCGCCGAGCCGCTCGGCGTCGTCGGCCTGATCGTGCCGTGGAACTTCCCGATGCCGATCCTGTCCTGGGGCATGGCGCCCGCGCTCGCGGCGGGCAACGCGGTCGTCGCCAAGCCCGCCGAGATGACGCCCCTGACCGCGATGCGGATCGGCGAGCTGGCGCTGGCGGCCGGGCTGCCCGAGGGCGTGTTCCAGGTGCTGCCTGGCAAGGGCTCCGTGGTCGGCCAGCGGCTGGTCGACCACCCGGCGGTACGCAAGATCGTGTTCACCGGCTCGACCGAGGTCGGCAGGCAGATCATGGCCGGCTGCGCGAAGCAGGTGAAGCGGCTGACGCTGGAGCTCGGCGGCAAGAGCGCCAACATCGTCTTCGCCGACTCCGACCTCGAGCGGGCGGCGGCGACCGCGCCGTACGCGGTGTTCGACAACGCGGGCCAGGACTGCTGCGCGCGGTCGCGGATCCTCGTGCAGGCCTCGGTGCTCGACCGCTTCATGGAACTGCTCGAGCCTGCCGTCAAGGGCGTCCGGGTCGGCGACCCGGCGGCTGCGCAGACCGAGATGGGCCCGCTGATCTCGGCAGGCCACCGGGCCAATGTTGCGAAATATGTGCCAGACGACGCCCCGGTGGCATTCCGCGGCAGCGCCCCCGACGGGCCGGGGTACTGGTTCCCGCCGACCGTGCTCGCGCCGGTCGGCGCCGACGCGCCCGCGTACACCGATGAGGTGTTCGGGCCTGTGGTGACGGTCACGTCGTTCGCGGACGAGGCGGCGGCGATCGAGATCGCGAACGACACCCCGTACGGTCTGTCCGGCTCGATCTGGACTCGCGACGTGGGCCGGGCGATCAGGGTGGCGCGCGCGGTGGAGACCGGCAACTTGTCGGTCAACTCGCACTCGTCGGTGCGGTACTGGACGCCGTTCGGCGGCTTCAAGCAGTCCGGCCTGGGCCGCGAGCTTGGCCCGGACGCGCTCGACGCGTTCACCGAGACCAAGAACGTGTTCATCTCCACCCAGGACTGAGGATCGGGGGTCGCGCAATGGAGCGCTTGCAGGACCGGGTCGCCGTCATCACCGGAGCTGGCAGCGGCATCGGGCTGGCCAGTGCCCGCCGGATGGCGGCCGAGGGCGCCAAGGTCGTGGCCGTCGACATCGACGATACCGCTGGCAAGGCGGCCGCCGAGGAGGTGCAGGGCAGGTTCATCGCCGCGGATGTCTCCAGCGAGGAGGACGTCAGGCGGCTGTTCGACGACGTCGCCGGCGAGTTCGGCCGGATCGACATTGCCTTCAACAACGCGGGCATCTCGCCGCCAGAGGACGACTCGATCCTGACCACCGGCATCGACGCCTGGCGCCGGGTCCAGGAGATCAACCTCACCTCGGTCTACCTGTGCTGCAAGTACGTGCTCCCGCACATGCGCCGCCAGGGCAAGGGGTCGGTCATCAACACCGCCTCGTTCGTGGCCGTGCTCGGCGCGGCTACCTCGCAGATCTCCTACACCGCGTCCAAGGGCGGCGTGCTCGCGATGAGCAGGGAGCTCGGCGTCCAGTTCGCCAGGGAGGGAATCCGGGTGAACGCGCTGTGCCCAGGCCCGGTGAACACCCCGCTGCTGCGCGAGCTGTTCGCCAAGGACCCCGAGCGCGCCGCGCGGCGGCTCGTGCACGTGCCGGTCGGCCGGTTCGCCGAGCCCGAGGAGATCGCCGCCGCCGTGGCGTTCCTGGCCAGCGACGACGCCTCGTTCATCACGGCGTCGCAGTTCCTGGTCGACGGCGGGATCGCCGGCGCCTACGTGACGCCGCTATGAGAGCGGGTACTGGCGGTTCTGGGGCCGAGTCCGCGGCGCGCCCCGTCATCGGCTCTGGTCGAGGCGGCCGCGCTGGTCAGCCGATAACCGGGTGCGCGGCAGCCGGCCGCGGCCCGGCACGTTAGCCTGTTGGCGCCCCACCCCGAAGGAGCCGACCATGCCAGCAGAGGCTGACGCGAAGGACACCAAGGACCAGGCCGGCGGGGCGGACAGCGGAACCGAGCGCAAGGCCGGCGAGCCCGCCGACGACCTGGTGACGACCTCGCACTCGATGACCGTCGGCGGCGAGGAGCTACGGTACACGGCGACGGCCGGCCGCGTCGTGCTGCGGACCGAGGGGCACACCGACGACAAGTTCGACGGCCCGCAGGCCAAGGCCGAGGTTTTCATGGTCGGCTACACACTCGACGGCGCCGATCCGGCGAGCCGGCCGGTCACGTTCGCGTTCAACGGCGGGCCCGGCTCGTCCAGCATCTGGCTGCACCTGGGTGTGCTCGGTCCCCGGCGGGTGCTGATGGGCGACGTCGGTGACCTGCTGCCGCCGCCGTACGGGCTCGCCGACAACGCGCAAACCCTGCTCAGGCACAGTGACCTGGTCTTCGTCGATCCGGTCTCGACGGGCTACTCCCGGGCGGCCAAGGGCGAGAAGTCCAAGGACTTCCACGGGTTCGGCGGCGACATCGCCTCGGTCGGCGAGGTGATCAGGCTGTGGGCCACGCGCAACGGCCGCTGGATGTCCCCGAAGTACCTGTGCGGCGAGTCCTACGGCACCACCAGGGCGGCGGCGCTGGCCAGGCACCTGCAGGTGCGCTACGGGATGTACCTGAACGGGCTGATCCTGGTCTCGTGCTTCCTCAACGGCGGGTCAGTGATGTTCACCGCGGGCAATGACGATCCGTACGTGAACTACCTGCCGACGTACGCGGCGATCGCGAACTACCACGGCAAGCACGCCGGCCGGCCGCTGCGCGAGATGCTCGACGAGGCACACGAGTACGCGGCGGGCGAGTACCCGCGGGTGCTCGCGCTGGGCGCCAGGCTCGTCGGGCAGGAACGGGCGGCGGCCGTGGCCAGGATCGCGGCGCTGACCGGGCTGTCGCAGGACTACGTCGACCGGGTGGACCTGCGCCCCGAGCACGTCAGGTTCCTGACCGAGCTGCTGCGCGACCAGCACCGCACGGTGGGCAGGATCGACGGCCGGTTCGCGGGCTGGGACGCCGACTACGGCAGGGAGAAGTGGACCACCGACCCGTCGATCGACGCGATCGTCGGCCCGTACGCGGCCGCGCTCAACCACTACGTGCGCGCCGAGCTTGGCTACTCGAGCGACCTGCCGTACGAGGTGCTCACCGACCGGGTGCACCCGTGGTCGTACAAGGAGTTCGAGGCGCAGCACCTGTACGTGCTCGACAAGCTGGCCGAGGCGATGCGGGTGAACCCGCACCTGCGGGTGCACGTGGCGTGCGGCTACTACGACGCGGCCACTCCGTACTTCGCCGCCGAGAACGATATCGCCCACCTGGCCATCCCGCCCGAGCTGCGCGCCAACATCGAGTTCGCCTACTACGAGGCCGGCCACATGATGTACCTGCACGAGGCGAGCCGCCTGGACCAGTCGGCCCGGCTTGCCGCGTTCGTGACGGCGGATCTCGGCTGACGGCGGAGCCGTCCTTAGGGCGCGGCGGGGCCGGCCGCGCGGGGTGCCCGCTTTCTGCTCAGAATCCAGGCGCCGGCGAGCGCCCCGATGCCGCCTACGGCGGCGGCGACGCCCCGGTAGGCATGACGGCCGCCGATCTCGGTCGCGCTGCCCGCGTTGAGGAAGCCGGGCGCCGCGCCGGTCAGCCAGAGGATGCTCGCGATGATGGCGATCGCGCCGGCCGCGGTCAGCGCGATGGTCAGCCGCCGCGTGGACCCGGCGTCGGCGGTGGTCCCGTCGGCCGTCCGCGGTCCGCCGCGGCGCTGGCTCGCCAGGCCCGCGGCGAGCAGCGCCGCGCCGCCGACCATCCCGATATAGCCCCCGGCCTCGTGCCGCGCGAACGCCGTCGCGAATGCGTAACCCGCGAAGAGCAGAACTGTCTGGATCCCGAAGGCCATGAGCATGGCGGGCAGCAGCCGGCCGAGCCGCGGCAGGCGCTTGGGGGCGAAAAGCAGAATGGTCGATCCGAGGGCGATGAGCAGCACTGCCACCGGCGCGGCAGCCCACCAGAATGTCTCGCTGCCCGGATGCCCTGGGTAGCCGGTGAGGATGCTTACCGATCGCTCCCCGGAGAACTGCACGTAAGGGGTTATGCAGGCCAGGAGGAGGAAGTACACGGCGGCAGAGCCGGCCAGGGCCGCGCCGACGGACATGGGCAGGCCCGCGGTCGGCTGTGCCTGCTGGGCCTGCTGTGCCTGCTGGCCGGTCGTATCTGGCGGCGGAGGCGTCAGGTCCCTGGTCTCCGGGACCGCCCGCTCCAGCCGCGCGGTGGGAAGCGACCTCTGCCTGGTCGCCGAAGCGGACGCGGCGACCTTGCCTGGGTCGCCGGCCATGACCGGCTGCTCAAGCCCGAGAGCCAGGGCAATCTCGCCGACGACCCACGAGCAGGCTTCGGGAGTGTGCGATGTGGAGTCGGTGAAGGACCTGACCGTCAGCTTGGTGGCCGTGCCCGAATCGAGTCCCTGGTCGACGTAGCGGCGCAAGGTGCCTGCCAGGTCCGCGTGCGCGGCCGCGACCAGCAGGCCAGCCTCCCTTGGCTGGTCAGGCAGCAGGTCTTTCAGCAGGTTGGACATGACGGTGGGTTTCGACAGAGCCGCCGCGCCATAATGCGGGTCCTGCACGACTCCTTCCAGAGCCCTGCGCGCCTCGCCCTGAATATCCCACGGCTTGCCTGCCATTCGCACTCTCCTAGTCAGCGGACGGCTGCATGAGGACCCATTTCCTGGCAGCCTGCCGCCCTACAGGGACATGCTGCTCTTTCCTGCGGGATTGGGCAATATTTGTGCGGTGCCGTCACGGGCGTCACGAAGATCCCGAACTCATGGCCCGGGAGAAGCTATCATGCCGTTATGACACCGTCGCCGCGCTCGCAGATGATGCCCCGCTCGCGGGGCCGCTGACGCGCGGAGAACTCATTTCCGAGGCCCTGCTCTGGGGCCTCGTTTCATGTCCGGCGACCGGATGATCGGAGCCCCGCCTGGAGGTTCCGATGACCCGCAGCCATGTCTACATCACCACGACCATTCCCTACGTCAACGCCAGGCCGCACCTGGGCCACGCGCTCGAGTTCGTCCAGGCCGACGTTCTGGCCAGGCACTACCGCCGCCGCGGCAACCTGGTCAGGTTCCAGACCGGTACCGACGACAACTCGCTGAAGAACGTGCTCGCGGCCGAGACGGCCGGCGTGCGCGTGCAGGAGTTCGTGGACGCCAACGCCGCCGCCTTCGTCGCGCTGGCCGGTCCGCTGTCGCTGAGCGCCGACGACGTGATCAGGACCAGCAGCGACCCGCGGCACCGGGCGGGCGTGGAACGCCTGTGGCGGGCCTGCGCCGACGCCGGCGACCTGTACCGCAGGCACTACGAGGGGCTGTACTGCGTCGGCTGCGAGCAGTTCTACAAGCCGGACGAACTGGCCGACGGCCGCTGCCCCGAGCATGGGGTTAGGCCGCAGCTTGTCGCGGAGGAGAACTGGTTCTTCCGGCTGTCCAGGTACGCGGGCAGGTTGCATGATGAGATCGCCGCGGGACGGCTTCGGATCGAGCCGACTGGGCGCCGCAACGAAGTGCTCGCGTTCATCGCGGCCGGCCTGGCCGACTTTTCCGTGTCCAGATCCACCGCCCGCGCTCACGGCTGGGGCATCCCGGTGCCCGGTGACCCCGGCCAGGTGATCTACGTCTGGTGGGACGCGCTCGGCAACTACGTGACCGCGCTCGGCTACGGCACCGACGAGGCGAACCTGAGCCGCTGGTGGACCGGCGCCGACCGCAGGATCCACGTGCTCGGCAAGGGCGTGCTCAGGTTCCACGCCGTGTACTGGCCCGCGATCCTGGCCTCGGCCGGCCTGCCGCTGCCGACCGACATCCTGGTGCACGACTACCTCACCGTCGAGGGCAGGAAGATCAGCAAGTCGGGCGGGACCACGGTCGACCCGGCGGCGCTGGCGGCGGACTACGGCACCGACGCGGTCCGGTGGTGGCTGCTCCGCGACGTGCCGAGGATCGGTGACGCCGACTTCACCCGTGAGCGGCTGGTTTCCCGCGGGAACGACGAGCTGGTCAACGGCATCGGCAACCTGGTCAACCGGGTACTCGCGATGGTCCGCCGGTATCGGGGCGGGCTGGTGCCGGCCGGCCAGGGGCCGGCCCACGGGGCGGATGCCCTCGCCGACGCCCGCCGCCGTGCGCCCGCGCTGACCGACGCGGCGCTGGCGGTCGGCGACTTCCGGCAGGCCACGGCGGCGGTCTGGGTGATCGCGGCCGAGGCCAACCGCTACGTCAGCCAGACGGCGCCGTGGCGGCTCGCCGACGCCGAGCGGCGCGGCGACCGGCGGGCCGGGCAGCAACTGGACGCGGTGCTCGCCGGCCTGGTCAGCACCTGCCGGGACCTGGCCGGCCAGCTCGAGCCGTTCCTGCCCGACGCGGCCGGACGGATCGCGCAGCGGTGCGGCACGCCGGGCGGGCAGGTGCCTGGCACCGAGCCCGTGTTCGCCCGCCTCACGCGCGGGCCCCGGCCGCTAGCACAGGCTGGAGCCACGGGCACTTAGACTCGCCTGCGTGAGTAATGCGCCGGCCGTCGAGATCAGCGGCCTGGTTAAGAACTACGGGCGGACCACGGCGGTGGCCGGGCTGTCCATGCGGGCCGAACGCGGCCAGGTCACGGCCGTGCTCGGGCCGAACGGGGCGGGCAAGACCACGACCATCGAGGTGTGCGAGGGATACCGGCGCGCCGACGCGGGCGCCGTGCGGGTGCTCGGGCTCGATCCGGTGGCGGACGCGAAGCGGCTGCGTCCCAGGATCGGCGTCATGCTCCAGTCGGGAGGCATCCCGACATCCGTCCGGGCGGCCGACTACCTGCGCGTGCTGGCGAGCTTCTACGCCAACCCGGTCAGCCCGGCGGTGCTGCTCGGCCGGCTCGGCCTGACCGAGTCGGCGGGCACGCCGTTCCGGCGCCTGTCCGGCGGCCAGCAGCAGCGGCTGTCGCTGGCGGCCGCCATCATCGGCCGCCCGGAGCTGATCTTCCTCGACGAGCCCACCGCCGGCCTTGACCCGCAGGCCAGGCATGCCACCTGGGACCTGGTCGCCGCCCTGCGCGCCTCGGGCAGCACGGTGATCCTGACCACTCACTACCTGGAGGAGGCCGAGCGGCTCGCCGACCTGGTCGTGATCGTCGACCACGGCACGCTGGTCACCCAGGGAACGCCGGCCGAGCTGACCGGGAGCCAGGGGCAGCTGCGGTTCCGCGCCGAACCCGGCCTGGACACCACGGGGCTGGCCGGCGCCCTGCCGGCCGGCGCGATGGTGAAGGAGTCCCCGGCAGGTGCCTACCTGATCGAGCTGCCGTCGGGCGTGGACCCGCAGGTAGTGGCGACGGTCACGGCCTGGTGCGCGGAGCAGGGCGTGCTGGCCAGGAACCTGCGGATCGAAAGCCGGACCCTGGAAGACGTCTTCCTCGAGCTCACCGGACGGGAGCTGCGATCGTGACCGAGGTGACCTGGCCGGCCCCCGCGCCCGGTGCCGCGCCGCTGCCCAAGATGGTCGCGGCTCAGGCCGGGCTGGAGCTGCGCAGCCTGATCCGCAACGGCGAGCAGCTGCTGCTTACCCTGATCATCCCCGTGCTGCTGCTCGTGGTGTTCAGCTCGGAGGCGCTGATCAGCGTGGGCCGGGGCAGCCGCATCGGCTTCATCGCCCCCGGCATCCTGGCGCTCGCCGTGCTGTCTACGTCGTTCACCAGCCTGGCCATCGGCACCGGGTTCGAGCGGCGGTACGGGGTGCTGAAGCGGCTCGGCGCGACCCCGCTGTCGCGCGGCGGCCTGATCGCGGCGAAGGCGCTGACCGTCCTGGCCGTGGAGGCCGGCCAGGTCGTCCTGATCGCCGTGGTCAGCGCGCTGCTCGGCTGGCACCCGGTGCTCACCGCCGTGAGCGTGACATCGGCGCTGCTCGTGCTGGTCGTCGGCAGCGCGGCGTTCAGCGGGCTGGCGATGCTGATGGCCGGGACGCTGCGAGCCGAGGCCACGCTGGCCGCCGCCAACCTGGTGTACCTGGTGCTGCTCGGCATCGGCGGAGTGGTGTTCCCGCTGGCCAAGTTCCCCGCCGCGGCCAGACCCGCGCTGCGGCTGCTGCCGTCCGGCGCGATGTCCGACGGCCTGCGCGCGGTCCTGCGGTACGGCGCCGGCCTGCCGGTCAGGGACCTGATCGTGCTTGCGGCCTGGGCGATCGCCGGCATCGGCCTGGCGGCCCGCTTCTTCCGCTGGGAGTAGCCGTGCCCTCCGCCTCCGAGCCCAGGGCAGCGGCCCCGTCGGCCCAGCCGACCCCGTCGAGCACGTCGGCCCGGCCGGCGCCGGCCCCGGCCCGTGCCAGGAGAGACCCGCTCGGCAGGGTGCCACCGCCGGTGCTGCTCGGCACCGGGATCCTGAGCGTGCAGGTGGGCGCCGGGCTGGCCGCCAGGATGTTCGGCACGGTCTCGGCCGCTGGGCTGACCGGGCTGCGGATGTGGGCTGCGACCCTGCTGCTGGCCGGGTTCGGCGCCAGGCCGGCGATCAGGGCGGTCCGCTCCGTGGTCGCCGAGCGGGCCTGGCGGGACGCCGCCGTGGTCGTCGCGTTCGGCGTCACGCTCGGGATCATGAATTTCTCGATCTACCAGGCCTTCGCGCGGATCCCGCTGGGCATCGCCGTCACGATCGAGTTCCTCGGCCCGCTGGCCGTCGCGGTGGCGTCGTCGCGGCGCCTGATCGACGCGGCGTGGGTGGTACTCGCGGCGACCGGGGTGACGCTGCTCGGCACCGCAGGCGTCAGCGTGGTCAGGCTCGGCGGCCAGGTCGGGCACGGGTCTGGTTCGGTCGTGACCGGCGTGCTCTTCGCGATGACCGCGGCGGCGGCCTGGGCCTGCTACATCCTGCTGGCCGCGGCGACGGGCAGGCGGTTCAGCGGCGCCTCCGGGCTGGTCGTCGCGATGGCGATCGCGTCGGTCGTGGTGGCGCCCGCGGCCGTAGCCGGCGCTGGCCGCACGCTGCTGCGGCCTGCCGTGCTCGGGGCCGGCCTGGCGATCGGCATGCTCTCCTCGGTGATCCCCTACCGGTTCGAGCTCGAGACGCTGCGGCGCGTGCCGCCCAGGGTGTTCGGCATCTGGATGAGCCTGGAACCCGCCGTGGCCGCGCTCGTCGGCGTGGTGGTGCTGAGCCAGGCCCTGTCGGTGCCGCAGTGGATCGCGATCGGCTGCGTGATCGTCGCGAGCGCCGGTGCCGCGCTCGGCGGCGGCGCCGCCGCCGCACCGCAGGCATGAACCTGCCGGGCCGCCAGACGAGCCGGGCCGCCATACGATAGGTCCCGTGTCCGCACAGCCAGCGCCCGCGCCCGACCGGGCACCGCTGCCCGCCGGCCGCGCATTCCGGTCCTGGCCTGACCTAGCCAGGCAGTGGGCGGGAGCGCTGCTCAGCCCGTCACCGCTGGTGATGCGCCGGGTCGCGTTCGCCGGCGTGCTCGCGTCGCTGGCCATCATCCCGACCGGCGCGGCCGTCCGGTTGAGCCAGTCGGGCCTGGGCTGTACGGACTGGCCCAGGTGCACGGCCGCCAGCCTGGTCGCATCGGGGGCGAGCGGCGACCCGCTGATCCACCGGTGGATCGAGTTCGGCAACCGCATGGTCACCGCGGTGATTTTCGTTATAGCCATCGTGGTCTTCGTCGCGGCCTGGCGGTTCCGGCCTCACGGGCAGCGGCGGCGGGATCTGGTCTGGCTCGCCTCCGCGCAGCCGGCCGGCATCGCCGCCCAGGCCACCGTGGGCGGGATCGTGGTGCTGACCAAGCTGTCGCCGTTCTGGGTGTCACTGCACTACCTGGCGACGCTGCCGGTGCTGGCCGCCGCCGTGGCGCTGCACGTGCGGTGCACCGAGGGCACCGGCCCGGCCAGGCCCCTGGTCCAGCCGCTGGTCCGGCTGGTGGCGCTCGGGCTCGTCGTCGTCACGTCGGCCATGATGGTGGCCGGAACGCTGGTGACCGGGACCGGGCCGCTTGCCGGCGCCGGCGCCGTGCCGCGCTACCACTTCGCCTCGCTCACTGCCGTCACCCAGCTGCACGCCGACATCGGCTGGGTACTGGGCACGCTGGCGGTGGTGCTCGTGCTGTGCCTGGTGCTGACGCAGGCTCCCGCCCGCGCCACCCGGCTGAGCTGGGTGGTGCTCGGCTTGGTGGGCCTGCAAGGGGTGATCGGCTACGCGCAGTACTTCGCTGGGCTGCCTGCCGGGCTGGTCTGGGTGCACGTCGCCAATACGGCGCTGATCTGGGTCGCCGTGCTCAGGCTGGCCTTCGCGCTGCGCGACAGGGGCCATGCGGACGTGCCACCCGCCCCGGCCGAGGCTGCCCTGCCCGGCTAGCGGTCAGACCGCACTGCGCAGGGTCTCCGCTCGTGCGAAGGCCGCCGTGATCGCCTGACCTGGCCTGGAGTCATCGTCAGTTCGGCCCAGCCGACTTTGTGTGCGTTCCAGTCAATATGGCGCCTGAATTGTGGCTTTTGCGGCCACGGAACATGCAGCAAGTGGGGATTGGCCGGCGGGGGCGCGAGCGAGGCGGGCGATAGGGTCGGGTTTGAACGACGCGAGCGGAGAAAGAGGCGGAGTGTGAGGCGGGAATTGGAGTGGACGGCGAACGACGAGCGGGCGGTTGACCTCATCCGGGTGCTCGCGATGGACGCGGTCCAGAAGGCCGGGTCGGGTCACCCCGGCACGGCGATGAGCCTTGCTCCGGCCGCGTACCTGCTCTTCCAGCGGGTAATGAGGCACGACCCGGCCGACCCGGGCTGGCTCGGGCGGGACCGGTTCGTCTTGTCCTGCGGGCACTCCAGCCTGACCCTGTACATCCAGCTGTACCTGTCCGGCTACGGTCTGACTTTGGACGACCTGAAGGCGCTGCGCACCTGGGGCAGCATTACCCCCGGGCACCCCGAGCGCGGGCTGACCGCAGGCGTCGAGACGACCACGGGCCCGCTGGGCCAGGGACTGGCCAACGCGGTCGGGATGGCGATGGCGGCGCGGCGCGAGCGAGGGCTGCTTGACCCCGACGCACCGGCCGGGCAGAGCCCGTTCGACCACCACATCTACGTGTTCGCCTCGGACGGCGACATCGAGGAGGGCGTCAGCCACGAGGTCTCCTCCATCGCCGCCCACCAGCAGCTCGGCAACCTGGTGCTGCTGTACGACGACAATCAGATCTCGATCGAGGACGACACCAACATCGCCAAGTCCGAGGACGTGCTCGCCAGGTACGCGGCCTACGGCTGGCACACCCAGCGGGTCGGGTGGCGCACCAGGGACGGTTACCGCGAGGACGTGGGAGCGCTGTACGACGCGCTGGTCGCCGCCAGGGACCGCGCCGACGCGCCGTCGATCATCGTTCTGTCCACGATCATCGGCTGGCCGGCGCCGAACAAGCAGAACACCGGCGATGCGCACGGCACCGCGCTTGGCGCTCCCGAGGTCGCGGCCACCAAGGAGATACTCGGCTTCGACCCGGCCGTGACGTTCCCGGCCGAGGACGAGGCGGTTGCCAGGGCCCGCGAGGTCGCGGACCGCGGCAAGCTCGCCAGGGCCGGCTGGGAGGAGAGCTTCGCCGGGTGGGCCGAGGCCACCCCGTCCCGCCGCGCGCTGCTTGACCGCCTCGCGGCGCGCGCGCTGCCGGGCGGCTGGGCCGCGGCGCTGCCCGCCTTCTCCGCCGGCGACGGGCCGATGGCCACCAGAACGGCATCGGGCAAGGTTCTCAACGCACTCGCACCGGTACTCCCGGAGCTCTGGGGCGGCTCGGCCGACCTGGCCGGGAGCAACGACACGACGATGACCGGGGAACCGTCGTTTATCCCGCTGGAACATCAGACCGCCAAGTTCCCCGGTAACCCCTACGGCCGGACGCTGCACTTCGGGATCAGGGAGTTCGGCATGGGCGGCATGCTCAACGGGATCGCCGTGCACGGGCTCACCAGGCCGTACGGCGGCACGTTCCTGGTCTTCAGCGACTACATGCGGCCCGCGGTCCGGCTGGCGGCGCTGATGGAGATCCCGGTCACGTTCGTCTGGACGCACGACTCGATCGGGCTCGGCGAGGACGGTCCGACGCACCAGCCGGTCGAGCAGCTCTGGGCGCTGCGCGCGATCCCCGGCCTCGACGTGGTGCGGCCCGCCGACGCCAACGAGACGACGGTGGCGTGGCGCACCATACTCGAGCACATCGACCGGCCCGCCGGACTGTGCCTGACCAGGCAGAAGCTGCCGGTGATCGACCGGGCTACGACCGGGAGCGCGGAAGGAGCCGCGCGCGGCGGGTACGTGCTCGCCGACGCGCTGGACGGGAACCCGCAGGTGATCCTCATCGGGACCGGCAGCGAGGTGCACATCGCACTGGCGGCACGCGAGGAACTTCGGCGCGAGAACATCGCGGCCAGGGTCGTGTCGATGCCGTGCCTGGAGTGGTTCGCCGAGCAGGACCAGGCCTACCGCGACGAGGTGCTCCCGCCCGCGATCGCGGCCAGGGTCAGCGTCGAGGCCGGGGTCGGCCTCGGGTGGCGGGCGGTCGTCGGCGACGCCGGCGAGATGGTCAGCCTGGAGCACTTCGGGGCCTCGGCCGCCTACGAAACTCTCTACGCAGAGTACGGACTCACCCCAGAGCATGTAGCGCAGGCGGCGCGGCTCAGCATGAGCCGGGCCCGCGCGGCGGCCAGGAAGGAGTAGTGATGACCGCACAGCAGGAGCAGCACGACGTTCTCGGCAGGCTCACAGCCGAGGATGTGGCGATCTGGCTCGACGACATCGGCCGCGAGCGGCTGTCCACCGGCAACCTGGCCAAGCTGGTCAAGGAGTTCCACGTCAGGGGCGTCACCTCCAACCCGACGATCTTCGCGCACGCGATGGCGCACGGCACCGCGTACGACGAGCAGCTCCGCGACCTCGCTGCCCGCGGCGTCGGCGTCGGCGAGGCCTCGCGGGCGGTCACCACTTACGACATCCGATGGGCCTGCGACGTGCTCAGGCCGGTCTACGACGCGTCCGACGGCGTCGACGGCCGGGTGTCGATCGAGGTTGACCCGCGGCTCGCCGAGGACACCACGAAGACGATCGCCGAGGCGCGCGCGCTGTGGTGGCTGGTCGACCGGCCGAACCTGTTCATCAAGATCCCGGCCACGGTGGCGGGCCTGCCCGCGATTACGACCTGCCTGTCCGAGGGAATCAGCGTCAACGTCACGCTGATCTTCTCGCTCCGGCGCTACGAGCAGGTCATCGACGCGTTCATGGCCGGGCTCGAGCAGGCGCCCGAGGGCGAGCTGACCTCGCTCGCCTCCGTGGCGTCGTTCTTCGTGAGCCGGGTGGACACCGAGGTGGACCGCAGGCTGGACGCGCTCGGCACGCCGGAGGCGAAGGAACTGCGCGGCAAGGCGGCGGTCGCCAACGCCAGGCTGGCGTACGAGCTGTTCGAGAAGCACTTCGACAGCCTGCGCTGGCGGGCGCTGGCCGACCACGGAGCTCGGGTGCAGCGCCCGCTCTGGGCGTCGACCAGCACCAAGGACCCGGCCTACCGGGACACCATGTATGTCGAGGACCTGGTCGCGCCGCACACGGTGAACACGATGCCGGAGGCGACCCTGCACGCCACGGCCGACCACGGGGTGGTGACCGGCAACACCATCGACGGCACCTACGACGCGGCCAGGGCGGTCTTCGCCGATCTGGCGGCGCTGGGAGTCAGCTACGACGACGTCGTCGCCGTGCTGGAGGACGAGGGCGTGCGGAAGTTCGCCGACTCGTGGTCCCAGCTGCTCGCCACGATCGAGGCGCAGCTCAAGGGCGACAAGGGCGCGGCCAGGGAGATTGCCGGCTGATGGCCAACCCGCTCCGTGATCCGCGTGATCGCCGAATCCCCCGGGTGGCAGAGCCGAGCGTCCTGGTGATGTTCGGCGTCACCGGCGACCTGGCGCGCAAGAAGCTGCTTCCGGCCATTTACGACCTCGCGAACCGGGGGCTGCTTCCGCCCGGATTCTCGCTCGTCGGGTTCGCCCGCAGGAACTGGGTAGACCAGGATTTCGCCCGGCTGACGTACGAAGCGGTGCGCGAGTATGCCAGGACCGCCTTCAGGGAGGGGGTGTGGCAGCAGGTCTGCGACGGCGTCCGGTTCGTCTCCGGCGAGTTCTCCGATGACGCGGCCTTCGACCGGCTGGCCGAGGTGGTGGCCGGGCTGGACGTCGAGCGGGGCACCGGCGGGAACCGCGCGTTCTACCTGTCGATCCCGCCCGGCCAGTTCCCGGTCGTCGTCCGCCAGCTCGAGCGGTCCGGCCTGAGCGGCGGCAAGGACGAGCCCGGCTGGCGGCGGGTCGTCATCGAGAAGCCGTTCGGGCATGACCTGACCAGCGCCAGGGACCTGAATGACCTGCTCGCCTCGGTCTTCGCGCCGCAATCGGTATTCCGCATCGACCACTACCTCGGCAAGGAGACCGTGCAGAACCTGCTCGCGCTCAGGTTCGCCAACACGCTCTTCGAGCCGATCTGGAACCGCAGGTACGTGGACCACGTCCAGATCACGATGGCTGAGGACATCGGGATCGGCGGGCGGGCGGGGTACTACGACGGCATCGGCGCGGCCAGGGACGTGATCCAGAACCACCTGCTGCAACTCCTCGCGCTGACGGCGATGGAGGAGCCGGTCTCGTTCGCCTTCGACGCGCTCCGGGCGGAGAAGCAGAAGGCCCTGTCGGCGGTCCAGATTCCGGATGACCCGCTGACGGGGACGGCGCGCGGGCAATACGCCGCCGGCTGGCAGGGCGGGATCCCGGTGCCCGGCTTCCTGGCCGAAGACGGGATAGCGGCCGACTCGGGCACCGAGACCTACGCCGCCATCAGGCTCGGCGTGGACACCAGGCGCTGGGCGGGCGTGCCGTTCTTCCTGCGCACGGGCAAGCGGCTCGCGACCAGGATGACCGAGATCGCGGTGATCTTCCAGCGCGCGCCGCACCTGCCGTTCAACGCCACCGACGCGAAGGAGCTGGGCCAGAACGCCCTGGTGATCAGGGTCCAGCCCGACGAGGGCATCACAATGCGGTTCGGTTCCAAGGTGCCCGGGTCGGCGATGGAGGTCAGGGACGTGAACATGGACTTCGCCTACGGCGAGTCGTTCACCGAATCCAGCCCGGAGGCCTACGAGCGGCTGCTGCTCGATGTGCTCGTCGGCGACCCGCCGCTGTTCCCCGGGCATGAGGAAGTAGAGCTGTCCTGGAAGATACTCGACCCGATCGAGGAGTTCTGGGCCGCAAACGGGCGTCCTGAACCATACCTGGCCGGCACGGCGGGACCGGCCTGCGCCGATGCCATGATGGCGCGGGACGGCCGCGCCTGGCGGCGGCTGTAGCAGGCGGGTGAGCGATGAAGGTAGAGCTGATCGACACCACCGCGAGCACGGTGCGGAACGAGCTCATGCGGATGTGCCAGCAGATGGGCGGCCTCACCACCGGCGTCGTCCTCAACCTGGTCATCATGACCGACGAGGCGGACCAGTACGACGCGATGCGCGCCGCGACGCACGCGGGCCGGGAGCACCCCTGCCAGGTCGTCGGCGTCATCGCGCGGACCGGGCGGCGCCCGCGGCGGCTCGATGCCGAGGTCACCGTCGGCGAGAACATGCCGGGCCAGATGCTGCTGCTGCGGATGCAGGGCGAGATGAACGAGCACGTGGACTCCGTGCTCACGCCGCTGCTCGTGCCGGACACGCCGGTCGTGATCTGGTGGCCTGGCCGGGCGCCGAAGGCTCCGGCCGCCGACCCGGTCGGCGTGCTCGGGCAGCGGCGGATCACCGACGTCGCGGCCGACGAGGCGCCCAGGCAGCGGCTGCTTGAGCTGGCCGCCGGCTACCGGCCTGGCGACACCGACCTGGCCTGGGCTCGCACCACGAACTGGCGGTCGCTGCTCGCCGCGACCCTGGACCGGCCCTACGCCGGAATAATCGAGGCAGCGGTGGCCGCCGAGGCCGACAATCCGAGTGCCGACCTCATGGCGGCCTGGCTCACCGGGCGGCTGGGCGTGCCGGTCCACCAGGAGGTCTCCGACGGCCCAGGCGTCACCGAGGTCAGCTTCATGACAGGCGACGGGAAGATCGTGATCAACAGGGCGGACGGCAGGAACGCGACGCTGTCGCGGCCGGGCGAGCCCGACCGGTTCGTCGCGCTGCACCGCAGGGACGTGGCCGAGCTGCTGTCCGAGGAGCTGCGCAGGCTCGACCCTGACGATGTATACGGGGAAACACTCGCCGAGCTCGCAAAGGCTGCGGCAGCCGCCCCCGTCGCTGGTACGGACGAGGAGTAGTCATCACAGTTCCGCAGATTCTCATCCACCACGACGGCGAGCTGCTGGCCAAGGCGGTCGCGGCGAGGCTGGTCACCAGGCTGGTCGACGCGGTGGCCGGGAAGGGCCTGGCGTCGGTGGTGCTGACCGGCGGCGGCATCGGGACCCTGGTACTCGCCGAGCTCGCCGCCGCCCCGGCCAGGGACGCGGTCGACTGGCGCCGGGTGGAGATCTGGTGGGGTGACGAGCGGTTCCTGACGGCCGGCGACCCGGGGCGGAACGAGACGGGAGCGCGCGCGGCGCTGCTCGACCACGTAGATGTCCTGCCGCGGCAAGTGCACCCCATGCCGGGGCCCGACGGGCCGGACGGCCAGGACCCCGAGGCGGCCGCCGACCGCTACGCCGGCCTGCTCCGCGCGGCGGCGCAGCCGCAGGATCGAGGCGGGGTACCGAGGTTCGACGTGCTGATGCTCGGCATCGGCCCGGACGCCCACGTGGCTTCCCTGTTCCCCGGGCTGCCCGCGCTGTACGAGGAGGACAGGACCGTGGTGGCCGTCCGCGGTGCGCCCAAGCCGCCGCCGACCAGGCTGTCGTTGACGCTGCCGGCCATCAGGGCGGCGTCTGAGGTGTGGATACTCGCGTCGGGACCGGAGAAGGCGGGCGCGGTGCGGCTGGCGCTGTCCGGTGCCGGGCCGGTCCAGGTGCCGGCCGCCGGGGCCAGGGGCGCACAGCAGACGCTGTTCCTGCTCGACCGGGCCGCGGCCGCCGAAGTACCCATCCAGCTCAGCCGGCTCGCTTCGCCCTGACGGGCATTTCAGCCCAGGGTGCCATTGAATGGGCCCGTCGGGCGCATAGGCCAGCAATTGGGTCTCCCGCAATCGCTGAACCAGAGTTACGCTCAGTGCAGAACTTCCATATGAGTCTTGTGAGCACGCAGAGCAGGTCAGCATGGAAGGCCGGAAGATGGGCACCTGGCTAGTTCGAGCCCGCGCCACGCGAGAGTCCCGAGGGTCTCGAGACTCCCGAGGGTCCCGAAGGTCCTATTGTCGGCTTTTGCGCCATGAATGGGCTCGGTATCCGCTAACGTCCGTAATGACGTGCACCTTGTGCACCTTGTGCATCTTGCGTATCTTGCGTATGTCACGTCTCCCGCGTATCTCGCGCACATCGCGCGGAACGTCGTTTCGGCCTTCAATGACCGCAACGTCGCTTGTGTTCGGTCCCGTGTAGGTTTCCCCCCTCGTTCCGGCTCCCCCGTTTTCCGGAGCGAAACCGACCTCCCGAGGAGGATGCACGTGAGTACTCCCGAAGAGCCCCCCGTCGCCGCCGCCACGATCACCGGAATCGCCGATCCTGCGCCGCTCGGCCTGGCCGCTTTCGCGCTGACCACGTTCCTGCTCTCTGCCAAGAACGCCGGCTGGACGACCTCGGACGCTTGGCTCGGCTTTGCCATCGGCTACGGCGGTCTGGTTCAGCTGCTGGCCGGCATGTGGGAGTTCAGGAACAGGAACGTCTTCGGCGCGACGGCGTTCGGAACGTATGGCGGCTTCTGGATCGGGCTTGGCCTGTGGGTTTTGCTGGTAGCTCCGGCGTCGACCGCTTCCGGTCATGATCTCGGATGGATTCTGCTGGCCTTCGCGATCTTCAACACCTACATGCTGATCTGGAGCACGCAGCTCAACGTGGCGGTATTCGGCGTGTTCCTGACCCTGGAACTAACCGAGATCATCCTTTTCATCTCTAACTTCGCGAACAGTTCGGGACTCGAGAAGCTCGGCGGCTACGTCGGACTCCTCACGGCCCTGGTGGCCTGGTACGCCTCGGCAGCCGGCGTGATCAACGGCATGAGGGGCAAGCCGGTGCTTCCGGTCGGCGGCCCGCTCATGAACCTCTGAGCGCGACTCGCTGAACGTCCGGCGGCCCTGGCACCGGCGCGCTGGTCCCGCCGGGCGGCGGGACCAGCGCGCTTGTCGATACCGTTGGGCCGTGGACACAGCGACGCTGAAGGCACATAACCGGCCCTGGCAGGCGATCGTCGCGCTGGTGCTGGCGCTGGCCGCAGCGGCCGCCGTGCACGTGGCGGGAGTCCCGCTCGGTGCCGCCACCGCCGCGGCGGCCAGGCGGGTCAGCGTCGACGTCGGCCATCTGATCACGATCAGCGGGACGGCTGCGTTCTTCGTCTTCGCGCTGATTTCCACGTTCGCCTTCGCCCGCTGGGCGCGTGCCGTGCTCGAGCGGTTCGTCGGCGCGGCCTACGGCGCCATCGTCAGGTACGTGATGATCCTCATCGGCGTCAGCGCAGTGCTGCTTGTCGCCCTGTCGATGCTGGGTTTCCGCGTGGCGCAGCTCGTCGTCGGCGGGGCTGTCACCGGCGTCCTGATCACGATCGCGGCCCAGCAGTCGCTGTCGAACCTGTTCGCCGGCGTGATGCTGCAGTTCGCCCAGCCGTTCCGGGTCGGGGATCGGGTCCGGATCAGATCGGGCGCGCTGGCGGGGACGATCGAGGGCACGGTGACCGAGTTCAGCATCACCTACGTGCAGCTCGACACCGAGGACGGCGAGGTATTCCTGCCGAACGCGCAGGTACTCGCGGCGGCTGTCAGCCCGGTGCGGCCCGGGGACGAGGAGGATGCCGTGCGCACCCAGGCGGGCCTTCGCGGATGACACGGCCTAACCAGCCGGGCCCGCGGATGCCGGTGGCCGGCACCCGAGCGGGCGCCGGCCACCACGCAGCCGCAGGGCGGCCGGTCAGTCAGTGATTCGCCTCGTACTTCTGGATGACCTGCGCGGGAATCCGGCCGCGATCGCTGACTTCCATGCCTGAGCGCTTGGCCCATGCGCGGATCTCCGCGCTGCGCCGGCGATGTGCCGTCGTGCGCCGCTTGGTCCGGCCGACCTTCGTCGACGCCCTGCGCGCCCTGTCCGCGAAGCGTTTCATCACCTCGTCGAACTTCTGGCTGTGCTTCTCGCAGAGGTCGATCTCATAGTCCCGGCCATCAAGGCTGAACGCGCGGGTCAGATGCTCGCCGCTCGGAATCTCTTTTGCGTCGTAGTCACAGGCGAATGTGACGGAGACCTTCTGTGCCACGTCTTTCCCCCCTTCCCCTAACCGCCACAATATTCCCGCGCGTGCTTGGTTCATAACAGACGGTGATCAGTCAATTTCTCAGAGTACGCATTGAACGCGGATCGGCCCGCCCCGGCGCATGCTGCCGCGATTGCCGGGCGCCAGGCGGTGATTGCGCACCAGCGGGCTGCGATTGCGGAGCAGCAGGCTAACAGCGATGTGGCGCGAATGTGCCTGCCAGGACGCTCAGAACGCCCGATAGGAGGCGGTCGCCGCCTCCCAATCCGCGTCCGGCTGTTCGTTCCTGACCGGCCCGGAATGCCTGCCTGGCAGGCCGTTGTCTGTTGCCGGGTCCGCGCCGTCACTGCGCCGCGGCCGCGATTCGCCGATCGGTGCCGCCAGCCACTGCCCCGCGGCCACGGGCTGCGACAACGCGGTGGCGGGCTGACCTGCTTCGACGGACTGCCGTACCTCGAATGGCGCAGCCTCGTCATAACCGCGGTCCGGCAGGCCGGATTGCGGACGCGCCTGACCCGACGCGCGGGGATGGGAATCGGGCCCGAAGCGGCTCGCCGGACGCCCGGCCGGGCCCGGGTAGCCGGACGGGTCAGGGTAGCTGGCGGGATCCTGCCCAGACGGATCCTGGTAGCCGAGTGGGTCTTGGTAGCCGCCAGGATCCTGGTAGCTTGCCGGGCCCTGGTAGCTTGCCGGGCCCTGGTAGCTCGCCGGATCCTGGTAGCTCGCCTGGCCCTGGAAGCCGGCCGGGTCCTGGTAGCTTGCCGGGTCCTGGTAGCTTGCCGGGCCCCGGTGGCTGGCCATGTCCGGGTGGCCCGCCGGATGCTGGTAGCCGACCGGTCGGGGCGGGCTCGGCGGGGCGTGCTGCCCCGGGTATCCGGCCGCTTCCCGGTGACCGGGGTAGCCGGCCGGTTCTTCGTAGCGGTCGGGATAGGCCCGGATCGTAATCGGGCGGGCCGAAGCCGCGGCTTGAGCCATTGATTTCTGCGACGTGGGCCGCCGGCGCGCTGGCAGCGGGGAAGGCGTCGCCGTAGCGGTTCTGGTCCGGCCGGCCCGCTCCGGCCGCGGCGTGCCCGCGGGAGCCGTCGTAACCCTGGTAGGCCCCGAAATCCTGGGCGGCCGGATAACCCGCGGTTTCCGGATAGCCATGGCCGGAATCGGGACGGCCGCCAACGGCGGCGCCGCCGTCTGGCTGGCGGGAACCGGCGTTCGCCGCCCTGGACGGCGGGCCCGATTGCAGCGCTTGCGCCAACCTGGCCAGATCGGCGAACGGCAGCCGGAAAGTCCCCGTGCACCGGTTGCCCTGCCAGATGCTGAACACCGCGATCGCGCTGTCCGCGTACCAGCTCAGCCTCATGGTCCTGGCCTCACCACGGACATCGAAGAAGACGGCTCCTTCGCGAGGCAGGGGAACGGCATCCGGCTCCGACATGCTGCCTATCGTCACCCGGGCTGCCCGGGTTGTCTAGCCAATGAAACGCATTGGTCCGCTGGGACGTCCGGAATCGGGTTACTTTACCGGATCCTGGAACGATGCGCGCGGATCCTGCCTGACCGTTCCTGTCCGCGCCACCGCGCCGCGCTGGCCGGGCCACGACGCTTGCCGCCGCGTCGATGCGCATGGCCCTCCGAGCGGTTACGGCGCGCTCTAAATCGAGCGAGTCTTGTCATCTTGGCCATGCGCCGCTGCGCGCGATGACATGATTATCGGGCGGTGCGCTGACGTTGCGGATTGATAGCCCAGCTGCCCGCCGGCGAAGGTGGACTTCCGGCCCTCTTCCGGCGCCAGGCGCGGGTATCCCTTGCCGGGCGAAGGTGCCCGAACCGGGCGTCAGCGGGAACACTTCAGCGCTGCGAGGCGTTTGCATGTGCGACGGGGCGGATGCCGCATCGCGCGAATTTCGTGTCTTTGCGCCAGCGAGCCTGGTGCTTCGCTAGGCGGTGTTAACGATGAGCTGGTTGAGGAGAGCTTTTCATGTCTGAGGTACGCCGTCAGGCCGTGTTGCTGCCGCGGCCCAACTGGGGCTGGCAGGACCGAGCTGCCTGCCATGGCACTGATGTTGTGCTGTTCTTCGGTCCGGACGGTGAGCGGCAGCCTGAGCGTGATATCAGGGAGCGCAAGGCCAAGGCACTGTGCGGATCATGCCCGGTCAGGATGGAGTGCCTCAGTTACGCCGTCAGCAGGCCCGAGAAGTACGGCACCTGGGGCGGCTTGAACGAGGACGAGCGTTCGGCGGAGCGGCGCCGGCGGATGCGGCGCGCCAACACGAACGCCGCCTGACCGACCCCCAAATCGAAAGACGCGACCCGGCGGGCCCAGGGGACCCCAATCGACCGATCCCGGCGCTAGGCTTCGGCCGGCGTCCGGCCGGTAAGAATGAGACCATGATCTGCCGATCCTGCCGACGCCAGGAACACGACTCCTGCAAGGGCGGCACCTGGTGCGACTGCCAGCACAAGCGGCCGGCCGCGCTGCTGCCTGAGCCGGTCATGGGCTGGGTCAGCCAGGGCTAGCCGGCTAGGGTCAGCGCGCGAGGCCAGCCGACAGGGCCAGCAGGCGAGCCGACAGGGCCAGCAGGCGAGTCAAGCCGCCTGGCCCGGCTGGCCACGGTTAGCAGGCCGGCGGGCGGGCAGGCCCGGAATACGGGGGGCGTCGCGAAGGTTCCCCGCACAGTAGGAGCGAGTCCCGCAGCCAGCAGGGTTCAGCCAGCATCACCCGACAGCACGACCCGCAGAGACCATGCAGCCGGGAGGAGATGGCCGTGACCCACCGATCTTCGCGGACTTCACGTGTATTGTGTGGCATTTGGCCCTACTCTGTGCCTAGGGATATCCACTGTGTTCCTAGGGGAAAGGCATGACTCCCGTGCCCCGGTCGCCACGGCCGAGGCGGCTTGGCGACGAGACCGAGGGTAGCGAGGAGGCGCGCACGATGGAGAAACTGGCTGCTGAGGCGGCCGCGACGCTGAAGGGCGCTCCGGCCGTGGACGTCGTCAAATGGGCGGCGCAGACGTTCGGCAGCAGGCTCTGCATCACGTCCTCAATGACCGATGCCGTGATCGTCGATCTGGTCTCGAAGCAGGTTCCCGGCATCGACGTACTTTTCCTCGACACCGGCTACCACTTCGCCGAGACCATCGGCACCAGGGACGCCGTCTCGGTGGTCTACCCGGTCAACGTGATCAACGTCACACCGCCGACCACCGTGGCGGAGCAGGATGCCGAGCTCGGGCCCAAGCTTTACGCGCGCAACCCCGACCTGTGCTGCTACTTGCGCAAGGTCGTCCCGCTCGAGCAGTCGCTCGAGCCGTACGATGCCTGGATCACCGGCGTCCGCCGGGATGAGACGGACGCCAGGACCGACACCAAGGTCATCCAGTGGGATCCCAGGCGCCAGATGGTGAAGGTCAATCCCATCGTCGAGTGGTCGCAGCAGGAAGTCGACGACTACATCAACGAGCACGGGGTGCTCGTGAACCCGCTGGTCTATGACGGCTATCCGTCCATCGGCTGCCGTACCTGCACGGCGAGGGTCGAGGCGGGCGCAGATCCGCGCAGCGGGCGCTGGGCGGGCACGGCCAAGACCGAGTGCGGTATCCACACCTGATCCGGCGCCATCCAGTCCAGCACAGTGCACACTTGCACCGTGACGACTAGTACCGATACCACAGCCGGCCGGGCCGGCCCAGCAGGCCGGGCGACGCACGAGGTCATCAACCAGGTCCCGCCGCTGGCCGGGCACGACGTCGCGGCCGACCGGGCGTTGCTGACCGCGGTCGAGGCGTACGACGCGGGCGAGGCCGTTCCCGAACTGCACGCGCTCGGCGAGGCGGCCGGATCGACCGACGTCATCGAGCTGGCCAGGCTGGCCAACGAGCACTCCCCCGTTCTGCGCACGCACGACAGGCACGGGCACCGGATCGACGAGGTCGAGTTTCACCCGGCCTGGCACCAGCTCATGACGACGGCGGTGCGGCACGGCCTGCACGCCGCGCCGTGGGCGAGCAGCGAGCCGGGCGCCCACGTCGCGCGCGCGGCGAAGTTCTATGTCTGGACGCAGGCCGAAGCCGGGCACGGCTGCCCGATCTCGATGACCTACTCCGTGGTCCCCGCGCTGCGGCACGCGCCCGACCTCGCCGCCCGGTTCGAGCCGCTGCTGACCGCCGCCAGCTACGACCCTGGCCTGCGGTTGCCGGAAGCCAAGTCGGGCCTGCTGGCCGGCATGGCGATGACCGAGAAGCAGGGCGGCTCTGACGTGCGGGCCAACACCACCCGTGCCGAGCCGGCCGGCGACGGCAGCTACCTGATCACCGGGCACAAGTGGTTCTGCTCGGCGCCCATGTGCGACCTCTTCCTCGTGCTGGCCCAGGGGCCTGGCGGGGGCGCGAAGCGGGCCGGGACCGGCGACGCGAAGCGGGCCCAGGTGGACCTGACCTGCTTCCTGCTCCCCCGCGTCCTGCCCGACGGCCGCAGGAACCGTATGCACATCCAGCGGCTGAAGGACAAGCTCGGCAACAGGTCCAACGCGTCGTCTGAGGTGGAGTACGACGAGGCGCTCGCGTGGCCGGTCGGCGAGCCGGGCCGGGGCGTGGCCACGATCATCGAGATGGTCAGCTCGACCAGGCTGGACTGCATGCTCGGCAGCGCCGCCGGCATGCGGCAGGCCGTCGTGGAGGCGACGCACCACGCGACGCACCGGAGGGCGTTCGGCGCGCCGCTGGCCGGCCAGCCCGCGATGGCCGCGGTCCTGGCCGATCTCGCGCTCGAGTCCGAGGCCGCCACGACACTCGCCATGCGGCTCGCCGCCGCCGCCGACCGGACAGCCAGGGGTGACCGGGCCGAGGCCGCGCTGCTCCGGCTGATGCTGCCCGCGGCCAAGCACTGGATCTGCAAGCGCACGCCCGCCGTGATCGCCGAGGCGCTCGAGTGCCTGGGCGGCAACGGCTTCGTCGAAGAGTCCGTCATGCCGCGCCTGTACCGGGACGCGCCGCTGAACTCCATCTGGGAGGGCTCGGGCAACGTGACCGCCCTGGACCTGCTGCGCGGGCTGGCGCGCTCTCCCGGCGCCGTCGACGCCATCCGGGCCGAGTTCGCGCTGGCGGCCGGCGCGGACGACAGGCTCGACCAGGCGACCGGGCGGCTCTGGCGCGAGCTCGCCAGCGTCGCGGCGGACCCGGATGGCGCGCAGTACCAGGCGCGCAGGCTGGCAGGCCTGCTGACGGTGACGATGCAGGCCGCGTTGCTCGCCAGGCACGCGCCGGCGGCGGTCAGCGACGCGTTCTGCGCATCCAGGCTGGCCGAGCGGGACGGTCTCGGCGGGCCTGGCGTATCGTTCGGCACGCTGCCCCGCGGGCTTGATCTCGGTGGCGTGCTCAACAGGACGAGGCCTGTCATTTCGAGATAGGGTCTGCTGGTGCGCGTGTGGCCTGGGACCGCTTACCCGCTGGGAGCGGTCTGGGACGGCTCAGGGACTAACTTCGCGATCTTCTCCGAGGTCGCCGAGCTGGTCGAGCTCTGTCTCTTCGACGACGATGCCGCGGAGACCAGAATCGGCCTGCACGAGGTCGACGGCTTCGTCTGGCACTGCTACCTGCCAGACGTCGGGCCCGGCCAGCGGTACGGGTTCCGCGTCCACGGCCCCTACGACCCGCCCCGCGGGCACCGGTGCAATCCGGCGAAGCTGCTGCTCGACCCCTACGGCAAGGCCGTCGACGGCGAGGTGAGATGGAGCCCGGCCCTGTACTCCTACGTTCAGGGCGGAAACGATGCGGCTGCCGTCAACACCGACGACAGCGCTCCGTATATGCCAAGAAATGCGGTGATCAACCCGTACTTCGACTGGGCCGGCGACCAGCAGCTCCGCACGCCCTACCACGAGACGCTGATCTACGAGGCCCATGTCCGCGGCCTGACCCTGCGCCACCCCGGGGTGCCACCCGATCTGCGCGGCAGCTACGCAGGCCTGGCGTCACCGGCCATCATCGAGCACCTGCAGCGGCTCGGCGTCACCGCGATCGAGCTGATGCCGGTGCACCAGGCCGTGCCCGAGCCGGTCCTGGTCGGACGCGGGCTGACGAACTACTGGGGCTACAACACGATCGGGTTCTTCGCGCCGCACCAGGGCTACGGGTCGTCGGCGGCGGCGCACGGCCACGTCGCGGAGTTCAAGGCGATGGTCAAGACGCTGCACCAGGCCGGCATCGAGGTGATACTCGACGTGGTTTACAACCACACCGCCGAGTCGGCCGAGCTCGGGCCGACGCTGAGCTTCCGCGGCATCGACAACGCCGCGTACTACCGGCTGGCCGACGACGACCCATCGGTCTACCTCGACTACACCGGCTGCGGCAACAGCCTGAACGTGCGGCACCCGCACACGCTCCAGCTGATCATGGACTCGCTGCGGTACTGGATCGACGACATGCACGTCGACGGCTTCCGGTTCGACCTCGCGTCGGCGCTGGCCAGGGAACTGCACGACGTGGACCGGCTGTCCGCCTTCTTCGACCTGGTGCAGCAGGACCCGCTGGTGTCCCAGGTCAAGCTGATCGCCGAGCCGTGGGACGTCGGCGAGGGCGGCTACCAGGTGGGCAGGTTCCCGCCGCTGTGGACCGAGTGGAACGGCAAGTACCGCGACACGGTCAGGGACTACTGGCGCGGCGAGCCCGGCCAGCTGCCCGAGCTCGCCTCGCGCCTGACCGGGTCGAGCGACCTGTACGAGACAAGCGCCCGGCGCCCGGTGGCCTCGGTGAACTTCGTCACCTGCCACGACGGGTTCACCCTCGCCGACCTGGTCAGCTACGACCGCAAGCACAACGAGGCCAACGGCGAGCACAACCGCGACGGGTCGGACGACAACCGGTCGTGGAACTGCGGCACGGAAGGCCCGTCCGACGATCCTGAGATCAACGCGCTGCGCGAGCGGCAGGTCAGGAACTTCCTCGCGAGCCTGTTCTTCTCGCAGGGCATCCCGATGCTGCTGGCCGGCGACGAGCTCGGCCGCACCCAGCGGGGCAACAACAACAGCTACTGCCAGGACAACGAGATCTCCTGGGTCGACTGGGACGCCGCGGCGAAGCACTCCGACCTGATCGACTTCGTCGCGGCGCTGTCGGCGCTGCGTAAGGCGCACCCGCTGTTCCGGCGGCGCAGGTTCTTCAGCGGCCGTGCGGGCCACTCCGGCGACGGCCAGCGCGACATCCTCTGGCTCTGCCCGTCTGGCGCCGAGATGACCGGGTCTGACTGGAACTCCGGCTACGCGAAGGCGCTCGCCGTCTGCCTGAACGGCGACGCGATCACCGAGCCAGGCCCGCGCGGCGAGCGGATCACCGATGCGGACTTCATCCTGCTGATCAACGCGCACAGCGACGCGGTGACGTTCTCGATACCGGCCGATGTCGGCTCCCCTGGCGTCACGTGGCAGGTCCTGGTGGATACCGGGGCCGCGCATCCGGTCGCGGTCCGCTCTGCGCCGGGACCGTCGGCCGGCGGGGGCGCGGGCGGCGCCGACGAGAGCGGCGAGCGCAGCGCTGGCGGCGAGGGCGAGGGCGACGCGGACGGCGGCGCGGACGGCGGCTCGGGCGGCGGCTCGGGCGGCGGCTCGGGCGGCGTCACCAAGGCGGCCGGCTCCGCGCTGCGGGTCGAGGTGGCCGCTCGCGCGATCGTCGTGCTGTGCGGGGAGCGAGGAAGTCCATGATCGTGGTGGATTGACTGGTCTATCTGACCCGAATCAACCACGCTCATGGAATACGGCCGGCTGGGCTTACGGTCCGAGAGTCCGGGATCGACATACCACGTGTTCCGGTCAGTTACCCGCCCGAATTGCGCCCTTTGCCACACCGAAATTCGTGGTATGTGGCCGAGCCGCCCGCGGACGACCGGGACCGGCGCCCTCGGTGCCGGAATTGCCCGCCTTGGGAGTGCGAGGTTGGCTGCCCAGGCATCCGGACGGGTCACGCGCGGCGGAGTTCAGCCACCCGATGGCCCGGACAGCGCGGGGGCCAGGTCTTTCAGCTTCCTGAACTGCGCGGGTCTCGCGCCGCAGCCGACATCGTAGTTGTCAGGAACGGACACCGAGAATATTTCGCGCACCTTTCTGGACCGGTAACCGGCCGGGTACGACACGGTCGGCGGCAGGCACGCCAGCCGGTGGCCGGGTGCGGCACGTTCGGTCGTCATCGTCACCCAGACAAGCTCGTCGACGGAGCAGTTCTGCTGCACGCAGCCGCCGTACATGCCCGGGTCGGCCTGGTTGACCGCCCGCACCGTCGAGAGCACGAGCCGCGTCGAGTTCCGAGTTCCGCCGGACCAGTAAGCGGGCCGCCATCCGACCGCGTACCTCTCCTATGTCCTGGTCAGCACGCCCTTGCGTAAGGCCAATCACGGTCGCGGCCGTCAGCGGAGTGCGCACATCCGCCGAGTTGAGGACGCGCCGCCCGTGTCTGCATCGGCGATTCGCAGGTCGTCCAGCACGCCGGGTACGTCGGCGCGCACGAGGTTGGAATTGTGCCACCGATCGTGTACGCGCGCAGCGGGCGGGTCGTCGGCTGGCCGGACCTGTATCCGTCTGGGCGGGCAAGTGTTCGCACCGGGCGATCGGGCCCCCTTCGGCTATCCAGAAAGTTGCAGACTATAGAAAAATTGCATGGCTCTGCAAGATTAGCGTAGACTCGTGCGTGTGAACGAGCAGCCCGGCCTTCGCGAGCGTAAGAAGCAGGCGACACGGGACGCGCTGCGTCTGGCCGCGCTCCGCCTGGCCGCCCTGCGGGGCTGGGATCAGGTCCGGGTCGAGGACATCGCCGCCGAAGCGGGGGTGTCCTCCCGCACGTTCAGCAACTACTTCGCCAGCAAGGAGGAGGCCTTCCTCGCCACCGCGTACGAACGCGCGGCGCGGGCGGAGGCCGCGCTGGCGGCCCGGCCGGCCGATGAGCCACTGTGGTCGGCGTTGGCCACCGCGATGGTCGAAAGCTTCGCCACCGAGGAAATCGACCTGCGCCAGGCGCGGCTGATCACGCCCACGCCCACCCTCGCCGGCGCCCAGCTGAAGGCGTTCGTCGTGATCGAGCAGACACTTGCGCTCGCTGTCGCCGAGCGGATCGGCTCCAGCGTCGAGCACGACATCTACCCGCGGCTCGTCGCGGGCGCCGTGATGAGTGCCACGCGGGTGGCGTTCGAGTACTGGCTCCAGACCGAATCCGAGCAGCCCCTGCCAGCGGTCCTCCGCGACACCCTGCGGCGCGTCGCGGCCGGCCTTCCCCCGGCTTCAGAACGGAGTGCGCGATGACTGTGGACGTAGTAATCGCCGGCGGTGGGCCGACCGGCCTCATGCTCGCCAGCGAGTTGCGCCTGGGCGGCGCAGATGCTGTCGTGCTGGAGCGGCTGCCGGCGCCGACCGGGCTGTCCAAGGCTCTCGGGCTGGCCGGGCGCGCGGTGCAAACCCTCAACTACCGCGGCCTGCTGGAGCGCTTCGACGCCGGCTTCGTGCCCGCTGCCATGTATTCGCGGTTCGCGCACCTCGGCGGCATCCCCCTGGACGTGGGTCGGCTCATCGACTCCACCCCGCCCGAGTATTTTCCACCGCCGGTACCGGCCAGGCAGGCGCAGGTCGAGGCGGTGTTGGAGGAACGCGCCCGGGAGCTGGGCGCGGAGATTCGGCGCGGTCACGAGCTCGTCGGCCTGTCGCAGCACCAGGACGAGGTGGCCGTCGACGTCCACGGCCCGGACGGACTGTACCGGTTGGTCGCCCGCTATCTGGTTGGGTGCGACGGCGCCCGCAGCCTGGTCCGCCAGCAGGCCGGCATCGGTTTTCCCGGCACCGCGCCGACCACGGTGTCCCGCCTCGGCGATGTCACGCTCACCGAGCCCGAAAGTGTTCCCCGTGGCATGCTGCGGACGGCGGCAGGTGGACTCGCCGTAGTCCCGCTCGGCGAAGGCGTCCACCGGGTCGTGGTCACCGAGCGGGGCCAGAACGTCGACCGCGACATACCACCGACCCTGGACGAGCTGCGCGCCAGCGTACGCCGGGTGCTCGGGGCCGACCTGGCGATCAGCCAACCACGGTGGCTGTCCCGGTTCACCGACGCCGCCCGACAGGCCGACCGGTACCGTGCCGGACGAGTGCTCGTCGCCGGGGACGCGGCCCACATCCAACTCCCGGCCGGTGGCCCCGGGATGACGACCGGCCTGCAGGACGCGGCCAACCTCGGCTGGAAGCTCGCCGCGCAGATCCGCGGCTGGGCACCGCCCGGCCTGCTGGACACCTACCACGCAGAGCGGCACCCGGTCGGCGAACGGATGCTCTCGTTCACTCGAGCGCAGGGTGTCTTGCTGGCGCCAGGGGACCACGTGAGCGCCTTGCGCGACCTGATGGGCGAGCTACTCACGCACGAGCAGACCCTCCGGTACGTCGTCGACCGGCTGCTCGGCCTGGACATCCGCTACGACCAGGACGGATCGCCAGCGCACCCGTTGACCGGCGGTTTGGCGCCCGACCTCACGCTGACTACCGACAACGGCAGTGCCCGGCTGGCTACTCTCATGCACACCGCCCGGCCGGTGCTTCTCGACCTCACCCCCGAAGACCGGCTGCGAGACGCCGCGGCCGGCTGGAAGGACCGGGTCCAGATCACGATGGCCCGCAGCGACGAACCGCTCGACGGAATCCTGGTGCGCCCAGACGGCTATGTAGCCTGGGCCGCCTCTCCCGACGACGGCGACATCGACGACCTCCACCAAGCACTGACAACCTGGTTCGGCGCAGCCGGCTGACCATCGCCTGTGCCGAAGTCATCCCCCATGCACGCGAGTGTGGACCACCCGAGCGGCTCCGTGCCGCCTCTTCCGACGCCAAGCGCAGGCAGGCGTCGCCGCGCCGCCGTTCGAGGCTCCCAGAGTGATCCGCAGCGCCGTTCGGTCACCGCCGCGCGCTCATCTAGCCGATGTGCGTGAACATCGGCTAACGCCGGACACACCACCCGCGTTGGCTATCGGTCATGCAGTACTCCGGTGCCGGGCGATAGCAGCCCCTACCCGGAGGATCAAATGCCTCGACCCTGCTACCTCGGCCCGGCACAACCGGAGCCATCATCGACGCGGGCGGTGGCTATTCTGGGCGCGTGGCGGTCGCGTACCAGCTGCTGTACCTCGTCGGCTTCAAGCCGTGGGAGCGAGGCGGCGTTGACCGGGATTTGGCCCGATACCTCGACCTCGAGGAACAGACCCGCACGCCGCCGTACGGGCGGGCCCTCGACCTGGGTTGCGGCACGGGGCTGCAGACCACCAACCTGGCCAGTGCGGGCGTCGGCGACGGCTTCGACCTATTTGTCGACCGCGGCTGCTTCCAGGGGCTCGACGACACCCAGCGGGATACGGTCGCCCGTGCCGTGACGGACGTGGCCGCGAGCCACGCGGTGCTGCTTATGTTTGCCTGGGGCACGGGCGTGCCACGCCCCCTGCCTCGGGGGGCCGAGCCCGGCGACGTTGCCGCGACCTTCGATGGGTGGGAGCTCACCGACGTCGAAGAGCTGTCGCCGGAAGGGATGCCCCCGCAGCTGCGGCGACGCCAGGTTTCGGGTCGCTGGCTTCGGCTCCAGCGCGGCTGACCCTGTCGCTGAGACGGCGACCCCGACCGCTGTCACCGGAGGGCCACCTGAACGCCGACACGAAACTCGCCGGCCTTGGCTCGCCGTCGCCCACTGCGCCGCACAGCGCTGCGGCACCCGAGCCGAAATCGAGCGAATGCCGCGGCACGTCTCGGCGCCCCCAGCCCGCCGGGGGCCGCGAAGGCGGCGTGCGACACCAGGGACGTCGACCGGATCGGTGACGTGTCTCGATGAAGCTCGACCAGGACGAGTCATCGTCCAGGCCGAATAGAGGCCGGCAGACGTCCGCAATTGCCGCCGATCGCGCGTTTACCGACCTGCGCCTGGCTGCTGGTCTTCTGTCAGACTTGTCGTCCCAATGAGCGGACATGGCGTGCTGCCGCACCGGCCTTACCAGTCCCGTTCGGGCGGCTGAGACGACTACGCCGTTGTGGTTCTGTCACCGCCGGCGTGCTGCTAGTCGGTTGCGGTACGCCGGACGACCTGGATACCAACGGTCGTGGTGATCACGAGTGCCGTGGCCGCCGCGACCAGCAGCAGGGCGGTCTCGGCTCGGACGATGCGCATGTACTCGGCCCCCTTCTCGGCGGCGAGGAGGTACTGCGCGGCCGCGATCAGGTTGAGGGGTACGGCGACGATGGCGCCCGTCCGCCACCGGGCCACTGGCGCCGTGGGCGCGACCGGTGGCCCGGTGCCCCGGGTCCGGATGATCCAGTTGGTGACGGCGGCGACGGTGGCGAGCACCGTGAGAAGCTGCAGCCGAGTCATCGCCGGGGACAGTTCACGAAGCGGCACGATGGTGTTGAGCAACTCCGCCATGCCGGACCCGTCGTGGGTCACCACGGTGATCCGGTGCTCGTACGCTGCGATGGCGATGATGGTATGGAAGCTGTCGACAACTGTGAGGGCGACAAGGGCGGTCATGGCGAGGCGGGCGGCGGGCACCTGACGACGGTAGCTGATGTGAAAGACATCGCTGGGCGCTGATCCTTTGGGTCGCCGGTTCCTCGTGCAGTCCACGATCGAGTGCGCGGATCTGCCGCCGAGAACACGCGGACCCGGTTGCGCGGCCCGTCACTCTACGTATGCCGCCGGCTAAGTACTCCGACATAATTACAGTGACGTAATTTAGATCCCACACTTCGATACGGTGACGTGACATGGTTCCCTCTGCGAAGGGAGCCAAGATGCCGCGCAGCAGCCCGTACCGCATTGTCTTGACCGAGGACGAGCGCCGCCGCCTGGAGGCCGCCGCGCGCCGGTATACGTCACCGTACCGGGACGTGGTGCGAGCCCGGATCGTGCTGTATGCCGCCGAGGGCCTGGGCAACGACGAGATCGCCGCCCGGCTGGACACTCCCCGGCAGGTGGTCTCCAAGTGGCGCAAGCGGTTCTTCGACCAGCGCCTGGCCGGGCTTGGCGATCTGCCGCGGGGAGGGCGGCCCCCGGCCTTTCCCCCCTGAGGTGGTGATCGCGGTCAAGGCTCTGGCCTGCGAGCTGCCCGCGGCCACCGGGGTGCCGCTGGCCCGCTGGCACTGCCCGGACCTGGCCCGCCAGGCGGCGGCCCAGGGCATCGTCGCGTCGGTCTCCGGGACCACGATCTGGCGGTGGTTGTCCGCTGATGCGATCAAGCCGTGGCGGGTCCGCTCGTGGATCTTCCCCCGCGACCCGGCCTTCGCCGTCAAGGCGGGCCGGGTCCTGGACCTGTACGCCCGAACCTGGAAGGGCGACCTTCTCGGCGAGGACGACGACGTGATCAGCGCGGTCCATCCAGGCCCGGATCCGCACGCCTCGCTGCCCGCCGCGCCCCGCCGCCCGCCCCGCACCGAGTTCGAGTACACCCGCGGCGGCGCGCTGCAATACCTGGCCGCCTGGGACGTGCACCGCGCCAGGATCTTCGGCCGCTGCGAGCCCACCACGGGGATCGAGCCATTCGGGCGGCTCGTCACCCAGGTCATGACCACTGAGCCATACTCATCGGCGCGGCGGGTGTTCTGGGTGGTCGATAACGGCAGCAGCCACCGCGGCCAGACCGCGGCCCGCCGGCTCCAGGGCCAGTGGCCCACCCTGCGCCTGGTTCACCTGCCCGTCCACGCTTCCTGGCTCAACCAAGTCGAGGTCTCCGTCATCCAGCGCAAAATCCTGACCCCGAACGACTTCGGCAGCCTCGCCGAGGTAGAAGCAGGGCTGCTGGCCTTCCAGGACCACTACCAGCAGACTAGAGATCCTTAACGGCGGCGTTACGGATTCCGCTATCGGCTGCGGCGTGGTGCAGGTCACCGGCCTGATAGTCAATACTGTGGGCGTGGAGTTCTTCTGCTACCACCGCGACCGGCCCGGCTCTGTGACATTGCGCGAGGAGCTGCTGGAAGAGCACTGGTCCTACATAGACCGGTACGAGGCGGAGATGATCGCCCGTGGCCCGACCCTCGCCGGCGACGGCGACACGCCCTCCGGCAGCGTGCACATCGTCGGCCTGCCCGATCCCGCTGCCGCCCGCGCGTTCGCCTTCGACGAGCCCGGCTACCAGGCCGGCGTGTACCGGGACGTGCTGCTGCGCCGGTGGCGAAACCTGCTGGGGCGCATCATGTGGGACTTCCCCGGCGGCCGGACCAGCGGCAACCGATACCTGGTGCTCGGCCTCGGCACGGGGCCGGCCGCCGACCTTGCCGTGCCGCCGGACCGGGACGAGCTGATCGCGTACGGGCCGTTGCTGTCCGACGACGGCGCCACCTGGCTGGGTACGGCGGCGCTGGTCCGGGCGCGGAACCCGGACACGGCACGCGCCATCCTGACCCCGGACCGGTACGCCGACATCGAGGTGCACAGCTGGCAATTCGGCGGGCGGCCGTCATGATCCGTGGACGTCAGCCTTCAGTAACCCCACTACTGAAGATGGTTAGTCACACGCCGATACGTCACCGAAATTCCGTGCCAGAGCACTAAGGCTGTGCTCCGGGCCGGAAGTGCCTGCGGGCTGACCGTCAAAGACGGCACGGTTCTGGAGGCGGTCCACCGCAAGCGCGCAACCGCGCTGCTGATCACGACCTGGCAGGGTCAGTCCTCGGCGGCGGGGTCGCGCAGGGGTCGGTTGCCGACGCCCGCCTCCAGGTTCAGCGGCGCGAACGAGTACTGGCCGTGGACGTTGATGTGGGCGTGCATGTACGGGCTGAGACGGGCGACGTCCTCGTCACGCACCTCGAACCCGCAGTCGCGCAGCCGCTGGAGGATCCGGTCCAGATAGACCGTGTTCCACAACATGATGCAGTTGATCACCAAGCCGAGCGCGCCGAGCTGGTCTTCCATCCCCTCCTGATAGGACTTGTACAGCTCGCCCTTGCGCCCGTGGAACACGTGCTTGGCCAGCCCGTGGCGCTGTTCCTGCAGGTTGCGCATCCGTTTGATGTCCCGCCGGTACGGTTCGGCATCCACATAGGACAGAACATGGAGGGTTTTGAAGAGCCGTCCGAAGTGGGCCAGGGCGATGCCGAGTTGGGTGGGGCTGCCGCCGCGTTGCAGCATGCGCATCACGTCGGAGGCTGACGCCGCACCGTCGTGCACCGAGCCAACGATGCGCAGGATGTCGGGTCAGTGCCGCCTGATCCGCGTCAGGTCGATCTTGCCTCGGGCGGCGGAGTTGAGTGGCCCGTAGTCGGCGTTGGCGTCGACGCGCCACAGCTTCTGGTCGGGCAGGTCCGCCAGTTCCGGTCGGTACGCCACACCCAGGAGTTTGAGTAGCCCGAACACCATGTCGCTGTACAACCCGGTGTCGGAGATGAAAACCTCGGGACGCCGGCCGCCGTCACCGCGGTACATCAGGTCGACCGCGTGCAGGGAGTCTTTCGGGATACCGGACACCACCAGCCCCGCCGTGCCCATCCCCTGATCGTTGATCATGTTGAGGAGGGTGGCGCCTTTCTTACGTCCGAAGTACTTGGGGTTGCGTCGGGCGTCGTTGCTGCGCACGGGGACCACGAACCGGGTGCCATCCACCGCGGCGACCAGGCCGCCGCCCCAGATTCCGGCGACCCATGAGCCGGCCTGCCCGTCGATGAGGTGGGCGTTGGCGGCGGCGTGGTTCTCGGCCCGTATGTAGTTCTGGAAGACGTGGCTGATGCGGGCCTTGGTCACCGCCGGCGTGTCGGGGTCGATGACCGGGCCCCAGCCGACGTTGAGCGCCTGGGCGGTCAGCACCGCCGACAGGGTCAGGTCCAGGTCAGCGAGTTTCGGCTCGCCCCGGGACAGGTGGGTGTACGCCTGGACGAAGCCCGGCCGCCAACTCATCACCTCCTGGACCAGCTCGCCGATGTCCACCGGGGGCATCATGTCCTGGCAGCGGTCGCGCAGCGCCAGCATCGACGCGGGTGCGGGGATGGCCTCCAGCGCGGCGGCATGCACCCGGCCACCGGCATCGACCGTGATGTCTCCAGCCGAGGCACGCTCGGCCATGTACCGCCATTTGGCGTCGAGTTCGGCGGCGCACCCGTCCAGCAGATCATCAGGGTCGTCGGGCAGTTCCAACTCGTCGAGCAGCGCCTCCCGCTTGGACTGCCACGCGGCCTCGGTCAACAGTTGCGCGCGAGGGTCGGCCCACCTCGCCGACGCGGTGGCGAAGATGTCGCGGTGTTTGAGCCGCTTGTGGAACAGGTCCAGGACGCAGAACACGTAACCGTTGCGGTCCATGGTCGCCTCCGGCCGTCCGGCCGGGAACACCTGCGCCCACCAGCCACCCGGGCCGTGGGGCACCACGTCCACCTCGACCTTGCGGGCGTCGAGATACTTCGCCGGGGCCTTCTTCGTCGGGGCGGCGTCCAGTAGATCAGGCAGGGCGTTGAAGGCGTACAGGATCGGCGCGGCGTCGGTGGTCGACCCGAACTCCACCGTCTCCACCAGCAGCCGCAGGAACTTGCGTAGGGCCGATCGACCAGACCGGCTGCCACGACGCAGCCCGCAGCGCGGCCGGCCCGGCTGCCGGGTCGTGCCCGGTGTGGGCCGCGAGCAGCGTTGCCGTCTCGGTCCACGACGAGAGCTTCGCGTCAGCACGCTGCCAGGACGCGCGTGCAGCCCGGCGCGCGGCCGCCACGGCTGCGTTCCTGGTAACAATCGGGCCAGGAGCGATAGGGAGCGAGATCGTTCCTGACGCCTCAAACGATACGTGCCTTGCGGCCTCGAGCACGACCGCGGCGGGCAGCTTGTACCCGACGACGCTGAGCGGATACCCACGGGACGGCTTGAAGTAGACGCCGACGAAGGCCGGACCCGGCATCCCGCTCCCCAGCAGCGCTTGTCGGCCCTGGACCAGGACCGATCGGACGACCGACCGTCCTGCGGCATCGGCGCGGCGGAGCGGTGCCGGGTGGTTCGACACGGCGAACTGCGGACGCGGCGGATCGGTGCCGGCCGACGTCTTGAGGTAGGTCAGAGATGGCAGCGCCGATGTCGGCCGGCCCCGGCCTCGTCTCGGCGCGCGCAACGCTCTGTGCGTCGCGGGGCGGTGAGGGCAGAATGACCAGGGCCGATAGCCTGGCCTCCGGCCGTCAGGCGGTCCGACGACGGGAGCGACGTGCGCCAGATCTTCCCTGCTCGAGCCGGGGCGGGCAAGCTGCTCGGCCCGGCGGATCCGCTCGGTGCGGCCGGGCCGATCACGCCGGCCGCGCCCGGCGCGGCCGACGACCTGGTCGCGGCGCTCGCGGATGTCTACGCCTTTCCCGACCGGCTGTGGGTGAGGGCAAACATGATCGCGAGCGTGGACGGCGCGGTCGCACTTGACGGGCGCTCCGGCGGGCTGTCGGGGGCCGCGGACCGGCTCGTGTTCACCGTGCTCCGCAGCCTCGCCGACGTGATCGTGGTGGGCGCGGGCACCGCGCGGGCCGAGCTGTACCGGCAGGCTCAGCCCGCCGAGCTGTGGCAGCAGCTGCGGCCCGGCCGGCCGCCTGCCCCGCCGGTCGCGGTGATCACCAGGCGGCTCCGCCTGGACCTCGGCAGCCGCCTGTTCGGTCCCTGCGACCAGGGGCGGAGCGGTTCGCCTGGCCCGCGACCGAGCCAGGCCGCGAACGCCGGGACCGGGCTGGCCAGGACCATCGTGCTGACCACCGAACTGGCGCCCGCCGACCGCCTGGCCGCCGCGGCCCGGGTAGCGGATGTCGTCGTCGTTGGCGCGGACAGCGTGACCGCGACAGCCGCGATCGAGACCCTTGCCGGGCGCGGATACCGCAGGATCCTGGTCGAGGGCGGTCCGACGCTGCTCGGGCAGTTCGCCGCGGAAGGCCTGCTCGACGAGCTGTGCCTGACGATCAGCCCGCTGCTCGAAGGCGGCCACGCCGCCGACCGTATGACGTCACGGCGCGGTCCCGCCGAGGTGACCGGCCTGCGGCTGCAGACTCTGCTCGAGGACGGCGGTTTCCTGCTGAGCCGGTACGTCCGGGCCTAGCCGACCTGTCCGGGGCCGAGCGCCTGATCGGCCTAGCCGACCTGTCCGGGGCCGAGCGCGTGATCGGCCTAGCCGACCTGTCCGGGGCCGAGCGCGTGATCGGCCTAGCCGCCCTGGCGGAGCCGCGCGAGCGCCTCGGCCAGGATCGCGGCGCCGTCGTTGGCCGACCGCCGCTCCTTCACGTAGGCCAGGTGCGTCTTGTAGGGCTCGGAGTGCGGCAGCGGCGGCGGCCTGGTGGCGTCCCGCCCGGCGGGAACGCCGCAGCGCGGGCAGTCCCAGGTGTCGGGGACGGGTGCGTCGTTGGCGAAGCTCGGTATCGTCTCGTGGCCGTTGCAGCAAAAGAATGATACGCGAACCCGCGGTGCCGCCTCGCCCCGCTCTGCCTCGCCCATCGGTCCCGCGCCGACACGGCTGCCGCGAATGGCGTTACCACTACTCAATGCTGGCCCTCTTTTCAGGTCAAGCGCGTACCGGTGACCGTCGGCGATCAGTCACAGGCACCCGATCCGGACGTCGCGCCGCGCCGCGCCACGGCAGGTCACCTCAGCAGCAGACCGAGCGCGACAATGCAGACGAACCACAAGATTCCACAGGAGATAGTGATCCTGTCGAGGTTCCGCTCGACTACCGACGACGACCCGAGCGAGGACGACATCCCGCCGCCGAACATGTCAGACAGCCCGCCGCCCTTGCCCTTGTGCAGCAGCACGAGCAGCACCATAAGCAGGCTCGTGATGATCAGGACGATAGAGAATGCGATAACCACTGCTGTCGTCGTCCCTCCGGGCGCCCCGTCAGGCCGGCGCCTGCTGATAACGGCAGATCCTGACGAATCCGTCGTAATCGAGGCTGGCACCGCCGACCAGCGCGCCGTCGATGTCTGACTGCGCCATGATGGCAGGCATGTTGTCGGGTTTCACTGATCCCCCATAAAGGATACGCATACCTGCCGCCACTTCGTGACCATGGCATGCGGAAACTCGCTCCCTGATCGCCGCGCAGACCTCCTGGGCGTCCTGCGGCGTGGCCACCTGGCCGGTGCCGATGGCCCAGACCGGCTCGTAGGCGATGACCAGGCCGGATACCTGCCTGGCGGTCAGCCCGGCCAGCCCGCCGTCGAGCTGGGTGATGGTGTGCCCGATGTGCTCGTCGGCCTGCCGCACCGGCAGCGGCTCTCCGATGCACAGGATCGGCGTGATCTCGTGCGCCAGGGCGGCCCGCACCTTAGCGTTGACGAGCGCGTCGTCCTCGCCGTGGTACTGCCGCCGCTCCGAGTGCCCGGCGAGCACGTAGTCGCAGCCGAGCTTGGCCAGCATCCGGCCGCTGATGTCACCGGTGTACGCGCCGTCGGTGTGCGGCGAGACGTCTTGCGCGCCGTAGCGCAGCTTGAGCTTGTCGCCCTGCACAAGCGTCTGCACGCTGCGCAGTGCGGTGAACGGCGGCAGCACGACGATGTCGGCGGCTGCGAAGTCCTTGTCGGTGAGCCGGAACGCGAGCTGCTGGGTCAGGGCCAGCGCCTCGAGATGGTTGTTGTGCATCTTCCAGTTGCCGGCCACCAGCGGTTTGCGGTCCAGCGTGGGCGGGCTCACCGGTCGGCCCCGAGGGCGGCGAGCCCGGGCAGCGTCTTGCCTTCCAGGTACTCCAGGCTGGCCCCGCCACCGGTCGAAATGTGGCCGAACGCGCTGTCGGGGAATTTCAGTTGCCTAACGGCCGCCGCGGAGTCACCGCCGCCTACCACGGTGAGTCCGTGTACCTCGCTGATCGCCTGGGCCACCGCCCTGGTTCCGGCGGCGAAGGCGGGGAACTCGAACACACCGACCGGGCCGTTCCAGAAGACCGTCTTCGCGTCGGCCAGCTTGGCGGCGAACAGCCGGCGCGTCTGCGGTCCCATGTCCAGGCTCTCGCGGTCGGCGGGGAACGCGTCGGCCGGGTACACGTCGTGCCCGGCATCGGCGGAGAACCCCGTGGCCCCGACCAGATCGACCGGCAGGACGATCTCCACGCCGGCCCGCTCGGCCTGCGCCAGCACGTCCTTGACGTTGCCGGTCTGGTCGGCCTCGAGCAGCGAGCGGCCGATCTCGTGCCCCTGGGCCGCCAGGAAGGTGTATGCCATCCCGCCGCCGATGATCAGCCGGTCCGCCTTGTCGAGCAGGTTGGCGATCACCGCGAGCTTGTCCGACGGCTTCGCGCCGCCGAGCACGACCACGTACGGCCGCTCCGGGTGCTCCGTGAGCTTGAGCAGCACCGCGACCTCGGCCAGGACCAGCTCGCCCGCCGCGTGCGGCAGCAGCCCGGGCACGTCGTAGACGCTGGCGTGCTTGCGGTGCAGCGCGCCGAAGCCGTCGCCGACATACAGCGCGGCCAGCGCCGCGAGCCGCCGGGCGAGCTCCGCCCGCTGCGCGTCGTCCTTGCTGGTCTCGGCGGGCTCGAACCTGACGTTCTCGAGCAGGCCCACGTCGCCGTCGCCGAGCGAGCCGGCCAGCCGCGCGGCCGACGGGCCGGCCACGTCGCCAGCCACCGCTACCGGCCGGCCGAGCAGCTCGCCGAGCCGGCCGGCGACGGGGCGCAGCGAAGGCCCGCCCGCCGCGCGGTCGGCAGAGTTGTTGCCCGCAGGCCTGCCCAGGTGCGCGCAGACCAGCACCCGCGCGCCGCGTCCTGCCAGCGCGGTGATGGTCGGGATGCTCGCCCTGATCCGGCCGTCGTCGGTGATCGCGGTGCCTTCCAGCGGCACGTTCAGGTCGGCGCGGAGCAGCACGACGCGCCCGCCGACCTCCAGGTCGGTGATCGACTTCATCGTCCTAGCCGGGCAGGCTGCCGGCGACCAAGGCGGTCAGGTCGACCAGGCGGTTGCTGTAACCCCACTCGTTGTCGTACCAGCCGATCACCTTCACCTGGTCGCCCGAGGCCATGGTCAGCGGCGCGTCGAACGTGCAGGACCAAGGCGTGCCGACGATGTCGGAGGAGACGATCGGGTCGGTCGAGTAGTGCAGGTATCCCTTCAGCGGCCCCTGCTCAGCGGCGGCGCGGTAGGCCTCGTTCACCTCCTCGGCGCTGACCTCGCGTTCGAGCTGGACGACCAGGTCGGTGACCGAGCCGTCCATCACGGGGACCCGCATCGAGATCCCGTCCATCTTGCCCTTCAGCTCCGGCAGCACCAGGGCCGTTGCCTTGGCCGCTCCAGTGGTGGTCGGGATGATGTTCTGCGCGGCCGCGCGCGCCCGGCGCAGGTCCTTGTGCGCGAAGTCCAGGATCACCTGGTCGTTGGTGTACGCGTGGATCGTCGTCATCAGGCCCCTGACGATGCCGAAGCTGTCGAGCAGGACCTTGGCCATCGGCGCGACGCAGTTGGTGGTGCAGGACGCGTTCGAGATGACATGGTGCGCGGACGGGTCGTAGGCACCGTCGTTGACGCCCAGGACGATCGTGATGTCCTCGCCCTTGGCCGGGGCCGAGATGATGACCTTCTTCGCGCCTGCCTCGATGTGCTTGTGCGCCCCGGCGTGGTCGGTGAAGTGCCCGGTGGACTCGATGACCACGTCGACGCCGAGGTCGGCCCACGGCAGCGCGGCCGGGTCACGCTCGGCCAGCCACGTGATCTTCGCGCCGCCGGCCACGATGCTGCCGTCGCCGGCCGACACGTCAACGTCGAGCGTGCCGAGCACCGTGTCGTACGTGAGCAGGTGCGCGAAGGTCTTGATGTCGCCCAGGTCGTTCGCCGCGACGATCTCGATCCCCGGCGTCCCCATCGCGTGGACCGCACGCCAGAAGTTCCGTCCGATCCGGCCGAACCCGTTGATTCCTACTCGGACAGTCACGCCGTGCTCCCCTTCGCATCGTCCTCAGTTTTCCTCGCTGATCACGCACCACGCGCACCATAACACCGCGGCCTGACCGCTGACAGGGCCGACCATCCCTGCCCGGCCGGGTCCTTCGGCCCTGTCTTCAGGGCGCGAGCATGTCGGGGGTGAGGTGGGCTTCGGTGCTCGGGACGCCGAGTTCGACCGCGCGCTTGTCGGCCAGCGCGAGCAGCCGCCTGATCCGGCCCGCGATCGCGTCCTTGGTCAGCGGCGGCTCGGCGGCCTGGCCGAGCTCCTCCAGGCTGGACTGGCGATGCTTGATCCGCAGCTGACCGGCCTCGATCAGGTGCTCGGGGGCGTCGTCACCGAGGATCTCCAGGGCCCGCTCGACCCGCGCGCCGGCCGCGACCGCCGCCCGGGCGCTGCGCCGCAGGTTAGCGTCGTCGAAGTTCGCCAGCCGGTTGGCCGTGCCGCGCACGGCTCGCCGGATCCTGCGCTCCTCCCAGGCGAGCACGCTGTCGTGGGCGCCCAGCCTGGTCAGGATCGCGCTGATCGCGTCACCGTCCCTGATCACCACCCGGTCTATCCCGCGCACGTCGCGTGCCTTCGCCTGGATCCGCAGCCGCCTCGCCGCTCCCACCATCGCCAGGGCGGCTTCGGGACCCGGGCAGGTGAGCTCGAGCGACATGGACCGGCCGGGCTCGGTCAGCGAGCCGTGCGCGAGGAAGGCGCCGCGCCAGGCCGCCTCGCAGTCGCAGGTGCTCCCGGCGACCACCTGCCTCGGCAACCCGCGCACCGGCCGGCCGCGGCCGTCGATCAGGCCGGTCTGCCTGGCCAGGCTGTCGCCGTCCTTGCTGACCCGCACCACGTACCTGTTGCCCTTGCGCAGGCCGCTCGGCGCGAGCACGATCAGGTCGGACGAATGCCCGAAGATCTCGATAATGTCCTTGCGCAGCCGGCGTGCCGCGGCGCCGGTGTCGAGCTCTGCCTCGACCATGATGTGGCCGCTGGACAGGTGCAGCCCGCCCGCGAACCTGAGCAGCGTCGATACTTCGGCCTTGCGGCAGCACGGCTTGAGCACGCTGACGCGGCTGAGCTCATCCTTGACCAGGCTGGTTAGCGCCACCGATCTACTCCCCCTCGAATATTCGCGCCAGAGCGCCGGCAAGCAGCAGCGGGTCGTGCCGGTCCGCGCGATCTGCGAGCGCAAGATCGGCGAGTACCAGCCTGGCGCCGAGCAGATCGGCTGCCTCGGTTAGCTCGACGGCCGTGTCCCTCACCGCTGTACGGTCGGCCAGCACGACGTCGACGGCCAGGTCCGGAGCATGACTGGCGAGTACCTCCAGATGAGCGCGCGGCGAGAACCCCTCGGTCTCTCCCAGCTGGGGCGCCAGGTTCAGCGTGACCAGCCTGCGGCCCGGGGTAGTGATCAGCGCGCTCGCCAGCTCGGGCACCAGCAGATGCGGCAGCACGCTGGTGAACCACGAGCCAGGGCCGAGCACTACCCAGTCTGCCTCGGCGACCGCTTGCACGGCCTGCGCGCAGGCGGGCGGATCGGCAGGGACCAACGACATCGACCGTACCCGCCCCGTCGTCTCTGCGCAGGCTACCTGGCCTCGAATGGTGCTGATCTGAAAGGGAAAGTTCGGGTCAACACCCTCCACCTCGGCCGCTAGGTCAAGCGGCACGGAGGCCATCGGCAGCACGCGGCCGTGCGCGCCGAGCAGCCTGGCGACCCAGTCGAGTCCCTCAACGGCGTCGCCGAGCAGCTCCCAGAGCGCGACGATCAGCAGGTTCCCCACGGCATGGCCGCCGAGCTCGCCGGGGCCGGCGAACCTGTGCTGCACCACCTTGCTCCACGTGGTCCCCCAGGAGTCGTCACCGCACAGGGCGGCGAGGGCCATCCGCAGGTCACCAGGAGGGAGCACTCCGTACTCACGCCGCAGCCTTCCGCTCGAGCCGCCGTCGTCGGCGACGGTCACGATCGCGGTCAGGTCGCGGGTGACCCGGCGCAGCGCGGACAGCGAGGCGTGCAGGCCGTGGCCGCCGCCGAGCGCCACTACCCTGCGGCGGGTTGGCCTGACCGGGTTACTCACGCCCGAGGTCGCGGTGCGCGACCTGAACGCCTGGCCAGGGACCGGCGAGCCTGGAGGCAAGCTCCTCGGCGATTACCACGCTGCGGTGCTTGCCGCCCGTGCAGCCGACCGCCAGCGTCATGAAGTGCTTGCCGCTGCGCTCGTAGCCGTTCAGCGTGATCTGCACCACGTCGAGGTAGGAGCGCAGGAAGTCCTCGGCGCCCGGCTGGCCGAGCACGTAGTCCTTCACGGCGCGGTCCTGGCCGGTCTGCGGGGCCAGCTCGGGTATCCAGTGCGGGTTCGGCAGGAAGCGGCAGTCGGCGACCATGTCGGCGTCGACCGGCAGGCCGTACTTGAAGCCGAACGACAGCACCGTCACCCGCATCACCGACTGGCCCTCGTTGCCGAACGCGTCGCGCATCCGCGCGCGCAGCTCGTGGATGTTCAGGCCCGACGTATCGAGGATCAGGTCGGCCCCGGTCCTGATGCTCGTGAGCTGATCACGTTCCGCGGCGATCCCGTCGATCACCCGGCCGTTCTCCTGGAGCGGGTGCGGCCGCCTGACGTTCTCGAACCTCCGCACCAGCGTCTCGTCGCTGGCCTCGAGGAAGACCACGTACGGGTGCGCGCCGATCGCGTCGAGCTCGGCGATCGCCGACTTCAGGTCGGTGGAGAAGGCCCGGCTGCGGATGTCGACAACCGCCGCGACCCGCGGCACTTCCGCCCTGGCCCGCCTGGCCAGGTCGAGCATCGTCACGAGCATGGCGGGCGGCAGGTTGTCGGCGACGAACCAGTCAAGGTCCTCCAGGGACTTGGCCGCCGTGGACCGCCCGGCGCCGGACATCCCGGTGATGATGACGATCTCGGGCGCGGCCGCGTGGCCGGTCACCGGGCTGCCCCCCGGTCCTGCTGGCCGGGTTCCCGCGCGGCGTCGGCTCGTCCGGCGTCGCGGTCGGCGAGCCCGGCCGCGACCATCTCGGCAAGCCGCGGCCCGAACCCGTCCACCTCGGCGATCTGCTCGGCCGTTGCCTGCCGCAGCCTCCTGACCGAGCCGAAGTGCCTGAGCAGTGCCGCCTTCCTGGCGGGCCCGAGCCCCGGCAGCGAGTCGAGTGCGCTGGCGGTCTGCGCGGCCGCGCGCCTGGCCCGGTGGTAGGTGATCGCGAACCGGTGCGCCTCGTCCCGCACCCGCTGCAGCAGGTACAGGCCCTCGCTGGAACGCGGCATGATCACCGGGCTGTCCTCGCCGGGCAGCCACACCTCCTCCAGGCGCTTGGCCAGGCCGCACACGGCGACGTCGGTGATGCCGAGCTCGGCCAGCGCCCGGACGGCCGCGTCGACCTGGCCCGCCCCGCCATCGATCACCAGCAGGCTCGGCGGGTACGCGAACTTGTGCCTGCTGCCCTCGGGCGGCGCGTCCTCCTCGCCGGTCGGCGCGCGGCCCTCGGCGGCGATCTCCTCCTCGCGCTCGGCCAGATACCGGCGGAACCGCCTGGTCACCACCTCGTAGATCGCGGCCAGGTCGTCCGCCGCTCCCTTGATCGAGAACTTGCGGTACTCGGACCTGCGGGCCAGGCCGTCCTCGAAGACCACCATGGACGCGACCACGTGGGTGCCCTGGAGGTTGGAGACGTCGAAGCACTCGATCCGCAGCGGCGCGGTGTCCAGGCCGAGCGCGTCCTGGATCTCCTGCATCGCCTGGCTGCGGGTGGTGAGGTCGCTGGCCCGCTTCGTCTTGTGCAGGGCAAGCGCCTCGGTGGCGTTCCTCGTGACAGTGTCGAGCAGGGCACGCTTGTCGCCGCGCTGCGGCACGCGCAGGCTGACTCGGCCGCCGCGGCGTGCCGCGAGCCACTCCTGGACGGTCGCGGCATCGGGCGGCAGCTCGGGCACGAGCACCTCGCGCGGCACGGCCTGCGGGTCGGCGCCCGCTCGCCAGTCGGCGCTCCTGGTGCTCGCGTCACCGCGGCGGCGGTGACCCTCGGCCGGGGCGCGCCCGTCGGCCTCGTCGTCCTCGCCCTGGCGCCCGGTCCCCTGCTGCCCCGTGCTTGCCTGCTGCGTTACCGGGTCGTCCCGGTACACCTGGCCGAGGAAGTGCTCGACGAGTTCCCCGGTGCTGACGTCCTCGACCTTGTCCACGACCCAGCCGCGCTGGCCGCGCACCCGCCCGCCCCTGATGTAGAAGACCTGGACCGCGGCTTCGAGCTGGTCCTCGACGAGCCCGATCACGTCACAGTCCGTGCCGTCGGGCAGCACGACCGCCTGCTTCTCCAGCGCACGCTGCAGGGCCTGGAGGTCATCGCGCAGCCGCGCGGCCTGCTCGAACTCCTCGGCCTGCGCGGCCTCGTGCATCTGCGCCTCGAGCCGCCTGGTGAACCTGGCGGTCTGCCCGGCCATGAAGTCGCAGAACTCCTCGGCCAGCCGCCGGTGCTCGTCCGCGTCGATCCGGCCGACGCAAGGCGCCGAGCACTTGCCGATGTAGCCGAGCAGGCACGGGCGGCCGATCTGGCCCGCCCGCTTGAAAACCCCGGCCGAGCAGGTTCTGACCGGGAACACCCGCAGCAGGGTGTCGACCGTGTCCCTGATCGCCCAGGCGTGCGAGTAGGGCCCGAAGTACCTGACGCCGCGCCGCTTCGTCCCGCGCATCACGGTGACCCGCGGGTAATCCTCGTTCATCGTCACGGCGAGGTAGGGGTAGCTCTTGTCGTCGCGGTACCTGATATTCCACCTGGGGTCGAACTCCTTGATCCAGGAGTACTCGAGCTGCAGCGCCTCGACCTCGGTCCCGACGACCGTCCAGTCGACCCCGGCGGCGTCCCGCAGCATCGACTGCGTGCGCGGGTGCAGGCTGGCGTAGTCCGCGAAATAGGAGTTCAGCCTGGCCCGCAGGTTCTTCGCCTTGCCGACGTAGACCACGCGGCCGTGCTTGTCGCGGAACCGGTAGACGCCAGGCGACTCGGGAACCGAGCCGGGCGCCGGCCGGTAAGTTGCCGGATCTGCCACGCAGCAACTCTAGTCAGTCCCGCCGTCAGGCAGGCCAGCCGCAGCCGCGGCCTGCCGCAGCCGCGGCCTGCCGGAAACCGCGGGCGTGTCCCGCACGACCCTAGCCGGGCAGCCTGGACTCCTCGGCCGGCGCGAACAGGACCACGGTCGCCAGATCCTCGGTCACGTCGGTGAACCTGTGCACCTCGCCGGCCGCCACGTAGATCACCGAGCCGGGGCCGACCGCGACCACGTCCTGGCCCGCCTGGAACGTTGCCCGTCCCGCGGTTACCACGTAGATCTCGTCCTCGGTGTGCGGCCGCTGGCCGTCGGTGCCGCCCGCGGGGATCGAGTAGGTGCCCACGCTGAGGTCGGGCACCCGCAGGTGCTCGACCCAGTGCGTCCCGGCTGATCCGTCCGGACTGGTGAACGTCCCGGCTCCGGCGATGAGCTTCATGCGCGCCTCCCGTCTACCCAGGCTGACACCTTATCGACCCTGATATGCCACCCGATGTGCCAGGCTGTGCGGGTGCTGATCGCCGTCGCCGCGGGCGCCCTGGCCGTCGCCGCCTGGGTGTACCTGCTCGCCGGGCACGGCGGCTTCTGGCGCACTGGCGTGCGGCTGCCGCCGTCCGGCGCCGATCCCGGTGTGGATTCCGGTGTGGATTCCGGCGCGTGGCCCGCGGTAGTCGCCGTGGTGCCCGCGCGCGACGAGGCGGCAGTGCTGCCCGAGACGCTGCCCACGCTGCTCGCGCAGGACTACCCGGGGTCGCTGCGGGTCGTGCTCGTCGACGACGAGAGCACCGACGGCACGGCCGGCGTGGCCGCGAGCCTGGGCCGCGTCCCGCGGGCTGGCGGCCCGGGCAGGCTCGAGCTGATCAGCGGCGATCCGCCGCCAACTGGCTGGGCCGGCAAGGTCTGGGCGATGAGCCAGGGACTGCGGGCCGCGGCCGGCGCCGACTACGTGCTCTTCACCGACGCCGACATCGGTTATGCCCCGGGCACGGTCGCCGCCCTGGTACGAGCCGCGGAAGGCAGTGACCGGGTGCTGGTCTCCCAGATGGCGCTGCTGCGCGCCGACTCGCCCTGGGAGCGGCTGCTGATCCCCGCGTTCGTGTACTTCTTCGCCCAGCTGTACCCGTTCCGGCGGGTGAACAGGCGCGGCGGGCGCACGGCTGCGGCGGCCGGCGGCTGCATGCTGGTGCGGCGGCGGGCGCTGGAGGCCGCTGGCGGGCTCGAGCCGATCCGCGGCGCCAGGATCGACGACGTCGCGCTCGGCCGGCTGCTGAAGCGGGCGCCGGGCGGCGGCGACTGCTGGCTCGGGTTCAGCACCGACGTGGTCAGCCGCCGCCGGTACGACGGTCTGGCCGAGGTCTGGGACATGGTGGCAAGGAGCGCGTACACGCAGCTGCGCTACTCCCCCGTCGCGCTCGCCGCGACGGTGCTCGGGATGGTCTGGCTCTACCTGCTGCCGCCGGCGGCCGCGCTGGCCGGCCTCGTGCTGCTGGCCGGCGGGCCCGGCCTGAGCGGCGTCCCGGCCGGGCAGGCCGCCTGGCTCGCGGCCGCGGGCCTGGCCGGGTGGGCGCTGATGGCGGTCAGCTATGTCCCGATGCTCAGGCTCAGCCGGCTGTCCGCGCTGCGGGCGCCGTGCCTGCCGCTGATCGGGTGCCTGTACTCGGCGATGACGATGAGCTCGGCCAGGCGGCACCGCGCCGGGCGGGGCGGCGAATGGAAGGGCCGCACCCTCCAGGCCGGGCAGTTAACCTCCAGGCCGGGCAGCTAACCTCCAGGCAAAGCCTTCGTGAGGCCCGACCAGCAAGGATGGCAGCGACATGGACAGCAACTCGCTCCGCGCGCTCCAGCAGCCGCTCAAGGACGCCTACCGCGCCGATCCGGTCCGCGCGCTGGTCACGCTCCGCGCCGAGGGCCGGCTCGGCGCGGAAGCGATTAGCTGCTCGGTGGCGGCCGGCCGCGCGCTCGCCGAGGCAGGCCTGCATCCCGCCTCCGGCGGCGACGGCACGCTGGCCTGCTCGGGCGACATGCTGCTGCAGGCACTCGTGGCGTGCGCGGGCGTCACGCTCGGCGCGGTCGCCACCTCGCTCGGCATCGCGGTGCGGGGCGGGACCGTCCGGGCCGAGGGTGACCTGGACTTCCGCGGCACCCTCGCGGTCAGCAAGGATGCGCCGGTCGGGTTCGCCGCGATCCGGCTCGGCTTCGACCTGGACACCGACGCCAGCGCCGACCAGCTCGCGAACTTGACGACCCTCACCGAGCGGTACTGCGTGGTCTACCAGACGCTGGCCGCCCCGGTGGAGCTGACGACATCGGTAACCGTCGCGTAACTACTCCGGCACGGCCTCGAAGGCCTCCGGCGGCGGGCAGGAACACACCAGGTGCCGGTCGCCGTAGGCGCCGTCGACCCTGCGGACGGGCGGCCAGTACTTGGACCGCCGGTCACCGCCGGCCGGGTAGGCCCCCTCGGTCCTGCCGTACGGGTGGTCCCACTCGTCGGCCAGCAGCATCGACGCCGTGTGCGGCGCGTTCCCGAGAGGGTTGTCGTTCGCGTCGAAGACGCCCGTGGCAACCTTGGCGATCTCGCCGGCGATCGCGATCATCGCGTCGCAGAAACGGTCGAGCTCGGCCAGGTTCTCGCTCTCGGTCGGCTCCACCATCAGCGTGCCGGCGACGGGGAACGACATCGTCGGCGCGTGGAAGCCATAGTCGATCAGCCGCTTAGCCACGTCCTCGGCCGTGATGCCGGTCTGCGCGGTGATATGCCGCAGGTCGAGTATGCACTCGTGCGCGACCAGCCCGCCCTGGCCGCTGTACAGCACGGGAAAGTACTGGTCGAGCCGCCTGGCCACATAGTTGGCGTTCAGGATCGCCACCTGCGTCGCCCGCCGCAGCCCGTCGGCTCCCATCATCGCCAGGTAGGCCCACGAGATCGGCAGGATCCCCGCGGACCCGTACGGCGCGGCGGCGACCGGCCCGGTGCTCAGCCCGGCCGGCAGCTCGTCGCCGGCCACGCCCGCGACCGAGATGCCCGCCAGCATCGGATGCCTGGGCAGGAACGGCGTCAGGTGCTCCCTGACGCCCACCGGACCGACGCCCGGGCCGCCGCCGCCGTGCGGGATGCAGAACGTCTTGTGCAGGTTCAGGTGCGAGACATCGGCGCCGAAGGCGCCCGGCTGGGCCAGCCCGACCAGCGCGTTCATGTTCGCGCCGTCCACATAGACCTGGCCACCCGCGGCGTGCACGAGGTTGCAGACCTCGCTGACCGTGGACTCGAACACGCCGTTGGTCGACGGGTACGTCAGCATGATCGCGGCCACGGTGCCCGCGTGCATTTCCAGCTTGCCGCGCAGGTCGGTGAGGTCGACGGCACCGTCCGCGCCGCACTTGACGACGACTACCTTCAGGCCGGCCAGGACCGCGGACGCCGCGTTGGTGCCGTGCGCCGACTCAGGGATCAGGCAGATCGTCCGCTCGGGCTCGTCTCGGGACCTGTGGTAGTGCCTGATCGCCAGCAGGCCGGCCAGCTCGCCCTGCGAGCCGGCGTTCGGCTGGAGCGAGACCGCGTCGTACCCCGTGATCGCGGTCAGCGCGTCCTGCAACTCGCGGATCAGCTCGTGGTATCCCGCGGCCTGGGCGGCGGGCGCGAACGGATGCAGCCCGGCGAACTCCGTCCAGCTGATCGGCTCCATCTCCGCGGCGGCGTTCAGCTTCATCGTGCACGAGCCAAGCGGGATCATCGACCGGTCGAGCGCGATGTCGTAGTCGGACAGCCGGCGCAGGTAGCGCAGCATCGCCGTCTCGCTGCGGTGCGCGGAGAACACCGGGTGGGTGAGGAAGTCGCTGGTCCGGCGGAGCCCGGCGGGGATCGCCGTCAGCTCGCCTGCGGCCGGCACCGACACCGACACCGACGTCGACCCTGTGATCGCCGCGGCGACGGCCGCGACCTGCTCATCGGTCGTCGTCTCGTCGCAGGCGACCTGCACCAGGTCGTCCCCGGCCAGGTGCAGGTTGAAGCCGGCCGCACGGGCCCGCTCGACGGCGCGGGCGGCCCCGCCGGGAACGAGCACCCCGACGGTATCGAAGTACGCCTGGTGGTTCGTTGCCAAACCAGCGGCGGCCAGCGCTGCTGCAAGGCCGGCCGCCTTACCGTGCACCCGCCGGGCGATCGCCCGCAGCCCATCCGCGCCGTGGTACGCCGCGTACATCGCCGCGATGACGGCCAGCAGGACCTGGGCCGTGCAGATGTTGCTGGTGGCCCGGTCACGCCTGATGTGCTGTTCGCGCGTCTGGAGCGCGAGCCGGTACGCGGGCTGGCCGTCCGCGTCCACCGAGACGCCGACCAGGCGGCCGGGCAGCTGGCGCTTAAGCTCGTCGCGGACGCAGATGTATCCGGCGTGCGGGCCGCCGTAGCCCATCGGGACGCCGAACCGCTGGGTGCTGCCGACCGCGATGTCGGCGCCGAGCTCACCGGGCGGCGTGAGCAGGGTCAGCGCCAGCGGGTCGGCGGCGACGGCGGCCAGCGCACCGCGGGCGTGCGCGGCCGCGATCACCGGCCGCAGGTCGCGGACCTGACCGCTGGAGCCCGGGTACTGCATGAGTATGCCGAACAGCTCCCCCTCGGGCTGTGCCTCGATGAGCTCGGCCGTGACGACGCCGGTCACGAGGTCGAATCCCAGCGGCTCGGCTCTCGTGGCGAGCACCGCCAGGGTCTGCGGCAGGCAGTCGGCGTCGGCCAGGAAGATCCTGCCGCGGCCGGCCGCCCGGTGCGCCAGCGTCATGGCCTCGGCGGCGGCGACCGCCTCGTCCAGCATCGAGGCGCCGGCCACGGCGAGCGCGGTCAGGTCCTCGATCATGGTCTGGAAGTTGAGCAGCGCCTCGAGCCTGCCCTGGGAGATCTCTGGCTGGTAGGGCGTGTACGCGGTGTACCAGGCCGGGTTCTCCAGCATGTTCCTGCGGACCACCGGCGGGGTGATGGTGCCGTAGTAGCCGAGCCCGATCATCGAGGTCAGCACCTGGTTTTTCGCCGCGAGCACGCGCAGCCTGGCCAGCGCCTGGTCCTCGGGCAGCGGGTCGGGCAGCCGGAGCGGCTTGGCCATCGCGAGCCCGGCGGGCAGGGCCGCCGCGGTCAGGTCGTCGAGCGAGGCGTACCCGAGCGCGGTCAGCATCTGCTGCTGGCTCGCGTCATCGGGACCGATGTGCCGTTGCGCGAAGTTCACTGCAGGCTCCTGGAGTCGGGGTGCACACGGGCGGCGGTCGCCGTCCGGGTCCCCCTCTGTCGCCTGGCCCGTGTTGCCTGGTCGGTGCTGGCTGGTTTGAGCCGGACTCCAGAGCTGCCTATCCCGTCCGGTCCTGGTGCCTGAGAGGTTCCGGGGAGGTTGCCCCTTCGGCGCCGGGCGCTGGCTGCGCGCGGACTCTCCCGGACGGTGTCGCTAGCGGTATCCGAGCCTACTCCAGGCCCGGCCTTGCCGGTGGCCGCGCCACGCACCGCGCAGGCGGGGCTAGCTCCGCGTGTCGCGGACATCTTTCGGCGCGGGCGTGGAAAACGTCCGTGATCATGGAAGGCCTGGGTAGGAGGACGCTGAGATGAACGGGCACTGCGCAGCGCCAGGCGCGGCAGCCCGATCGAGGCCGAGGTCGTCAGCGGCCGGGTCAGCGGGCGGTACGCCTACCTGCGCGGCGCGGCGACGAACCTGGTCAACCCGAAGATGGTCACGTTCGCCGTGGCGTTCCTGCCGCAGTTCGTCGACCGGGCTCTCAGCCACGTCCCGCTCCAGTTCGCCGTGCTCGGCGCGATCTTCATCGCGCTTGAGCTGCTGGTCGACGGCGCGGTGGGGCTGACGGCTGGCCGGCTCGCCGGCTGGCTCTCCGGGCGGCGCCGCGCGCGGCAGGCGCTGGACGTGGGCTCGGGAACGGTGATGGTGGCCCTGGCCGGCCGGCTGGCGCTCGAACGCCAGCCGGCCGGCTAGCTCGCCGCGGCCTCGATCAGGCCGGCGGCGGCGGACAGGCCGTCGCGGCTCTGGATCCGCGCCGCGCTCGCGGCCAGCCTGGCGTGCAGCGCGGCGTTGCCGAGCAGGCGGTCGACCGCCGCGCGCAGCTCATCGTCGGCGCAGCCGTAGGTGTCGAGCCGGACGCCGAGCCCGAGCTCGTCGACCCGCTGGGCGTTGTCGTACTGGTCCCAGAACAGCGGAAGCACGACCATCGGCTTGCCGAAGTGCAGGCACTCGGTGGTGGTGTTGTTGCCGCCGTGCGTGATCACCAGGTCGGCGTGCGGGATAACCGAGGTCTGGGGCAGGAACTCGGCGCCCCACATGTTCGGCGGCAGCTCGATCTCGGCGTGCAGCGGCCCCTTGGAGACGATGTACCGGTGCGGGGTGTCGGCCAGGGAGCCGATGACCCGGCGCATCAGGCCGACGTCGGCCGACCCGAGCGAGCCGAGCGAGAAGTAGATCAGCGCGCCCGCGCCGGTAGCGAGCTGCTCGGGCAGGGTGAAGACGGCGTCGGTGCGGCGGACCGACGAGTCGACCCGGTGCCAGGTTTCCGCCAGCGGCACGCTCCTGGCATAGTCGGCGATCTCGGGATACAGGTAGATGTTGACGGCGCCGTCGGCGATGAACTCCAGCTCGGGCAGCGGCGGCGCGCCCTGCTTGACGAACCACTCGTTGAACTCGCCCCACAGGGGGCGGTGCACCCGGTCGTACTCAGCGCGGAAGTCCGCCCAGCTGCCGCGGTCCGCGGCCGGGTAGCTCGGGTAGCCGGAGAACGCCGGTGGCACGTCCGGGCCCTTCAGCTCCAGCGGGTTGCACGAGACGACCCGGACGAACGGGGCGCCCGAGGTCACCAGGGCGGGAAAGCCGACGACGTTGTCCTCGACGATCACGTCGGCCCTGTGTCGCCGCACGATCTCGGTGAGCTGGTCGTGGCTGTACCTGGCGCCGGCGATCAGCTCCTCCCAGACCGGCTTGACCCAGGTCTCGAGCTGCTCGATCGTGGGCTTGCGGAACTCGGCGGCCGTGCTGGCGATGAAGTCCTTCCAGAACTGCCCGGCGTCCTGCTCGCCGTCACCGGGCTCGGCCAGGTTTACCAGGTCTTCGGTGAAGCCGAGCGGCTCGAGCCTGCCCTGCCAGGACGCCTCGGCCGCGAACACGACCCGGTGTCCGCGCCGTCGCAGCACGTCCGCGATGCCGATGCAGTTGTTCGTCGGCCCGTACGCGCTCTCCGGCATGAACAGGATGGTCAGCGGCCGCTGTGTCATGGGCTGCTCCGTAACGGGCGTGAGGGGTAACGGGCGTGAGGGGTCGGAAAAAGGGAGCATACCGGGAACGGTGCCGGACGGGGTCAGATGTCACCCCAGCGGAACGCGTGCACGGCGCGGGATGGCGACGCGGGCTAGCCGATTCTGCGGGCGCGCCGGCTGGCGAGCTCGTCGGCTCCCGCGGCGTGGCCAGCCTCTTCGCCGGCCTCGGCCGGCAGCTCGGCCAATGAGCCCTCGACCTCCTGCCAGACCCGCCCGAGCGCTATCCCGAACACGCCCTGGCCGCCCTGGAGCAGGTCGACCACCTCGTCGGGGGATGTGCAGGCGTACACGCTCGCGCCGTCGCTCATCAGGGTGATCTGGGCCAGGTCGGTGGCGCCGTGCTCGCGCAGGTAGGCGACCGCGGCGCGGATCTGCTGGAGCGAGATCCCGGTGTCGAGCAGCCGCTTGACGACGCGGAGCACCAGGATGTCGCGGAACCCGTAGAGCCGCTGCGAACCCGAGCCCCTGGCCGGCCGAACGCTCGGCTCGACCAGGCCGGTCCGCGCCCAGTAGTCGAGCTGGCGGTAGCTGATCCCGGCCGCCGCGCACGCGGTCGGGCCACGGTAGCCGACATCGGCGGGCAGCGGGTCGAGCTGGTCGTCGAACAGCAGACCTTGCTCGCCAGCCCGCCGGGCCGCGGCGCTCCGCTCGCGCTCGTCGTGCCCGTCACCCTTGATTACCGCCACGCCTACCTCCGGCCTCACGGGGTGCACGATTCGCACGTTAGGCCCGCGGAGTGACCCCGTCAACGATCTCCCCCGGCGCGTCGCGCCCCGGGTCAGGTAGCCCCGCGCCGGCAGCCGCCTCAGGTAGCCCCGCGCCGGCAGCCGCCTCAGGTAGCCCCGCGCCGGCAGCCGCCTCAGGTAGCCCCGCGGCGGCAGCCGCCTCAGGTAGCACTGCCGAAGTCCTCCGGCGTGATGTTGTCGAGGAACTCGCGAAACTTCTCGACCTCGTCCTCCTGCTCGTCCGGGATGGAAACGCCTGCCTCGTCCAGGATCTCGTCCTGGGCGAAGATCGTGGTCCCGGTGCGCAGCGCGAGCGCGATCGAGTCCGAGGGTCTCGCGCTGACCGTGGTGCCATTGGAGAACACCAGGTCGGCGAAGAAGATCCCGTCGCGCAGTGCCGTGATGTTCACCTGCGCAAGCTCGACCTTGAGCGTCTGCAGGATGTCGCGCATCAGGTCGTGAGTCAGGGGCCGGGCCGGGACCATGCCCTGTTGCGCAAAGGCGATGGCGGTTGCCTCCATCGGCCCGATCCAGATCGGCAGGTAACGCTCACCGCCGGTCTCCTTCAGCAGCACGATGGGCTGGTTCGTCGGCATCTCGACCCGGACGCCTACGACCTCCATCTCCTTCACCGCGACTCCGTCCTCACCTGCGCCTCATGTCAGCGTTGTTCCCTGCCGTGCGCACGGCACTCCCTTGTCAACGTACACCCCTTGCCCCCGTACCCGGACACCTGCTTGGGCGGGCACCCGCGACCGCCGAAGCCAACCGCGCGGCGGCAGACGGCTGGCCGGCTCACGCGCTCGCGTCCTTGACGCCCGGCCGCGCCTGGCGGTCCCTGACCCGGTCCCCGCCGCCGGCCCGCGGCCCTGGCGCGGGCACGCCATCCTCACCGCCCGGCCTGGCCGCGAGGCCGGCCTCGCTCAGCGCGGCCTCGACCAGGACGCTGTGCAGCCTGAGCAACAGGGCCGAAATCTCCCGTCCGGTCCGCCCCGCAGCCTCCCTGGCCTGCGGGCTGCGCTGGCGCAGCGTGGGCGCGACAACCTGCTCGATCAGCGAGACATCCCGGTCCGCCGCCGTCCTCGCCGTCCGCAGGTGCCTGGCCTGCACCCCGTAGGAGGCCAGCATGGCGACGGCGCCGGCGACATCGAGCGCGTCCTGGCTGTAGAGCCGTCCGACCCGGCGGACCAAGCCGTGGGCCTCGAGCTCGGCCAATTGCTGCTCGTCAATGCCGGCCGAGTCGAGCAGGTCGCGCCGGCTGATCATCTCCGACCGGTCCGCGCGCGCGCTCTGGCGAGGGTCGCGCGCGTCCTCGCCGTCCTGGGCTGCCGCGCGATCAAGCAGCCGCTCCTTGATCACGCGCAGCGGCAGGTACTGGTCGCGCTGGGCGGTGAGGATGAACCTGAGCTGGTCAACGTCCGCTGGGCCGAACCGCCTGTATCCCGACGGCGAGCGCGCCGGGCTGATCAGGCCCTCGGACTCGAGAAAGCGAATCTTCGAGACGCTGATATCGGGAAACTCGCCGCGAAGCTCAACAAGCACCTCGCCGATTCCGAGGTAGGCTCGCGCAAACTGACCGTTCATGCCGTCCCGCAGGCTAGCCGCTCTCGGCATGGGCCGGGCGGCCCTGGAGGAAGACCAGCCGGAACTTCCCGATCTGTACTTCGTCACCGCCGCTGAGCGCCGCTTCCTCGATCCGCTCCCGGTTCACGTACGTACCGTTCAGGCTGCCAACGTCGCGCACGGCGAATATGCCGCCATGCCGGTAGAACTCCGCGTGCCGCCGCGAGACCGTGACATCATCGAGGAAGATGTCGCTGTCCGGCCGCCTGCCGACCTCGGTCAGCTCGCTGTCGAGCAGGAACCGGCTGCCTGCGTTGGGCCCGCGCCTGACCACCAGCAGCGCGGTGTCGGGCGGCAGCGCGTCGATGACCGCCGAGTCGGCCGGCGGTTCCTCGCCCGGTTCTGCTTCCTGCGGATCGCCGCCCGTGAAGATCATGGACGTCGTCTCGCCCGCGGTGGCCCGATCCGCCGCAGCCTTAACCAGCGGCGTGCCGCACTGCGAGCAGAACCGCGCGCTCTCGGGATTGGCCTCACCGCACCCGGTGCAATAGACGCTGGGCATCTGAGCGCCAAGCCTCCCCATCGCCGGCCGCACCGCGCTGACGGAATGGACATCCGTACGCGCGTCCAGCCTCGCCACATCCGCTTGTCCAGTCAACGCTACCTGCGGCTGGCGGCGCTGGTCCATCCGCCACGCAGTGTCCGCCTGCCGCTGTCCGGCCCGCACCGGCGCGCCGTCCCACGCGGACCGCCCTGACCTCGCTGATCGTGCCGCAACCGAACGCGCCCTCGTGCGACGCCTGCGCCAGATCACGCTGCACCTCCGACATCCCGCCGCTGCCTGCTGGAGACCAGGCAGCCGCTCAGTGACGGCAATTGTCTCACGTGCAGCTACTGCACCGTCGGCCTTCAGCCTGACCCGCGGCGCTCCCTGCCCGCCTGCTCAACGACTCCGGCCCACTCGTCGAGCAGCGCCTGGGCCGTGTCGCTGTCGGCGGCCTCGGCCCACAGGTGGGTGATCGCGTGCGCGGTGTCGGGCAGCACGAGCGCCCAGCCGCCATCCGGCTCGATCACCCGGACACCATCGGTCGTGTCGATCTGGCGCGTGCCCGCCGCCTCCACGATCGTGCGCATCACGCTGCCCTTGGCCGTCCACGGCGTCGGGATCGACCGCTTGAGCAGGTGCGCGACGGGGATCCTTGAGTGTATCTGGCTGAGGGTCAGCCTGGTCCTGGCGACCAGCCCGATCAGCCTGGCGAAGGCCGCGATGCCGTCGAGCGCCCTGGAGAACTCGGGCACGACGAACCCGCCGCGGCCGTCGGCTGCGAAGATCACGTCATCTGCCGCCGTCGCCTCGTACAGGCCGTGCGGTGAGGTGGGCGTCCAGCCGACCTCCACGCCGTGGTAGCGGCAGACGTCCTCGGCCACCCTGGTGGTCGTGACCGGGAGCGCTACCCGGCCAGAGTGCCGCTCCGCGGCGACCAGATCGAGCACGACGAGCAGCGCGCGGTCGTCGCTGACGAGGGCGCCCTTGTCGTCGATGAGCATGATCCGCTCGCCGACCGGGTCGAACCTGACCCCGAACGCCGCCCGGGAGGAGTAGACGAGTTCGGCGAGCCTGTGCAGGTCGGCCCTGACCTGCGCGAGCGACTGGGTCGGTGTGGCTTCGTCGAGCCTGTTGTTGACGGTCAGCACGTCGACGCCGATCCGGCCGAGCAGCCCGGGCAGGACGAGCGAGGCCGTGCCGCCCGCGCAGTCGGCCACCACCTTGAGGCGCGCCTCCCGCACCCCGCTCATGTCAACGCAGCGCAGCAGGTCGGCGGTATAGGCCTCGATCACCCGGGGCGGGTAGGTCAGCTCGGCGATCTCGCCGGGGAAGGCTCGCCGGTACTCCTGGCGCGAGAACACCCGCTCGAGCTTGCGCGCCGCCGCCTGCGACAGGTCTGCGCCGTGCTCGTCGAGGAAGATGATGTCGATCGACTGCGGGTCCCCTGGCGTGGTGCGCATCGCGATCCCGCCGCTGCAGTCGCTGCGGGCGGTCTCGAACCTGGCAACGGGCAGCGGCAGCGCCTCGAGATCGACGACGTTGATCGCGCTCGCGTTGAGCGCGCTGTGCACCGCGCGCTTGAGCGCCCGGGCGGCACGTGACACGTCGCGAGAGGTCGTGACGACCGAGCCCTTCTTCAGCGTGGTCGCGTACGCGCTGGCCAGGCGGACGCACAACTCGGGCGTGATCTCGACGTTGACCAGGCCGGAGACGCCGCGCGGGCCGACCAGCGTGCGCTGGCCGCGCGACTCCCAGATCACGCTGGTGTTGACGACGGCGCCTGCCTCGATCGTCTTGAACGGGTAGACCCGGACGCCGGCCGACACGTACGCCTCGGACTCGATCACGCACTCGTCGCCGACGACGGCGGCCTCCTCGATCCTGGCCGAGGCCATCACGTCGGTGTTCTTGCCGATCACGCAGCCGCGCAGGGTGGCGCCAATCCCGACGTACACGTTGTTGTGCACGATCGCGCGGTGCAGGAACGCGCCCTCCTTCACCACGACGTTGCTGCCGACGACGGTGAACTCGCGCAGCTGCGCCCCGGCCTCGATCTTGGCGTAGTCGCCGATGCACAGCGGCCCGGTGAGGATGGCGTCTGGGTCCACTTCGGCCCCCTCGGCCACCCAGACGCCCGGCGACACCTCGAATCCGTCGATGTCGGCCTTGACCTTGCCGGACAGCACGTCGGCCTGCACCCGGTGGTAGGCCTCATGGGTTCCGACATCCTCCCAGTACCCGTCCGCGACCCAGCCGTAGACCGGCGCGCCGCGACCGAGCAGCCTGGGGAACACGTCGGCCGACCAGTCGACCGCCTCGGCCGGCGGCACCTGCGCGAGCACCTCGGGTTCCATCACGTAGATGCCGGTGTTCACGGTGTCCGAGAAGACCTGACCCCAGGTCGGCTTCTCCAGGAACCGCTGGATCCTGCCGTCGGAGTTGGCGATGACGATGCCGAATTCGAGCGGATCGGGAACCCTGGCGAGGGCGACAGTCACGAGCGCGCCGTTGTCCTTGTGAAAGCGCACCAGATCCGACAGGTCGATGTCGGTGAGCGCGTCGCCGGAGATCACCAGGAACGGCCCGTCCTGCAGCGCCGCCTCGGCGTTCTTGACGCTCCCCGCCGTGCCGAGCGGAATGTCCTCGGTGGCGTACTGCAGGCTCATGCCGAACTCTTCGCCGTCGCCGAAGTAGTTGCGCACCATCGAAGCGAGGAACTGCACGGTGACGATGGTCTCGTCGAAGTTGTGCCTGCGCAGCAACCGCAGCACATGGTCCATGATCGGCTTGTTGACGACCGGCAGCATCGGCTTCGGCTGGTTGGCGGTCATCGGGCGCAGCCTGGTTCCCTCGCCACCTGCCATGACTACAGCCCTCACCGCTTGCCAGCGCCCCTTTCAGGCACGAAGAACCATCATCCCGCTGCCGCGCTTCCGGGCCTGTCGTGGTGTACCGCCGTGTAGTCGCCGCGCCGGTCCGCAGCGAGCAGCCGGCGAGCTTGCCTGACGTATAGCGCAGCGGCCCACCAGTACAGTGCAGTTCCCCATAGTGCGAATGCCCAACCGAACACCCGAGCCGCGACCGCATATGACGTCTGGTGCGAACCGAGAAAAAGCAGCGGGAATGCGTACAGAAGACACAGTGTCGCCGCCTTGCCGACGAAGCTGACGTGAAGCGGGCCGTAGCCACGGCGCCGCAGCGCAAGCAGCACCACCCCGAGCAGCAGTTCGCGCACGGCCAGGACGGCCACCAGCCACCAGCCGATGATTGCCCTGATCGCCAGCGCGACAACGGTCGCGACGATATAGAGCCGGTCGGCCGCCGGGTCGAGCAGCTCGCCGATGCGGCTCTGCTGGTTCATCGCGCGAGCGATCTTCCCGTCCAGCCAGTCGGACAGGCCCGCCGCCGCCAGCAGGCCGAGTGCCCACCAGTCGCCGGCCTCGGTCCGCACGCCGAGTACCAGCCAGAGAAAGACCGGGACGCCGGCCAGCCGGGTGAAGCTGATCATGTTCGGGATCGTGCCGACCCGCTCCTGCATTCCTGGCTGAGTCTCAGCCATGATCGCGTATCACCCGCTTCCGTCCCCGCCGCAGACGTTACGCGGTCGGGTCCGCACCCGCCACACCGGATCACGACGAGCGCCGTGCGAGCGGGCGCAACGGTGCAGACTGGCACTGTGGGAATCAAGCTGGCCGCGGCATTTTTGTCCGCCTGTGTGCTCACTGCCACCCCCGCGTTCGCCGCCTGCACGAGCCCGCCCGGCCAGGCGCCGCCTGACACGGCGCAGAGCGTCCGGGCCGGCCCGGACACGAACTGGACGACCTACCACGCCGACGGGGCCAGGTCAGGACTGGCCCGCGGGCTGCCGGCCGCGGGCCGCCTGGCCGTCGGCTGGTCGCGCCGGCTCGACGGCGCGGTGTACGGCCAGCCGCTGGTCATCGGGAACCTGGTGATCGCCGCGACCGAGCATGACTCGGTCTACGGCCTGGACCGGGCCACCGGCCGGGTCCGATGGCGGAGGCAGGTGGCGACGCCGCTGCCGATCGGGTCCCAGCCGTGCGGCAACATCGACCCGCTCGGCATCACCAGCACGCCGGTCTACTACCGCAACCTCGTCTACGCCCTGGCTCAGGCTGGCCGGACCCGGCACGTGCTGGTCGGGATCGTTCCCGCGACCGGCCGGGTGCGGTACCGGCGGGCAGTGCCATCGCCGGATGGCCATCCCCTCTACGACCAGCAGCGCGGTGCGCTCACCGCGGGCAACGGGCGGATCTACGTCACCTTCGGCGGCCACTTCGGCGACTGCGGTCCCTACGCCGGATCCGTCGTGGGGATACCCGCCGCCGGGCCTGGCGCGGGATCCAAGCCGGTCGTCGCCTACCGGGTGCCATCGGTTCGGGCCGGCATGTGGGCACCCGGCGGCGCGGTCATCGGCCCGGACGGGACCGTCTATGTAGGCGTCGGCAACGGCGGCACCTCGGGGCCGTACAACGACTCGGACTCGGTCACCGCGCTCACGCCGCGACTGCACAGGTCCGGCGTGTTCGCTCCCGCGACCTGGCTCGCCGACAACCGCGGCGACCTGGACCTCGGCTCGATGACGCCCGCCCTGCTGACCCGGGCCAGTCGGATCCTGGCGGTCGGCAAGCGGGGCATCGGCTACCTGCTCCGCGCCGGGCACCTGGGCGGTATCGGCGGCCAGATCGCCAGCCGGCCGGTCTGCGCGGCCTACGGCGGCGCCTCGGTCATCGGCCGGACGGTCATCGTCCCGTGCGCGAGCGGCGGCCCGGCCGCGGTCGCTGTCTCCAGCGCCGCGCTGCGGGTGCTATGGCGCGGGCCGTCGTCTGCCGACGGCTCGCCGGTGATCGGCGGCGGCGCGATCTGGGTGACCGACAGCCCGGCCGGGGTGCTCTACGAGCTGAGCCCGCGCACCGGCAAGACCCTGCACCGCCTCGCGCTGCGCTCTGGGCTGCCGCACTTCTCCTCGCCCTCGCTGTCCGGGCGGCTCGTTCTGCTCGGCACGCTGCACGGCGTCGTGGCGGTCGCAGGCGCCTGATCTGCACCGGCATTGCCCGGCCTCCCGCCGGCCTGACGTGGGCTCCCGCGGGCCTCACGCGGCCTCCCACAGGGACGCGATCCCCTGGCCGACGCCGATGCACATCGTTGCCGCCGCCCTGCCGCCGCCGCGCCTGCTCAGCTCGTGCAGCAGCGTGGTCGTGATCCTCGCTCCCGAACAGCCGAGCGGGTGCCCGATCGCGATCGCGCCGCCGTTGACGTTGACGAGCTCTGGGTCGAGCCCGAGCTGGTCGATCACCGCGACCGCCTGCGCGGCGAAGGCCTCGTTGACCTCGACCAGCGCGAGTTCGTCCAGCTGCCAGCCGGATCTGGCCAGCACCTTGGTCATGGCCGGGACGGGACCGATGCCCATGTAGTCGGGGTGCACGCCGGCCGCCGCCGCCCCCGCGTACCTCGCCAGCGGTTCGGCCCCGATCGCGGCCAGCGCCCGCTGCGACATCAACAGCAGCCCGGCCGCCCCGTCGTTGAGCGGCGAGGAGTTACCGCCGGTCACCGTTCCGCCGGCCCGGAACGCCGGGCGCTTGGCCGCGAGTTCGTCCGCTGTCAGGTCAGACCTGACGCCCTCGTCCGCGTCCACGGTTCCATGCGGCGCCTGCACCGGGATGATCTCGCGGTCGAACCGCCCCACGCCGGCGGCGGCGACGGCCCTGCGATGGCTGCGCAGCGCGAACTCGTCCTGCCGGACCCGGTCGACGCCGTACTTGTCCGCCACGTTCTCCGCCGTCTCGCCGAGGCTGATCGGCGGGTACATCTGCGCCATCTTCGGGCTGACCAGCCGCCAGCCGAGCCTGGTGTCGACGACGCCGGCGTCGCGGGGGAACGGCTCCGCCGCCCTGGGCAGGACGAACGGCGCGCGGGTCATGGACTCGGTGCCGCCCGCGATGCAGATGTCGGCGTCTCCGGCCGCGATCGCCCTGGCGGCCGAGCAGATCGCCTCCATGCCCGAGCCGCAGAGCCGGTTGACCGTGGCACCGGGGATCTCGACGGGCAGCCCGGCGAGCAGCACCCCCATCCTGGCGAGGTTCCTGTTGTCCTCGCCGGCCTGGTTGGCCGCACCCCAGTAGACGTCGTCGACGCGCTGCGGGTCCAGCCAAGGATTGCGCGTCATCAGCGCTGTGATCACGTCCGCGGTCAGGTGGTCAGGACGCACGCCGGCCAGCGCCCCCTTGATCTTGCCGACCGGTGTCCGGCAGGCGTCAACGGCGAACACAGCGGTCATCGGCCACCTCCCGCGATGGGGTCACTCCCACCGGTGCGCTGCGCTCACCCTACCGGCCTGGCCTGCCATGCGGGACTTTGGTCCGTGCCAGCCGCGGCGTCACAGGCAGGCGTAGACCGCGTCGATGAGGGCGCGGCTGCGCGGGTTCTGCCAGCGCGGCCCGAGCTGGCCGGTGACGTAGCCGACCGCGACGCCGGCTTCCGGGTCGCAGCAGCCCAGCGAGCCGCCGGCGCCGAAGTGTCCGAAGGCCGCCTCGCCGCGGCCCATCGGCCGTTCCGGCTGGGTGAGCTGGAAGCCGAGGCCGAGCCGGGACGGGCGATGCAGGATGCGGTCCTGCCCGCAGACCTGCTCGGTGGCGGCCCCGGCCAGCGCGCCGGCGTCGACCACCCTGATACCGTCGACCGCGCCTCCGGCGGCGAGCGCCGCGTAAGACCCGCGCGACGCCCCTGGCGCTGGCGTGCCCGTTGGTTGACGGCAGCTCGGCCGCGCGCCAGGGAGCCGTGTTGACGACGCCCGCGCCGGACAGGCCGCCCGGGTTGAAGTAGGCGTTGTACTCCATCAGCTGATGTAGATGTCGGCTCGGAGCGGCCCGGCGACCTGCTCGCGCGGCAGCGTGCCTACGGTCCGGCCCGACACCCGCCGCAGCACCTCGCCGACGGCGAAGCCGAACGTGTTGACGTGGTAGCCGTGCGCGGTGCCCGGCTCCCACCACGGCCGCTCGGCTGCGTTGGCGCCGGTCATCAGCCGCCAGTCCAGCATCGCCCCCGGTGGCAGCCGGCGCCTGACGGCGGGCAGTCCCGCCTGGTGGCTGAGCAGATGTCGCAGCGTCACCGTGCTTCCCGGCCGCCGCGAACTCCGGCCAGTACCGTCTCACCGGTGCGTCCGGGTCCAGCGCGCCGGTCCCGGCCAGCCCGGCCGCGAGCAGCGCAAAGCAACCCCCTTGCCGACGGAGAAGATGTTGACCAGCGTGTCAGCCTGCCAGGGTGTCACCCGTGCGGCGCTGGTCCAGCCGCCGCAGAGGTCGACGACGACCCGGCCGCCCGCCGTCACGAAGATCGCGGCGCCGGTCTCACCGCGCAGCGTGAAGTTCTCAGCGAACGCCGCGCGGACCGGCTCGAAGTCGCCGTCGCACGTTCCGCCGATCATCGCAGCCGGTCACGCGCGGACGCGCCGGACAGCCGGGCGGACAGGTAGGCGGCGAGGGTCCCGATGCTCGCCAGGCTGTCCAGATTCAGGTCCTCGTCGGCGATGTCGACGCCGAAGCGGCGCTTGATCTCGGTCAGCAGCATGGTGCCGCCGAGGGAGTCAAGACCGAGACCATCGCGCAGCAGCGGGGTATCAAGCGGCGCGTCAAGCGGCCCGCTGTCACCGGTCAGGCCGGCCAGCAGCTGCCTGATCTCGCTGGTCAGGTCGGCGGTCACGGCGCCACCGTGACCCAGTCGGGCAGCTCGGGCAGCGGCTCGTCGACCCGCCGGCGGTAGACCGCGGTCCTGGCGGCGCCGCCGGCCGGGTTCGCCTCCGCGGCGCGGAAACCCGCCCCGGTCAGGGCGAGCCGCAGCGGGACGTTCCGCGGGCTGATCAGGCACGCCACCGCGACCTGGTCCGCTCCGGCCGCCCCTGCGGCCCGGCAGACCCAGGCCAGCAGCGAGTCGATGACACCGCGTCCGAGCGCCCGGCAGGACATCATCAGCTGTGCTACCCGCCAGCCGCCGGAGCCGGTGGCGATCACGCAGGCGCCGACCAGGCCGTCGTCGCCGAACCGGTCGGCGAGCCTTACCGTCGCCACCAGGTGTCCGGCCGAGCCGAGCAGGCGGGCGAACTCCGCTTCGGCGGCCGCCGTCCCGGTCGAGTTGAACTGGCGCGTGCGAACCGACAACTCGTGCAGCCTCGGCAGGTCGGCAGCGCCGGCCGGCGCGATCGTCACGCGGGTCCCGCAGTAGCGGAGGAAATCGTCCCTCGACCCGCCGAAGGCGCGCGCCTCCTCCCGCCGGGACCGGCGCTGCAGATACAGCTCGCCTCGGCGCCTCGCCTCGTCGGTCACCGCCGGCGGGCCGAACTGCGGCCAGCCGGACGCCTCGGCCATGTCCTGCGGAGCCAGCACGAGGACGTCGGGCAGCCTGAAGGAGACCTCGGCCCGCTCCAGGGCGTCATCGTCGACGAAGGCGACAGCGTCGGCGGTCACGCCGAGGTCGGTCATGATCGCCTCGATGGCCGCCGACTTGGTTCCCCAGCCGCACCGGATGGCCGCGAAGGCATGCCCGCTCGCCCGCTCGGCGTACTGGCCGGCCTCGGGCGGGTTCTTGCTGGCGACCGCCTGCAGGATGCCGCGGCTGGCCAGCTCGGTCAGCGCGGCGGCGAGCCGGGGGCTGACGGCAGGCGGCCGCTCAGGCGACTCCAGGTAGACCCCGTCGAGCAGGGTGTTGTCCAGATCCCAGATCACGCACTTGATCACGGGTGCCCGGTCCCCCCGGTCCGCCCGGTCCGCTTCTCCATCGTCAGGTGCGTCGCGGTGAAGCCGAAGGCGCGGTACAGCGACCGCATGCCGAGGTTCGTGGCGTTGACCTTGCCCGACAGGTGCGTGAAGCCGGCCCGGTCGGCCGCGTCGAGGATCGCGGCCATCAGCAGTTCGCCGACTGGTCCGCGCGCGTCGCCTGCCGCGACCGCCAGGGACCGGAAGTTGCCGTACCGCTCCCCGGTCAGCGAGTTCGTGCGCGCCGACATCCACGCCCAGCCCAGCGGAACGCCGGGTGCCGCAGCCGCCGCCGCGACCAGCATGATCTCGCCCGGCTTGACCAGCGCCGCGGCGACCCGGCGCCGGTGGAATGCCGCGTCGGTGATCGCCTCGTCGCCGAACGATGCGCGCGCGATCTCGACCTCGAAGGCCGCGATCGCGTCCAGGTCTGCCTCCGACGCGGGCCTGATCAGGTAGTCCGCCCCGGTCACGCGAAGCATTTTCGCACATCTGCGCCCCGCGGCCACCGGCAGCGCGCTGCACCGCCCGTTCCCGCAAGGCGGCTGCCGGTTCGCGACCCTGCCGACCGGATCATGCCTTGCCTGGCCAGGCGGTCAGCGCTGGCGCCTTGGCATCGGCCGGAACGTGACGCCGCCGCAGGCCGGGCAGCCCGCGGTGCGCAGGTCCTTGACCTGCGCCCAGCCGGGCGGCTGGTCCTGGCCCGCGGCCCGTCCGACGATGTGCACGGCGCCGCAGTCCGCGCAGCGGTAGGGGCGATTCTGCTCGGCCCTGGAGTCGGCCGTGTACAGCGGACCGGCGTACTCGCCCTCGATCAGCGGGGCGGTCTGCCCGCTGGTGCGCAGGTGATACAGGTGGCTGGTGCCTGCGAGGATCCCGGCCCCGAGATAGCTGTTGAAATTCGGCGTGAGCGACCTGACGACGAGCCCGAGATCGGCGATCAGCCGTTGGGTGGCCAGGGTCTCCGCCGGGCGCCTGGCGCCGAAGGAGAAGAAGACATGCTGGCCGGGCCGCTGTTCGAGCGCCGCGAGGGCACGGGACAGGAAAAGCTCGGCGCCTGGCACGGTGTAGGGCGGGTCGGTGCATGCGACGTCGAACGCGCTGGCCAGCCCGGCGGGCAGCGGCTGGCGCAGGTCGTGCTCGACCAGGCGGACCTGAACAGCCGTGCCAGACACCTGCTCGCCGATCCAGGCAAGCACGGCCGGATCGGTGTCGATGACGGTCAGCGGCCCGACGGCCGCCCCGGTCAGCCTGGCGAAGCGGGCGATGGCGACCGCGATCAGGTCGTCGTCGCCGAGCAGCAGGATCCGCCTGCCGTCCAGCGCGCCCGCCTCATGCAGCCGGAGCACCCGGTGAATCTTCGTCGCAACCGTGCAGTGCGTCTGGTCGAGCTCCATCCTGGCCTGCGGGGCGCCGGCCGCGGTCGGCTCGAGCTCGGCCGTGAGCGCCGCGAGCTCATCGGGGATGCGCTGGCCGAGCCCGTCGCAGCACGGGCACTCGGCCTCCAGCCGGGGCCGGCCGGCGACCAGGATCTCCCTTGCCCTGGCCGTCAGCCTGACGGGCCTGGTGTTGTCGATCACGCCGCGCTTGCGCAGCTCACTGCAGACTGCCGCCGCGATGGGCACAGGCAGCTCGGCCTGGCGGCCGATCTGGCTGGTCGGGACCGGCTCGGCGCGGGCGACCACGCGCAGCACGTCACGTACCCCCGACTCGCCCTCGGCCAGGCCGACCGCGAGGGCGACGTCGGCTGCGATCGCGTTGATGTCCATCGGCTGCTGTTTCTCCCGCGTCACCGTGAGCCGGCCGGAGCCGGCCCTGCGGTATCCTGCCACATCATGCCCGTCATCGAACCGGCCAGCAGGTACTCCGAGCTGCGACGGCAAGAGGCAGCCTCGCCGAAGGTCCTGTTTGCCGTCGACGCGATCTGCGTTCCTGACTCACCGGTCTACGACGTGGCCGAGCTCACCGCCGTGACGGCGGCGGCGGTCGAGGTCGGCTCGGGCCATGTGCTCGACACCTCGCACGTGATCTTTCCCAACGGCGCGATCACGCTCGTGCTGGTCCTGGCCGAGTCGCACCTGAGCGTTCACACCTGGCCGGAGGAAAACATGGTCGCGATCGACCTGTTCAGCTGCGGCAAGATCGACGGCGCCCTGGTGATCGACCACATGATCCGCGGCCTGCGGCTCGAGTCGGTGACGATCAGCCAGCTTGCGCGCGGCGTCGAGGTCAGCCGGTTACCTGCCGCCGGCCGTCGAGCCAGATCGTCCACGGCTGGATAGCTCCGATCCTCAGCATCCCCATCTGCTCCCAGGGATCGTCGGCCAGGAGCGTCCTGACCTGCGGCTCGTCGGCGGCCTCGACCACGACGAGCACTTGCGTGCCGTCACCGACCGGGCCGCCGAGAATGACGACGCCGTCGGCCGCCAGCCGGTCCATGAACGCCGCGTGCTCGGTCCAGCCGTCCTGCTCCCGCCGCGGGCGAGAGTCGTCATAGTCCGGGCCGTTGATCATCGTTAGCGCGAAAACTGCCATGCTCCGAGCCTAAGGACGGCCACTGACACTCCGCGGATCCGCGAGTGGCCATCAGGCCGAGCTGCCGGAACAGAACTCGCTCCCGGTCGCCGCCTAGCCGCCTCCTGTCGGGACGGGACGAGCGACGAGCTCGACCTCGTAACCGTCGGTACTCGCCAGGTACGCGGCATAATGCCCGCACCCGCCGGCGTGCGGGTAGCTGTCGCCGAACAACGGCTTCCAGCCATGCTCGGGCGCCTGCGTGTTGAGCGCGTCCACCCGGGCGCGGTCGCCGGCGTGGAGCGCCATGTGATTCAGACCGGGCCGCAGCCGCTCGTGGGCCGTCGCGGTCATGGCGGGCGACCGCTCGACGACGATATAGGTCGGGCCCAGCGGCCAGCTTCGGCCCTGCGGCCAGTCCTGGAACGCGGCGTAGCCAAGCTCGCCGAGCAGCCACCCCCACTCGGCCACAGCCCTGGGCAGGTCAGGCACCCACAGTTCGACATGGTGCAGTCCGCCGGGACGCGGGTCTTCCTCGTGCATCGACGCTCCCGCCCTTCACAGGTCGTGGTCGGCCAGGTCGGCCGGGCCGGTCAGGCGCTGTCGGCCGAAAGGATCAAGACGGCTCGGCTGGCCGGATGGCCGCGGGGAGCACAGGCATTGTCGCACCAGCCTGCCGATCCCGTCGCCTTCCGCGTCGGCCCCGGAACCGCTCGCGCGGCGGCTGAATTCGGTGGCGACCTGACGAGGGCGGATGATGGGATCGTCCGGTGGGCGCCAGCACTTTCGCGACCGATCGGATTCTGCTCAGGCGGTTCGTCGAGGCTGACCTCGACTGGCTGGCCGCGCTGCACGGCGACCCCGCTGTCATGCGTTACATCGATGACGGCAGGCCGGTGCCGCGGTCGGTTGTCGCGGCCGAGACGCTGCCCCGCATCCTGCACGAGTATGCCGAACTCCCCGACCGCCTCGGCTACCTCGCGGCGACGGACCGGGCCTCGGGCGTCCCGCTTGGCTGGTTCGGGCTCGGGCCCCCGTCGAGTTCCGGGCTCGAGCACGCGACCAGCGGCACGGCCGAACTCGGCTACCGGCTCTTCCCCGCCGTCTGGGGTCGCGGGTACGCGACCGAGGGAGCGCGGGCGCTTGTCCGTCTGGCTTTTACCGAGCTGGGGGTCGAGCGCGTGGTCGGCACCACGATGACGGTGAACGCCGCGTCCAGGCGCGTGCTTGACAAGGCGGGGCTGTCGCTGGTCCGAACGTTCTACCTGCGCTGGCCGGAGTATCTGGCGGGCGCCGAGTACGGGGATGTCGAGTACGTGATCACCAGGCAGGCGTGGCTGCGGATGCGGCCGCCCTGACGCTTACCACCCCAGCTCCCGCAGCCGATCGTCGCCGATCCCGAAGTGATGAGCAACCTCGTGGATGACGGTCTTGCGCACCTGTTCCTCGACTTCCCACTCCGACCAGGCGTTCGCGCAGATGGCCTGGCGGTAGATGGTGATGCGGTCTGGCAGCACACCGGCGTACTGCGTGCTCCTGGCGGTCAGCGGCACGCCCTCGTACAGGCCGAGCAGGCCGGGCGGCCCCCGGCCGTGCTCGACGAGCACGGCGACGTTGCGCATCAGCTTGCCGAACTCCTCGGGCAGCCCGTCCAGTGCCGTGACAACCATCTCCTCGAACCTGGCTGGGGCGATGTCGATCACGAATCCATTGTCCGCCGTGAGTTAGCTCCGGCGGGCCGGGCGGGTCCCGGTCAGCCGGCCGTCCGGGTGCCGGGCGGCCCGCAGCGGCTTGCGGAGCACGACCCGGTCGCGCGGGCGGTAGTCGGGTGAGCCGGCCGCGGCGCCCCAGTAGGTGACCATGATCGAGGTCGTTCCGCCCGGCTCGGCCGGCGTCACGTCGAAGGACGCGAAACCGAATGCCGACCTGGTGTCCCGGTGCGCCAGCCACGGCGCGGGCTCGGTCTCGATCGCCGACCTGCGGTGGACGGCGGGACTGCCATGCTTCACGCCGGTGATCACGATGCCCTCGTCCCGGCCGTGCAGGCGCCTGGCCGGAGTCTGGTAGGGGTGGCCGCCGCCGCCGATGGTCAGGTGAACGGTTCCGGTCCTGGTGTCGATCTCGGTCGGCTCGCCCCGCCTGCGCGCCACGCTCGCCGGCGCCGGCGTCAGCAGCGAACTGCCAGGCAGCACGCCGCGGACCGGGAAGGAGCGCTCGAAGTGGTGCTCGTGCCCGGCCAGGACCAGGTCGACTCCGTACGCGTCGAAGAGCGGCAGCCACTGCTGCCTGATCCCGAGGTCGGCGCCGTTGAAATGAGCAGAGGACATCGCGACCTGGTGCATGAAGACGACGATCCAGTCGATGTCCTCGTCCTGGCGCGCCGCCGCGAGCTCGCGCTCTAGCCACCGCCGCTGCAGCCCGCCGCTGTAGCCGCTGATGTACGGATCGAAGCCGCCCGACCGGTATCTGGGGACGTTGTCCCTGCGCACGCCGCTGAATCCGCCGTCTTGCAGGCAGACATCGTCATTATGGAGCGCAAAGAAACGCACGGGGCCGGCCGTGAACGCGTACCAGTTGCCGCGGAACGCCGGTGTCCCGTTTCCCGGCAGGTCGAATCTGGTCTGGTAGGACAGATACCCGTGCGGTCCGTTGCCGACCTCGTTTTCGTGATTGCCCGGTGCGGGCATCCACGGCCGGTATCGGGCCGAACGGGTGACGTTGGCGAAGTACGACGACCAGGTGGCGACCGGCTGGTCGCTCGCGTTGGCATAGCACAGGTCGCCGTTGAGCAGGTGGAAGAGCGGGTCGAGCCGTTCGACGGCGGCGACGACGAAGCCGGCGTTCGGTGAGTTCGGCCCGCGCCCGTCGCCTACGGGCTCGGGGATCGCGTGATCGCCGAAGCTGGTGAAGCGCAGCGGGCCCGACCGGCCGCGCGGGCCGGTACGGAACGTGCCGGGCACCGGTGGCGAGCCGTCGTGCAGCACCTCGTAGGCGTACTGGGTATCCGGTTCCAGCGAACCGATCCTGGCGTGATAGGTCCAGACGGTAAGGCCGGTCAGGGCATCGGTGTAGATCCGCTCGCTGGCGTCGACCTGGCTGCCCGGCGGCAGGCCGGCCGGCCCGAACCGCAGCCGCGGCCTGGCCACGGCGGCCGGGGCGGCCCAGGAGACGGCGACCTGCGCGGTCGCGTCTGTTCCGAACTGCAGGTGGACGTGCTCGGCCGCGGGAGCCCCCGCTGCATCCGGACGGCGGACGAGTCCGGTCAGCATCGAGCGAGCCCCCGTGTTTATCGTTTCGCGCGGAATTCTTCCGCATCTATCATGCCGACCGAGTTTGCCCGGATGGTTGAGCAGGGGTGAACGGCCGCCGTCGGGCCGGTGAATGCGGGCAGGCGGGCCGTAGCATCGGGGTGACACCTCACGCACGGGAGGCCTTGCCATGCCAGCCGACTGCCTCGACCCGCGGCCGCTCGGTTCGTCGGGGATCGAGGTGTCGGCGCTGTCGCTCGGCTCTTGGCGCACCTACGAGCGGCTGCCCGCGCCGCTCAGCGCCGCGATCATGCGGGCGGCCCGCGAGGAGGGGATCACCTTCTTCGACGACGCCCGCTACAACGACGAGACCGGCCCGGCTCGGATCCCGACCGGGTGCTCCGAGGTCGTGTTCGGGAACGTGTTCCGCGCGGCCGGCCTGCGCCGCGACGAGGTCGTGCTCGCCAACAAGCTGTGGTGGGAGTTCTGGCCAGGGCAGAGTGCCGCGGCTGATCACATCGGGCAAGGCCAGAACGTGGGGCGTGCTGAACTGGCCGGCTCGGTTGATCAGCGAGGCCGCTGGCACGGCTGCCAGCCTGGGCATCCCGCCGCCATTCGCCGCCCAGCTCCCATACAGCCTGGTCCGCCGGTGTCGAGGATCACCCGGTGAGCGGCACGCTGCGCCGGGCGGGAGCGGGCATAGTCGCCTCGTTCTGCCTGGAAGGCGGTGTGCTGAGCGGAAAGTACCCGCACGGGCAGGCACCTGGCCGCGCCGCCGCGGGCATGCTGGACGAGCACCGAGTCGCCCCGGCGCTCGCGGCGGCGCGGGATCTGGCGTGCCTGGCCGAGCGGCTGGAGACGAGCTCCGCGGCGCTGGCGCTAGCCTTCCCGCTGGCTGGCCCGGCGGTCGCGAGTGTGCTGTTCGGCGCAACGAGCCCCGAGCAGCTGCGCGCCAACTGCGCCGCGGCGAGCCTGCTGGAGCGGATCGCGCCCGACGACCTGGCCGAGCTGAAACGGATCGGGTCCGCTCAGGCCGGCGACGGCGCGCAGCGCGCCGGACCTACCAAAGGTCGCCGCTGGTGAGCACGTAGATGAACGGCACAACAGGGATGATGCTGAAGATCGCCCACGCCACCTTCGGGCCGGTCGCCAGGTCGCTGCGGGTCGCGAGATCGATCCAGATGAGCACCACCGCGAGCGGGTGGATGAAGCAGACGAGTATCTCGATGAGCTTTTTCACCATTCGAAATCTACCCGGCGGGTGAGGTTCGACCGTGACGCAGGCGCATTCTGACAGGGTGACCGAGGCGGTCGCGCAGGCGCGGGAGTGCTTCGCCGGCCGCCGGCCGCTGACCGCGGCGCTGCACGACCGGGCGCAGGCTTTCCTGCCAGGCGGCAATACCCGGTCGGTCCTCTACCACCGGCCATTCCCGCTGCGGATCGCCAGGGCGTGGGACGCGACGCTGGAGGATGTCGACGGGCACCAGTACGTCGACCTGCTCGGCGAGTACTCGGCCGGGCTGTACGGGCACTCCGACCAGGTCGTGCTCGGGGCCATGGTCGACGCGCTGCGCGAGGGGGTCAGCCGGGGCGCGCATACCAGGTACCGAGGTCGACCTCGCCGAGGCCGTCTGCGCGCGGTTCGCGTCGATCGAGCGGGTTCGCTTCACCAACTCGGGGACCGAGGCCAACCTGATGGCCCTCTCGGCCGCGCGCGCCTTCACCGGCCGGGACCGGGTGCTGGCCTTCCGCGGCGGATACCACGGCGGGCTGTTGTCCTTCACGACCGGGCAGTCGCCGGTGAACGCGCCGTACGACGTGCTGCTGGCCGAGTACAACGACGCGGCCGGGGCGCGGGCGCTGCTGCGGGAGCACGCCGCCTCCGTCGCATGCGTGCTGGTCGAGCCGATGCTCGGTTCGGGTGGCTGCCTTCCCGGGGACCCCGCGTTCCTCGCGATGCTGCGCGAGACGACGCGGCAGGCCGGCGCGCTGCTGATCTTCGACGAGGTCATGACCTCGCGCACTGGCGCTGGCGGGATGCAGGGCAGGCTCCGGATCTCGCCGGATCTGAGCACGCTGGGCGAGTACATCGGCGGCGCCTCGTTCGGCGCCTTCGGCGGCCGCGCGGACGTGATGGCGCAGTTCGACCCGGCCCGCGCGGGCTCGCTGCGCACGCGGGAACGTTCAACAACAATGTCGCGTCGATGGCCGCAGGCCACGCCGGCCTGACGAAGGTCTACCCGCCGGAGGTCGCCGAGCGGCACACCGCCGCCGGCGACGCGCTGCGCGAGGAACTCGGGCGGACCTT
>WNGR01000185.1_pt1 | contig 122071 bp, 100 predicted proteins | sample 5407581 | NCBI WGS metagenome assembly WNGR01 (sample SAMN13153383, study PRJNA577476) | soil metagenome | isolation source: 80 cm soil or saprolite under Garry oak tree replicate 2 | place: USA:California | collected 2016-06-15
TCCTGCGCGATCTCGCGCCGGTCGGCGGTGTCGGCCGGGTGCATCTCGAGCTCGGCGACCCGCATCAGGAACCGCGGACCGGCGTAGGCCGGCATGTTCTCCTCGTGGTCACGGATCACGTGGCAGACGTCCTGGCACAAGAAGCACTCGATGCACTTGCGGAACTCCTGCGACCGCTCGACGTCCACCTGCTGCATCCGGAACTCGCCGAGGCCGACCGCCGGGTCGGGCGTGAACGACGGGACCTCGCGCGCCTTTTCGAAGTTGAACGACACGTCCGTGACCAGGTCCCTGATCACGGGGAAGGTCCGCATCGGCGTGAGCGTGATCGTCTCGTCCGGCTCGAACAGCGACATCCTGGTCATGCAGGCCAGCCGCGGGCGGCCATTGATCTCCATCGAGCACGAGCCGCACTTGCCCGCCTTGCAGTTCCATCGGACGGCCAGGTCCCCGGCCTGAGTCGCCTGCAGCCGGTGCAGGACGTCGAGCACGACCTCGCCCTCGTTGGCCTCGACCTCGTAGTCGACCAGGTCGCCCTGACCGGCGTCGCCCCGCCAGACCCTTAGTTGCACTTTCTGGCCCATCAGTGCGTCTCCTCGCCTGCGGCTGCCGTCTCCTGCGTCGGCTCCTGCACCGGCTCCGGAGCCGACGGCAGCTCCTCCGCGGTCAGGTACTTCTTGAGCTCGGCCCGGTCGAAGAGCGCGAGCAAGTCCTCGCGCATCGGCGGCATGGGCTGCTTGGTCAGCACGATCCGCCCGCCGTTCGGTTCGCCGTCCAGCGAGCAGATCAGGTTGACCTTGCGCCACTCGGGTGACATGCCGGGATGGTCATCGCGGGTGTGCCCGCCGCGGCTCTCCTGGCGCTCCAGCGCCGCCTGGGCCACGCACTCGGCGATCAGCATGATGTTGCGCAGGTCGAGCGCCAGGTGCCAGCCCGGGTTGTAGGCGGAGCCGCCTTCGGCACGGACGACCGCGGCCCGCTCCCGCAGCTTCTCGAGCTCGGAAAGCGCCGCCTTGATCTCAGCTTCCTTGCGGATGATGCCGACCAGGTCCGACATCGTCTGCTGGACCTCGGCGTGCAACGTGTACGGGTTCTCCCCGACCGCGCGCTCGAACGGGGCCATCGCCTCGGCGCGGGCCGCCTCGACCGCGCCGTCGCCCGGCACCGGCCGCTTGTCGCCGAGCGCGGTCACGTACTCTGCCGCGCCCAGCCCCGCCCGGTGGCCGAACACCAGCAGGTCGGACAGGGAGTTGCCGCCGAGCCGGTTCGACCCGTGCATGCCGCCGGTCACCTCGCCGGCCGCGAACAGGCCGGGCACGCGCGACTCGCCGGTGTCGGCGTCCACCTCGACGCCGCCCATCACGTAGTGCTGGGCCGGGCCGACCTCCATCGGCTCCTTCGTGATGTCGACGTCGGCCAGCTCCTTGAACTGGTGGTACATCGACGGCAGCTTGCGCAGGATCTCCTCGGCCGGCCGCCGCGAGGCGATGTCGAGGAAGACGCCGCCGTGTGGTGATCCGCGCCCCGCCTTCACCTCGGCGTTGATGGCGCGGGCAACCTCGTCGCGCGGCAGCAGCTCGGGCGGGCGCCTGTTGTGCTCGGGGTCGGTGTACCAGCGGTCGGCCTCCTCCTCGGTCTCCGCGTACTGGGCGCGGAACACATCGGGGACGTAGCTGAACATGAACCGCTTGCCCTCGGAGTTCCGCAGCACCCCGCCGTCGCCGCGCACGGACTCGGTGACCAGCAGCCCGGCCACCGAGATCGGCCACACCATGTGGGTGGGGTGGAACTGCACGAACTCCATGTTCAGCAGCGTCGCGCCGGCCAGCAGCGCGAGCGCGTGCCCGTCGCCGGTGTACTCCCACGAGTTCGAGGTGACCTTGAAGGTCTTGCCGATGCCGCCGGTCGCCAGCACGACGGTCGGCGCCTCGAACACGACGAACCGGCCGGTCTCGCGGATGTAGGATCCCCCCGCGGTGCTGGCCCGGGGGGACGACCCCCCGGATCCCCCCGCGGTGCTGGCCAGGGGGGTCGACCCCCCGGATCCCCCCGCGGTGCTGGTGAGCAGCCGGGTGATCGTGGTCTCGGCGAAGACCTTGATCATGGCTTCCGGATCACCGTGCTCGCGCGCGTCCTCCTGCTGCAGCGCCACGACCTTCTGCTGCAGGGTGCGGATCATCTCCAGGCCGGTGCGGTCGCCGACGTGAGCCAGCCTGGGGTACTCGTGACCGCCGAAGTTGCGCTGGCTGATCTTGCCGTCCGGGGTGCGGTCGAACACCGCGCCCCAGGCCTCGAGCTCCCAGACCCGGTCGGGTGACTCCTTGGCGTGCAGTTCGGCCATCCGCCAGTTGTTCAGGAACTTGCCGCCGCGCATGGTGTCACGGAAGTGCACCATCCAGTTGTCTTTCGGGTTGACGTTCCCCATCGCCGCCGCGGCGCCGCCCTCGGCCATGACCGTGTGCGCCTTGCCGAACAGCGACTTGGAGATGACCGCCGTCCGCTTGCCCGCTAGGCGGGCCTCGATCCCCGCCCGCAGCCCCGAGCCGCCGGCGCCGATCACCACGACGTCGTAGGGGAGTCTCTCGATGTCAGTCATGACAGGTTCGGCACCTTCTGCCTTGTATCTAGAAGAACCTTGGGTCGGCGAACGCTCCGCTGGCCACCAGGCGGATGTACAGGTCGGTCAGGAGCACGAAGCCGAGCGAGATCCAGGCGTACTGCATGTGCTTGCCGTTCAGCCGCGAGACGAGAGTCCACGCCTTGTACCTGACCGGGTGCTTGGAGAAGTGCTTGAGCCGGCCGCCCGTCACGTGCCGGCAGGCATGGCAGGACACCGAGTACAGCCACAGCAGCACCGCGTTCACGATCAGCACGAGCGTGCCGAGGCCCATGTGCCCCCATTGGCCGGCGTGGTCCTTGAACGCCAGCACCGCGTCGACCGAGAGGATGACGTTGAAGATCAGCGCGACGTAGAAGAAGTAGCGGTGCGCATTCTGCAGTATCAGCGGCAGCCGGGTCTCGCCGGTGTACTTGGCGTGCGGCTCGCGGACCGCGCAGGCGGCCGGGGCCTGCCAGAACGCCCGGTAGTAGGCCTTGCGGTAGTAGTAGCAGGTGAACCGGAAGCCCATCGGGCCCCAGATGATGAGGATCGCCGGCGTCAGCGCCGACACCCACGGGATCCAGTGGAATCCCGACCCGGCCGTGCACGTCGTCACCAGGCACGGCGAGTAGAGCGGCGAGATGTACGGCGCCCAGAAGTAGTCGACGTTGACCAGCGACGCCCAGGTCAGGTAGATCACCACGACGCCAAGGCCGATGGCGTTGACGGCCGGCTGGCGCCACCACGGGTCACGGCGCAGCGTCTTGCTAGCGATCTGCGCCCTGGCCTTGGCCGGCGCCTGCGTTACCTGCGTCATCGACGCCTCCGCATTGAGACATAAGCCGATCGGCCCAGTGTCGTGGCACTGGGAAAGGAACTGGATCATCGCTCGCGCGCTGCTCGCATGCTCGCCCGCGGGGCCTGAGCCCTGCCGGGGTAAGGACCCCGTCGGGTCGGTCAGCCCTGTCGGGCGGGAGGCGGAGCGTGACGCAGCGCTGCCCGCGTTGCCCACAGAACCTTATTCCCACGGTAATCATCATGCCGACACGGGTGTAGCTTCCGCGGGTGTGACGCTCGCTACACGCCGGTCTTTGCCGGCCCTGCACCGGGCGTCCCCGCGCCCGGAGCCCCGATACCAAGAGCCCCGAGACCAAGAGCCCCGAGACCAAGAGCCCCGAGACCAAGAGCACCGCGCAGGAAGTCGACCTGGAGCAGCAGCAGGTTCTCGGCGACCTCCTCCTGCGAGGCCATGTGCGTCACGCCGGACAGCGGAAGCACCTGGTGCGGCCGCCCGGCCGCGAGCAGCGCCGCGGAAAGCCGGAGCGTGTGCGCGACGACCACGTTGTCGTCGGCCAGACCGTGGATGATCATCAGCGGTCGTGACAGCTTGTGCGCGTCGGTGAGCAGCAAGGTCCGCTCGTAGGCGGCCGGGTTGTGGTCCGGGTGGCCCAGGTACCGCTCGGTGTAGTGCGTGTCGTAGAGCCGCCAGTCGGTGACCGGGGCCCCGGCGACCGCGGCGTGGAACACGTCGGGCCTGCGCAGCACGGCAAGCGCGGCGAGATACCCGCCGAATGACCAGCCCCTGATCGCCACCTTGGACAGGTCAAGGTCGGCGTTGGCATCCGCCGCCGCGGCGAGCGCGGCCACCTGGTCCTCGAGCACCGGGTCGGCGAAGTCGCCCGCGATCGCGCGGTCCCACTGCGGCCCGCGGCCAGGACTGCCGCGGCCGTCGGCCACGACGACCGCGAAACCCTGCTCGGCGAACCACTGCGAGGTCAGGTAGGCGTCGGCGGAGGCGACCACCCGCTGGACGCGCGGGCCGCCGTACGAGTCCACCAGGACGGGCAGCTTCGCCGATCCCGGTTCGTGCCAGGACGGCAGCAGCAGCGCGGTCCTGACCTCCCGCTGGCCCGCTCGCAGAAGTTCCACCCGCAGGCTGGGCAGCGCCGGCCGCCCGGCCAGCGACGCGATCGTTCCGGCGACCGCCGGATCGCTGGCGTCCGGCTGCTCGCGCAAGACGGTGACCGTCAGACCGGGTTCGGCCATTGACCGGCTGGTCAGCACCGTCGTGCCGCCATCCCGGATGGCGCCGTGCACGCCGTCGCCGGCGAGCCGCCGCAGCCCGCCGGGGCCGTAGGACCAGACGCCGATCTCTGTCGGCTCGCCGTCCGAGCCCGACAGCAGCACCGTATCGCCGTCCACCGACAGGACCCCGCGGACCTGGAGCTCGGGCGGGGTGACCGGCTCGGCGGCGCCGTCGGCCAGGTCAGCCTCGCGCGCCACCAGCAACCGCCTCGCGCCGCCGATGTCGGCGGTCCACGCGATCCGGCCGTCCGCCAGCCGCGCCGGAACGCCTGGCACGATGTCCAGCCAGCACGCGTCCGCGTCGTCGCGCAGCACCGTCGTCGCGCCGGTCCCGGCGTCCACGGCGAGCAGCCGCATCCGGCGCTGGTCCCTGGACTGCACCACGATCAGCGGCGCGCCGGCGTCCCAGCAGGCGGTAGTGAGATAGCAGTGGGCCTGCGTGTCCCACTGCACAGGGATGGTTTTCCCGTCCAGTCCGACGATCATGAGTTCAACGAGAGCGTTCGGCGTACCCGCGGCGGGATAGCCGACCTCGGCGGGCGGCCGGTCGGGATTCGCCGGATCGGCAATATGCCATCGGTTGACGGGGGAGTTGTCGACCCTGGCCACCATCAGCGCCTGCCCGTCGGGCGCCCACCAGTACCCGCGCATCCGGCCCATCTCCTCGGCCGCGACGAACTCGGCCAGGCCGTAGGTGATGTGCGCGGCGCCGTCCGGCCCGATCAGCTCGGTGTCGGTGCCGCCTGCGAGGTCGGTGATCCGCAGCGCTCCGTTGCAGGCGTAGGCGATCCGCCGCCCCGCCGGGTCCGGGCGCGGGTCGATCGCGGGGGACCGGGAGCCGGCCTTGGCCGCGGGGTCGCCGCCGACTGCCAGTTGCGCGGTGTAGACCTCGCCGCCGATGGCGAACGCAGCCATCGTGCAGGCGGTATCGGTGGCAAACGCCACGACTCCGCCGGCCTGCTCGCGAGATCGCTCCCGGCGAGTTCGTTCGGCTTCTGGCTCGTCTTTCCCGGCACCGACCGCCACCGGATCGACCACCAGGCGCTCGACCGCGCCGGCCTGGCTCTGCCGATCGGCGGGCAGGTCAAGCACCCACAGGCAGGTGACCGGGTCGCTGCCGCCCTGGCTGCGCAGGAAGACGATCCTGGTTCCGTCCGGGGAGATCTGGAACGAGCGCGGGGTGCCGAGGCTGAAGTGCCGGGTCCTGGCCTGCTGGCGCGGGAAACTGTCGGTCATGAGAGTAGATCTTGCCAGTCAGCGCCCGCGCCGGCGGAGCGGCCGTCGCCCTGGCTATCCTCACCAGTGAGCGAGCGGGAGCGAGCGGGAAACACGGCATGGACCGGACCGATGGCAGGCAGCTGATGCTCGTACACGCGCACCCGGACGACGAGTCGATCGGGACGGGCGCCACGATGGCCAAGTACGCGGCGCAGGGCGCCGGGGTGACGCTGGTCACCTGCACCCTCGGTGAGCTCGGTGAGATCATCCCGCCGGATCTGGCCGACCTGGCCTGGGACAAGGAGAACCGGCTCGGCGAGCACCGGATCGGCGAGCTCGCCGCGGCGTGCGCCGCGCTCGGGGTTACCGACCACCGGTTCCTCGGCGGCGCCGGGCGCTGGCACGACTCGGGGATGATGGGCACGCCGTCGAACGACTGGGACGGCGCGTTCTGGCGCGCCGACGTGGACGAGGCGGCGGGCGTGCTGCTCGACCTCATCACGCGGGTGCGGCCGCAGGTGCTGGTCACCTACGACTCGAACGGCTTCTACGGCCACCCCGACCACATCCAGGCGCACCTGGTGGCGTGGCGGGCCTTCGAGCTGGCCGACGGGCTGGTGCGCAAGTTCTACGCGACCGCCGTCCCCCGGTCGGTGCTGGCCGAGGGGATCAGGCTGATGCGGGAGGCGAGCCCGGGTGAGACCGGTGAGCCGTCTGGCGGGCCGGGCGAATCGGGCGGGCCGGGCGGATCGGGCGGATCGGGCGGGCCGGGCGAATCGGGCGGGCCGGGGGCCGCCGGGTCTGAGTTCCAGACCGTGGAGTCGGTCGACGACCTGCCGTTCGGGGTGCCTGATGAGCAGGTGACGACCGAGATCGACGCCAGGGACTACCTGAATGCCAAGCTGGCTGCAATGCGCGCGCATGCCAGCCAGATCGCGGTCGACAGCCCGTTCTTCGCCCTGTCCGACCGGGTCGCGCAGCGGGCGCTCGGCGTGGAGTTCTACACCCTGCTCGCCGGGCCGCGCGGCCCGGGTACTGGGACCAACGGCTGGGAGACTGACCTGTTCGCCGGACTCGACTAAGCCGCCGCCGTGAACCGCGCCTTGACGACCTGCACGCATCTCGCGCTGTTCCTGTTCGGGCTGGCGCAGGGTGTGCTCGGCGCGTTCTTCTACAACTCGGGGCCGCCTCCGCTCGCCGCCCTCGCCTTCGATCTGGCCATCCTCGCGACGTGCCTGCTCGGTGCGTGGGGAACGCAGCGCGCGGCTGGCGCCTTCGTTCCGGCCGTCGGCTGGTTCATCGCGGCGTTCGTGCTGGCCAGCGGCACCCGCGGGGGAAGTGTCGTCGTCACTGCCACGAGCGGGGGTGAGTGGTTCCTGTTCGGCGGCGCGGCCAGCGCGATGATCGGCGTGATCGCGGGGTTCACCGCATTGTCGAGGCGCCGGCCGGCCGGCCGGGACCGGTGATGCCGGGCACGGGCGGGTGCCGGCGGCGGGCTGCTCGCCCCCCGGACGCACTCAGCCGGTCGTCTGGGCGGCGGCCGACGGGGCGTCGAGCACGGTGGCGCCGGTGTTCGGCGCGGCCGAGGCAGGGTCCGGTGCGGCCGCGCGGGCCGGCGTCGGCGCCGGCGGCGGTGGCGCCGGGGAGGCGAACATCAGCATGCAGCTCAGCATCAGCGCGACGACAAAGGCGCAGTAGACCCAGAACGCCGGGGTGAGACCGGAACTGATCGTCAGCCCCGCCCGCGCGGCCTGGGCCGGCGTGATCCCGAACTGCAGCGGCGAGGCGGTCCCGGCGACCTGGATCAGTGCCGAGATCGCCTGAGCCGCCATCGGGACGATGGCGCCGGCGAGCAGGAAAGCGCCGTGCCTGCCGGGGCGCCAGGCAGCCGCCGCGATCACCACGGCGACCAGGGCCGCCATGCACGCGACGTCACCGGCGATCACGAGCCCGGGGTTCGCGAACGCGTTGCCCGCGGTCAGCGACTGCGTCACGCCGGCCGCCGTCCGCAGCGTGAAACTGTCCCACGACGGCGCGAACGCGATGGCCGTGCCGAGCGCGGCCGCCGCCGCCAGGGCGAGGGTCAGAGCGGCCTCCAGGCTTCGCGGCCTGCCCGGTGAGCCGATCGGGCCAAGCCGCAGGCCGAGGATGGAGCCCGCCGAGCACGCCAGCCAGCCGATCAAGCTGAGTACGAGTCCGGTGCCGACGAGGTGGGCGCCGCCCGTGATGGCGGTGCCGGCGTCGGCCAGGAACAGGCCGAATGCGACGACGCTCGTTCCCGTCCCGAGGAGCGCGCCGACCCTCGCCCTGGCCCCGCCGAGAATGATCATCGCAGCGCTGGCGGCCCAGACTGCCAGGTAGATCAGGTGCGGCACGAGTTCGGACGCGTGCGCGGCGAGGCTGGTCGCGCCGAAGTAACCGGGGAACAGGCCGGCGACGCCGACGCCGACGCCGACGGCGAGCAGTGCCGCCGCGCCCACGGCGCGCCTGCCGCGGTTGGCGCGCCTGCCGCGGTTGGCACGGTCGGCGGCCGGGTCCCGGGGTTGGCCTGACGGGTCGGCGGTCTGGCTGACCTGGACGATCGTGCGTCGAGCCTCGACCTCGGTGAACCGCGACCAGGCGTCATTCCAGCCCGCCGCGGTCTCCGGCCACCACTCGATCGGCTGAAGATGCGCCGCCCCTGCGGGCCAGATCCCGTAGAAGCCGGTCCCCAGTCCGATCTCGTACCTCGTTCCGCGATGGGAGATGATCACTTGCTCGTGCACAGTGGCGGCCCTTCCGCTCGGCTCGACCCGTCCTCTGGTTCATCGCGTGGCTGATCGCGCAGTACTCAGGACGAAGATCGTAGAGCGCGTACCTCCAGGATCGCTGGAAGTAACCTCAAGCGTTCCTGACGCCCGTCGGCCGGGCAGGATGCGGTGATCTTCAAGATCACCGCCATCGACCCGGGTTCTTCGCGGTCATGGGATGAGGTCGGCGGGGATGTCGGCCAGGGCGGCGCGGAGTTCCTCGCCGAGCGCCTTGGCTTGCGGGTCGAGCCTGGTGCTCGCCGCGACGCCGCGGCCGAGCAACCCGGCGACCACGAAGTTGAGCGCCAGCAGGTTGGGGAGCCGGTGTCGTTCGATCCGGCACCCGGCGACCGGCGGCACGAGGCTGGCCAGCCGCTCGGCCGTCAGGTAGCCGTCCAGCCAGGCGAATTCGGCGTCCGTGCGGACCCAGACGCCGACGTTGGCGTTGCCGCCCTTGTCGCCCGACCGGGCGCCCGCGATGAGTCCGAGCGGAACGCGCCTGGTCAGGATGCTCGAGCCGGCCTGGTCGGCCGAGTCGAGAGCCGACGGGGCGGCCGGGGAGTACTGGGCAGGGACGGAAGGATCTGGTGGGGCATACGGGGCCGACGAGGTTGGCGAGGTCGGTGGGTCGGCGCGCGCCGGCTGGGCTCGGGCCGGGCCGGTCCAGACCGGGTCGCCGTCGATCAGCACGCGGGTCGTGACGAGGTCGGCCGGAACGGTTGTCGGCCAGTGCACGCCGTACATCGACGCGTCGCCCGGCGGGGTCAGCGCGTAGAAGCCCGGATAGCTGGCCAGCCCGGTCTCGACCACGGCCGCGGAGAACGCCCGCCCGACCTTCGCCTTGTCCTGGTCGAGCACGGTGATCCGCAGCAGCGCGGGGTCGGACCCGGCGAGCTCGACGTCGGCGGTCTCGAACGCGGCCTTGCCGCCGTTCACCCTGGCCCAGATCGCCTGCTCGGCCAGGGCGGCCTTGGCGGCGATGTCGCGGCCCTCGATCGCCAGGATCATCGAGTTCCTGTAGCCGCCCGCATAGTTGAGCGAGACCTTGAGGTCGGCGGGCGGCGGCTCGCCGCGCACGCCGCTGAGCCCGACCCGGTCGGGCCCGACCTGGTCGAGCCGGATCGTGTCGAACCGCGCGGTCACGTCGGGGTTCAGGTACCGCGGGCCGCCGATCTCGTAGAGCAGCTGCGCGGTCACGGTCCCGACCGAGACCAGCCCGCCGGTGCCCGGATGCTTGGTGACTACCGCCGAGCCGTCGGCCGCCAGCTCCGCCAGCGGGAAGCCCGCCCGCGCCAGGTCGGGCACCTCGTTGAAGAACGCGTAGTTGCCGCCGGTCGCCTGGCAGCCGCACTCCAGCACGTGCCCGGCCACGACGGCTCCAGCCAGCGCGTCCAGGTCGTCGCCGGTCCAGCCGAACCGCCACATCCCCGGTCCGACGACCAGGGCGGCGTCGGTGACCCGGCCGGTGACCACGACGTCGGCCCCGGCCGACAGCGCGCTGGCGATCGGCAGCCCGCCCAGGTAGGCGTGCGCGGTCAGCGGCGTGACGCCGGCCTCGGCGAGTGTCTCGCCGGTGTCGGCGTTGGCGAACCGGTGACCGGCCAGGCTCAGGTCGGGCAGCCGGGCGAGCAGGTCATCGCCTTCCACATGAGCGACGACGGGACTCAGCCCGGCGCGGCGGGCAACCTCGGCGACGGCCGCGGCGCAGCCGGCCGGGTCGAGGCCGCCGGCGTTGGCGACGATCTTGATGCCGCGTTCCAGGCAGGCCGGAAGCACCTGCTCGACCTGGGTCAGGAACGTCCTGGCGTACCCCGGGCGTCCGGCCAGGACGGCCTTGCCGAGCAGCAGCATGGTCAGCTCGGCCAGCCAGTCGCCGGTGAGCACGTCGATCGGTCCGCCCTCGACCATCTCGCGCGCGGCGGAAACCCGGTCACCGTAGAACCCGCTGCAGTTCGCGATCCGCAGCACGGGCCGGGCGGCGCGGGGATGGCCGGCCAGCTCGGCCATCCGTCAGCCTTCCGTCCCGGCCGGCACCCAGGCGGGATCGCGTTTGGCCGCGAAGGCGGTCATCCCTTCCTTGGCCTCGCCTGAGCCGAAGTACCGGCCGGACAGCTCGGCCATCCGGGTGAGCCCTGCGGCGAAGCTGTCCGCCGGGACATCGCGCAGCACGCCCAACGCCGCGGCCAGCGCGCCAGGGGCGCCGCGGAGCAGCATCCCGGCGTACCTGGCGATCTCGGCGTCGAGGCGCTCGGCCGGGACCGCCCTGGTCAGCAGGCCGATCTCGGCCGCCCGCGCGGCATCGAAGACCTCGCCGGTCAGGAAGTACTCCGCGGCCGCCCGTGACGGCATCCGGCGCAGGCATGGCACCGAGATCACCGCGGGAACCACGCCGATCCGCACCTCGGAGAACGCGAACGTGGCCCGGTCCACGGCGACGGCGATGTCGGACGCGGCGACCAGCCCGATCCCGCCCGCCCTGGCCGCCCCGTTGACCCGGCAGATCACCGGCTTGGAGCCGTCCCAGAGCAGCCGCACGACATCGGCCATCAGCGATGTCGCGCCTGACGGGCTGGCCAGCGCCTCCTTCAGGTCGGCGCCCGCGCAGAACACCTTGCCCGCTCCGGTCAGCACGACGACCCGGACGCCCGGATCGCTCATCGCCGCATCGAGCGCGGTCCGCAGCTGGGTCAGGAGTCCGGTCGACAGCGCGTTGGCGTTGTGCGGCGAGTCGAGCGTGATCGTGGCGACGCCGCCCGCCGTGCCGGTCCTGACCAGGGGAGCCGCCTGCCCCGGCCCAGGACGTTCCGCGTGGGTCATGCCCCGCCTCCTGCCGGGCCGGCCGCCGGGGCTGCCGGGGGGTCGCAGGGGTGGCCAGCGGCCAGGCCGGGTTCGTCCGCCGCGACGATGGCGAGCACGTCACCCGCGTCGACCTGCGCCCCAGAGCCGACTCGCAGCTCGGCGAGAACACCGCTCGCCGGCGCCGCGATCTGGTGTTCCATCTTCATCGCCTCCATGACCAGGACGAGCTGTCCTGCGACGAGCCGTTCACCGGGCTCCGCGACGATCCTGGTCACGCTGCCCGGCATCGGCGCGACCAGCGACCCTGACTCGGCGGCGCGTTCCGGGGCGGGCAACCGGTCGAGCAGGGTCAGCTGGACCGACCCGAGATCCGATCCGACCCAGATCTCCGCGCCCGCGCGGGTGATATCGAACCGGTGGCGCACCCCGCCCGCCTCGAGCGTGACCTGCTCCGGCGCGAACGCGGCGACCTGTATCCCGGCAGTCGTCCCGGGGATCGTGATCCCGGTCCGCGTCCAGCAGTACCGGACGTCGATCCGGCCGCGCGGCCCGGCGAACGACGTGACCTGCGGCTGGCTGAGCACGTTGCGCCAGCCGCCCGGGATCGTCGCCGCGACCCTGGCGTCCCTGCGGTTGCCCGCCGCCACGGCCACGGCGGCGGCGGCCGCCGAGACCTGGCAGAGTCGCTCGCCGGGAACTAGCCCGGCGAGGTCGTAGCCGTCGAGCAGCGACGTGTCGGCGCCGCCGTCCAGGAACGCGGGGTCGCGCAGCACGCTGACCAGCAGGTCGCGGTTGGTCGAGGGGCCGGCGATCCGGGTTCCGGCCAGCCCGGCCGCGAGTCTCCTGGCGGCGGCGTCGCGCGTGGGGGCCCAGGCGATCAGCTTGGCCAGCATCGCGTCGTAGTGGGCGGAGACGACCGTGCCTGGTTCGATCCCCGAGTCCAGCCGGAGGTAGGGGCCCGGCCGGCCGGTTGCGCTGGTCCCGCTGGTTCTGCTGGTTCTGCTGTCCTGGGGGTCCGCGGGGTCCGCGGGGTCCGCGGGGTCCGCAGGGTCCGCGGGGCCGTCGCCGGCCCGGAGGGCCGGCGACGGCAGCCCGAACTCGGAGTTCGCTCCCGGGACGGCGAACGCGTGTACCGGGCCGCCCGAGGGCCGGAACCCGTCGGCCGGGTCCTCGGCGTACAGCCGCGCCTCGATCGCGTGGCCGGCCGCGGCCGGCGGCCGGCCAGGCAGCGTCCGGCCCTCGGCGATCGCGAGTTGCAGCGCGACCAGGTCGAGGCCGTGGACGCACTCGGTAACCGGGTGCTCGACCTGCAGCCTGGTGTTGAACTCCAGGAAGTAGAACTCGCCCTCGCGGTCGGCCCCGCCCGCGCCTGCGCCGGCCGCGCCGACCCCGCCCGCGCCGCCGAGCAGGAACTCCACGGTGCCCGCGTTGACGTAGCCGACGGCCCGCGCCAGCGCGGTCGCGGCGTTCAGCAGCCGCTCCCGTAGCTCGGGACCGACCGCCGGGGACGGTGTTTCCTCGATTACCTTGGCGTAGCGGCGCTGCACCGAGCAGTCACGCTCGGTCAGCGCCCAGACCGTTCCTGCCCGGTCGGCGAGCACCTGCACCTCGACGTGCCGGGCACCGGCGAACAGCGGCTCGCAGAAGACGGTCCCGTCGCCGAAGGCGGCCTGGGCCTCGCGGCTGGCCGACTCGACCGCCCCGGCCAGCTCGCTCGCCTCGAACACGGCCCGCATGCCACGCCCGCCGCCGCCCGCCGACGCCTTGACCAGGACCGGGAACCTGGTGACCGACCCAGGATCCAGTTCGGGCATAACCGGGACACCAGCCGCGGACGCTACTTTGCGCGCCTGCATCTTGAGCGCCATTGCCTCCATGGCCTGCGGTGGCGGACCGACCCAGGCCAGTCCGGCGGCGAGCACGCGCCGGGCGAACCCCGGGTCCTCGGCGAGGAACCCGTAGCCGGGGTGCACGGAGTCGGCCCCGGCGGCCAGCGCGGCGGCGACGATCGCCTCGCCGTTCAGGTACGTCCGCGCCGGGCTCGCGCCGGGCAGCCGCACGGCCCGGTCGGCCTCAGCGACGTGCGGCGACGCGGCATCCGGGTCGGAGAACACCGCGACCGTGCCGATCCCGGCCGCGCGGCAGCTAGCGAACACGCGGCGGGCAATCTCGCCGCGGTTGGCCACGAGCAGGGAGCTGATCACCGCACGCCCTCACATCCTGAAGATGCCGTAACGGCTCGCACCGGCCGGTCCAGGTTCGCCGGCCGGTCCCGCCGCGGGCACGCCAGGCGGGCCGGGAGCGCCGTCGATGACCGACAGGCACATGCCGAGCACCGACCTGGTATCCCGCGGATCGATCACGCCGTCGTCGTACAGCCGCCCGGAGAGGACGAACGGCTGCGACTCGGCCTCGATCTGATCCGTCACCGTCGCCCGCATGGCGGCGTCGGCCTCGGTGTCGTAGGCCTCGCCCCGCGCGGCCGCGGCCTGGCGAGCCACGATCGACAGCACCCCGGCGAGCTGGGCAGGCCCCATCACGGCCGACTTGGCGCTCGGCCAGCTGAACAGGAACCTCGGGTCGTAGGCGCGGCCGCACATGCCGTAGTTGCCGGCGCCGTAGGAGGCGCCGAGCGCGACGGTCAGGTGCGGCACCCGGCTGTTGGACACCGCGTTGATCATCATCGCGCCGTGCTTGATGATCCCGGCCTGCTCGTAGCTGGCGCCGACCATGTAGCCGGTCGTGTTCTGCATGAACAGCAGCGGCACGCCGATCTGGTTGGCGAGCTGGATGAACTGGGCGGCCTTCTGCGACTCCTCGCTGAACAGGATCCCGCGCGCGTTGGCCAGGATGCCGATCGGGTAACCGTGCAGCGCCGCCCAGCCGGTAACCAGGCTCGTCCCGTACAGCGGCTTGAACTCGTCGAAGTCCGACCCGTCCGCGATCCGCGCGATCACCTCCCGCGGGTCGAACGGGATCTTCAGGTCCGCCGGCACGATGCCGAGCAGCTCGTCGGGGTCGTGCAGCGGCTCGGCCGGGGCGAGCGCCGGCCCGCCGCCTGGCTTGCGCCAGTTCAGCCGGGCCACGATCGAGCGGCCGATCCGCAGTGCGTCGTGCTCGGTCTCGGCCAGGAAGTCGGCCAGCCCCGACCGCCGCGCGTGCATGCTTGCGCCGCCGAGCGACTCGTCGTCGGACTCCTCGCCGGTCGCCATCTTGACCAGCGGCGGCCCGGCCAGGAACACCTTGGACCGGCCCTCGATCATGACCACGTAGTCGCTCATCCCTGGGACGTAGGCGCCGCCGGCCGTCGAATTGCCGAAGACCAGCGCGATCGTCGGGATCCCCGCGGCCGACATCCTGGTCAGGTCGCGGAAGATCTGGCCGCCTGGGATGAAGATCTCCTTCTGGGTCGGCAGGTCGGCCCCGCCCGACTCGACCAGGTTGACCAGGGGCAGCCGGTTCTCGATCGCGATCCGCATCGACCGCAGCGACTTGCGCAGCGACCACGGGTTGGTCGAGCCGCCGCGTACCGTCGGGTCGCTGCCGCTGATCATGCACTCGGTGCCCGAGATCACGCCGATCCCGTTGACTCCGCTGCCGCCGACCGGGAAGCCGGTGCCGTGACCGGCCAGCGGCGACAGCTCGAGGAACGGCGAGTCCGGGTCGACCAGCAGCTCGACCCGCTCCCTGACGGTGAGCTTGCCGCGGTCGCGGTGCCGCTTGACGTACTTGGGCCCGCCGCCCGCCAGCGCCTTGGCGTGCTCGGCCGCGAGTTCGTCCAGCTTCGCCAGCATCGCCGCGCGCCGGTCGGCGTACTGAGCGCTCCCGGTGTCCAGCGCGCTGGCGAGAACAGTCACAAGCGGAACGATATGACGCGCCCGGCCGCTCGCGACACCCGCGGTCGTCGCGGCAGCCGAGCACTCCCTGCCCGTAGCGAGGATTGTCCTGCCAGCGGCTGGCGCGACGGGTGAGATTGCTCAACTATGTGCCTTGGTGCGTCGACGGCATCTCGGAACCCGGCGACATCAGCGCCCGGCAACGGCGGAATCGGGGAGGATCTCATGAACAGAGTGGTGACCGGATACGACGAGAACGGCAATCCCGCGATCATCCGGCAGGGCGAGCCGCCGACGGTCATCAAGGCCGGCCGGTACGTCACCACGGAACTGTGGGTCACCGACCGGACACCGCCCGCGGTAACGGCCTCCGACCCGTCGACGGGCGTGTGGGAGCTCGAACCTCCGCCGGGCGGAACCTGCTTCCGCATCGTCGAGATCGCGCCGGGCGGAGACGCGGACGGCGGCGCCGGCGGAGGCGGTGCGCTCGATCCCGGGCACGAAGGCTTCCAGGACGCCCACGCGACGCAGACACTCGACTACGTGACGGTGCTCAGCGGGCAGGTCACGCTGATCGTCGGCGGCGCCGAGGTCACTCTGGGCCCTGGCGACTCCGTGGTGCAGCGGCCCGGCGTGCCGCACGACTGGCAGAACCGCTCTGCCGAGCGAGCCGTGATGGTCGGCGTGCTGCTCAGCGCGCGCTGAGCAGCACGCTGTCATGCCGGGCACGGGCGTTCGGGTATCCGCACCGCGGGCCCGTGCGGAGGGCCCGTGCGGAGGGCCCGTGCGGCGGGCCCGTGCGGCGGCAGTCGCTCAGTTCAGTCCGCGTACCAGGTCAGCGCCGCGGTGCCGCGCCGCGACAGCGAGTCGAGTGCTTTCACTCTGGCCTGCTTGGCGGGCAGTTGCTGGATGTGCCGCTGCCAGCGATCCCGGTCAGCCGTCCAGGCTTGCAGGTATTCGTGGCAGATTTCCGGGGTTATGTGGGCCAGCCGGCCAAGCGATCCCTTGAGGGCCGCGATCCGGCGCGCTTTTTCCCCCGCCTCGAGCGGCTGCTCGGCGACCATCCGCAGTACCTGCGTGATGAATCGCCTCCTGGCCACCAGGAAAGTTGCCCAATGACGCAGATCAGCGTCCGCGACGGCGCGCCCCTGATCGAGCAGCCAGTAGATTCCCTCGGCCAGGACGTCGCCGAATTCCTCGGCCCTGGCCCGGTCGGGGTTCCTGAACGGGTCGTAGGGCTGCTGAGTGACCCGGCCGGTGGCGGCAACAGGCTGCAGGCCGGTCTTGGCGTCCAGCATGTAGAACCAGTCGTCGTTATAGACATCAGGGAAAAACGAGCAGTTGCGCTTGACCTCGATGGCCAGGGCCCCGCCGCCGATAAACGCCTGCTGCGCGCCGCCCGCGTCGCGGAAGGCGTGACACACAACCGAATGGTCGGGGAAGCCTTCGATGGCCAGGCCGACCGCGCAATGGGTATCCAGCAAGCCCGCCGCGCGGCGCATGTCGTCGGGATTCAGATCGGTGATGTCATCGTCGAGGAAGATGACCCGCGACCAGTCAAGCATCCGGCTCAAGACGAGGGCGAGATTGCGTTTCGGGCTCAGGTCGGTGCGGCGGGCGAAGATCGTGCCGGCAAGCAGCCGGGAGGTCTCCAGATCGGGGAGGCGCAGCCTGGCGGGTTCAGGTATGTCGATGGCGATCAGGTCGACGTCGCGCGGCAGTCGGCGAGCTGCCTCGCGCGCGGTCGTCCACTTCCCGCTGTGCATGGTGACGAGCGGGCAGTCCAGCGCGCGTGCGAGGCGCGCCGCGCTCATGAGGTACGCGGGCCGCCGCGCCGTGTGCACGATGACGGCGTCGACGGCCGAACGCGGCGGCGGCGACTCCTCGAGCGCCCTGAGCAGGCCGCAGTGAGATCCGTGGTGATTCGGAGTTTCAGTCGTCGTCATTGGGCCTTGACCATTCAAAGAGCAGGTAATCGGGGATGGTCCAGTCCGGAGTCAGCGCCGCCCCGTTCTCGACTTGCACGCGGGTCAAGATGCAGTACGAGTCGCTGTCGCCGAACCGGGAGTGCAGGTACTCGGCGTTGCGGTCGCGGAACCGGGCATCGGTCAGCGCCCGGACGGCGCCGTAGCTACCGCTTCCGTACATGCCGTTGCAGATGGTGAGAGTTCGCGTGCGATTGAAAGGATTCGTGGCCCTGGCAAAGAGGGCGACGTCTTCGCGGAGCAGGTTCCACTCGCCGGACTGCTCCAGACGCGGCCGGTGCCGGATCGTCCGACCGTTCTTCTCGACCTCGAAGTACTGTCCGTCGGGCGAACCCCAGTTAGCTACCTGGCGAATCGGCAGTCGCATGCGGCCGAGGATCGATCGGGTAACGGCGTTCCAGTCGGTGCCGCCGAGCACGACAAGGTGCGACGTGTAAGCGTCGGGCGGCAACTGGTTCGCGGTCCTGAAGTGAACCTGGTTCGCCGGATTGGTTGCTCGCAGATGACCGTGCAGTTCGACCAGCGCGTCGAGATCCGAATAGGAGTACAGCGCGATGTAGTCGGGGTCACGCGGGTCGGTGTACGGCATCCGCTTGAGCATCTCGTCGGGCACCTGCGCGCACAGGATCATGACCGAGTCGCCGTCGTCGAAGCGCCAGGGCCCTGAGTCCAGTGACTCGGCGATCTGGCTGGCCCGGCTGGCCCGGTCGGGTTCCGCGGGGGCGGCCAGGCGGATGGCGTCGTTGCGCAGGCGGGTCAGCTCGCGCTTGAGTTCGTCCATGGCCGTGCGCTCGTCGTCGGTCAGGTCCTGGGCTCTCAGCAGGTGCAGCGTCCCTCCTTCGAGCGAGCGCCGGGTCGCGAAGAGCGTCGCGTAGGCCTCGATCCGCGGATAGGGCGGGATCTTCGGGTTGGTCGCCGACTCGTAGGAGGAGATCAGGGGCACGCTGAGCGGCTTGTTCCCGCCCAGCGCCCTGGCTAGCTGCGGCTGCGTGACCTTCATCTCCGGCCAGTGATCTTCCCTGAGCGCGCGCAGGCGCCGGGCGAGAAGCTGCCGGCGGTCCGGATTGTTCACGTGGAGCCTCGGTTCATCTGAAGTTCAGGAGTCAAGTAAAAACTCCATACCCACGCTGAAGGCATCGTGAAACCCCAGCTAGATCGCGACCCAACCTTGGGATTCAGGACTGCCAACGGATCGGCGCTACCGCGAACTGCCTGATCAGTAAGGGTTGATGGGCAGCTAGAGGGTATACCAAAATTGGCGAGAGATAACTGAAGACGCGCAAGCTCATCGACTCATTAACTGAACTTAACTGAAGGAGCACAATGCGACGATCCCGGTCGATCGGGTCGAGAGGGCCGCCGCCCGGCCCTGCGGCCGCCCGATGCCGACCAGAAGCCAGACGGGCACCCCCGCGCCAACGAGGGTGCCCGCTAAGAAAATCCCGGCGCTTCACACACAGGGAACTTCCATGACAACAATAACTCCTCACGCGGTGGAAGCAATCTTGCACGCAAGGATCCACCTGGCCGCTACGGGTCTCCGGCCAACCAGCCAGATTCAGACCCACGCGGCCGCGGGGGTCATCGCCGTGATGCTGGTCGCGGTGCTCATCTTCGTGAAGGCAGTCGCCCAGGTGACTCGGCATGTCGCCGTCCTGCTGTCTGACCTGCTCCAGGCCGCTGCGGCGGTGACGTCGGCCCTGTTCGCGATCATGATCGCGGTCGGCCTCATCGCCGTGCTGCTGCTGCACGGCTGAAGGCCGGGCTCCCGATGTGCTCAGGGCCAGGCAGGCTCCGCCTGAGGCCAGGGTCGGCAGGTCCTGCCTGGGCCTCGGCCGGGGTCTGCGTGTCAGTGCGTTCGCGGTGGGCTCGGCCGGGCCGGGGGGGCGGCGCGGGTCCAGCCGCGCGCGCATGCGTGTTCTCGTTGCCAGCCGGCTCTAGCGAGAGTCGCCGCGCAGGCTCAGCGTCATGCGCTCCTCGCTGCGTGCCGGGTCGGCCTCGAGGGGCTGGCGCTCATGGGTGCTGGTGAACCCGAATCGCTCGTACAACCGCAGCGCGGGAACGTTGCCGTCGAGTATCCACAGCAAGGCCGTGGCGACGCCAGAGTCGCGAAGGTGGTCGAGAACCGTGCTGAGCAGCATGGACGCCACCCCGAAGCGCCGGTATTCGGGTGAAACCCATAGATACTCCAAGTGCCGCTCGTGCATTCGTGCCGCCGACTCGAGGGTGGCGCCGAGAACGCCGATCGGGCGACCCCGGCGGGTCGCGATGCTCCAGTCGCCGCGGGCGAACTCGTTGCGCCAGGTCTGCTCGGTATAGGCCGACTCGCGGTCGTAGGTGGACAAGAAGGCGTCCGGCGATTCGCTCAGAGCGGTCAATCTCAGGTCTCTCAGTAAATACCAGTCATGCGGCGTAAGGCGCCGGGCACTAAACATAATTGGCATAATTGGAAATTATGCTATACGCCGCAAATAATTTCAGCTGCAAGGCAGCCTTCTTGCGCCAGGTGAGACAGCCGTCGTCTGCCAAACTTGCCCGCTGCCCAGGACAGTTTCGCGTGCCTCAGCCGGTTCGGGCACGGACTAGCTTGCGGTGCTCGGCTGCACGTGGCGGCCGGACAGGCGGTCTGCGGGTAACCGGACGATAGCGTCAAGCTCGTCGAGCGCCCAGTCCAGATCCTCCTGGCTGATCATGAGCGGAGGGGCCAGCCTGATCGTGGCGCGGTGCGTGTCCTTGGCGAGTACGCCGGCTTCCATCAGCCGCTCCGAGACCTGCCGGCCGGTTACGTCGGCGAACTCCACGCCGGCCCACAGCCCGCGGCCGCGCACATCCCGGACCGCACTGGCCGGCAACGCGCTGAGCCTGTCGTGCATGTGCGCGCCGAGCTTGGCCGACCGTTCCTGGAACTCGCCCGTGTTCAGCATCGCGATGACCTCGCGCGCGATCGCGCAGCCCAGCGGGTTGCCGCCGAACGTCGAGCCGTGCTGGCCAGGCCTGAACACGCCGAGCACCGCAACCGATGAGACCACGGCGGACACCGGCACGATTCCGCCGCCTAGCGCCTTTCCGAGCACGTACATGTCGGGGACCACGTCATCGTGCTCGCAGGCGAAGGTCGTGCCGGTCCGGCCGAGGCCAGACTGGATCTCGTCGGCGATCATGAGCGCGCCCCGCCGCGTGCACAGTTCGCGGACCCTGGCCAAGAACCCGGCCGGCGGGACGATGACGCCTGCCTCGCCCTGAACCGGCTCGACCAGCACGCCGACCACCCGGTCGTCCGTGGCGGCCGCGAGCGCCTCGGCGTCGCCGTACGGGATGACCCGGAATCCCGGCGTGTACGGCCCGTACGAGCCCCGCGCGTCCGGGTCGGTCGAGAAGCTGATGATCGTCGTGGTCCGGCCATGGAAGTTGCCCTCGAAGGCGATGATCACCGCTTCGTCGGCGGGCACGCCCTTGACCTCGTAGCCCCACTTGCGCGCCGTCTTGATCGCCGTCTCCACGGCTTCGGCGCCGGTGTTCATCGGCAGCACCATCTCCATGCCGGCCAGGGCGGCAAGCTCGGCACAGAACGGGCCGAACTGGTCGTGCTCGAATGCCCGGCTGACCAGTGTCACCCGCTCGAGTTGCCGCTGTGCGGCCGCGACCAGGCGCGGATGCCGGTGGCCGAAGTTGAGCGCGGAGTAGGCGGCCAGCATGTCCAGGTATCGCCGGCCGTTGACGTCGGTGACCCAGGCCCCCTCGGCCTCGGTGATCACTACCGGCAGCGGGTGGTAGTTGTGCGCGCTGTGGGCGGCGGCCTGGGCGCTGAGTTGGTCAGCCGTCGGATGATTGGCCTGCACCGGTACCTCCCTCTTGTCGCAGTTCCAGCGTGCAGCACTTGGGGCCGCCGCCGGCCTTCCTGAACTCGGACATGTCGACGGGCGCGACCGTGAAGCCGGCCGCCCTGATCTCGCTCGCCAGCCCCTCCGCCTGCACGGGCATCACGACGTTCCGGCCGTCGCTGAGCCCGTTCAGGCCGAGCATCTCCGCATCGGCCTCCTTGGCCTCGATCAACTCGGGGAATCGGGCGGCCAGCGCGGCCTGCCCGGCCTCGTCGAACGCCGCGGGATAGTAGGCCGCCGTGTTGTCGTCCAGCACGATCAGCGCGGTGTCCAGGTGATAGAACCGCGGATCCACCAGCCGGACGCGGATCACCGGCAGGCCGAACACCGCCTCGACCTGCGCGGTCACGGCCTTCTCGCTGCGGAACCCGTAGCCGGCGATGATCGTCTGGCCGGCGAGCACGATGTCGCCCTCACCCTCGTTCACGTGTGCCGGCTCGACTACCCGGTAGCCGCTGCGCCGGAACCAGTCCATGTAGGCGGCGCCTTCCGGGTGCCGCTCCGGATGCTTGAACCGGGATCCGAGCACAGTGCCGCCGATCACCGTGGCGCCGTTGGCGGCGAACACCATGTCGGGCAGTCCGGGCTCGGCGGCGATGGTGTGCACGGTGTGACCGAGGCTGACGTAGGTCGCCCTGAGTCGCTCCCACTGCCGCTTCGCCAGCGGCAGATCCACCGGATCGCCCGGGTTCATCCACGGGTTGATCGCGTACTCCACCGTGAAGTACTCCGGCGGGCACATGAGGTATGTCTGGAAGCGCCGGGTGTGCGCTGATTCGCGATGTTTGCGCCTAATCGGCGTCATGGAACCTCCAGAGTACAGATGATCACCATGAGCCTAGAAGCCGACCGGCTTGATGTACCCGGGCACGTCATGCGCATCTGCGGCGATTCGTTGCGCAGATCGGCTGTCGACCGGCGATTCCTTGCGCGCACTTGGCCGGAGCTGGCCACCGCGGGTTCGCCCATCCGATGGAAGGGCCATTCATCATCGACCGGTCACGCCCGGACGCGTGCTCGCCCGCGGCGGGTGGCTAGCGGAGAGCGCGGAGGCGGGCGGCGGCGGCGGCGATCCGCTCGTCGGTCGCGGTGAGCGCCACCCGGATATGGCTGACCCCGGCCGGTCCGTAGAACTCGCCGGGCGACACCAGGATGCCGAGGTCGCTCAACACCCTTACCGACTCCCAGCAGTCGCAGTTTGGGTGCGCCGCCCACAGGTACAGGCCGGCCTGCGAGTGGGTGACGGACCAGCCCGCCTGCTCGAGCGCGGGCCGCAGGACGCCGCGGCGGCGCGCGTACCTGGCGTGCTGCTCGTCCGCGTGGCCGTCGTCCCCGAGCGCCGCGGTCATCGCGGCCTGGACCGGGGCAGGAACGATCATCCCGGCGTGCTTGCGCACCTCGAGCAGGGCCGCGACCAGCGCGGGATCGCCGGCCACGAAGCCGGCCCGGTATCCGGCGAGGTTGGACCGCTTGGACAGCGAGAAGACGGCGAGCAGCCCGTCGTGCGACGGCCCGCAAACCTGCGGATGCAGGACCGACACCGGGGTCGCGTCGAAGCCGAGGTCGAGGTAGCACTCGTCGGAGGCGAGCACGGCGCCCGCGGCCCTGGCCCAGCACGCGAGGTCGCGCATCCTGGCTGGCGCGAGGACCCATCCGGTCGGGTTGGACGGCGAGTTGAGCCAGGCCAGCCTGACCGGCGCGCCGTCGGTCCGCTCGGGCTCGTCGGTCGCGACCGCCCGCGCGCCGGCCAGCCGGGCACCGATGTCGTAGGTGGGGTAGGCCAGCGCCGGGAAGCTGACGGCGTCGCCTGGCCCGCACCCGAGCAGTGTCGGCAGCCAGGCGATGAGTTCCTTGGTGCCGATCACCGGCAGCACGTCGTCCGGGCTGACGCTCACCCCGTGCCGGCGCGCCAGCCACCCCGCCGCGGCGGCCCGCAGCGCCCGCGTTCCCCTGGTCAGCGGGTAGCCCGGTGAGTCGGCCGCGGCCTTCAGCGCGTCCTGGATCACCGCGGGAACGGGGTCGACCGGTGTCCCGATCGACAGGTCGGCGATCCCGTCCGGGTGTGCGGCGGCCGTGGCCGCCGCCGACCCAAGCCGGTCCCAGGGAAACCCGGGCAGCCGCGAAGCGAGAGTCCGTGCCGCCGGGCCGGCTGTGTCGGCCCCGGGGGGGACGACCCCCCTGACCCCCCGCCGCGGCCCGATGGGCCGCGAGTCTGCCGCGGCGGCATCGGCGACTGGCATTGCGTTATCGCAATAAATCAGTGCTCAGCGGCCTGGGGCGGCAGCGCCGTAACGACGGGATGGTCCTTGCCGATCTTTCCGGTCTTGGACGCCCCGCCCGGCGAGCCGAGATCTTCGAAGAAGTCGACGTTGACCTTGTAGTAGTCCTTCCACTGCGCGGGCACGTCGTCCTCGTAGTAAATGGCCTCTACCGGGCAGACCGGCTCGCAAGCCCCGCAGTCCACGCACTCGTCAGGGTGGATGTAAAGCATGCGGTCGCCCTCGTAGATGCAGTCGACCGGGCATTCCTCTATGCATGCCCGGTCAAGCACATCGACGCAAGGCAGGGCGATGATGTACGTCACTTACTAACTCCTCTTTCAACCGCAGCTAGATGCCGGTTTCGCGGCACCCAGGTTCAGTATCGCGGATCGGCCCGGCGCCGCGAAGCCCGGCCCGGCAACCTGGCGGCGGCGGCGTCGGGTTGAGCTCCGCAGGCAACGCAGGTTATCAGCCGAACGTCACGCCCAAGCGGGCCGCCGCCGCGGGCCGCTGCCGCGGCCGGGCGATCCAGCCCTTCCTGCCGTGCGCCGCGGTCCACTGGTAGCCCTGGTAGCTCACCTGCCTGATCTCGAACCTGCTGGCGTGGCTGACCAGCCAGGCCGCGACCGCCCAGCCCACCGATGACCTGCGCACCCGCACGCGGGCAACGGGGTCGCCCGCACGGCTGATCGTGAGCCGCCCGAAGGTTCGCTGCAGCTGGGTGCCGGCGGCGCTCAGCCGGCTGTGGCCGCTGATGCCGGAGCCGTACCAGCACCAGACCGCGCGCGGCCGCTGGCCGCTGAACCCCCAGGCCATGTCGGCTCCCTGCGGGCCGTACTGGCTGTAGGCGAGCCCGTCCGCGCTGTGCTGCACGGCCTGGGCCGCCTTGAAGACGCGAATCTGCTGGTAGTGCGGGACCGCGGCGAGCGCGACGAAGAACCGCGTGCTCGCGTACACCGGGTCGAGCAGCTGGCGCCGGGTTCCCCAGCCTTCCGACGGCCGCTGCTGGAAGACGCCGACCGAGTCCCTGTCGCCGTAGCTGAGGTCCTCCAGGTCCGACTCCTGCAGCGCGGCGGAGTAGGCGATGGTGACCGCGCGCACCGGCATCGCGCGGTGCGTCGCCACGCCCGCGATCGTGGCGGCGATGCTGGCCTGGCCGGTGTCGAGGGTCACGGCGAACCTGTCGCCGTGTACGGCACAGCCGCTTCCTACCGGCGCGGGGAAGTGGACGTGCATCAGCTTCGAGATCGCCAGGGCGGCGATGATCATCACGATGACCAGAACGGCTCCTGCCCCGACCCGGCGAGAGCGAGTTGGTGCCACGCATCAGAAGTTACCTGGTATTCGGCACCGGCTAGGCTCGCTCGGCATGGACAAGATGCCTGTCGCGCCGCCCGCGGCCTCGCCGCTGCCCGACCAGGTCGACCGGTTGTGGGACGAGCGGGCGGAGCTGACCCCGGACAGCGCCGCGGCCAGGGACGTGATCACCGCCGCGGTCGACCAGATCGACGCGGGCCGGGTACGCGTGGCCTGGCTCGATCCGGACAGCGATGCGGTGGTCGTGGACGAACGGGCAAAGCGGGCGATCCTGCTGGCGTTCCGGGTGCTGCCGATGGTGCGGTCCCAGGTCGGCGAGTTCCGCTACCACGACCGGGTGCCGCTGACCAGCCAGCTCGACGGCGTCCGGGCGGTAGCGGGCGCGATCGTGCGGTGGGGCGCCTACGTGGCCCCCGGAGCCGTGCTGATGCCCTCGTTTGTCAACATCGGCGCCTACGTTGACTCGGGCACGATGGTGGACACCTGGGCGACCGTCGGGTCATGTGCCCAGATCGGCAGGAACGTGCACCTGTCAGGCGGCGCGGGCATCGGGGGAGTACTCGAGCCGCCCAATGCCGTCCCCGTGGTCGTCGAGGACGAGGCGTTTATCGGGTCCCGCTGCATGGTCGTGAACGGGGCGCGGGTCCGTACCGGCGCCGTGGTCGGCGCGGGGACGATCCTCACGCCGACCACCCACGTCATCGATGTCCAGACGGGCACCGAACTGCCCCGCGGCGAGGTTCCGGCGTGGTCGGTCTGCGTCAGCGGCACGCGCACCCGGGCCTTTCCCGGGGGCGAGTACGGCATGCAGTGCGTTCTCGTGCTGAAGCGACTGGCCGCAGGTGACAGGCACGACAAGGCGGCGCTCAACGACGTCCTGCGCGATCACGGCGTCAACGCCTGACCGGGAGGGCCGCTGCCCGGCGGCTGGCGCGGGCGCCGCGTCCGGTCTAGGACACTCTGCCCGGGCCGGCATGGTGCCGGGATCGGCCCGGACGTGGCACGATTCTGGTTGTGTACTTCGTGCTGCTGGCGGCTGCTGTCGCGATCCTGGCCGGCGTGGTCGCGGTGGCCATGGGCTGGGGCGGCGAGATGGTCGGGTCGCGCCGCGATCTTCCTGCGGTCTGGCCGCGGGCGAGGACGGCATCCGACGTCGCGATGCTGCGGCTGCCCTTCGGCCTGTTCGGCTATCGGCAAGAGGCGACCGATGTGGCGCTGCACGCGATCGCCGGGCTGGTAGCCGAACGAGACGCCGAGATCGCCGGGCTGCGCGATGAGTTGTGGCGGCTGCGGGGTGTAACCGGCAGCGCGGTCGCTGCCCCGCCGGATGGCTCGTCGCGAAGCGAGCCGAGGGATGGTGAACCGCAGGCCGCCGAGGATGTGTCGGCCGGACCGGTCGCCGAGCCGGCCTGCCCAGGCGGCGATGGGGTCATGTCGGGCCACGGCCAGGTCGGCGGCCAGCTCGGCGGCCAGCTCGGCGGCCAGGTCGGCTCCCAGCCGTCGCCGCCGTCATGAGGGGCGCCGTCGCCGGGCCAGACGGCCGGCCTCGCTGTCCGTGGAGCCTGGGCAGCGAGGACTATCTCAGTTACCACGACCAGGAGTGGGGCCGGCCGGTCCGCGACGACACGGGCATCTTCGAGCGGCTGTGCCTGGAGGCCTTCCAGTCGGGCCTGTCCTGGCTGACCATCCTGCGCAAGCGCGAGAACTTCCGCGCCGCGTTCTGCGGATTCGACCCGGCCGCCGTCGCGGCGTTCGGGGCGCAGGACGTGGCGAGGCTGCTTACCGACGCCGGAATCGTGCGCAACCGGGCGAAGATCGAGGCCGCGATCGGCAATGCGCGCGCCGCGCTCGACCTGCCTTCCGGTCTGGCCGCCACGGTCTGGAGCTATGCCGGCGAGCGGGTAGCGACCCCGCAGACCCTCGACGACGTGCCGTCCTGGACGCCGGCTTCGAAGGCACTATCAGTGCACTTGCGGAAGCACGGGTTCCGCTTCACCGGGCCGGTGACGGCCTATGCGATGATGCAGGCGTGCGGGGTGGTCGATGATCATCTCGCCGGATGCTTCCGCCGGAGCGCGTATCTCATCTGATAACTCACAAACCCCCGATATGATGCCTATCATCGCTTTGCTACCGGACCGAATGGCCCGGCTCGGTAGCTTGCGGCGGATCATGACGGGCGGGAGGCCCCGCGGTGTCGAAGAAGCAGGCTCGGGACGGCGTCAGAAGATGGGATCTCATGGGCACGGACGGCCAGGAGAGCTCGCGGCGCGAGCCGACGGTCACCGTGATCCAGGTCGACCCGGCCGGGGCGGACCGGGGGCCCTACGGCACTCCGCTGAAGCCGACGCCTGCTGGCCTCGGCGTGGATCTGGCGACGCTGGACTGGCAGCGCTCGGGGACCGACGCCGGGTCCTTCGAGGTCGCGTTTGTCGCCGCTTGCCGGGGCGAGGAGCAGGACGGCGAGAGTTCGGCTGCCGGGTGCGATGACGCGGACTGGGTTCTGCTCCGGGTGGTGGGCGATCCGGCTGGCCGGGTGCTGGTTTACGACAGAACCGAGTGGATGTGCTTCCTCGACGGCGCCGGGCACGGCGAGTTCGACCTCCCGGCCGATTTAATGCGGGCCGCTGGGCTGTCGCAGTCCCCGCTCATGTAGGACGTCGATGCGCCAGCGCTGTTCGCTGGCCGGAGCGCCCGCCAACATCGATGTGCCAGGGATGTTCGCCCGCGAACATCCCTGGCACATCGATGTTGGGAGGGCTGGAGGAAGAGGGACACCGATGGCACATCGATGTCGGTGATCGCTCGTGCGGGGCGGCGGCGCCGGCGGGGGGCGGGCCGCCGTGCGCCGGCCGTCGTGCGGCGGTGGCGGCGGTGATCCGGCGGCAGTGGCCAGGCGGCCCGTCGGGCGCGGCCGGGTACCCCCGGACCGCCGAAGCAGCCGATCTTTGTGCATCCCGCCGCGTGCAGTTCGCTAATCTGCCAACATAACGATTGAGGACATGAATTGTGATTCGCAACTTAAGGCACGCTAGGGTAACCATATCGGGGCATGAGGAGGCAGCCGGATGAGCGATGACGCCTACGGCGCGACCATCGCCAAGCTCCGTCTGGCTCGTCGGCTAACCGAGCTTCGGGTGGAGGCTGGATACACCGCGAACCATGTCTGCGACATGCTCAACTGGGGCCGCGGCAAGGTCGGGCGCTTCGAAGCCAACCAGTGGAAGCGCCCCGAGATGAGCGACATCAGGGACCTGCTCAGGTTCTACGAGGCCGACGAGTTCGCCACCAGGGAGATCGAGACCCTGGCGCTGCAGGCGCGGGTCCGGCCGTGGTGGCGCGACTATCAGGATGTCTTCGACAACGAGTTCCCTGGCTTCGAAGCCGACGCGTGCCGGATCCGGGTATTCTTCCCCCTGGTCATCCCCGGGCTGCTGCAGAGCCCCGACTACGTCGACGCGCTCATGCGGTCGAGCGGGAAACCGCCTGCCTGGCGTCGCCGTGCCACCGAGGCCCGGCTCCACCGCCAGCAGGTTCTGGAGCGGGACAAGGGCACGCTGCCGCAGCTCCACGCCGTCATCACCGAGGCGTCGCTGCTCTACCGCTGGGGCAGCAGGGCGGAGCGGCGGGAGCAGTTGCTGCACCTCGCCGAGATGGGCGATCGCCAGGGTGTGCAGCTGCATCTGCAGCGGTTCGCCGACGGCCCGCCTCCTGGCCTGTTCTCGGCCGTGCAGATCTTCGACTACGACGGCGGCGAGGCCAGCCTGGTCTTCACCGAGCATGACTACGGAATACAGGAGGTTAGCGATGCCGAGTACATGAGCAGCTACATAGATGCCTTCGACCGGGCCGTGGACGTGGCGCTTGAGCCGAGAGACACGGCCGTGTATCTGAAGCAGCTCTCTGACCGACTGGAGTAATCGTGACTGACCTGTCTCGTGCCGTCTGGCGGAAGGCCAGGGCAAGCTATGCGAACGGTGGCTGCGTGGAAGTGGCCGCCAATCTCGGCGACGTGGTCGCCGTGAGGGACAGCACCCGCCTCGACGACGGGGCGCATGTCGTGCACCGGTCGCACTTCGCGGCCCTGATCGCCGATATCAAGAGTGGCCGCTACGACATCTAGCGTAAGCGGGTGGCCCGCACCCGCAGTGCCGGCGCGGGCCCGCAAGCGGAATCCCCCCGAGGAGGGAGCCTCGGGGGGATTCCTTGTAGCTGCGCCTGTCTCGAGGCGTCTGGCGGTCTAGCCTTGTGGGCAACACCGCCAATCCTGCACTCTACACTCGGCAAGCGAACCGCCAAACGGGCTCTATTCGCTCTAATCGCAAGAATCACCCCTGAACCGGGCAGGTGAGATTACGGTGTATCCGGCAAAGTAGCTCACGGCTATATCTGCCAGGGTCATTGCGAAGAGTGCCAAATGACTCGTAATCTGTGTTTCACAGATGCTGAACTTCAGGAGGGCGGGGCCAGGATGTTACTGACACCCGCCGACCGAGGTCCGGTCGCGCAGCCGGCGGCTGGGCGTGCTGCCCAGGAAGCCGCGTGGCAGGCGGCTCCGGTTTCCGAAATCTCGGCTCCTTCCACCCCGCGTGCGGCCATGGTCGCCGGGGCAGGTGCGTCTGCTGGCGGTCCGTTCGACCGCGTCGGCGGCCTGGCCGGCGTGGGCCTGGCCGAGGCGGGCGTCCGCCATGGCGGTTGCTTCGTCCGGCCGCTTCCGCTCGACGCCACCTGCGCCGGCGCGGCCCGGCGGTTCTTCCGCGAAGCGCTGGCGGGTACGGACCTGCATGGCGACCTGATCCACGACGGCCTCACGATGGCAAGCGAACTCGCCGCCAACACGATGAACGCGCACGGCAACGTCGAGTTCGCCGGTCAAGGTCACCGGCCGGTCAGCGGGATGCCGGAGTTCTGGCTTTACCTGCGGTCCTGCCTCTCGGGCCGGGAACTGGTCTGCAAGATCTTCGACTCCGAGCCTGGCTGGGACGCCGGGGAGCCGCTGCCCGTGGGAGCCGCGGTCCCCGCCGGGCCGGACTCGATCCGGGGGCGCGGCCTGCAGATGGTGGCGGGCCTGTCGGCCGGGCACTGGGGCCACCACCTGAGCCGCGGTCGGCTCGGCGCCTGGAAGGTGCAGGGCAAGGCGGTGTGGTTCGGGCTCCGGATCCCAGCTACCAGCGATCTGGCCAACAGCGAGCGCGTGTGTCCACGCGGCTCGCGCGCGATCGCGGAACTGGCCGCCGCGCTGGCCGACCGAGGCCTCGGCGCCGGGCTGGTCCCGGTCACCGATCCCAGCGGCGACCTGGCCGTGCTGTCGGTCAGCCGCCAGCTCACCGTCTGGTGCCGTGGCGAGGTCGTGTGGTGGCAGGACCCCGACGGCGGGTACGACCGGCTGATGGTGACCGATCTGGTCGAGGCGACCGAGCGGATCGTCTGCGCGCACGAGGATCTGGTGGCGGCCCAGGTCGCCGAGCACACGACAGCCGACGGCCAGGACCCCGCCGATCCCGCCGATCCCGGCGATCCCGGCAGCGCCGTCGTCGGCGAGCCGGGCTAGCCGCTCGGGGGGCCGGTCGGCCGCTCCGGCCAGGTTAGCCGCTTCGGCGGGGTTAGCCTCTCGGGCGGGGTTAGCCGCTCGGGCCGGCCTGGGTGGCCGCACCTGCTGGCGTCATCGCGGCTGGCTGGCTAGGTGCCCCGGTAGGTCGGCTGTTGCTTGTTGACGAACGCCGCCGTCGCGGCCTTGTGGTCATCGGTCTCGCCGAGCCTGACCTGAAGCTCCGCCTCCTTCTCGAGCGAGGCGGCCAGGCCGTTGCCCGCCGCGAACAGCAGGCTCTCCTTGATCGCCCCGTACGCGGCGGTCGGGCCCGCCGCGAGCTGGCCGGCGAACTCTCGGACCTGGCCGGCGAGCGCGTCGTCGGGCACGAGTCTGGTGAGCAGTCCCATCGCGAGTGCCTGCTCGGCGGAGACCGGCTCGGCGAGCATGAGCAGTTCGGTCGCCCTGGCCGTGCCGACGAGCCGCTGAAGCGTCCACGAGGCGCCGGAGTCGGCCGACAGGCCAACCTTGGCGAACGCCATCATCAGGCTGGCCCGCCTGGTCGCGATGCGGAAGTCGCAGGCGAAGGCGAATGCCGCGCCCGCTCCGGCCGCCACGCCGGGAAGCGCGGCGATCACCGGTTTGGGCATCGTCGCGATGCTGGTCACGATCGGGTTGTAGTGCTCGCGCACCGTGGCCAGCGGTGAGCCCCCGGCCTGAAGCAACTCGGCATGCTCGCGCAGGTCCTGGCCGGCGCAGAACGCCTGGCCAGCGCCGGTCAGGATCACGGCGCGGACGGCCTGATCCGAGCCGCACCGCCGCAGGGCATCGAGCAGCGCATTCTTCATATCCGTCGTCAGCGCGTTCCTGGCAGCCGGGCGGTTCAGCGTGATCGTCGCCACCGCGTCGTCGACCTCGTAGCGGACGCTGTCGCTCACTGGGCTCTCCTCCGTTTGGGCTCGGCGTCTGGGCTCGACCGTGCGGCTCGGCCAGCCGTCGGCGTCACCGGTCCGGTGAGACAACAGTCCACGAAGCGCGCGGCGGCGGGCAAGAGGCGTTCGGCTTCGGCCTGAAACAACTCGGCGGCCAGGGTGCCAGGCCACGGTGCGGGCAGCAGCTCGGCGGGCAGTCCGGGGTCCACGAACAGGAACTTCCGCCACTCGTGCACGAGCTCGCTCCTGATCGCGAACACCGCCTCGTCAGGCTGATCCTGGCCTGCGGGCCTGACGAGGTGCCGAGCCAGCCCGAGCCAGTCCGAGTAGGCGCTCGCCAGGCCGTCGATATCCCACGCCCTGGCGGCCAGCAGGCGGGAGTCGCCGTCATAGCTGGCGTGGAAGCGCTCCGCCGAGACGCGCTCCGCGGCGAGCAGCGGCTCAAGTTCGGCCGAGGGCCGCGGGCTGATCCAGGTAGCGCCGTCCACGCACGCGTAGCCCAGGTAGCCGAGCGCCGACCTCAGCCGCTCGCGCCTGGCCCGGTCGGCCACCCGTTCGACGACGACGACGTGCCATCGCCCGTCCCAGGCCGGCGGGTCGTGCCGGTAGATCCTGTCGGCGGCCTCCCGCAGGCGCCGGACGGCGCGCGGCGTCAGCCGGTATCCGGCGCCGCCGGCGAGCTTGACCGGGGTCAGCCAGCCTTGACTGGCCATCCTGGAGACCGCCGTCCGCACGGCAGGAGCCGAGATCTGCAGCGGCGCGAGCATCCTGACCAGCGCGGCGACCGGAGCCCGCTCGCCGCGGGACAGCAGGTGATCGCCGTAGATATCGAAGAGTGCCGATCTGGCGTTCACGAACCTAGCCTCGCGTGCGGACGGCCCACGGGCGACCGTCTAACGGAGATCGATGCCACCAAGGTCAGGGAACTGAACGATAATAGAGGGACCGATTGATGTAGATGTGGCTTGGTGGCTCTGGGCAACGGATGGCAGGCGACAGGCTTGGCGTCGCGGCACTGCGGTAAGGCTCTAGGCCAGCGCAGACGTTTGCGGCGCGGGCGGCCGTGCGCGGCTCGATGACAGGAAGGGGAGACAGGATGGCGGCGATGAAGCCGCGGACGGGTGATGGTCCGCTTGAGGTCACTAAGGAGGGCCGGGGCATCGTCATGCGCGTGCCACTCGAAGGCGGCGGCCGGCTCGTCGTCGAGTTGACGCCGGATGAGGCTAAGGCACTCAGCAATGCCCTTGAGTCCGCTGTCGGCTGAAGCAGCGTGACTGATGCCTGTTATCGGTACTGTGACCGCGCTGAGCCGGGCCGACCTCGGCACGGCAGGTGACTACCTGGAAGCCGTGCGGGCAGGCGGCCTGGAGCTTGCCGATCTTGTTGTAGCTCCGGTCGGAACCGGCGGCGAAGTGGCCGCCGATGCCGCGCTCGACGCGCTGCGCCCGCCGGGCGCGGCCGAGGTGGTCAGGGCGGCGCAGCTCACCGGCAAGGCCGGCCAGGTCGCCCACGCGGTCGCCAGAGTCGGTCAGGCCACGGTGCGGGTCGTGTTCCTCGGTGTCGGGGACCGTTCGGCGAGCGCGCTGCGCCGGGCCGGCGGCGAGCTCGGGCGGCTGCTGCAACCCGGCGACCGGGCGGTTTCCTCCGTCGTGGCCGGCCAGCCAGACGAGCAGGTGCGAGCCTTCGCCGAGAGCGCGCTGCTCGGCGCATACCGGTACTCGGAGAAGTCGGCGGCGAGCGCTGACCAGGCCAAGGACGCCGAGCTGAGGCTGCTCGTGTCCGGTTCCGGCGACGGCCAGGGCTCGCCGCCGGAGCAGGCCGGCAGCGGGGCCGTCGCGGCGATCGACGAGGCGGTCATCTTCGCGACGGCGGTGGCGCTCGCCAGGGAGCTGACCAACACCCCGGTCGGTCCGCAAGTGCCCGCAGTCGCTCGCGGATGCCGCGAGCACGGTCGCCGCCGAGAAGGGCCTCGGCGTCAGGGTGTGGACCGACCAAGAACTTGCCAGCGCCGGCTTCGGCAGCCTCACGGCCGTGGGCTCGGGCTCCGACCGGCCACCCCGGCTGATCGAGCTGAGCCACTCGCCACCCGGCGCACGGCGGCACGTGGTCTTGGTCGGCAAGGGGATCACCTTCGACAGCGGCGGCCTGTCGCTGAAGCCGAACGACGGCATGAAGGCGATGAATACCGATATGGCCGGCGGCGCCGCGGTGATCGCGGTGATGTCGGCACTGGCCAGCCTGGGCATTCCCGACAAGGTCACCGGGCTCGTCGCGGCGGCCGAGAACATGCCGTCAGGGTCCGCGTACCGGCCAGGAGACGTCCTGCGCTGCTTCGGCGGCCGGACCGTGGAGATCCTGAACACCGACGCGGAGGGACGCCTCGTCCTGGCCGACGCCATCGCCTACGCCGATGCCACCCTCGAGCCGGACCAGATCGTGGACGTGGCGACCCTGACCGGAGCGGCGAGGATCGCGCTCGGCGGCAGGGTGGCCGCGCTCTACTCGACCAGTGACGACCTTGCCGCCGCCTTGCTCGCCTCAGGCGAGGCGAGCGGTGACCGGCTCTGGCGGATGCCGCTAGCCGAGGAGTACCGGAGCGCTCTCGACTCACCGGTCGCCGACCTGTCGAAGTCTTGCGCGGCGACGGCGGAGTCGGCGGAGTCAGCGGAGCCGGATCCATCACGGCCGCGCTCTTCCTGCGCGAGTTCGCCGGATCCCGGCCCTGGGCGCACCTCGATATCGCGGGGCCGGCCAGGAGCGGTGCGGACGACGGGGAACTGTCGGCTGGTGGCACGGGATTCGGCACCCGGCTGCTGCTCCGCTGGCTGCCTCAGGACCTGAGGCAGCCAGCAGCGGGGCTCCGGACCTGAGGCAGCCAGCGGCGGGCTCTTAGCCTGCGAACCCCACGGCGGAGGACTCAGGCCGCGCGCTTGACCGCCGCCAGCAGGCCCTCTCCGGTCGGCAGCAACAGCGGCACCAGGTTCTCGTCGGCGAACACGAGTTCTCTCAGTTCGCCGACAGACCCGGTATCCGGGTCGCGGTGCGCGAGGTTCGAGCCCTCGTCCGCCCAGAGCGCGTTGTCGAAGGCCACGATCCCGCCGGGCCTGAGCAGCCGCAGTGCTGCCGCCAGGTACTCCGGATACTCGCGCTTGTCCGCGTCGCAGAAGACCATGTCGTAGGCGCTGTCGGCAAGCCTGGGCAGCACCTCGAGCGCCCGGCCGTTGATCAGCCGGTACCTGCCGGAACCGAAGCCCGCGTCGGTGAACACGGACCTGGCCAGACCATGGTGCTCGGGCTCGAGGTCGACGCTGGTCAGGACCGACCCTGGGCGCATCCCCCTGAGCAGCCAGATGCCGGAGGTTCCGCAGCCGGTGCCGATCTCCACGACAGCCTTCGCGCCGATGGCGGCCGCCAGGAAGCGCAGCACCATGCCGGTCAGCGCGGCTACCGGCACCGCGCCGCCCATTCGCTCGGCGTTCGCGCGCGCCGTCAGCAGCGGTTCGTCCTCGCGGGCGAACTCGTCGACAATTCCTGTGACGTCTGAGCGGAAGATGGCGGCCTCCGGTAACTCCAGTAAACTTCTCCGCGCCGCAGCCTAGCGTTAGCCAAGGTCAGCCGGGAACATGCCGTGCGGGCCATACGTTGACCGTTTACGGCGACGCCGCGGGGTTAGCGCGCAGGCGGCGCCTGGCGGGCCCGCCGGCTGACCGGGCCGCCGGGGCGAAGACGACCACGCAAGGGACAGTTGATGCGGACTGAGGCGGTGGACGGGGCCGGCCCGGAGTCGGCCAGCCCTGCCGCATTGAGCCCCGCACAGCCGAGACCCGCACAGCCGAGCCCCGCACAGCCGAGCCCCGCACAGCTCAGCCATGCAACAACCGGGGCGGGGCTGCCTGGTCCCGTGCAGCCCGGCCCGGCGGAGGCGACCACCGCACCGGCCCGCATCGCGCAGACCCGCGGCCCGCAGGCCGGCCCGGCGCAGACCCACGATGCGCAGGATGCGCCCTGGACCCCGCCGACCTGGGAAGAGGTCGTGAAGGAACACTCGGTGCGGGTGTACCGCCTGGCCTACCGGCTGACCGGGAATTGCCACGACGCCGAGGACCTTACCCAGGAAGTCTTCGTGCGGGTTTTCCGGTCGTTGCCGAGTTATACGCCAGGGACGTTCGAGGGCTGGCTGCATCGCATTACCACGAACCTGTTCCTTGACATCACCCGCCGGCGGCAGCGCATTCGGTTCGAAGGGCTCGGCGAGGAGGCGGCGGCCAGGCTGAAAGGCACCGAGCCGACCCCGTCGCAGGCGTTCGACGATCGTCATCTCGACCACGACGTCGCCGCCGCGCTCGCCGGCCTGCCGCCCGAGTATCGCGCTGCCGTCGTGCTGTGCGATATCGAGGGCCTCACGTACGAGGAGATTGCCGACGTCCTCGGTGTCAAGCTGGGGACCGTGCGCAGCAGGATCCACCGTGGCCGGGCGCAGTTGCGCGCCGCGCTGGAGCACCGCAGGCCTCGGCGCGGAGCCGCGCGGCGCCGGGCCGGCGAGACGGCACTGCTCGGCGGGGGTCCGGCCAGCCAGCTTCCTGAAGTCGCGGTGACCGGGAAGGCGGGCGCGTCGTGAGCCACCTCGGGCAGTGGCTATCCGCCCTGGTCGACGGCGAGCTGGACGGAACAGAGCGGGACCGCGTGCTCAACCATGTCGCCGGGTGCCAGCCGTGCCGTCAGGAAGCCAACGCCATGCGGGCGCTCAAGCGCCGGCTGACGGCGCTCGGCGAGACGTCGGCCGAGCCGGCCATCACCGGACGCCTGATCGAGCTTGCCCGCGGCGACGATGACGCTGCCGTCGGCGCGGCAGCCACGCCGTCGCCGGCGAGGATGGCACAGTCGGGCTGGGCGGCCGACTGGGGACCCAGGCTGGTCGCCCAGAGCTGGCGGATAGCCGCGGCTTCGGCTGGCGGTGCGCTGATCGCGATCGGCGCCGTTGCCTTCCTGCTCGGCAACGGCGCTGAGCCCCCCGTACCCAAGGTCACTCCCTCGGTCGACAGCTACCTTCTTGAGCACGCTTACGACGCCGGCCAGGCGCCCGCGGGGTCAGCGCCGGTCACCGGGTCAGGGCCGGCCGCCGAGCCTCAGGGCACCGGGCTGTCCGGTCCTGGTCCTGCCCGGTCAGGGCAGCTTGGCCGCAGGCAGCTCAGCCACCGTCTCGAGCCGCCCGTAGGGCCCGGCTCGGTCGCGGCGACAGAAGTGGCCGGCCCGGCCGGGGCGAGCCCAACGGCGTCACCGGACACGAGCCCGACGGCGTCACCGGACACGAGCCCGGCCGCCTCGACGTCGGGCAGCCCGTCTCCTGGCCGGCACGTACTGAGCCGTCACCCGGGGTAGTTCAGATGATCTGGCTGTACTGGAGGCGCTTGAGGCTGGTGATCGGTGCCGCCGGCCTGGCTGTGGGAACGCTCGCCGCGCTGGTGCTGGTCGCCAGCGCCCTGTCCGACGGCAGCCGGCCGGGGGCGGCGTCGGCCGCGGTGCGGCGCATGAGCACGGCATCGCGCAGTTCCGCGCCGCCGTCGGTCGCCGACCCTGTCGTCCAGCGTGGCCTGCTCCTGATGGCCGCCGCCGTCACGGCCTGCCGGACCGTTCCCTACCGCGGCGTCCAGATCGTGGCGTGGTCGAGTCCCGAGGGATCGTCCTCCTACCTGGTTGACGTCTGGCATCGCCCGGGTGAGCCCGAGCTTGCCCACGACGATGGCGACGCCGACGACCGCAGCGGGCCGACCCGGCTGTCCGGAGCGGCCCGCAGCGGCGGTATCGCCGGCACCGTGGGCACCGTTGGCGTGCTGAGCGTCTCGCGGGGAATGCTGGACCTGCTGCGCGTCAACTACGTGATCGAGTACGCCGGCGCCGGATCGTCGAGTGACCGGTTGGCCCAGATCGTGGCGGTGCGGCGGCACGACGGCACGCTCGCCGCGCGGTACTGGCTTGACCAGGCCACCGGCCTCCCGCTGCGCAGGGAGATATTCGACGAGAGCGGACGCCGAGTCAGCGAGGGAGCATTCATCGACCTGCAGATCGGTGACCAGCGCATTGGCCTCGTGCCGGCCCCCGAGGGGCAGGCGTGGAGCGCCTACATCCCGTCCGCGCGGCTGGCCGCGGCCTCCCGTCCGACCGCCGCCCGGCTGGCCGCGCTGCATGCGGACGGCTGGCCCGTGCCGAGCAGGCTCGCCGGCAACCTGACCCTGGCCGGGGTGACCAGGACCGTGACGCCGTCCGGGCCGGTGCTCGATGCCCGGTACTCGGACGGCTTGTCAATTGTTTCGGTCTTCATGCAGCGCGGCGACCTGCCGCGGACGCTGCCCGGCTGGCATCGGGCCGACGTCGACGGCACGCGGGTCCTCGCCACCGAGTCAGGCGACCTGGACGACCAGGGCCTCGCGTGGTCGGCGCGGGGGGTCGTGTACACCGTCATCGCCGACGCGCCGCCGTCTGCGGTAGCCAGGATCGTCACTCAGCTGCCGCATGACCAGGACACCGGGTTCTGGCCGCGGGTGCTCAGGGGGCTGAAGCGGATCGGCTCCTGGTTTGATCCCTTCGGCTGACCAGAACGCTGCCGCCGGCGGTTAGTCTGGACGTAGCGGACCTCGTGAGCGGAGAGGTCACAACAGCGGGAGCGCGAGGCAGCGTGTTTGACCTGTCCCTAACCAAGATCTTGGTCCTCGCCGTGCTCGGCCTGGTGATCTTCGGGCCTGACCAGCTGCCCAAGATGGCCGCGCAGGCCGGGCGCGCGCTGCGGGACCTGCGGCGGCTCGCGGACTCCGCCAGGGCCGACCTCAGCGAGAGCCTCGGACCTGAGTTCCATGACTTCGACCTCAACGACCTCAACCCGAAGGCGTTCGTCCGCAAGCACCTGCTCGACCCGGTCGAGGACGCGGCGGGCGAGTGGTCGGGATCCGGCGCCGAGGTGCCCTATGCCGAGCTGTCCGAGCCGGATCCCGTTTCCGCCACGCTGATCGCCGGCGAGGTCCCTCCGTACGACTCGGAGGCGACCTGACCCGGCCGGGTCGAGCGTCGGGTCCTGGCCAGGCGAGGAGTCCGAAGTCAGACCGGGATCAGACCGGGGCGACGGGGGTCAGGCCCAGCTGCCGTCCCGCGAGGCTGCGTGACCTGCCGCCGATGACCTGGGCGATCCTGGTCAGCTCGGCCGCGGCGGGCGCCTGCGGTTCGCCGAGCACCAGCGGCACGCCCTCGTCTGCGGCCTCGCGCAGCCGCAGGTCGATCGGGATTTCGCCGAGCAGCGGCACGTCGGAGCCGGTCAGGCGGCTGAGCGTCTGTGCGACGGCGTGGCCGCCGCCCTTGCCGAACACCTCGATCCGCTCGCCGCAGTGCGGGCACGCCAGGTACGCCATGTTCTCGATCACCCCGACCACCCGCTGGTGCAGCTGAGTGGCCAGCGAGCCGGCCCGTTCGGCAACCTCGGACGCGGCCAGCTGCGGGGTCGTGACCACGATCAGCTCCGCTCCGGGAATCAGGTGCCCCGCCGAGATCGCCACGTCTCCGGTGCCTGGGGGCAGGTCGAGCAGCAGCACGTCAAGGTCGCCCCAGTAGACATCGGCGAGGAACTGCTGGAGCAGCCGGTGCAGGATCGGCCCGCGCAGCGGCAGCGGCTCGTTGCCCTTCTTCAGCATGCCGCTGGAGATCGCCTTCACGCCGTGTGCCACGGGCGGCATGATCATCTGCTCGACCTGGGTCGGCCGGCCGGTCACGCCGAGCATCCTGGGCACCGAGTGCCCGTAGATGTCGGCGTCGAGCAGGCCCACCTTCTGCCCGGCGGCGGCCAGCGCGGCGGCCAGGTTCACCGTGACCGACGACTTCCCGACGCCGCCCTTGCCGCTGGCGACGGCGTAGACCTTGGTCAGCGAGGCGGGGCTGGCGAACGGGATCTCCCGCTCCGGCTTGCCCCCGCGCAGCGTGCCCTGGAGCTCGCGGCGCTGCTCGTCGCTCATCACGTCGAGCTCGACCCGCACCGCGGTGACACCCGCCAGCTTGGCGACGGCGCCCCGCACCTCGCGGGTGATGGTGTCCCGCATCGGACAGCCGGAGACCGTGAGCCACACGTCGACCCTGACCATGCCTTCGGCGCCGACCTCGACGTTCTTGACCATCCCGAGTTCGGTGATCGGCCGCCTGATCTCGGGGTCCAGCACGCCGGCCAGCGCCAGCATGACCTGCTCGACGGTGGGGGAGCCGAGCCCGGCGCCGGACTGAGCGGAAGTAGTGGTGGACATGCGTTCATGCTAGAAGCACTCGCACACCGCGTCGAACGCCCGTCGGGCATCATCGACACATGACCAGCGCCGATCGTCCGCGGGGGGGTCCTGGGGGTCGTCCCCCTGGGCCAGCACCGCGACGCAGCTGCCTGACCGTGCCGGGCAGCAGCGAGAGATTCCTGGCCAAGGCCGCGGGCCTGGCCGCCGACGAGCTGATCTTCGACCTGGAGGACGCGGTCGCCCCGGCGGCCAAGCAGCGGGCGCGGTCGCTCGCCGCCGCTGCCGTCGCAGGGCACGGAGGGCGGGACCGGCCCGGTCCCTTGCTCGCGGTCAGGATCAACGCGGCGACGACGGAATGGGCGTTCCGTGACGTGATCGAGGTGGTCGAGCGGTCGGGGGCGCGCCTCGACGCGATCGTCTTGCCCAAGGTGTCCCAACCCGGCCACGTCACCTGGCTCGACCTGCTGCTCGGCCAGGTCGAGCGGGCGGCGGGGCTGCCACCAGGCGGCATCGCGGTCGAGGCGCAGATAGAGGACGCGGCCGGGCTCGCCGCGGCCGACCAGATCGCGGCCGCCTCGCCGCGGCTGGCCGCGCTGATCTTCGGCCCGGCCGACTTCATGGCCAGCCTGGGCATGCGGTCGCTGCGGATCGGCGCCCAGCCGGACGAATACATCGGCGGCGACGCCTTCCACTACGCGCTGATGAGGATCCTCGTGGCGGCGCGGGCCGCCGGGCTCCAGGCGATCGACGGGCCGTACGCCGCGATCGGCGACATCGACGGGCTCGCCTCGGCGGCCGGCAGCGCCGCGGCGCTCGGCTACGACGGCAAGTGGGTCGTGCATCCGAGTCAGATCGAGCCGGTGAACGCGGCGTTCTCGCCCAGTCAGGAGGACTACGACCGGGCGGAACGCATCATCGAGGTCTATGAGCACGCCACGTCGGTCCGGCTCCGGGGTGCCGTGATGCTCGACGACGAGATGATCGACGAGGCGTCGAGAAAGCTCGCCCTCGTGGTGGCGGCACGCGGCCGAGCCGCGGGTCTGAGCCGCAAAAGTCCATGATCGTGGTGGATTCACTGGCCTATCTGACCCGAATCCACCACGATCATGGAAAAGCGGGGTGTGTTTACCGCCGAGGCGGGTGGAGCATCGTATGTAGTAGCTCAAACTCAGATGCGGCGATCGACCGGGAGAACGCGGGCATGGTGGAGACGGACCTGACCTGCCCCCGGTGCGGAGACTCCGTCGCTGCCCCGAGCGTCTGGTCGAGCAGCTGGCGGTGCGCCAAGCACGGCGACGTCCACCCGCTGCGCCAGGTTCGCAGCCTGTCTCCAGAGGGCCTGGCCGGACTGCTGCGCAACGCCGTCGTTCCCGTCATGCTGCCCTGGCCGTTGCCCGGGGGCTGGCTGCTGACCGGTTTCGCCGCCGCCGGGGACGAGCGCAGCGGCACCAGGGCCTGCGCAGTAGCGCTCTCCGGGCCCAACCCGGTCGGCGGGCCTGGCGAGATGCTGCTGATCAGCGAGGAGCTCGGGGTCGGCCTCGGTGCCTACAGCGCCGGCCTGGACGGGTTCGACCCGGGGGCCGGCTTTCCCGACCGCTCGCCGCACGCTCAGGTCGAGTTCGGCAACCACGAGTTCCCGCTCTGGCACGTCGACGCGCCGGCCCGCGCCGCCTTCGCGGGCGAGGTGATGGGTACCTGGCTGTGGATACTGCTCTGGCCGGACACGGCGGGCACGCTGCTCGTGGAGCCGATGCGGCTGCTCGACCTGCGTGATCCAGGCCAGGAACTCGACCTGCCGTTCGGAGCCCGCTCACCGCGCCTGCCAGGCGAGACCGGCTAAAGTCGGCTGGTGCGCGCCGATCTGCACAGCCACAGCTCAGCATCCGATGGCACCAGGCCGCCCGCCGACGTGATCGTGCGCGCCGCCGCCGCCGGTCTCGATGCGATCGCGCTGACCGACCACGACACGGTGGCGGGCATCGCCGAGGCGGCGGCCGCGCTGCCGCCCGGGCTGGCGCTGATCAGCGGCATGGAGCTGTCCTGCCGGCGTGACGGTCACAGCGTGCACCTGCTCGGCTACCTGTTCGACCCCGAGCACGGCGAGCTCGCCGAGCAGTGCCGTGCGATCAGGCAGAGCAGGGTGGAACGGGCCAGGGCGATGGTCGGCAAGCTCGCCGAGCTCGGCACCGGCGTGACCTGGGAGCAGGTGACCGCGATCGCGGGCGACGGCGTGATCGGCCGGCCGCACATCGCGCGGGCCATGATCGAGGCGGGCGTGGTCGGGTCGGTCGACGAGGCGTTCACGCCGCGGTGGATCGGACCGGGCGGGCGCGCGCACGTACGGCGGTACGCGCCCGATCCGGCCGACGCGATCGCGCTGGTGCACGCGGCCGGCGGAGTCACCGTGCTCGCGCACCCGCTGGCCGTCACGCGCGGCTGGATCGTGCCTGAAGAACTCATCGCCGAGCTCGCGCTGGCCGGGCTCGACGGCGTCGAGGTCTCGCATCCCGATCACGATGAGGCGCAACGAAACCAGCTCACTGCTGTCGCACGCAGGCTCGGCCTGGCCGAGACGGGCGGAAGCGACGACCACGGGCAGCTGACCGGCGACCGGATCGGCTGCGAGACGACCGGACAGGACGACCTCGACAGGCTGCTCGGGCGGGCCAGCGGAGCAGCGGTGATCAGCAGGTGACCCCGCTGGTCTCCGATGTCAAGTTCTTCTGGGAGGTATTTGTCACGCTGCTGGTGATCACCGACCCGCCCGGCGTCGTCCCCGTCTTCCTCGCGATGACCGCCGTGCGGCCCGCGACCGAGCGCAACCGCCTCGCCTGGCAGGCCGCGCTGGTCGCGCTCGGGGTGATCGTCGCGTTCGCGCTCTTCGGCCGGTCCGTTCTTGGCTACCTCGGCGTCGAGTTGCCCTCGCTGCAGGCCGCGGGCGGCCTGCTGCTCCTGCTCGTGGCGCTGGAACTGCTGACCGGCAGGGCAGCCGATCCGGCGGAGCTGGAGCGGGCCAAGGCCAACGTGGCGTTCGTGCCGCTCGGCAGTCCGCTGCTCGCCGGGCCGGGCGCGATCGTCGCCACGATGCTTTTCGTCCAGCGCATCGGCTCGGTTGGCGGCGGCGTCGCGTTCGGTGCCGCTATTGTCGCTGTCGTCGCCGCGCTCTGGTTGGCCATGCGGTTCTCCGGGGTCATCTTGAAGGTGCTGGGGGACAGCGGCGTCGAACTGCTCACCAGGATCGCCGGGCTGCTGCTGTCCGCGATCGCGGTGCAGCTGGTCGTCGACGCGGTCAGGACGCTGATCCGGATCGGGCTCAGTTAGCCAGGTAGCCGCACGGCCGCCGGGTACGTGCCCGGCGCGTGACCAGCCAACGGGAAGGCAGGACGGGATGCAGGCGAGGATCGACCGGGTGGCCGGGCCAGTCAATACCTGGGTCATCGGCGGCGACGACGAGGTGATCGTCATCGATCCGGGCGGGCCGGCCGACGCGGTCATGAACGTGGTCGGCCAGCGTGAGGTGCTGGCCGTGATCTGCACGCACGGACACGTCAGGCATGTCGCGGCGGCCTTCGACGTGGCGAGCAGGGACGAGGCCCCGGTCGCCTTGCACAGCGCCGACCGGCTGGCCTGGCGGGAAGCCCACCCGGGCACCGAGCCCGACATCCAGATGGAGCAGGGCGGCATCTTCGAGATCGCCGATGTGACACTCGAGGTGATCCACGCGCCGGGGCACAGCCCGGGATCGGTCGTGCTGTTCTGCGAGGAACTCGGCGTGCTGTTCGCCGGCGACGCCGTCGGCAGCGGCGGCCCAGTTCCCCACGACGGTTACTTCGACGACTTTGCCAGCCAGCTCAGCTCGATCGGCTCGAGCGTCCTGACCCTCGACGGCGAGACCAGGATCCTGGCCGGGCACGGCGAGGAGTTCACCGTTGCCCTGGCCGAGCGGCGGTTCGACTCGTGGGTGTCGGCCGGGCCCGAGGGACTCATCGGCGAGTCGGCCGACTGACTCGGCCGGCCGGCCCGCGCGATCGCGTGGTGCGAGCCGTTGCGCCGAAAAGTACGACAGGATGGAACGGTGCAGCAGCTTGGCTTCGAGGGCATGCCGCGCCGGCTCTATCCGTGCACGCCGAGCCGGCTGCGGGCCTGGCTGGACTGCCCGCGGCGATACCGGATGAGCTACCTGGACCGTCCGGCTCCGCCCAAGGGCCCGCCGTGGGCGCATAACAGCCTCGGCGCGAGCGTGCACAACGCGCTCGCGGGCTGGTGGCGGCTGCGGCGCGAGGAGCGCACGCCCGAGGCGGCCGGCGCTTTGCTGCGGCGCGGCTGGCTGACGGACGGGTTCGCCGACGATGCCCAGTCGGCGCAGTACCTGCGCCGGTCCCTGGCGATGGTCGAGAGCTATGTGGCCGGGCTCGACCCGGCCTGCGAGCCGGCCGGGGTCGAGCGCACCGTGGGAATGAAGACCGAGCTCATCGCGGTCTCTGGTCGGATCGACAGGCTGGACGACCGGCCGGTGCTGGCCGCTGCGGGCGCCGGCACGATGGCGGGCGGGGCCGTCGCGGGCGGGGCCGTCGCGGGCGGGGCCGTCGCGGGCGGGGCGGTGGCGGGCGGCGCGCGGGCCGGCCCTGGCGACCGCGAGCTTGTGGTCGTCGACTACAAGACCGGCCGGTATCCGCTCACCGTCGACGACGCGCGGTCGTCGCTGGCCCTGGCTCTCTACGCGCTCGCGGCGGGCCGGGTGCTGCGCAGACCGTGCCGGGCCGTGGAACTGCATCACCTGCCGACCGGGCGGACGCTGCGCTGGGAGCACAGCCCCGAGTCGCTCGATCGTCAGCTGCGCCGGGCCGAGGACATCGCCGAGGAGTGTTCGGCGGCGGATGAGCGGTTCCGCGCCGAGCCGGAGTCCGGTCGCGGGGACGAGGTCTTCCCGCCATCTCCCGGCACCTGGTGCGGCTGGTGCGACTTCCGGGCGCAGTGCCCGCAGGGCCAGGCGGCGTCGGCGCAGCGTCGCCCATGGGATGGCCTGGCCGCCGACGACGCCGCGCCCGTGTCGGCCCAGGTGCTCGACTCCCCTGAACATTGACTCGGGCTCATGTCCTGGTCGGCCCGCACGGCAGGCCAGGCGGTCGAACTGACGGGCCGGCTCAGGCGTCCGGCGGCCCGCGCAGCCTGGCTACGGCCGTCGGGGTCAGCGGCCTGACTCGGCCTGGTTCCAGAACGCGGTGAGCATCGCCGCGGTCGTCTCCGGTGCCTCGACGGCCGGCGAGTGCGCCGCGCCAGGAATGCAGACCCGCTCGGCGCCCAGCCTCTTGGCCATCAGGTCCTGAACGTCAGGCGGCCAGGCGTCGTCGTTCTCGCCGTAGCTGACCAGCTTCGGCAGGTGCTGGAGCGCCGCGAGGTCGTCCGTGCGGTCGGGGCAGTTCAGCAGGTGCCTGGCCATCTCGGCGAGCCCGAGCGGGCAGCTGAGCAGCGCACGCTCGGTGAGGAATTCGATGATCTCCGGCGGAGTCCCTTCGGCCTCTGCCTGCGGTCTCAGCTGGCCGTGCCAGACCTGGCCGATCATGGCCTTGAGCTGCTCGAGGTCGGCGCCGGCCGGTTCGAGGAAGTCGAGCAGGTCGCGCAGTGTCTGCGCCCTGGCTCCGCCGATCGTGCCGGGTCCTGAACCGATCAGCGTCAGCGACAAGAACGCGGCCGGGGTGGCCAGACTCGCCTGACGGGCGATCAGGCCGCCGAACGAGTGGCCGAGCAGGTGCACCCGGTCGGCGTCGGTCGCGATGGCCGCCGCCACCGCGACGAGATCGTTGGCTAGCTGGTCGGGCTCGTAGCCGGCCTTGCCCGCGGCCGGCGCCGACTGGTACTGGCCGCGCATGTCGATCGCGACCACCGATCGCCCCGCGGCGGCCAGCGACTCCAGTATCGCCAGGAAGTCTTCCTTGCTGCCGGTATAGCCCGGGACGAGCAGGGCGGGCTGCCGTTCGCTGACGCCGCTGGCGGGCCGCGCCGTCAGCGCCGCGAACGTGCCGCGCGGCGTGTCGATGACCAGCGGCCTGACCTGTTGGGACATCCGCAGCGATCGTGGAGTGCTCACGGGTTGGCAGCCTACTCAGACTGACTGGCCGGGACCGGACCTGTCGACAATCGAGGGTAGTACTTCGCGTTGACGGCTAAGTTGACTTCGATTTCACGCTGCTCCGCTGGACTCGCCGGGCGAGTCGAGTCCAGCGAGCCGTCACTGGCGTGCGGGCCGGCCGTTCGGCCGCCGCGGCCGCGGCCGCGGCCGGACCGTCGCCTCTTGCGCGGCTGGCCGGTGGCTGGCCGGCCGGTGGCTGTCAGGCCGGTAGCTGTCGGGCTGGTGACTGTCGGGCTGGTGACTGGCTGGTCCGTGGCGGCTGGAGTGTGGTCGGCCCGGCGGCCCCGGTCGGCGGCGCGGGCCGGTTCTGCGGCGCGGGCCGGTTCTGCGGCGCGGGCCGGTTCTGCGGCGCGGGCATGGCTCGCGCCGGGCGCCGCTCCGACCGGCGCTCCGCCCCTCGTCCGCCGTCTCGACCTGGTCTTCGCCTGCACGCCGCGCTGACTGTGTTGATCCCGACGGTCACCCGGCGAGCTGACCGCGGCGCGGCGCCCAGAAACCCGCTCGCCGCGCGGTCGCCGGTCGCCGGCTTCCGGCTGGCGGGACCGGGTCCGGCCGGTCTCGCCGATGTCTTCAAGGTCTTCGGCCTCAAGCCCGACACGACCCCGCTTGGCCCTCGGCAGCGAGCCGGCGGCGTCGGCCGGAATGCTGAGCGCGCCGAACAGGTGCGACGACGTCGAGTAGGTCTCCAGCGGTTCGGGGTGACCGAGATGCAGTGCGTCGTTGATCAGCTTCCAGCGCGTCATGTCCTGCCAGTCGACGAACGTCACGGCGATGCCGGTGCGCCCCGCCCGGCCGGTTCTGCCGATGCGGTGCAGATAGGCCTTCTCGTCCTCGGGGCACTCGTTGTTGATGACGTGGGTCACGTCCTCGACGTCGAGTCCGCGCGCCGCGACATCCGTCGCCACGAGCACGTCGATCTTGCCGCCGCGGAACGCGCGCAGCGCGCGCTCGCGCTGGCTCTGGCCGAGGTCGCCGTGGACCGCGGCGGCCGCGAAACCTCGCTCGGTGAGCTGCGATGTGACCTGGTCGCAGGCCCGGCGAGTCCGGCAGAAGACGATCGTCAGGCCTCTGCCCTCGGCCTGGAGCACCCGGACAAGCACCTCGATCTTGTCCAGGTGATGAGCACGAAACACGTGCTGGTCGGTGGTGGGCACGTGGGCCGGCTCGTCATGGTGCTCGGCCCGGATGTGGGTCGGCTGGTGCAGATGGCGCCGGGCGAGCGTCACGATCTCCGACGGCATGGTGGCCGAGAAGAGCATGGTCTGGCGGTGATCGGGCGTGAGCCGCAGGATCGCCTCGACGTCGGGCAGGAACCCGAGATCGAGCATCCTGTCGGCCTCGTCGAGCACCAGCACGTCCACGTCCGACAGGTGCAGCCGGCCCTGCCTGGCCAGGTCGAGAAGCCGTCCCGGGGTGCCGACAACGACGTCGACGGTGGCCAGCGCCTCGATCTGCGGCTCGTACGCGCGCCCGCCGTAGAGGGTGACCACGTTAACGGCGGTGCGGGCACCCGCGGTGCGCAGGTCATCGGCGACCTGGATGGCCAGTTCCCTGGTCGGGACGACAACCAGCGCCCGCGGCGCCGTCGGCTTGCCGCGCGGCGTGTCGAGCAGTTGCTGAAGGATCGGGATCCCGAACGCCAACGTCTTGCCCGTCCCCGTCCGCGCCTGGCCGATGACGTCGTGCTTGTCGAGCGCGATCGGCAGGGTCAGCGCCTGGATCGGGAAGGTCCTGGTGATCCCGGCGGCAGCGAGCGCCTTGCAGATGGGCTCGGCGATGCCGAACTGGTCGAACGGGGTGCCGTCGGCCTCGGCCGCGGCCGTCGTGATGATCTCGCCAGGAAGGTCGGTCGGCAGGCCCGTCTCATCGACGGCGCCGTTGTCGGCGGCCAGAGTGACGGCCGCGCTTCCGACCGACAAGGTGCTGTTATCCGCTGGGTAGTCGCCTGGCAGGTCTGCGCTGGCCAGCAGATGCGTGGTCGCCAGGTCTGTGGTCGCCAGGTCTGTGTCTGCCAGGTCTGTGCTTGATAGGTCTGTAGTTAGGTCTTGCGTAGTCAGGGCTTTCGCCTCCATCGGTGGCCTGCGGCCGACCTGGCGCACGACGCGCCTAGGCTGGCAGCCACAGGACGGCAGTTGACTCATCTGGAGGGCGGCGAGACTCGCTCCACCCGCATCGGGCCAGCGCAATCTGGTTCTGGCCGAGCAATCGCCCGGATGAGCCAGGCGCAGCGACGATATCCGACAGGCTTCTCGTACCGCGCTATGTAATTTAACGCGCCCCGGGGTGGTCCCATTCCAAGATGACGTCGCTGATGAGTGTAGCAACGCCGGCCGACAGCCGATCATGGCGGAGGCGCCGTGTCGCGCCGGAGCCCGATGCGCCGTGGCCGTGCGCCGGCGTTGTTACGCTGCCGGTTGTGAGCGAGCATGAGCACCCGGTCGATGGCGTGACTAGCGAGCCTGATCCGGCGGCCGGCAGCGTGAGCAGGCCTGATCCGGCGGCCGGCAGCGTGAGCGGGCCTGATCCGGCGGCCGGCAGCGTGAGCGGGCCTGATCCGGCGGCCGGCGGCGTGATCGAGTTGCTCGGCGTGCTGGCCTACGCGTCGCTGGTGGCGTTCTTCCGTCTCGCTGACGACGCCTCGCTGGCATCCTCCCTACCCGACAAGGCGGACCTGGCCGGCATGGCGGTCGCGCAGTTCGGTCACTTCGAGCTGCTCAGAGCGCGCATCTGCGAGCTCGGGGCCGAACCTGAGGAGGCGATGCGGCCGTTCGTCGAGCCGATCGACGCGTTCCACGAAAGAACGGCGCCGTCCACCTGGCTGGAGGGACTGGTGAAGGCCTACGTGGGCGACGGCATCGCGGCCGACTTCTACCGTGTCATCGCGCAGTTGCTCGATCAGCCGACCCGGGCGCTGGTGGAGACCGTACTCGCGGACTCCGGGCACGCGCAGTTCGCGATCTCCCGGGTACGCGAGGCGATCGCCGCGGATCCGGCGGTGGCGGGGCGGCTGGCATTGTGGGCCAGGCGTCTCGTCGGCGAAGCGCTGAGCCAGGCGCAGCGGGTGGCGGCGGAGCGAGAGTCCCTGGCCAGGCTTCTGGCCGGCGGCTCGGCCGCACAGCTTGGCGAGATCGGCCGGATGTTCGCCGCCCTGACCGACGCGCACGCACAGCGGATGTCGGCACTGGGCCTGGCGGAGTTAGGCCGTCCCGCAGTTTCCTGACGGCCAAGGCGGGGCGGAGCGGGGCGGAGCGGCTCGCGGCCAGGGTCAGGCGCCGAAGCCGATGCGGCGCGGTTCGGCCTGATCGAGCTCGACGTACGCGATCTTGTCTCCGGGAACGAGGACCGTGCCGCCTCGCTTGTCGGTGACGACGAAGACCTTGTGTTCCGCGATCGCGGCCGCCAGAGCCTGCTGGATGTCCTCAGCTGATGCCTCGGTCTCGACCACGAGCTCGCGAGGGCCCATCTGTATGCCGATCTTGACTTCCACGGCGATCCCTCCGCTTGAGAAAGCTAGCCCGCAGCTACAGTCCCGAGGCTAGCCCGAAGGTCGCGTTTTGGCGCGGCGGCGAGTACCCGGCCGGCTACGCCCGCAGCGAAAGGGCTTCATCAGGCTCGCGGCCTGGCCAGGCGTTCGCCTTGTGGCCAGGATGGCGAACCCTGGGTAGCGTACGGCCCGGCCCGGCGCCGCCGCTCGGCCGGCAGCCCACGCATGTGAATTAGCTCCGCGCACCGAGCGAGGCCCCATATCCGACAAATTCGCACAAACGTAACGGGGCCGCGGCGCTTGGCGGGGCCGCAGATCGAGCCAGACTGACATATCACGACGCGTGGTCGGTTTGGTGTCCGACTTGCGCGCTTTGCGGAGCCACAAATAGTGATATGAGAGTTTCATCCGCCGCGGGGAAGGCGGCGGTGGGCGAAAATGCAGGCGGCGGAGTCCGATATGTTCCGGCACGAGAATTCATCGCGCGCGGATGGTGCGCGAGGTTGAAGCTGGGCTGGTTCGGGCGGGCGCGCGGGATGGTGCGCGAGGCTGGTCGCGCTCGGGCTGCACTTACTGCCGCCGGCCGCCGTGGGGCCGGTATGTTCCGGTCTGTTGCTGCGGTACGGGCGACCGGCGTTCGGCGAAGAGTCGCGGCCTGGCAGCGCGCCGGAAGGCTATTCGTGCGCGCCTTCAGCGAGCGGCCAGCCGCTGATGCCGCGCCAGGCCAGCCTGGACAGCAGCATCTCGGCAATGTCCTGGTCGATCTCGCGCTCCGTGCTCAGCCAGTAGCGCGAGCTGACCTGCGCCATGCCGACCAGCGCCATGCCGAGCAGGTCCGCCTCGGCGTTGGACACGCCCGCGTCCTCGCGGATGAACTCGCTGACCATTTCGGCACATTCGTACATCGCTCGGTCCAGGCGAGCCCTGACGGCCGGCTCGTTGCTGAGATCAGACTCGAATACCAGCCGGAACGCTTCTCCCGCGCCGCTCACGTAGTCGAAGAAGGCGCGGAACGTGGCTGGCACCCGCTCCCTGTTGTCGCCGGTCGAGGCCAGCGCCGCGGAGACGGCGCCGACGAGCTCGGCGACGCTCTCGTCGAGAAGTGCCAGGTAGAGGTCGAGCTTGCCGGGGAAATGCTGGTACAGAACGGGCTTGCTGACGCCGGCCCGCTCGGCTATCTCGTCCATCGCCGCGGCGTGGTAGCCCTGCGCGACGAAAACCTCGCGAGCGGCCCCGAGCAGTTGCCTGCGCCTGGCCGGGCGCGGCAGTCGGGGGCTGGTCGGTCTGACAGTCTGCGGCGTCACGATCACGAGACTCTCCGATATCTATCGGCGGCGGTCGGGAGGCTGCCTGGGAGTCATCCTACGGCCGGGTAACGCCTCGTGCCGAACGCCTGGAAGGCCGGCCGTGCGGTGGCTCAGGCGGCTGGCCTGGGCGAAGGCGCACTGCTCGGACTGGCCAGCGCAGGCGGTGCGGCCTGGCGAGATGGCCGCCCAGGCCGCGGGCCGGCCCTCGGCCGGGTCAGCGGTAGTCCTCTTCGCCGAGTTCAACCACGCGCGCCTGCTCGGCGGCGTCGGCCTCGTCGGCCTCCAGCGGCAGCTGGTCGGGACGCTCGGTCTGATCGGACTCGTCGGCGTCCGGCACGGCTTCCTGGCTCTGCTCGACCACGTCAGGAACTGGCTCGTCAAGGCCACTGTCGGTCATGCCGACCCCCTCTGGAAGTCTGGTTCTCGGCGATGAAGGCGAGGTATTTAGATCCCTCGAACATATTGCCGAATGGCTACAGTAGAGCAACGCTAGGTGTATAAGTATCCGATCTGCCGGGGTAAGGAGACGACGTGCGCAGCATGTGGAAGGGCGGGATCTCCTTCGGGCTGGTTATGATTCCCGTGCGACTCTACGCCGCGACTGAGCAGAAGGACATCGCCTTCCGCCAGGTGCACCGGGCCGACGGAGGCCGGATTCGGTTCCGCAGGTTCTGTTCGGTATGTGGCGAAGAAGTACCGTATGAGGACGTCGTCAAGGGCTACGAACTGTCGACGGGCGAGATGGTCGTGCTCGACGACGAGGACCTCGCCGACCTGCCGCTGCCGACGACCAAGTCCATCGAGGTGCTGCATTTCGCGCCGGCCGAGCAGCTCGACCCGATCTTGTTCAACCGGAGCTATTACGTGGAGCCCGAGGCGGCCGGCGCCCGTGCCTACGTGCTGCTCCGCGACGCGCTCGAGCAGTCGGGCCGGATCGCGATCGCGCAGGTCGCCCTCCGGCAGCGCGAGTCGCTCGCGACGCTGCGCAGCATGGACGGCGTCCTGGTCCTCGAGACGCTGCTGTGGCCCGACGAGATCCGCGCCGCGTCGTTCCCCTTCCTCGACCAGGAGATCGAGGTGCGCCCGCAGGAGCTGACGATGGCCGCCTCCCTGATCGACTCGATGACCTCGGACTTCGACCCGGATGCGCACCACGACGGCTACCGGGAGGCGCTGATCGAGGTAGTCGAAGCCAAGGTGGCTGGCAGGGAACTGGTCCAGCCGGGTGCTTTGGAGATCGCCGCAGGCCCGCCGACCAGCCTGGCCGACGCGCTGCGGGCGAGTCTCACCGCGGCTCAGCAGGCGCCGCAGGCCGACGAGGATGAGGGGAAGGCCAAGGCGATCGAGGATGGCGCCAAGGCCGGTTCGCCTGGGTCTGGCTCGACCAAGGCGGGCCAGGGCAGAGCTGGCCAGGGCAGAGCTGGCCCGACCAAAGCCGGCACCGCCAAGGCCGGCACCGCCAAGGCCGGCGCCGCCAAGGCTGGCACCGCCAAGGCGGGCACCGCCAAGGCTGGCACCAGCAAGACCGGCACCGGCAAGACCGGCACCGGCAACGCAGCCGCCGCCGGGGCCGACTCCGAGGAGCCCGGTTCTGAGCAGGCTGGAGCCGCCAAGGGTGGCAGGGCCAAGGCGGGCAGCGCGAAGTCGGGTACGGCCAAGGCGGGCGCCGGCAAGACGGCCGGGGGCGGATCTCGCAAGGCCGGCGCGGCCAAGGCGGACAGCGCGAAGTCTGAAACCTCAGGCTCCGAGCGCAAGGCCAGCTGACGCTCCCGAGCCACGGCCCGCAGGGGGCGGCGCGCCGCCAGCACGCCGGCCGGGTCGGGCGAGGAGATGCGAGGCGAGATGTCATGTCGCAGGTGACGAACGATCCTGGTCCACGGGAACCGGTTCCGCAGGGCGAGGCGCCGCCCGAGCCGATCCCGCACTGGCCTGGTCACCTGGTCGACCTGCCCGTCGGCCAGGTAGTCGTCCGCACGGCTCCGGCGGCCGACGGTGCCGAGGCTGCCCTGTTCATCCACGGGCTCGGCGGATCGTCGACCAACTGGACCGACCTGATGGACCTGCTCTCCCGGCCGGTCGAAGACCGCCCGGCGGCTCAGGTCCTCGCCTGCTCGGCGCTCGACCTGCCGGGATTCGGCTGCTCATCGCCGCCGGCGAGCGGTGACTACTCGATTAACGGGCATGCCGTGGCCGTGGTGGAGCTGATCGAGCGGCAGGGTCGGGGACCGGTTCACCTGATCGGCAACTCGATGGGCGGTGCGGTGTGCACTCGGGTGGCGGCGGCCAGGCCCGACCTGGTCCGCACGCTCACGCTGATATCGCCGGCCCTGCCTGACCTGCGTCCTCGCCCGCTGCCGCTGCGCCTCGCGCTGGCCGCCGTGCCGGGCCTCGGGCCCGCAATCATTGGATGGCTGCGGAGGCTCCCGGCGGAGACCAGGACAGACCGGGCGCTCAGCGATGTCTACTCCGATCCTGGCGTCGTGCATCCGTCCCGGCGGCAGGCGGAGATCGCCGAGGTGCTCAGGCGAGACAGCCTGATCTACGCCAACCACGCGCTCATCAAGTCCGCTCGGAGCCTGGTCACCGAGTACTTCAAGGTCGGCAAGACGTCGCTGTGGGGGGACGCCGCCGCGGTCCGCGCGCCGGCCCTGATCCTGCACGGCAGTTACGACCGGCTGGTCAACCCGGTGATGGCCGGCAAGGCGGCGCGGGCGTTCCCGACCGCCAGGGTGCTGGTGCTCCCCGGTGTGGGCCACGTCGCGATGATGGAGCGGCCGGCCCTGGTGGCGACCGAGATCCGCGCGTTCCTCGACTCGGTGCAAGAGGCGGGCGGACCGGCGAGGGCCGCCGAGCAGATCACCGGGGAGACGGCGGCGAACCGGGTGCAAAATCGGCCATATCAGGCGAGGCGGACGCGACTTACGGCGAGCCGGATGCCAAGCTAGCCAGATGCTCATCGCGGCGTCACGGATCATTCCAGCCGGGAGAGTCACCCGCGGCGCGGCCAAGATCCTGGCGGCCGGGTATGTGGTCTGCACGGCAGGGAAGGTCACGGCGATCGGAGCAGGGCCACCTCCCGGCCGGCCCGATGCCGAACTCACCGGGGGTTTCCTTGTGCCCGGCCTCGTCGACCTGCAGGTCAACGGTTACTTCGGTGTCGAACTCGGCGCCGCGGACCCGTCCGGCTGGGCAACCGTCGCCCGACGCCTGCCCGAGACGGGCACGACCGCCTTCCTGCCGACCTTCGTTACCGCTCCGATCGAGGGCACGATAGCCGCGCTGCGCCGCGCGGCCGGATTCGCCCCCGCGATGGCCGCTCCTGACCCGGCCGCCCGCGGTCCGGCCGGAGCGCGGGTACTCGGCGTGCACTTGGAGGGCCCGTTCATCGCCCGCAGCCGGCGCGGGGCGCACAACCCGGCGTGGATCACCACTCCGGACCCCGCCACGATAGACGCCCTGCTCGGCGCCGGGGGTGGCCTGGTCCGCCTGATGACGCTCGCGCCGGAGGTCGACGGCGCCATGTCGGCGATCAAACAGCTCACCGGGGCTGGTGTCCTGGTCAGCGTCGGGCATTCCGATGCCACGGCCCAGCAGGTCAGCGCGGCGGCCGCGTCCGGCGCCGCGATGGTGACGCATTTGTTCAACGCACAGCGCGGGCTGCATCACCGCGAGCCGGGCGTGGTGGGTCAGGCGCTGGCTGACAACCGCCTGACCAGCAGTCTGATCGCCGACCTGCATCACGTCTGGGGCCAGGTCGCCGCCCTCGCGTTCCGCGCGGCGCCAGGGCGGATCTGCCTGGTGACCGACGCGGCGGCCTGCGCCGGGATGCCGCAGGGCCGGTACGTGCTCGGCGGCGAGCCGATCGAGCTAGCCGAAGGGGACGGCACGCCGCCGGTGCGCGACGACGGCACGCTGGCCGGGTCTGCGCTGCGGATGGACTCGGCGGTAGCCAACATGGTCGCGATCGGCATCGGGCTGCCCGACGCCGTCGCGGCGGCGACCAGGATTCCGGCCGACCTGATCGGGCGGCCCGACCTCGGCGCGATCGCAACGGGCGGGGCGGCCGACCTGACCTGGCTCAGTGACGGCCTCAGGACCGTCGCGACGTGGATCGCCGGCCAGCAGGTCTACGGACCCGCGCTGGGCTAGTCTGGGCAAGTGGACAGAATGCCCATAATGCTTTTCGTTGCGCGAAAAGGACGGGGTTCGCAGTGGACTCGGCGACCCAACCGCATCATCCGGCGACGCACATGCGGACCGAAATCCTCGAGCAGCCTGCCGCGCTCCGCGCCACGATCGGCGCGCTCCTGCCGCGTACGGCCGAGATCGCCGCGCTCGCGCCGCGGGCCAGGCATGTGCTGTTCTTCGCCCGCGGAACGTCGGACAACGCGGCCGTCTACGGCACGTACCTGATCCAGACCAGAACCGGACGGCTGGCCAGCCTCGGGTCACCGTCCGTGGCGACCGCGTACCGGAGCAGGATCGACCTGTCCGGCGTGCTGGCCGTCGGCTTGTCTCAGTCCGGCCGGACTCAGGAGATCATCGAGACGCTGCACTGGGCACGCGACTGCGGCGCCGCCGTCGTCGGCATCACCAACGGTGCGGACTCGCCGCTGGCGGAGATGGCCGATGTCGCGCTGGTGACCGAGGCGGGCGCCGAGCGAGCCGTTCCCGCCACCAAGACCTTCACCTGCCAGCTCGCCGCTCTGGCCGTGCTCGCGCTCGGCCTCGGCGCTGAGCTGGACGCCGATCAGCTGCGGCACCTTCCCGTGGTGGTCGAGGACCTGCTCGACCGGGCGACCGCGCCTGGATACGGCGTCGCGGAGATCGTCGCCGAGCTCGCGGACGTGGACGGCCTCGTGGTGTCGGCGCGCGGGCTGGCCTACTCCACGGCGCTCGAGCTCGCGCTGAAGATCAAAGAAGCGTGCTACCTGCACGCGATGGGGATCTCCTACGCCGACCTGCAGCACGGCCCGATCGCCGTCGTCGACGCGGGCACTCCCGCGATCATCATCGCCGCCGACTCTGGTCCCACGCTCGACGCGGCCGTGAGTCTGGCCAGGCGGGTCACGGGCGCGGGGGCCCGCGCCTACGCGGTCGGCGGCGGCGCCGAGCTTGCCGGGGTCAGCAGCCGCGCACTTGCCGGTCCTGCGCTGCCCGAGTGGCTGGCGCCGATTGGGCTGATCGTGCCAGGGCAGCTGCTGACCGAGGAGCTGTCGCGCCGGCTCGGCATCGACCCGGACAGCCCGCGCGGCCTCAGCAAGGTCACCCAGACCACCTGATCCCGCCCGTTCGCCGCGGCCTACCGCCCGTTCGCCGCGGCCTACCGCCCGTTCGCCGCGGCCTACCGCCGTTCGCCGCGGCCTACCGCCCGTTCGCCGCGGCCTACCGCCGATGGATGTGCCGTCCCATCATTGATTCCCCGGATGGAAGTGCCTTCCATCGCACGACTGAGCGGCGCGGCGCACAACTTGTGAGGCTGATGGTGCTAACGAGCCGGCGGCCTCGGGCGCTGGTCAGGTGCGGCGGTCGACCTTGTGCTGGGCGGCTTGGGCGCGGGGGCGCAGCACCATGAGGTCCACGTTCACGTGTGACGGCCTGCTGACTGCCCAGGCGACCGCGTCGGCGATGTCCTCGGCGGTCAGCGGCTCGGCCACGCCCGCGTAGACGGCGGCGGCCTTCGCGGTGTCGCCGTGGTATCTGGTGAGCGCGAACTCGTCGGTCTTGACCATGCCCGGGGCGATTTCGATCACCCGCACCGGCTGGCCGCAGAGTTCGAGGCGCAGGGTCGCCGCGATCGCGTGCGTGCCGTGCTTGGCCACGACATATCCGCCACCGCCCTCGTACGCGGTGAAGCCGGCCGTCGAGCCCATGATGATCAACGTGCCGTCGCCGCTGGCGATCAGCTTGGGGAGCAGCGCCTGCACGATGTGCAGCGTGCCGAGGACGTTGGACTGGTACATCGTCAGCCAGTCCGCCGGCGCGGCTTCGGCGACCTGGTCGGCGCCGAGGGCGCCGCCCGCGTTGGCGACCAGGACATCGCACGCTGGCAGGGAGGCAGCCAGCGCGTCGACCTGCGCCCTGTCGGTGACGTCGACCGGGCTGACCTGGCTGGTGCCGCCGACGGCGGCGATGCGCGCCGCGACCTTCTCGAGCCGGTCGAGCCGGCGGGCGGCGAGCACGACGTGGTAGCCGTCGCCGGCGAGCCGCTCCGCGGTCGCCGCTCCGATTCCGCTGCTCGCCCCGGTGACTACCGCTGTACGCCGCATGAGGTGAATTCTGCCAGCAGGGTCGGCCTCGGCGGCACCGGCCGTCGGCATGCACCGTTCACCTGGGCGTCGCCGGGACGGCGTGCGGGTGACCTACGATCGGGCAGGTGGCCGAGCCGACTTCCGCAGTGAGCACGTCCGCAGTCACCACCTCCGCGGTCACCACATCCGCGGTCACCACATCCGCGGTACGCGCCGTGATCTTCGACTGGGGTGGCGTGATCACCAGCCCGATCCTCGACACCGTCTCGGCCTGGCTCGAGGCCGACCGGATCGACCGCGACAGCTACGTCGCCGCGATGCGTCCGTGGGTCCGGCGTGCCTACGGCTCTGAGCCGGCCGAGTCGCCGATCCACGGGCTGGAGCGCGGCGAGGTGAGCGACGAGGAGTTCGAGGCGACGCTGGCCGCGCGGCTGGTCTGCGTCGACGGCACGCCGGTCGCGGCTGCCGGGTTGCTGCAGCGGATGTTCGCCGCGTCGGTGCTCCAGGACGAGATGATTGGCCTGATCAGGGAGTTGCGCACGGGCGGGGTTACGACCAGCCTGCTGTCCAACTCGTGGGGCGCCAGCGACGGTTACCCGCGGCACCTGTTCGGCGACCTGTTCGATGATGTGGTGATCTCCGGCGAGGTCGGGATGCGCAAGCCGGAGGAGCGGATCTTCCGGCTCGCCGTCGACAGGCTCGGCCTCGCGCCGGCCGAGTGCGCGTTCGTCGACGACGTCGAAGGCAACATCGCCGCCGCGCGGGCGCTGGGCTTCATGACCGTGCACCACCAGGGTCCGGCACAGACCAGGACCGAGCTGTCCTGGCTGGTGCCCCCGCAGAGCGGTCCGGTCCGCTAGCGGTGATGCACGCCTGATACCGCGGGAGCCGGGTCTGCCGCGGCCGCTGGCACTAGCCTGAGGCGCTATGGCCGACGATGTGACGCCCGCCGGCGATGTGGCGCCCGCCGGCGGGTCGCAAGTCGAGTCCGCTCGGCGGGGGCGGTCGGCGTACCCGCATCCGTCCAGCGCGGGCCGTTCGGCGAACATGAAGGCGAACCGCCGCGTCGACACCAAGCCCGAGCTCGCGCTGCGGCGGGCGCTGCACGGCCTCGGCTACCGCTATCGCAAGGACTTCCGGCTCGACCTGGTCGGCGGCGTCAGGGTACGGCCGGACATCGTGTTCACCGCGCGGAAGGTCGCGGTCTTCGTGGACGGGTGCTTCTGGCACTGCTGCCCGGAGCACGGCAGCCAGCCGGCCTCGAATACCTGGTACTGGGAGCCCAAGCTGCGGCGCAACGTGGACCGGGACCGCGCCGCCGATGTCGCTCTCGGTCAGGCTGGCTGGACCGTGATCAGGTTCTGGGAGCACGAGTCGATCGAGGCCGCGGTGGCCGCGGTGGTCGGGGTGCTCGCCAAGGCGCGGGCAGAACCCCGCGCGGCTTCGGGCGAGCCTCGCGGCGCCGATTCGGGCAATCGCTGACGAGTCAGGTGGTGATTCCGGGTTCGCCGGCTGCGTCCGGCTGGCAGACTCGGTAAGACTCACCGCTGACACCGCCGAGGCGCATGGGGGTGAGTATCACAGCTCAGTGAGCCATTTGGGGACCTCATGCGCGTCTACCTGCCGACCACGCTGGCGGACCTGGGGTTTGCGCTGGTGGCGGGGCAGATCGGCCCGGCCCCGCTTGCCGGCTTCGCGGTGACGCCCGCGCTGCGCGAGTGGTACGCGAGCGGTGACCTGGAGGAACTCGAGTACGTCGCGATGATGCAGGCCGCGCGGGCGTCGCTGCGGATGCTGCACGCCGACACCAAGGCGCCCAGGCGCAGGGTCGTGCTCGTAGCCGACCTGCCCGATCCGGTAATCAGCGTCAGGAACGGGATCGACAAGCCGGGCCATGTCGCGGTCACGCTGCCGGTCATGCTCGCCGACGTGGTGTCGGGTCACGTGGACGACATGGACGCGGCACCCGATGTCGAGGCGGCCGCGGCCGCCCTGCCCGCGGCCGACGCCGGTGACGGCGACGCGAAGTTCGTCGTGGACAGCGCGGAAGGCCACGAACTGCTCTGGTATGCCACCCAGGAGCTGATCTACCTGATCGGCTGACGCCGGTGGGCTGCAGCAGCCGATAGGCCGCCGGTCGGCCCGCTCTCGGCAGCCGCCGCCGTTCGTGCGACGATGAAGGTCGACGAGACTGGAGTTGCATCACGGCCTCGGTCGTACAGCGTCGTACGCCACTGTCGAGCCATGGGAGCCATCCGTGTTCGATGCCGTCACCAGCGTCCCCGTTCCGGCCAACGAGCCGGTCAGGACCTATGCCTCGGGCAGCGCCGAGCGCGCCGCTCTGGAAACCAAGATCAAGGAACTGGCCGGCGAGCAAACCGACCTGACCTTGACCGTCGGCGGCGTGCAGCGGATGGGTGGCGGCGACTGGGTCGACGTCGTCCAGCCGCACAACCACGCCCACGTGCTCGGCCGGCTCGGCGAGGCCACGGACGAGGACGTGGCGGCCGCGATCGACGCGGCCAGCCTGGCCGCTCCCGGCTGGCGCGAGCTGTCGTTCGACGACCGGGCGGCGATCTTCCTGCGGGCGGCCGAGTTGCTGGCCGGCCCCTGGCGCTCGGTGATCAACGCGTCGACCATGCTCGGCCAGTCCAAGTCGGTGTACCAGGCCGAGATCGACGCGGTCTGCGAGTTGATCGACTTCTGGCGGTTCAACGTGCACTTCGCCAGGCGGCTGCTCGCCGAGCAGCCGACCTCGGCAGCCGGCTCGTGGAACCGGCTGGAGTACCGGCCGCTCGAGGGCTTCGTCCTCGCGATCACCCCGTTCAACTTCACCTCGATCGCCGGGAACCTGCCCACGGCGCCGGCCCTGCTCGGCAACGTCGTCATCTGGAAGCCATCGCACACGCAGCAGTTCTCCGCGCACTTCCTGATGCGCCTGCTCGAAGCCGCTGGTCTGCCGCCCGGCGTGATCAACATGGTGACCGGCGGCGGCCGGACGGTGTCCAGGGTGGCCCTGCCGCACCCTGACCTGGCCGGAATTCACTTCACCGGCTCGACAGGCACGTTCCAGCACCTGTGGCGGACGGTAGGGGAGAACATCTCCGGCTACCGCAGCTATCCCAGGTTGGTCGGCGAGACCGGCGGCAAGGACTTCGTGATCGCCCACCCCTCTGCCGACTGCGACGTCCTGCGCACGGCGCTAGTTCGCGGCGCGTTTGAGTACCAGGGGCAGAAGTGCTCGGCGGCCTCCAGGGCGTACGTCCCCCGGAGCGTCTGGAGCAGGGTGAAGGACGACTTCGTCGCCACGGTCGAGTCACTCACCATGGGAGACGTTGCCACCGACCTGTCCACGTTCATGGGCGCCGTCATAGACGAGGCGGCATTCGCCACTCACGCCGACGCCATCGACCGAGCCAGGTCGCGGCCTTCGGTAACGGTCCTGGCCGGCGGCACCACCGACGCTTCGCGTGGCTACTTCGTCAGGCCGACCGTTCTCGAGTGCTCAGACCCGGCAGACGAGGTGTTCACGACCGAGTACTTCGGGCCGATCCTGGCCGTGCACGTCTTCGACGACGCCGACTACGACGCGGTGGTCACGCAGGCGGCCGACGTCGCCAGGTACGCGTTGACCGGCTCCATCATCGCCACCGACCGCGCCGCGATCGCGGCCGCGACGGATGCGCTGCGGTTCTCGGCGGGTAACTTCTACATCAACGACAAGCCCACCGGCGCGGTCGTCGGTCAGCAGCCGTTCGGCGGGGCCAGGGCCAGCGGCACCAACGACAAGGCCGGTTCGCTGTTCAACCTGACCAGATGGGTCAATGCCCGCACGATCAAGGAGCTGTTCGCCCCGCCGACCGACTATCGCTATCCGCACATGGGTTAGGGCTCGCTGTAGTACTTTGCGCGATATCGGCCACCGCGCCTGAGCCGACCAGATCATGCATCGGAGGCTCATCATCCACCGTCTCGTCCTGTGGAACATCGACCTCACCCTGGTGGACGTGGCCAGGGTGTCGAGGGACGCGTACGCGGAGGCGTTCAGGCGCGTCACCGGCCGCCCGCTCGTCGCCCTGCCGCAGCTGGCCGGGGCGAGCGACTCGGAGATCTTCTTCGAGTCGCTCGCGCTGAACGAGGCGGTGCCCGGGGCGGCGGGCCGGGCGGTCCACGCCGAGGCGAACGACCTGCTGGCCAGGTACGCGACCGAGCTCGCCGCCGCGTTCGGCGCCCGCAGCGACCTGCTCGTCAGGCATGGCCGGGCGCTTCGTGGCGCCCGCGAGGCACTCGCTGCCGTGTCGCGGCTGCCCGGCGTGATCCAGACCGTGCTGACCGGTGCGATAAGGCAGAACGCCGCGCGCAAGCTGCACGCCTTCGACCTGGACAAATATCTCGACCTCGGGATCGGCGGCTACGGTTCCGAGGTCTACCCCAAGGGCGCGCAGATCCTGCGGTCGCTGGCGATGGCCAGCGAGAAGTACGGGGTCACGCTCGGTCCTGGCGGCACCGTCTACGTGGCCGACTCGGTCAGGGACGTGGCCGCGGCGAGCGTCGTCGCCGTGCGCTGCATCGGCGTCGCGACCGGGCGCTCGACGGTGAGCGAACTGCGCGACGCCGGCGCCGATCCGGTCCTCGCGGACCTGTCCGACACCTCGCGGGTGGTGGCGGCGGTCAGGCGGTGAACGGCTGGGGCCTGACCGCGTACGGTGTGCTCGCGCTGACCTTCATGATGACCATGTACGCGCTCGAGGGGCGGCATCCGCGGTTCGTGTTCGCCTTCGCCTGCGGCTGCCTGCTGGCGAGCAGCTACGGATTCCTGTCCGGTGCCTGGCCGTTCGGCGTGGTCGAGGCGATCTGGGGTGGTGTGGCGCTGCGCAGGTATCAGAGAGATGATCGGCGGGTTGGCTGATAGCCGGCGGTCCCCGGCGAAATTCCATCCTGGTATAAACGGCAGCCAGCCCGCTAGGGGAGTGAAGTGGGACGGGAGCACTTCGATGACGCGTGAGCCGGACGAGCCCGCCGCAGTCGGAAGCCTGAGCGCCGGACGCGGGTACGGTGCCACCCTGTCGGCGCCGACCGAGGCCGACGTCGAGCGGGCCAGGATCACCGACTATGCCCGCTGGCTGGAGACCAGCCGCGGCGCGGCGACCGGCGGCGGCTACGCCGGCCTGTGGCAGTGGTCGGTCACCGAGCCGGCCGCCTTCTGGTCGTCGATCTGGGACTACTTCGGCATGCTCGGAAGCCGCGGCGACGGGCCGGTGCTCGCGGGCGGGCCGATGCCTGCCGTCACCTGGTTCTCCGGTTCTAGCCTCAACTATGCGCGCAACGCACTCCGGGCGGCCAGCACGGACCCGGACCGGACGGCCGTGGCGTACCGGTCGGAGGCCGGTCACGACGGCAGCCTGAGCTACGCCGAGCTTGATCAGCAGGTCGCGGTCGTCCGGGCCGCGCTGATCGCACTCGGGGTGCAGCGCTGCGACCGCGTCGCCGCCTACCTGCCCAACTCGCCGCAGGCGCTGATCGGCCTGCTCGCGACCGCCAGCCTCGGCGCGATCTGGACCTCCTGCTCGCCGGACTTCGGGGCGCGTGCCGTGATCGACCGGTTCGCGCAGGTGACGCCGAAGGTACTGATCGCCGTCGACGGCTACGCCTACGGCGGGAAGACCTTCGACCGGCAGCAGGAACTCGCCTCGATCACCGCGGCGCTGCCAGGCCTGCGCACCGTGATCATGGTCGACTACATCGGCACGGCGGCGACGCACCCCGCCTTGCCGGTGCCGACCACGGCGTGGGCCGCCCTCGCGGAGCTGGCCGGCCCGGGCGCTCCGGCCCGGACCGAGTTCGACGACGTGCCGTTCGAGCACCCCTTGTGGGTGCTCTACTCCTCCGGCACGACGGGGCTGCCCAAGCCGATCGTGCACGGGCACGGCGGCATCGTGCTCGAGCACCTCAAGGCGCTGTGCCTGCACCAGGACATCTGCCCGGAGGACGTGTTCTTCTGGTACACCACGACCGGCTGGATGATGTGGAACTACCTGATGGGCGGCCTGCTGGCCGGGGCCACGGTGGTCGCCTACGACGGCAGCGCCGTCCATCCCGGCACCGGCGAGCTGTGGCGGCTGGTCGCCGACCTGGGCGTCACCTACTTCGGCACCGGCGCGCCGTACCTGGTGACGTGCATGAAGGCCGGCCTGCGACCGGCCGCCGAGTTCGATCTCTCCCGGCTGCGCGGCGTCGGCTCCACCGGCTCCCCCCTGCCCCCAGAAGCCTTCGACTGGGTCTACTCATCCGTCGCCGCCGACTCGTCCGTCGCCGCCTACTCGTCGCAACCGCATCGGCGGACCGTTGATGCTGCTATAGCGACATCAACGGTCCGCCGATGTTCCTTCGTGCTCGGGTCGTTCTCGGGGGGGACCGATATGTGTACCGGATTTGTGGGGCCTTGTCCGCTTCTGCCGGTCAGGCGGGGGGTCATCGCCGGGCCGTGTCTGGGGGCCAAGGTCGAGGCGTTCGACGCGGCGGGCCGGCCGGTGGTCGGCGAGGTCGGCGAGCTCGTGCTGACCGTGCCGATGCCGTCGATGCCGGTCGGCTTCTGGGGCGACGAGGGCGGCAAACGCTACGCGGCCAGCTACTTCGACCAGTATCCCGGGGTGTGGCGGCACGGCGACTGGATCATGAACCTGCCCGACGGGGGGTGCGTCATCTACGGCAGGTCGGACGCCACGCTGAACCGGGGCGGCGTCCGGATGGGGACCAGCGAGTTCTACCGGATCGTGGAAGAGCTGCCCGAGGTCACCGACAGCCTGGTCATCGACACGGGCACGCTGGGCGGCGAAGGCAGGCTCGTGCTCTACCTGGTGCTCGCGCCGGGCGTGCGCCTGGACGACGAGCTGAGGAAGAAGATCAGGTCGCTGCTCCGCTCGGCGCTGTCGCCGCGGCACGTGCCGGACGAGATGCATGAGGTGCCCGGGGTGCCGAGGACGCTGTCGGGCAAGAAACTCGAGGTCCCGGTGCGCAAGATCCTCACCGGCACCCCGGTCAGCGAGGCGGCCGACCGGGACTCGCTGGCCAACCCCGATGTGCTGGCGTACTACGTCCCGCCCGATGCCAGTAGCGGAGACAGCGCGTAGTGGCCGCGCATCGGGGGCGGAGCTTCGGCGAGGAGGGCGGCAGGCTTACCTACGGCGCCTACCTGCGGTTGCCCGAGCTGCTCGAGCAGCAGGTGCCGCTGGCCGACCCGCCCGCGCACGACGAACTGCTGTTCATCACCGTCCACCAGGTCTACGAGCTGTGGTTCAAGCAGTTGCTGCACGAACTGGTCGCGGCCCGCGAGGCGATGGACACCGACCAGACCTGGCGGGCCAGGCACCTGATGCAGCGCGCGCACGTGATCGAGCGGCTGCTGGTCAGCCAGATCGACGTGATCGAGACCATGACGCCCCAGGACTTCCTGCAGTTCCGGTACACCCTCGCGCCGGCCAGCGGACTGCAGTCGGTCCAGTTCAGGGAGCTTGAGTTCTTGTCCGGAGCCAAGGACCATCGGTTTGTGGCGCGATTTCGGAATCTGACCTCCGCCGAGCGGGAGCGGCTCTCGCGCCGCCTGACCGAGCCGACGCTGTGGGACTCCTACCTCGGCCTGGTCGGCCGCCGTGGCCTGGAGGTCGGCTCGGACGAGCAGGTCACCGAGTCGCTGCTGACGATCGCCAGGGACCGGGCCGGGTACGACGACCTGTGGCAGCTCGCCGAGAGCCTGCTCAGCCACGACGAGGTGTCGGCGCTGTGGCGGGCGCGGCACGTGCAGATGGTCGAGCGGCAGATCGGCACGAAGTCGGGCACGGGCGGCTCGTCCGGCGCTCCCTACCTGTATCGCCGGGTGCCGCTGCGTTTCTACCCGTTGCTGTGGGAACTTCGGGACAGGCTGTAGATCCACAAGGGAGTGGGACGGATGTCGGAGCACCAGAACGCCGCCAGGCAGGCGCTGCTGACCGAGGGGCTACTACCGGCACGTCGACTCGTCCGATCTGATCGCGGCTGGTCAGAAGCGGGTCGGCTCGGTCGCCGCCGAGCACGCCGACCTGGCCGCGGAGCGGCCGCAGGGCCGCGCGGTCGTGCGGGTCAGGTCGGGTGCCGAGGCGACGCTGCTGGCCGGCCGGGACGTGATCGACGTGGTCACCGACGACATGCCGTTCCTCGTCGACACGATCAGGATGACCCTCGCCGCCCACGACGTCGCCGCCGAGCTGGTCGTTCATCCGCAGCTCAACGTCCGGCGGGACATCACCGGCTCGCTGCGCAAGGTCGTCCGGCCGATTCAGGCCGCCCGCCCGCCCGACCGGCCGAAGGTGCCAGGCACCGGCGGCGGGCAGGTACAGATCGCCGAGTCGTGGTCGCACATCGAGGTCGCGAAGCTGGCCGCGGGCAAGGCAGAGGCGATCGCCGCCGGCCTCGAGCGGGCACTGGCCGACGTGCGGATGGCGGTCGAGGACTACCCGAAGATGCGGGCGATGGCGCTGCGGGTCGCCGACGAGCTCGCGGCCGCCGGCGCCGGCCCGCTACCGCGGCCCGGCGCCGACGGCGCGACGGTCGCGGGATCGGGCTCGGGCGGCGGGCCGAAGTCGGCGGGCTGGATCATTCCCGCCAGTCCGGCCGGGTCGGTCTCGGAGATCGAGCTGCTGCTCCGGTGGCTCGTCGACGCTCATTTCACCTTCCTCGGGTTCCGCGAGTACGACCTGGTCGACGAGGGCGACGGGCTGGCGCTGCGCGGTGTGCCGGGCACCGGTCTTGGCATCCTGCGGCACGACAAGACCGACAGCATGCCGCTGGCCGCCCTGTCCGAGCAGGCGCAGGCGATCGCGACCGACCCGCGCCACCGGCTGATCATGACGAAGGCGAACTCCCGCGCCACCGTGCACCGGCCCAGCTACCTCGACTACGTCGGGATCAAGCGGCTGTCGCAGGCGGGCAAGGTGGTCGGCGAGTGGCGTTTCCTCGGGCTGCTAACCCACATGGCGTACTCGGACAGCATCACCAGGATCCCGATCCTGCGGCGCAAGCTGACCGAGGTGTACGAGGCGAGCGGCATCTCCGCCGACAGCCACGACGGCAGGGACCTCGCCGAGTTCATGGAGGTCTACCCGCGCGAGGAGCTGTTCCAGACGCCGACCGAAGAACTCGCCGCGGTGGCCGGCGAGGTGCTGCGGCTGCGTGAGCGCATGCAGACCAGGCTGTTCCTGCGCAAGGACATCTACGGACGGTATGTGTCCTGCCTGGTCTACCTGTCCAGGGACCGGTACAACACCAAGGTCAGGGTGGCCGTGCAGGAGATACTGCGGCGGGTGCTCGGCGGCGCGCAGGTCGACTACAGCGCCGTCGTGGGCGAGGGCCCGATCGCCAGGCTGCACATCGTGGTGCGGGCCGAGCGCGGCAGGGACCTGGTCGACGTCGACGTGGCCGCGCTGGAGCAGGCGATCGCCGCGGCCGTCCGCTCCTGGGACGACGACCTGGTGCGGGAGGCCGTCGCCCAGCTCGGCGAGGGACCGGGGCGCGCGCTGCTCGCCGAGTTCGCCGACTCGATCTCCGACACCTACAAGGCCGACGTGCCAGCCGCCGCCGCCATCTCCGACCTGGCCAAGATCAAGCAGATGCGCGAGTGCGGGCTGGACATCTCGTTCGAGATGTGGGAGTCCGCGGGCTACGTGGGCGGCGTGCCGGCCGAGCACGAGCAGCAGGCGCTCACCGCGGGCCTGACCGGCCTGTCGAACCCGGCCGGCCGGGCGGAGCGGGCCGGGCGCGCTCACCAGGGCGAGGCCGGCGGCGGGGAGGGCTGGGGCCGCAGTCGCCGGGTCTGGCGGCTGACCATCCACCGGACCGGCTCGCCGATCACGCTGACCGACGTCCTGCCGCGGCTCCAGCACATGGGCGTCGAGGTCGTCGACGAGCATCCGTACGAGTTCCCTGGCGCGGAGCCGTTCTGGATCTACGACTTCGGGCTGCGCAGGGAGGGCGCCGCGACCTCGGGCCCCGGCGGGCGGACAACCCAGGTGCCGCCCGTGTCGCTCGCCTCGGTGGCCGGGCAGCTCGAGGGGGCGCTCTCGGCGCTGTGGAACGGCGAGATCGAGGACGACGGGTTCAACACGCTGGTTCTCGACGCGGGCCTGACCTGGCGGCAGGTCGTGGTGCTCAGGGCCTACGCCTCGTACATGCGCCAGGCGGGGACGACGTTCAGCGCCGGCTACATCGCCCGGGTGCTGCGGTCCAACCCCGTCATCGCCCGCCAGCTGATCCGGCTGTTCGAGTCCAAGTTCAACCCGGACCGGCTGTCCGGGCAGGCCGAGCGGAGCGAGGCGCTGTCCGAGGAGATCGACGGCGGGCTCGACGAGGTCGCCAGCCTGGACGAGGACCGGATCCTGCGCGCCTACCTGGGGCTGATACTCGCCACCCAGCGGACCAACTACTTCTGCGGCCAGCCGGACGAGCGGGCTCCGTACCTGGTGTTCAAGCTGGACGCCGCGCTGGTGCCCGATCTGCCCGCGCCGCGGCCGAAGTTCGAGCTGTTCGTGTACTCGCCCAGGTTCGAGGGCGTGCACCTGAGGTTCGCGAACGTCGCCCGCGGCGGCCTGCGCTGGTCGGACCGGCGCGAGGACTTCCGCACCGAGATTCTCGGGCTGGCCAAGGCACAGGAGGTCAAGAACTCGGTCATCGTGCCGTCCGGCGCCAAGGGCGGCTTCGTCTGCAAGCAGCTGCCCGATCCGGCGGACCGCGAGGCCTACCTCGGCGAGGTGCTCGCGTGCTACCGGATGTTCATCAGCGCGATGCTGGACGTCACCGACAACCTGAAGGCCGGAGCGGTGATCCCGCCGGAGCGGGTGATCAGGCACGACGGCGACGACCCTTACCTGGTCGTCGCCGCCGACAAGGGGACCGCCACGTTCTCCGACACCGCCAACGAGATCGCGCTGCGGCGCGGCTTCTGGCTGGGCGACGCGTTCGCCTCCGGCGGGTCGGCCGGCTACGACCACAAGAAGATGGGGATCACCGCGCGCGGCGCGTGGGAGTCGGTCAAGTTCCACTTCCGGTCCCTGGACATCGACATCGGCCAGACCGACTTCACGGTCGCCGGGATCGGCGACATGTCCGGCGACGTGTTCGGCAACGGGATGCTGCTGTCCGAGCACATCAAGCTGGTGGCGGCGTTCGACCACCGGCACGTCTTCCTCGACCCGGCCCCGGACCCGGCGGCCAGCTTCGGCGAGCGCCGGCGCCTGTTCGGCCTGCCCAGGTCGTCGTGGGCCGACTACGACAAGGGGCTCATCTCCGGCGGAGGCGGAGTCTGGCCGCGGTCGGCCAAGTCGGTGCCGGTCTCGCCGCAGGTCCGCGCGGTGCTCCGGCTGGCGGACGGCACGTCGGCGCTCGCGCCCGACCAGCTGATCTCGGCAATCCTCGCCGCCCCGGTCGACCTGCTCTGGAACGGCGGCATCGGCACCTACGTCAAGGCCACCAGCCAGGTGCACGCCGACGCCGGCGACCGGTCCAATGACGCGGTCAGGATCGACGCCTCGCAGCTTCGGGCGCGGATCGTCGGCGAGGGCGGGAACCTCGGGCTGACCCAGGAGGCCAGGATCGAGTACGCGCTCGGCGGCGGCCTGGTCAGCACGGACTTCATCGACAACTCGGCCGGTGTCGACACCTCGGACCACGAGGTCAACATCAAGATCCTGCTCGACGAGGTAGTTCGCGACGGCCTGATGACGGCGGCCGACCGCGATGTGCTGCTGCAGGCGATGACCGACGAGGTCGGCAGGCTGGTTCTGGCCCACAACTACCACCAGAACCGCGCGCTCGCCGCGGCCAGCTCCCAGGCCGCGCAGATGCTGCACGTGCACGCCAGGTACATCAGGAAACTGGAGCGCGAGAGCCGGATCAGGCGCCGGCTCGACGTCCTGCCCGCCGACAAGGACATCGCCGAGCGCCGCTCGGTAGGCGGCGGCCTGACCCTGCCCGAGTTCTCCGTGCTGCTCGCGCACACCAAGATCGCGGCGGCTCATGAAGTGCTCGGCTCCGACGTTCCCGACGACCCGTACCTGCGGCGGGTGCTCACCGGCTACTTCCCCGCCGCGCTGCGGGAGCGGTTCGCTGACCGGATGGCCGACCACCGGCTGCACAGGGAGATCATCACGACCGAGGTCGTCAACGACATGGTGGACAGGTCAGGGATCACGTTCGCGTTCCGGCTGAACGAAGAGACCGGCGCCTCGGTGCCGCACATCACCGAGGCGTGGCTGGTCACGCGCGAGGTCTTCGACATGCCGGGCTTCTGGCGCCAGCTGAAGGCGCTCGACGGCGAGGTGGACACCTCGGCTCAGATAATCGCGCTGCTCGAGGGGCGCAAGCTCACCGAGCGGGCAACCAGGTGGCTGCTGCACTTCAGGCGCCCGCCGTTCGACATCCAGGCGACGATCGACTTCTTCGCGGCGGGCGTGCTGGCCGTGGCCGGCGGGTTGCCGAAGCTGCTCGCCGGGCTCGACATGTCCAGCTTCGAGGAGCGCAGGGACACGTTCGCCAGCCGCGGCTTCCCCGATGACCTGGCCGACCGGGTCGCCGCGATGGTCCCGGCATACTCGGCGTTCGACATCGTGGAGATCGCGGCGAACACGGGCCGCTCGGTCGAGGAGACCGCCGAGGTCTACTTCGACCTGGCCGAGCGGCTGCAGATCACCAGGCTGCGCGACCGGATCACCGCGCTCCCGCGGGACGACCGCTGGAACACGATGGCCAGGGGCGCGCTGCGGGACGATCTGTACACCGCCCACGCCGCGCTGGCCAGGGACGTGCTGACCGTCTCCGAGGCGGGAACGCCCGAGCGGCGGCTGGCCGCGTGGGTGGCCAGAAACCAGTCCGCGGTCACCAGGGCCGCGCAGACGCTGGTCGAGATCTGGGAGAGCGACGCGTTCACGGTGGCGACCCTGTCGGTCGCGGTCCGCGCGATCCGCACGCTGGTCGCGTCGAGCACCTTGCCCGGCTGAGTCGGCGCGACGGCGGGGCTCCGGAATGAGCGAGGTTTTCGCGTAGGCTTCGGCCATGGCAATCGACCATGCGAGCGAGATCTCGGAGCTGACATCGAAGCTCGCCAGCATCGAGGCCGTCCTTGACCCGGATGGCATGCGGAAGGAGGCCGACGAGCTGCGCGAGCGGTCGGCCGACCCCGGCCTGTGGGAGGACCAGGAGAACGCCCAGGCCGTGACCAGGCGGCTGTCCTACCTCGACGCCGAGCTGTCCAGGCTGGAAGGCCTGCACGGCAGGCTGGATGACCTGTCGATCATGTTCGAGCTGGCCGAGAGCGAGCACGACGAGCCGACCATGAAGGAGGCGCTGAGCGAGCTCACCGCGATCCGCGGTCAGATCGACCAACTGGAGATCCGGACGCTGCTGTCCGGAGAGTACGACTCGCGCGAGGCGCTGATCACGATCAACGCCCAGGCGGGCGGAGCCGACGCGGCCGACTGGGCCGAGGGACTGCAGCGCATCTACCTGCGATGGGCCGAGCGCCACGGTTACCCGACGGAGATCTACGACACCTCCTACGCCGAGGAGGCCGGGATCAAGTCGACCACGTTCGCGATCAAGACCCCGTACGCGTACGGGACGCTGCGCGGCGAGCACGGCACCCACCGGATGGTGCGGATCTCCAAGTACGACAACCAGGGCCGCAGGCAGACCTCGTTCGCCGGGGTCGACGTGCTGCCCGTGGTCCAGCGGGCCGACCACATCGACATCGGTGACGACGAGATCAGGGTGGACGTCTACCGGTCGAGCGGGCCGGGCGGCCAGGGCGTGAACACCACGGACTCGGCCGTGCGGATCACGCACCTGCCGACCGGCATCGTGGTGTCCTGCCAGAACGAGCGGAGCCAGATCCAGAACCGGGCGAGCGCGATGGCGGTGCTCCAGTCCAAGCTGCTCGAGCGCAAGCGCGAGGAGCAGGCGGCCAAGATGAACGAGCTGCGCGGGGACGGCGGACGCAGCTGGGGCACCCAGATCCGGAACTACGTGCTGCACCCGTACCAGAACATCAAGGACCTGCGGACCGGCTACGAGACCGGGAACACCGCGGCCGTGATAGACGGCGAGATCGACGGTTTCATCGAGGCCGAGATCCGCTGGCTGCGGCGGCAGGGACTGTAACGCGGGCGCCGTCGGCCGCCCCGCGACGGCGGTTCGCGGCGGCCGCGATCAGTGCCCGAGGTGCTGTAGCGCCAGAACGACAGCGAGCGCAAGCAACATCAGCACGACCGCGTGCGGGATGCTGATGCCGTGGGTGTGATGGTGCAGGTCAGACTTGGCTGCGCGGCACACCGGGCAGCGGGCCTCCGCTACCGGGCCGGCGCACTGGGCGCAGATCAGGTGCTCGCAGCTCATGGGTCCCTCCAGGGACGGTGCCGTCCGCCCACTTCGACAATGTTGGACGTTCCAGGCCAGTTTCCCCCCTAGACTGTCCCGTGATCAAACCGGGGCGCCGACGTGCTTCGGTTCGTCTTCATTATCGAACGTTGTGATGGGGAGAAGGGTGAGTTCGTCTTCCTGGTCGGGCCATCGGGGTCGGGCAAGTCGACCTTCCTCCGGCTGGTCCTTCGCGAGGAGCGCCCGACCGACGGCAGGATCTACGTGGCCGGGCGGGACCTTGCCCGGCTCACGAACTGGAAGGTGCCGCAGCTGCGGCGCAGGATTGGCTGCGTGTTCCAGGACTTCAGGCTGCTTCCCGGCAAGACCGTCTACCAGAACATCGCGTTCGCCCTCGAAGTCATTGGCAAGCCCCGCCGGTTCATCCGCAAGGTCGTTCCCGAGGTGATCGACCTGGTCGGCCTCGAGGGTAAGGGCGACCGGATGCCGGACGAGCTGTCCGGGGGCGAGCAGCAGCGCGTCGCGATGGCGCGGGCGTTCGTCAACCGCCCGATGATCTTGCTGGCGGACGAGCCGACAGGGAACATCGACCCGGCGACGTCGATCGGCATCATGAAGGTACTTGACCGGATCAACAGGACGGGCACCACGGTCGTGATGGCCACGCATGACGCCGCGATCGTGGACTCCATGCGTAAGCGGGTCATCGAGCTCGAGTACGGCAAGGTCGTGCGCGACCAGTCGCGCGGCGTCTACGGCCAGGCCTACTAGGGCGAGGCGTACGAGCCAGCCGGCACCGCTCAGGCGGGCGAAGTCAACCAAGGGATCAGCGACATGCGTGCGCAGTTCGTTTTCGGCGAGGTATGGGTCGGCCTCCGGCGGAACCTGACCATGACGGTCGCCCTCATCGTGGTGGTCGCGATCAGCCTGTCGCTGCTCGGCACCGGCCTGCTCGTGGTGAAGCAGGTCAGTCACACCCGGGCCCTGTGGCAGAACCGGGTCGAACTGTCGGTCTACCTCTGCGGGCAGGCTTCGCTGACCACGCAGTGCACGAGAAACGGCCCGGTGACTCAGCAAGAGATCGGTCAGGTCAGCTCGACGCTCAAGTCACTGAAAGAGGTCACCGGGGTCACCTTCATCTCGCAGGAGCAGGCGGCCAAGCAGGGCATGAAGCTGTTCGCGGATCAGCCCATCATGCAGCGGCTGGTCCAGGATCTGCCCGCCTCGTTCGAGGTGCGAATGCAGAATGCCGAGGCAGACGCCATACCCGTGGCCGCCGCCGTGTCCGGCATGCCGGGAGTGGACTCGGTCATCGACAACTCTGCGCTGCTGAACAAGTTCTACAAGCTGCTCGACGGGGCAAGGAACGCGGTCATCGTGGTCGCGATCATCTTGATCGTCGCGGCGATCCTGCTGGTGGCCAACACGATCAGGTTGTCGGCGTTCAACCGGCGCCGGGAGACCGCGATCATGCGGCTGGTCGGCGCGTCGAACTTCTACGTCCAGCTTCCTTTCCTGGTCGAGGGCATGATCGCCGGCTTGTTCGGCTGGCTGATCGCGGTCGCGCTGCTGGTGGGCGCCAAGGCCGGGCTTGACGGCCTGCAGAACGACTTCCCGTTCCACGCCCAGTTGTCGTTGAGTGACCTGGTCGAGGTCGTTATCGTGACGATGGTCATCGGCCTGCTGCTGTGCGGCGCGACGTCGTTCCTCACGCTCAGGCGCTATCTGCGGGTCTGAGGGGTCAGACTTATACAGTGGCACCAGCGCAGGGCAAGAAGGCACAGCAGTCCGGCAGGTCCCAGCAGGGCAGGAAGCTGATCGCCAGCAACCGGCGGGCCAGGCACGACTACACGATCGAAGATGTGGTCGAGGCCGGGATCATGCTCACAGGCACGGAGGTCAAGTCGCTCAGGGCCGGTCGGGCGTCGCTGACCGACGGGTACGCCTTGATCGCCGACGGTGAAGCATGGCTGCATGGCGTGCACATCCCCGAATACACCCAGGGGACTTGGACCAATCACACGCCGCGCCGGGTACGCAAGCTGCTGCTGCATCGCAAGGAGATAGACCGGCTGGCGCGCTCGACGGCCGAGGGCGGGCTCACGCTGGTGCCGCTGTCGCTCTACTTCTCCGACGGCAAGGCCAAGATTGAGCTTGCCGTGGCCCGAGGTCGGCGAACATACGACAAGCGGCAGGAATTGGCGCGCCGAGACGCCACCAGGGAAGTCGAACGTGCCATGCGGCGCCGAAGGTAGCACAATGGCGACTGATGGCGGGCATGGCTAGGCGGGGCGCGCACTCAGCCAGGCATCGGGCGGGCAGATCTGACCCCGATGCGGCGAGTTCTGATGCGCCGCCGATCGACGCGCCAGGCCCCGCGGCCGGCGATACGGCCGAGTTCCCGCCCTGGCCGGGTGACCAGGCAGGTTTGCCGACCGGGTTGGCTGAGCAGGCCGAGTTCGTGGCCGGAGCCGAGGACCAGAGCAGCCGCGCGCAGCCCGGGTTCGCCCCCGGGTCGCCGGGGCAGCCTGTGCGACCCGCGCCGCGGGGGCAGCCTGGTCCGCGGCCCGGGACGCGAGGTCGGCCGGGTCCGCGGCCCGGGCCATCGGGTCGGCCTGGGTTCGCGCCCGGCTCGGCGGGTCGGCCGGGTCCGCGGCCCGGGCCGGCGGGTCGGCTTGGCCACCCGGATCTAGCCAGTGACCGGGTTCCGCCCGTGCCCGCCAGGCCTGCCCGGTCCCGACCGGCGAGCCGCAAGCCTACGGGTCGCCCCCGTCCACCCGGCGGGCCGAGGAAGCTGTTCGGCCGGTCGAGGTCCACGGTGATCAGGGTCGTGTCGCTGTTGTGCGCGGCCCTGGTCGTGATCGTCGCGGGCGTGACCGGCGCCGGCCAGTCCGACCCTTCGGTAACGGCCAGCGTCAAGACCTTCCTGCTGGCATGGAACTCGGGCGACTACGCTACCGCTGCCGCCATGACCACGGGAAACCCCGTCGTCGTGGCGCGCAGCCTGAAAGATGCCTACAACCAGCTCGGCGCCCAGGACCTTTCGCTCGCCATGGGCCCGATCAGCGTGCACGGAGACACCGCCAGCGCCCACTTCTACGCCTCGATCGACCTAGGCCGCGGCGGCCGGCCATGGAACTACCGCGGCAACTTCACGCTCCGGCGGCACGGCTCGGGCTGGCTCGTGGCCTGGTCGCCGTCGGTGATTGCGCCCGGCCTGGGCGTGGGCGACCGGCTGGCCGTGCTCACCACCGTGCCCCAACGCCGCCCGCTCCTCGATGCCTCAGGCAAGCCGCTAATACCGCTTTCGCCGGTGGTGGAGGTCGGGGTCAGACCCGCCAGGGACCCCGACCCGGTCGCGACAGCCACGACACTTGCCAAGGTGACCGGGCTGGCCTCCTCGCAGGCCGACCAGATGGTCGGCCAGATTCGCGCCGCTCCGCCGGACTCCTTCCTGGAACTCGTCCAGCTCGCGCCGCGGAAGTTCGACCGGCTGAGCGCTGCGCTCGGCAAGGTGCCCCACCTGACCCACAGGTGGGTGACCAGGCGGCTGTTCCGCAGCGCGGTGCCGGTGATCACCGGCCAGGTCGGAACCGAGGCGGCCAGGGCACTGGTGGAGGACGGCGAGCCGTATCGGCCGGGCACCACGGTCGGCTTGTCGGGCCTGGAACAGGCATACCAGACGACGCTGGCGGGGACGCCGACGACTCAGGTGGTCGTGCAGAACGCGGCGGGCCATCTGGTCAAGGTGCTGAAGCGCTGGCAGGGCCAGGCAGGAACCGCGGTGCGGACCACGATCGAACTCGGAGTCCAGCAGGCCGCGCAGCGCGCTCTGGCCGGGCTCGGCTACGCGGCGACGGTCGTCGCGGTCCGGGCGAGCACCGGCAAGATCCTGGCGGCGGCCGAACGGCAGGCCGCAGGCATGCCGACCGTCGACCCGCTGAACGGCCAGTATCAGCCGGGACAGTCGTTCACCATCGTGCCGACCGCTGCCCTGCTGTCGACGGAACCGGGCTTCGGCGTCGACCAGCCGGTCCGATGCAGCACCACGCCGGTGCAGGTCGGCGGGCAGAGCTACGCCAACGTCCCGGCGGTGCCCAGGTTCGGCAAGCCCAGGTTCAGCCTCGACTTCACACATGCCTGCAGCACCGCGTTCGCCGTCCTGTCCGAGTTGCTGAAGCCCGCCGAGTTCTACGCCACCGCCGGGCAGTTCGGCATCGGCGTCCCCTGGCGCCTGCCGCTTCGGCCGACGCCGTTCGTCGGCAGCATCCGCAAGCCGGTCGGCCAGGGCGAGCAGGCGGCCGACGCGATCGGAACGGGCACGGTTCTGGTCAGCCCGCTGAACATGGCGCTGGCGGCGGGGGTGGTTGAGTCGGGATCCTGGCATCGCCCGTCGATCGTCACCGGCTCATCAGGCCCGACACTGACCGCGCGAGTTAAGTTGAAAGGCCTGAAGAACCAGGTCATCAGCCAGTTGCGGGAGTTGATGGCAAACACGGTCAACTTTGGGGCAGCCAAGGCGGCACGCCTGCCCGGCACAACGCTGTTCGGCCAGGTCGGCACCGCGCCGCTGGCCGGCCACCGCGGCGTGAGGGCCATCTGGTTCGTAGGGTTCCGCGGCGACGTGGCGTTCGCCGTGCTCGCGTTCTCGCGGTCGCCGGCCTTCGACCCAGCCGTCACGATCGCTCATCGTTTCGCCGAGTGGCTGCCGGCAGGCTCCTAGGACACGCCCTCACCGGGCATCCGCGCAAACTCAGGACCGTGGGCCGGTTATCTCAGGTCCTGCCGTACCGTGCATGACGGTGGCGTGACGAGATTGTTGAAGAAATCCGTTACAAGGAGCAACTAGCCGACTACACAATGGCGTCTTACATAGTGAGGCTGGTCTGCCGCTTGGGGGGTTGCGGCCCAGCCGTCGTGATGAGAACCGGGCCTCATCTCGGGGGAGGCCCGGCGCCATTGGGACCGGCCCCGACCCTGCCGGTCGACCCCTGCGGGCGCGTCTTCGGCCACTGCCAGCGCCCGCAGGGGTTTCTCATGCCCGCGGGGTCCCGGGCGGAATGTCCGTGAGTTCGTCGGCGTTGTGATGGGAACGATGAGCTGCGCCTGGCGACGGGCTGGTCTGCCGGTCTGCCGGTCCATGGTCGAGCGGTATCATCGGGTGACAACTGCATAGGGGGTGACTGGCTTCGACTTCGGTAGTTGATCCAGGGGAAGCGGGCCGAGGGTTGCGGTGATGACCTCGCAAATCCCGTTGCCGCAAACGATAAGTGCCAACACATCGCGCACTAGTCTCGCTCTCGCTCAGCTAGGAGGATCCACCGCTTAGTTCGGTCGCGGGACTAATCGGGACATCGAACAGCGACTGAGCCCGCCGGCGGCTTGCCTGTGTGACCGCCGGGGCTGAGAAAAAGCAGAGCAGGCTGCGCCCGGAGAAGCCCTGGTGAGGTACTGAAGGACGCGGGTTCGATTCCCGCCACCTCCACTGTCACGCCTCCCGTTTACTGTACCCATAAGCGACTGAACGGCTGTTCCCGACATCTGCGGAACAGCCGTTCTGCTGCTCTGTGTCCGAGTGCGGGCCACCTCGGCGGCGCGATCCAAAGATCTTGAAGGCTTTTCCGGCGCCGGCGCCGGAAAAGCCTTCAAGATCTTTGCCATCCATCCGGGACCGGCGCGTTTGTAGCCCGATCGCTCCCTTGCGGCTCGTTCTTCATGATCGTGGTGGATCCGGGACGGATAGACCAGTCAACCCACCATGATCATGAAATGCGCGGTTGAGGGGGCGGGGCTGGCAACGGGTGGCGGGGTTGCGGCGGGCGGTCTTGGCGGGCTGCAGTGCGACATACCGGCTAAAGTGGAACCAAGACCGCCGTTCCTTCTTGATCAGGCAGGATGGTCGATCGTGCTGCTGACCATCACGACCACTGCCGTTCCGGCTGCCGACATGGAGCCCGGTGCCGACACCCGGGCGCGTGCCGACACTGGGGCTGGGCCCGACGGCGGGGCTGGGGCCGACGGCGGGGCTGCGGCCGGAGTGGGGTGGCCGGCCACGGATCTGGGGTTCTTGCTGCACAAGAACCCCGCGCGGGTCCAGGCATTCGAGGTGTCGGCCGGGACGGCGCACGTGTTTTACCCCGAGGCGACTCCGCAGCGGTGCACCGCTGCGCTGCTGCTTGAGGTGGATCCCGTCGCGCTGGTACGCGGGCGCCGCGGGCCGGACGGCGGCGAGGGGTTCAGCCTCGGCCAGTACGTGAACGACCGGCCCTACGCCGCATCGAGCCTGCTGGCCGTCGCGATGTCCCGGGTGCTGCGGACCGCGATGAGCGGCCGGTGCGAGGCCAGGCCGCAGCTCGCCGCCCGCGCCATCCCGCTTGAGCTGCACGTCCCGGTGCTGCCCTGCCGCGGCGGGCCTGACCTGGCGCGACGGCTCTTCGAGCCGCTCGGCTGGCACGTGCGGGCCATCCCGATCGCGCTCGATGACGCGTTTCCCGGCTGGGGCGACTCGCGCTACGTCGACCTGCGGCTGTCCGGGCAGCTCCGGCTCGCCGAGGCTCTCAGCCATCTCTACGTGCTGCTCCCGGTCCTCGACGACGGCAAGCACTACTGGGTCAGCACCGACGAGGTCGACAAGCTGGTCAGGGTCAGTGGCGGTTGGCTGGCCTGGCACCCGGAGAAGGAGCTGATCACCCGCAGGTACCTGGCGCATCGCTCGGGTCTGTACAGGTCGGCCCTGGCCAGGCTGGCCGAGGTCGACGACGCCGAAGCCGAGGCCTTCGACAACGCGGTTCCGGCGCAGGACCCGGCGCAGGACCCGGCGCAGGACCCGGCGTCGCTGCCGGATGGCGACCTGGCGGGGGCCCGCGCTCTGCTGACCGATGAACGGGCATCGCGGCCGGACCCCGGCTCGGCCGATGGTGCTGGCCTGCCCGCCGCGAAGCGGGCAGGCGAGGCGGAGCCAACAGTTCCGCTGGCCGAGCAGCGCCGGGACGCGGTTCTCGCCGTCCTGCGGGCAGCCGGGGCCCGGCGGGTCGCCGACGCGGGCTGCGGTGCGGGTGCGCTGACCGCGGCGCTGCTCGCCGACCTGGGATTCACCGAGGTCGTGGCGGCCGATGTGTCGTCGCGGGCGCTGGAGATCGCCGAGCGGCGGCTGCGGGTCGACCGGATGTCGCCGCGCCAGCGCGAGCGGCTCAGGCTGATCCAGTCGTCGCTCACCTATCGGGATCGGCGGCTGGCCGGGCTCGACGCGCTCGTGCTGATGGAGGTGATCGAGCACGTCGATCCCGGGCGGCTGGCCGCGGTCGAGCGGACGGTGTTCGCCGACGCGGCGCCGGCCCTCGTCGTGGTGACGACCCCGAACGCCGAGTACAACGTCAGGTTCGAGTTCCTGGCGCCCGGTGCGATGCGACATCGCGATCATCGGTTCGAGTGGACGCGCGGCGAGTTCGCGTCGTGGGCTGAGCGGGTCGCCGCCGGGCGCGGTTATGACGTGTGGTTCTTGCCGATCGGTCCTGATGATCCCGAAGTGGGCCCGCCGACGCAGCTTGCGGTGTTCACCCGGCATGACCGGTCCGCGGCAGGCGCGGCCACTACGGCCGGGCGGTGAACGGATGACCGCCCAGCAGGCCGCGGGCAGCCGCGTGATCGACATCCCTGAGCTGAGCCTCGTCGTGCTGATCGGCGCCAGCGGGTCGGGCAAGTCGACGTTCGCCCGCGCCAACTTCGCGCCGACGGAGGTGATCTCGAGCGACTTCTGCCGCGGCCTGGTCGCCGACGACGAGAACGACCAGTCGGCCAGCCGGGACGCCTTCGACCTCCTGCACTTCATCGCGGGCAAGCGGCTCGCGGCGGGCCGCCTCACCGTGATCGACGCGACCAACGTGCAGCAGGAGAGCCGCAAGGAACTGGTCGGCCTGGCGCGCGAGCACGACGTGCTCCCGGTCGCGATCGTGCTCGACCTGCCCGAGCGGGTCTGCGCCGACCGCAACGCGACAAGGGCGGACCGGCAGTTCGGGCGGCGCGTGATCAGCCGGCAGCGGGACCAGCTCAGGCGGAGCCTGCGTGGGCTGGAGCGGGAAGGCTTCCGCCGGGTGCACGTGCTCAGGGCCGAGGACGAGGTCAGCGCCGTGCTGCTGACCAGGACCAGGCTCCTCAACGACCTGCGGGACCAGGTCGGCCCGTTCGACGTGATCGGCGACGTGCACGGCTGCCGGACCGAACTCGAGGCGCTGCTGGCCGGCCTCGGCTACCAGGTGCAGGCCGATGAGCTCGGCCGGCCGACCGGGGCACGACACGCGGCGGGCCGACGCGCCGTCTTCCTCGGCGACCTGGTCGACCGCGGCCCTGACACCCCTGGCGTGTTGCGCCTGGTCATCGGCATGGTCCGGGACGGCGACGCGCTGTGCGTGCCGGGCAACCACGAGACCAAGCTGCTGCGAGCGCTGCGCGGCCGTCAGGTGCAGGTGACGCACGGCCTGGCCGAGTCGCTGGCCCAGCTCGAGGCCGAGCCGGCCGAGTTCCGCGCCGAGGTCGAGTCGTTCATCGACGGGCTGATCTCGCACTACGTGCTGGACGGCGGGAAGCTCGTGGTGAGCCACGCCGGCCTGACCGAGCGCTTCCACGGCCGGGCGTCGGGCCGGGTGCGGTCGTTCTGCCTGTACGGGGACACGACCGGCGAGACCGACGAGTACGGCCTCCCGGTCCGCTACCCGTGGGCGAGCGAGTACCGCGGAAAGGCGATGGTGCTCTACGGTCACACGCCCGTGCCGTCGCCCGAGTGGGTCAACGGGACCATGTGCCTCGACACCGGCTGCGTGTTCGGCGGCCGGCTCACCGCGCTGCGTTACCCGGAGCGCGAGGTGGTGTCGGTGCCCGCCGCCAAGGTCTACTACGAGCCGACCCGCCCGCCCCCGGTCAGCCTCGATGCGGCGACCGCCGGCCAGGCCGGCGCCGGCCGCGATCCCGACGTGCTCGACATCACCGACGTGACCGGCCGCCGGACCATCGAGACGTCCCGGCACGGGCGGGTCACCATCAGGGAGGAGAACGCGGCCGCGGCACTCGAGGTGATGAGCAGGTTCGCCGCCGACCCGCGGTGGCTGCTTTACCTGCCGCCCACGATGAGCCCGGTCGCGACCTCCGCGAGGCCTGGCCTGCTCGAGCATCCCGACCAGGCGTTCGACGCGTTCCGCGCCGACGGCGTAGCCGCCGTGGTGTGCGAGGAGAAGCACATGGGCTCGCGCGCGGTCGCGCTGGTCGGCCGCGACGCCGACGCCGTGCGCCGCAGGTTCTTCGCGCACGACGCCCGGCCCGCCCGGCCAGGCGAACCGGCTCCGTCCGGTGCGGTGTGGACCAGGACCGGCCGGTCGTTCTTCGGGCCCGCGCTGACCGAGCGGCTGCTGGCCAGGCTCCGGGCCGCGGCCGGCGCGGCCGGACTGTTCGACGAGCTGAACACGGGCTGGCTGCTGTTCGACGCCGAGCTCATGCCGTGGAGCGCGAAGGCCGAGGACCTGCTGCGGACGCAGTACGCGGCGGTCGGTGCGGCCGCACGCAGGGCGCTCCCGGGCGCCATCGGGGTGCTCGAACAGGCGGCCGGGGCCGGCCTGGACGTCGCCGGGCTGCTCGACCGCACCAGGGCGCGGGTCGCCAACGCGGACGCGTTCACCGCCGCCTACCGGCGGTACTGCTGGCCAACCGACGGCCTGGACGGCATCAGGTTCGCCCCGTTCCAGCTGCTCGCGAGCGACGGCACGGCTCACGCCGACCGTCCGCACACCTGGCACCTCGACATCGCCGACCGCCTGGCCGGCGCCGACCCCGAGTTGGTCGCGCCGACCGGAAGGGTCTTCGCCGACACGACGGCCCCTGACTCGCTCGCCACGGCGACCGCCTGGTGGCAGGAACTGACCGGCGCCGGCGGCGAGGGGATGGTGGTCAAGCCGGCGGACAGCCTGGTTCGCGGGCGCCGGGGGCTGGTCCAGCCCGGGCTGAAGGTACGAGGCCGGGAGTACCTGCGGATCATCTACGGCCCCGACTACACCGAGCCGGGCAACCTGGACCGGCTGCGCAGCCGCAATCTCGGCCACAAGCGGTCGCTGGCCCTGCGGGAGTACGCGCTCGGCCTGGAGGCGCTGGACCGCGTCGCTGACGGCGAGCCGCTGTGGCGGGTGCACGAGTGCGTCTTCGCCGTGCTCGCGCTCGAGTCCGAGCCCGTCGACCCCCGCCTGTGACGAGCGGCCGTGGACCAAGATCACGGACATCTTTCTGTGCCGCGGTCGAAAGTGTCCGTGATCACGGTGGGGCGGGCCGCGGCCGGGCGAGGCACCGAGGGGCGAGACAAGCGCGGGCGATTGTGTTGAAATAAGGCATCGGTGCCTGCCTTCGACGGAGGGACATGAGTCACGAACTGCCTGCCACGGAGGGTTATCTGTCCTTCGCCGGCTACCGCACCTGGTACCGGGTGACCGGGGAGTCCGAGGAGCCAGGCAAGTTCCCGCTGCTCTGCCTGCACGGCGGGCCCGGCGCGACCTGGCATCACATGGAGCCGTACGCCGAGCTCGCCGCCGAGGGCCGCCGGGTCGTCTGCTATGACCAGCTCGGCTGCGGTAACTCGGCGATCAGCGAGCCGCACGACACCTCGATGTGGACCACGGAGCTGTTCCTCGCCGAGGTCGCCGCGGTCCGCAAGGAACTCGGCCTGGACCGCTGTCACGTGCTCGGCCACTCGTGGGGCGGCATGCTCGGCATGGCCTACGCGATCACCAGGCCGGCCGGCCTGGTCAGCCTGCTCGTGGAGTCCTCGCCGGCCAGCGTGCCGTTCTGGCTGACCGAGCTGGCCAGGCTGCGGGCCGACTTGCCGCCCGAGGTCGATGAGGTGCTGCGGCGGCACGAGGCGGCGGGCAGCACGGACAGCGAGGAGTACCATGCCGCGATGGTCGCGTTCTACGACCGGCACGTGTGCCGGTTGCGGCCCTACCCGGACTGGCTGGACCGTTGCTTCAGCGGGCTCGAGGCGAACCCCGAGGTGTACTACACGATGAACGGGCCGAGCGAGTTTCACGTGATCGGGTCGCTGAAGGACTTCGACATCACAGCGGATCTCGGCGCGATCGAGGCGCCCACGCTGCTGTTCTGCGGGGAGTTCGACGAGGTGACCCCGGCAACGGTGGCCCAGGCGCACGAGCGGATCGGTGGATCGCAGTTCGTGGTGCTGCCCGGCTGCTCGCACATGGGCCAGGCCGAGCGGCCCGACCTGACGCTCGGCATGGTCCGCGGCTGGCTGGCCGGCGTGGAGGCCTCGCCGCGGGCATAACCGGCGCGCATCACCTGTTATCGGCTGTACCCGAGTAGTCGCCATGTTCGCGATGTTCGTGATCGCCGGTAATTTGCGCGATTGCGGGTCGTCGCGGTGAACCGGCTGACTGCGGCGTACGTGCCAACCGGTGTGAACTTCAGGAGCGCTCACGTGACCGTGCATGACATCGACCTTCAGACCCTGGCCGGGTCCCCGGCCAGGCTGGGCGACTTCGCCGGCTCGGCGATACTCGTCGTCAACGTGGCATCGCAGTGCGGCCTGACACCCCAGTACGCCGGCCTGCAGCGGCTGCACGACCAGTTCGCCGGGCGCGGGTTCACGGTGGCCGGCTTCCCGTGCAACCAGTTCGGCGGCCAGGAGCCAGGGAGTGCCGACGAGATCGGCGAGTTCTGCTCGGTGAACTACGGCGTCACGTTCCCGATGTTCGCCAAGATCGACGTGAACGGCCCCGACCGGCATCCGCTCTATACGGAGCTGACCGAGACCGCCGACGCCGAGGGCACGGCCGGCGACATCCAGTGGAACTTTGAGAAGTTCCTGGTCGGGCGGGACGGCAAGGTCATCGCCAGGTTCCGGCCGATGACCGAGCCCGAGGCGCCCGAGGTAGTCGAGGCGATCGAGTCGAGCCTGGCCGGCTGAGCCGCGCTGGCTTGGCCGGCCGTTTCGGCCAGGCCCGGGGGGCCGGGCCGACAGGGCCGGGTCGCCGCAGCCGGGACCGCAGCGTTGCGGGTACTCGGAGGGCGGCCCGGCCCGCGGGCCAGCGGTAAGCAAGACTCAGGCCAGCTGGGCTGACCAACTGATGCTTCAATAACCCCCGCATTAGGGGTATCTTGCAGTGGTGCCAAGACCCTCCGCGTTGCCCCGCCTTCAGGAGTTCGCCCAGGAGCAATGGGGCATGATCACCCGTCGGCAAGTTTTGGCTGCCGGAGGCGAACCGTTCGCTGCTGGACAACGCACTAACCCTCGACGAAGCGCTGGCCGTCGTGCGCTCGTTTCTGAATCCGCTGCTCGACGACACCGCCGCAGGTGTCTGGAATCCTGATACTGCAAGCTGGACGCGCTTGTGACCGGTGCACCATCTCCAGCTCGTCGACGGTGCCATGCGGGATAGTGACGCGGTTCCAGGCGTGGCTAGGCCAGCCGGCCGGGACCGCGCTTGACCATCTGGTCGGCGATGATCGCGCGCTGCACCTCGCTGGTGCCCTCCCAGATCCGCTCGACCCGGAGCTCGCGGAAGAACCGCTCGGCCGCGTACTCGCGCATATAGCCGCGCCCGCCGAACACCTGGACCGCGCGGTCCGCGACCCGGCCGGCCATTTCGGCGGCGTACAGCTTGGCCATCGAGCACTGCGCGTGCTGCACCTTGACGTCGACGCCGGCGTCGACGCCGCGGGCGGTCTCGTAGGTCAGCGACCGCGCCGCGAACAGCTCGGTCAGGCTGTCGGCCAGCATCGCCCGCACCGCGCCGAACTCGGCGATCGGCCGCCGGAGCACCACGCGCTCGCTGGCGAACGAGGTCATCTCCGCGACCAGCCGGTCGGCCGCGCCCAGGCACCTGGCGGCGACCATCAGCCGCTCGAACCTGAACCACTCGTACGCGAAGCTCATCCCGTCGCCCTCGGCCCCGACCAACTGGGCGGCGGGCACCCGCACGTCCTCGAACGCGACGATCGGATGCTGGTGCGCCTGGCCGAGCGTGTGCATGTACGCCGGCGTCCTGACCACCCGCACGCCAGGGGTCGGCAGGTCGACCAGGAACATGGCGTGCTCGCCCGCGTGCGCGCCGCCGGTCAGCTTGCCCTGGAAGAACGCGTAGTCGGCGGCGTTGAACGAGGTCACGTGCCATTTCACGCCGTTCAGCACGTAGTCGTCGCCGTCCCTGCTGGCCGTCGCCTCGATCGCGTCGACGTCGGAGCCGGCCCCCTCCTCGGTGATCGCGTAGCACTCGGTGCGCTCCCCGCGTGCCGACGGCCGGACGTAGCGCTCGACCTGGTCGGGCGTGGCGACCTCGGGCAGCCAGCCGGGCGGCGTCGCGACCACCCAGGCCAGCGCGTTGGTGACCCGGCCGGCCTGTTCTTGGATCAGGACCTGCTGCAGCGACGTGCACCCGCCGCCGCCGACCTGCCTGGGCATGTTCGACGCATAGAGGCCCAGCTCGATCGCCCGCGCCTGGTGCGCGGCCTCCAGCTCCGGCCGAACCTCACCGCCGGCCAGCTCGACCCCGGTCTCGAGCGGGATCAGCTCGTCGGCGAGCGTGCGCGCCCGCGCCTGGATATCCAGGTCCTGCTCTGACAGGCTGTACATCGGTCCCCTCTCAGGGAAGAGCTGCACCGAGCCCCGTCGCCCAACGGTGTCAACCAGCCTTGACTGAACGTTCAGTCTATGTCAGCATCGGCGGCATGCCAACGGTCTCTACAGCAGCCCTGGCGCGGGGGGACGGCCCCCCGCATCCCCCCGCTGACGCGGTCGTCGTCGGCGGCGGAACGGTCGGCGGCTGGTGCGCCTACTTCCTGCGCACCTCGGGCCTGGAGCGGGTCGTCCTGCTTGAGCAGGACAGGCTCGGCCAGGGGGCAAGCAGCCGGGCGGCCGGGATCGTCAGGACCCAGGGCGGCACCGCGTGGGCGGTCAAGCTCGGTGAGTGGTCGCGCCGGTTCTACCTCAGCCAGGCCGACCTGCTCGGGATCGACTCGGGCTTCACCCCGCAGGGGTACGTGCTGCCCTGCTTCACCACGGCCGACGTCACCGCCGCGCACGAGCGGATGGCCATGCAGAACGGGCTCGGCCTGGACGTCCGCTGGCTGGAGCCGGACGAGTTCGACCGGATGAACCCGTGCATGGCGCCGGGGCTCACCCTCGGCGCGACCTACCGCGCGCAGGACGGCTACCTGCACCCGCCGCGCAACGTGACCGCCTACGCTCACGCGCTGGCGGTCAGCGGCGTGCAGGTGCTGGAGCGCACCAGCTTCGCCGGCCTGGACGTGACCGCCGGGGCGGTCACCGGGGTGCGGACGAGCGCGGGGCCGATCGCCTCGCCGCTGGTCGTGCTGACCGGCGGGCCGCAGCTCGCCGGGGTCGGCGGCCTCGCCGGGATCACGATCCCGGCCGGGGCGGTCAGGCACCAGGTCGCGGTCACCGAGCAGCACCCTGACCTCGCGCCTGCCCGGCTGCCGATGGCCTTCGACCTGGCGTTCGGCCTGTACTGGCGGCCGGAGGACGGCGGCATGCTGTTCGGCATGTCGAATCCGGACGAGCCGCCTGGCGAGGCCCGCTCGGTCGACACCGAGTACCTGGAGCGGATCCGCGGGCGGCTGCACGAGCTGGTCCCGGTGACCGCCGGACTCGGACTGCGCCGCACCTGGGCGGCCACCATCGACTACACGCCCGACCATTTGCCAATCATCGGACCGGCGATTGCCTCAGGTCAGACGCTCAACGGGGCGTTCGTGGCCAGTGCCGGCGGCCACGGGATGATGTGGGGCCCGGCGGTAGCCAGGGCGGTGGCCGACGTGGCGCTGCAGGGAAGCTCGCCCGTGGTGGACACGGGCGACCTCGGGCTCGACCGGTTCGACGAGCACGGCCGCAGCCGCCTGGCGACCGATCCGATCGCGCTGCCGTTCCCGGAGAGTACGGTGCAGGCGCAAGCCTTCCCGGAGAGTACGCCGCAGGCGCAGGCCTTCCCGGAGAGTACGCCGCAGGCGCAGGTGTCCGGTGAGCACGCGTCTAGTTCCGCTGGAAAGGAAGGCCCTCGATGACCGACGCCAGCCCGGCTACTCCGTACACTGGACGCTGGAGACGCACGAGTTCGTGCAGATCCCGGCCGGCCGGATGACGGTCACCCGGGACGGCGGCCAGCCGACCGAGATCGGGGCCGGCGACGTGGCCGTGTTCCCGCGCGGCTGGGCAGGACCCTGGCAGATCCACGAGACGATCCGCAAGGTCTACGTGATCTTCTAGCGGGTCAGCGCCGCGTCAATCCCGGTCGTGACCGCGCCCGCGCCGACGGTGATCACCGTCGCCCCGGCCGCTGCCCCCGCGTCCTGCCACCACTGCGTGGCGAACCCGGAGTCGCCGCATCCGGTGCTGAACTTCACCTTGTAGGTTCCCGGCTGCACGCCGATCAGCGCGTAACCGCCGGCCTTCGAGCTGATCGCGAACTCGGGCGGCAGCGTTCCCGCGAAGTCCTTCCCGGCCGGGACGGCCGTCACGCACTCGCCGGCCACCGGCGTGTGCCCAGGACCGGTGACGGTGCCCGCGATCCCGCCGAACGGCCGCAGCGTGGCGTCGATCCCGCTGGTCGTCGCGCCGACCGTGACCGTGACCGCGCTGGCGGCCGCCTCGGTCGGCTGGAGGCGCGTTCCGGTACCAGCGCGTCGCGTATCCGGTCGCGCCGCATCCGACGGTGAACCTGACCTGGTACGGGCCCGGCTGCAGGTCGCCGATCGGTAGCTGCCGCCGACAACAGCCGAGACGCCCACCGGGATGCCGGTACCGAAGGCCGCGAGGCCGCCACGCGCCAGCGGCACGGCCTCGGCGCAGACTCCGGCGAGCGGCTTGCCGCCAGGCCCGCGGACGACTCCCGTGATCGCGCCGGCTGTTGCCAGTGAGTCGTCGCATCGTGTGAAGTCCTGCTCTCCTGGCCGCCCTGGCCGCATTCCTGCATCAGCCCAGCGCGAGCATAGACCGAACGAGCACGCTTATGTACGCCAGGATCGCTACGCATCGCTATATTTAGGAATTCAGTTATGTTGCGGTTATCTCGCGAACGAACTATCCCCCACATTCCGCAGGTCAGATCTGGGTAGCATCGGCGCCAGCGGACTCGCGGACGCCAGGTTCCCGCGGGGCGCGGCCAGGGCGATTGGAGCGGGGTTTGGCGCACACTCAGACACCGCCTGCACACGTGTCCGGCAACGAGGCGGCCAGGGCCTCGGCGTGGACCAGGGCCAACGCGGTCGTGATCGCGGCCGTGCTGCTCATTGCCGCGTCGCTGTGGTGGAAGGCCGTGCTGCTCTCGCACTCCTTCTTCCGGCTGGACGACTACATCTACCTGGCCAGGGCCTCGCACAGCGGCCTCACCTGGTCGTACCTGATGTGGGTCGACGCCGGCCACCTCACGCCGCTCGGCTACGCGATCGCCTGGTTGGTGGTCAGGCTCTCGCCGGTCGACTGGGCGCTGACCTCGGCGGTCACGCTCGCGCTGCTGGCCGTGACCTGCCTGGCGCTGCTGCGGATGCTGCGGACGCTTTTCGGCGATCATCCAGGGATCCTGATCCTGCTGACGGTCTATCTGCTGAGCCCGCTCTCGCTGTCCGGCCTGTCCTGGTGGACGGTGACGCTCGAACTGCTCCCCCTGCAGGCGGCCATCTTCTTCGCCGTCACGGCCCACGTGAACTACCTCAGGACCGGGCGGCCCAAGCATGCGATCGCCGCGGCGGCGTGGCTGTTCGTGGGCATGGCAGCGAGCCTGCGTGGTGCCGCGGTCCCGCTCTTGCTGCTGGCGCTCACCTCCGCGTTCTTCGTCGACGGGCCCTGGCTGCGGGCCGTGTGGGCGATACTGCGCTATCGATGGCGCGTCTGGCTGCTGTACTTCACGATCACCGCGGGCTACTTGGTCCTGTACGGCGCCCAGCTCGCCACGTCGAGCATCGCTCCCGGACGGCCCGGTTCGTTCACCGGAGTGTTCAGCTTCGCCGCCACGCAGCTGCGGGACAACTTCATCCCTGGCAGCCTTGGCGGCCCATGGCACTGGCTCGGAGCCGGGGTCTATGCCGCTGCCGATCCCCCGGCCGGCCTGGCCAGGGCGTCCTGGGTGGTCGCGGCTGCGATCGTCGTCATCAGCATCTTCTACTCGCCCAGGGCCTGGCGGGCCTGGGCGATCCTGGCCGGCTGGCTGGTCGTCGTCGACATGGTGCCCGTCCTGCTCGGGCGGGCGTTCATCGTGCCAGGGGTGCTTTTGGGCCTGGTGACCAGGTACGTGTGGGACGCGGTCGGCATCCTCGCGCTGTGCCTCGGCCTGGCTTTCCTGCCCATAGCCGGGCAGGTTCAACGCCGGTTCCATGGCCTGCGCTACTACCGCCCGCTGCGGACCGCGGCCGCGTGCGTGTTCACCGCCATCGTGATCGGATCCGTCTGGTCGTACGACAGTTACCCCACAGACCGCGGCGCGGCGGTGGGCCGCTCGTACGTGGCAACGGCAAGGATCGCCCTGGCGCAGGCGCCGAGCGGCACCGTGATCGTCGACGACCCCGTGCCTCAGGACGTGATGGGCGGTGCCTTCTCCGGCTCGCTGGCAGAGGCCTCAGGCCTGCTGACTCCGCTGATCAGCGGCGAGCAGAAGGTCAAGCCCCGGTTCATCAAGCAGCCGGACGGTACCTACAACCACCTGAAGGAGTTCGACGGCTGGGGCAGGCTGGTGCCGGCGGTCGTCTCAGGCGCGGGGAGCCTGCCGCTGGCGACCGGCAAGGCGTGCCTGCCGAGTCGCCAAGGCACCGCGGTCGTGAAGCTGAGCTCTGCGGTGCAGCACGCCCAGATCTTGCGGCTCGCCTACCTGGCCGGATCGCGGGGGCGGCTGATCCTGGAGTTCGGCGGGCAGACCCTGGTCTACCGCTATGAGCGCGGCCTGAACGCGGCGTTCCTGCCCGTGCACGGCTCGGGCCACATCGTCACGATCGAGGCAACGACCGGCAAGCTGCCGTGCTTCGGCGACGTCGAGGCGGGCGTGCTGCTGCCGTCCGGCGCGGGCCCGGCGATACCTGCCTTGGCCGTGAACGGTTAGCCGTTCCGCGAGGTCAGCAGGGGATGACCAGGGCGTCGACGGCGACCGCGCCGTCCGGGCCGCAGATCAGCGGGTTGATGTCGAGCGCGTCGATGTGCTCGCCGAGCTCGCCGGCGAGCTCGGCGAGGCGGGCGATGGCACGGGCGATCGAACCGAGATCGGCCGGTTCGGCGCCGCGGACGCCCGCCAGCAGCTTGGCGATCTTGAGGCCGTCCAGCAGCCCGGCCGCCTGCTCTTCGGTGAGCGGCGGGAGCGCGACGGCCCGGTCGGCGACCAGTTCGACGAGGACTCCGCCGGCGCCGACGACGACCAGCGGGCCGAGGTCGGGGTCGCGGACGAGGCCGAGCGCCAGCTCGATGCCGGGCGGGACGGTCTCGCAGACCAGGGCCGCCGGCCCGAGCCTGGCGGCCAGGTCCGCGTAGCCGGCCCGCAGCTCCGCCTCGTCACGGATGCCGAGCAGCACGCCACCCGCGTCGGACTTGTGGGCGATGCCAGGCTCGTCGGTCTTCAGCACCGCGGGGTAGCCGATCCGGCGGGCGGCGGCCGCCGCCGCGGCCGTGCCGGTGACTCGCTCGGCGCGCGCCGCCGCGATGCCGTACTCGCGGAGCAGGCCGAGCTGCGCGGCGCCGGTCTCGCGGCCGAGCGCGAGCAGCCTCCTGGCGCGTTCCGCCCTGGCCGGGTTCGCCGGGGGCGGCGCCGGCGGCGGCGCGGCCCGGCGACCGGCGCGGTCGAGCAGGTGCCGCAGCGCCAGCAGGCCGGCCCGCGTGCCCTCCAGCACAGGGACGCCGCTGCCGCGCAGGACCGCGGCCGCCTCCGGGTCGATGGTGCTCGCCAGGTTGCTGATCACGACGACCGGCTTGTCGGTGTGCGCGGCCGCGTCGAGCGCGGCGAGCTGGTAGGCGGTGTCGCCGTCCAGCTCGGGGATCAGGTCGACGGCGAGTGCCACCGCGTCGACGGACTCGTCCTCGGCCAGGGTCTGGAGCGAGGCGGCGAACAGCTCGCGGGTGCCGGTGCCGGTTCCCCAGACGTCGAGCGGGTTCGTGGGCAGCAAGCCGGGGTCGAGCAGCCCGGCCAGCCGGGCCGTGGTCGCCTCGCTGATCCTGGCGAACGGGACGCCGAGCTCGTCGGCGACGTCGGCGACGTGCGCGCGCTCGAGCCCGGAGTCGTGCACGGTCGCGATGCCGCGAACCCGAACCGCCCGTCCAGAGCTGGCATCGGGGTAGATGTCGGGCGCCGAATCGTCGCGCCTCTCCTCCGCGGTTTCGGCGGCGATGGGCCATCGCCGTCCCTGTGGCGAAGGCGGTGGCCCATCGCTATCGGTGAGCGGGGGGCGATCGAGCCGGCCGCCGCCGCGCGGGCGGCGCCTGGTGCGCAGCGCGAACAGCTCCAGGGCGTCGGCCAGTTCGGCCAGGTCGGCGACCCGGTGGATGCCGTAGGCGCGGGCCAGCGCCTCCCAGCCGCCGTCCGACCCGGCCAGCGCTCCCGAGTGCGCGGCCACCATGGCCTGGCCGCTGGCGGACCGGCCGGCGGTCAGCAGCACGACGGGCAGATCGCGTTCGGCCGCCCGGGCGAGTACCTGCCTGAGGCGGTCCGGTTGCCGCATCGCCTCGAGGACCAGCGCGAGAACCTTGGTCTCCGGCTGGTCGAGCGCGTAGGACAGGTAAGAAGGCGCCGCGGTGACGAGTTCCTGGCCGGAGGAGACCGCGAGCGTGAAGCCGAACCCCCGGCGCGTGCGCAGCAGCGTGGAGAACACCGAGCCGGAGTGCGTGACCAGGGCGACCGGCCCGGCGGGGAGCGGGTCGGGCTCGACGTACCCCATCGCGCGCAGGCCGCGGCCGACGTTGGCGAAGCCCATGCAGCCGGCGCCGCAGAGCTCCATCCCGGCCGACAGCGCGATCGAGGCAAGCCGCTGCCGCAGGGTCCGGGGGGAGTCCGCCCCCGGTTCCTGGCCCGGCGCGGGCCCAGGAACCGAGGGCGGCGAGTCTTCGTGCGCGTTGCCGAAGATCACCGCGGACCGGCAGCCGCGCGCCGCCGCGAGCGCCAGCTGCTCCTCCAGCGCCGTGTCGGGCACGCCGAGCAGGACGAGCTCGGCCGGGACTGGCAGGTCGGCGAGCGACGGGTAGCACCTGCTGCCCTCGATGTCCGGGTAGCGCGGGTTCACCGGGTAGACGGCTGGCCTGGCCGCGGACTTGGCAACCTCGGCGAGCATCCGCGCGCCGAAGCTACCTGGCCGTCTCGACGCGCCGACCAGCGCCACCGACCTGGCCTCCAGCATCGCGTGCAGCGCATCGGCCTGCGGGCCGGGCTGCCCCCGTGCGAGCTGTTGCGAAAAAAAGTCAGTGGTCATCGCTAGCCGGCTGCTCGCGCCTGCGGCTGGCGCCTCCCGCCCGACCTGCTGACCTTGCGGTCGGCCAGGGCCGCGCGGGCCGCCTGCCAGCCGGGGATGCCGCAGACGCCGCCGCCCGCGTGGGTCGCCGAGCTGCCGTAGTACAGGCCGGCGACCGGCGTCCTGTAGTCCGCGTAGCCGGGGGCAGGCCGCATGTGGAAGAGCTGCTCGAGGGACAGCTCGCCGTGGAAGATGTTGCCGCCGACCAGGCCGTAGTCCCGTTCCATCTGGTAGGGGCCGACGATGTCGCGGTGCAGGATCGACGCCTTGAAGTTCGGCGCCACCTCGTCGTAGAGCCCGATCATCCGGTCCGCGTACGCCTCGAGTTCGGCGGTGTGCGGCTCGAGGTTCCAGTCGGACGGCACCCACTGGGTGAACAGCGACATGATGTGCGTGCCCTCGGGGCACAGGGTCTTGTCGAAGGAGGTGGGGATCACCCCGTCGCTGAACGGGCGCACGGACGGCTTGCCATCACGGGCATCTTGGAACGCGCGCTCGATGAACTCCATCGACGGCGCCATCTCCACCGAGCCGGTGTGGTGCTCGGCTAGGTCGCTGCCCGGGTCGGCGGTGAAGTTCGGCAGCTCGGACAGCGCCAGGTTGATCTTCACGACGCCGCTCCTTGTCTTCCAGGTCTTGATGTCCCCGGCGAAGTCGGCGGGCAGGTTCTCCTCGCCCACCTGGTCGAGGAACGCGGTGCGCGGGTGCAACGTGCTGACGACGGTTCCGGCCCTGATCTCGTCGCCGTTTTCCAGCGCGACCCCGACCGCGCGGCCGCCTGAGACCAGCACCCGGCCGACCTTGGAGTTCAGCCTGATCTCCACGCCGAGGCTCGTGGCGGCCGCGGCGATCGCGTCGGCGACCGCGCCCATGCCGCCCTCGGGGAAGCCCCAGTTGCCGAGGTGCCCGTCGCCCACGTCCCCGATCGAGTGGTGCGCCATCACGTACGCGGTGCCAGGCTCGTAGGGCCCGGCCCAGGTCCCGATCACGCCGTTGACCGCGAGAGCGCCCTTGACCTGCGCGGACTCGAACCAGTCGTCGAGCAGGTCGGCGATCGACATGGTCATCAGCCGGGTGGCGTCGGCGACCGTCCGCACGTCGAGGCCCCGGTGCCGCCACGCCAGCCGCAGCGCCCCGATCAGGTCGCGCGGCTTGCGCGAGCCGATGTTCGGCGGCACGGTCAACAGCATCGGGCCGAGCACGTCGGCCAGGCCCGCCAGCCAGGCGTCCCACCGCGGCATGGCCTCGGCATCCCGCTTCGACCACCGCCCGACCGAGTCATAGTTCCGCTTGGCGTCGTCGGCGTACAGCTTGATCGAGCCGCCCTCGGGAAATGCCTGGTAGTACGGTCCCATCGGGTAGACCATGTAGCCGTGACTCGCTAGCTTGAGATCGTTGATAATGGTCGGCGGCATCAGGCTCATCACATAGGAGAGCCGCGTCACCTTGAACTCTGGAGCGTCTGGCCATGGGGTTTCTGTGGTCGCAGCGCCGCCAGTCTTGTGCCGGCTTTCGAGCACGACCGTTCGCGCGCCGGCTCGGGCCAGATATGCGGCGGCCACGAGGCCGTTATGCCCTCCGCCGATGACGATGGCGTCGTATGTTGCGGCCATGGTGTGCTTTCCTTTCGTGGCCTTCCGGCTCGCGTGCGGACCCGGCCCGCGTGGGGCCCGGCCAGGCCCGCCTCGCGCCGGGCTGGCACCCGCCGGAGGACTGACTGAATGTTCAGTCTAGAAATTTGCTACGGTTACGACAAGTGGTGCGGAGGATTTACGGAATGAGCGAACAGGCTGAGCAGGCACCCGCCGGGCCTGGCATCGCCGACCAGCGGCGCGGGCAGATGCTGCATGCCGCCCTCGACGTGATCTCCGAACGCGGGTACGGCGACACCAGGATCGCCGACATCGCCGAGCGGATCGGGATCAGCCCGGCCCTTGTCATCTACTACTTCAAGACCAAGGAACAGCTGCTGACCGAGGCGATGAGGCACTACGAGGACAGCTGGTACGCCGAGGGCACGCGGCGGATGGACAAGCTCCCCACCGCCGCCGAGCGGCTGGAGGAGCTGGTGGCGATGACCCTGCTGCCTGATAGCGAACCCGAGCTCGAGGGCAACTGGCAGCTCTGGCTGGACTTCTGGGCTCAGGCCGCGCGGAACGGCGACGTGGCCGGGGTCAGGCGAGAGTCCGACGAGCGCTGGCGCGAGGTCATCGTGTCGCTCGTTCACGCTGGCCAGGAGGCGGGGGAGTTCGCCGACATCGACCCGCGGCCGTTCGCCATCTTCGTGTCCGCGCTGCTGGACGGGATGACTATTCAGATTGCCCTGGATGATCCGGTAGTAGATCCAGTGAGCGCATATGAACTATGCATGCGATATATAGCCGATCGCCTGGGCTTCCAGTGGACCCCGGGCGGCCGCGAGCGGGGCACCGCCCCGGCGGTCAGGGCTGGAGCAGGAAGCTAGCCGACTCACGGCTGGTGGGCAGATCGCGCTGGTCCCGCTGAGCCGCGAGTTCGCTTGATCATCATGGACAACCTGAACCGATCGCGCGATGATGCCGTGGGCATTCTTAGTACCATTCCCGATCCTTTTCGGAGGCTCCGGATGCATAAGAAATCGCTTATCTGGGTCACTGCCACGTCCGCCGCTCTGCTCGCCGCAGGGGGCTTCGCGGTGGCCGCCCCCGCGCTCGCCAGCGGCCCGTCAGCGGGGGCGAACGTCCGCGTCACGGTCGACCAGGCCAGCACGTACGTCAGCGCCGACCAGCTTTCCGGCGGCACCTACTCTGACGCTGTCCTGACCCGGTGCGGTGTCGACCGCAGGATGCAGAACGAGCCGACGCTCGCGATCGACCCGCGCAATACCGCGATCTGGGCTGCGGGCTCGAACGACTACTGCACGGTTCCGACCGCGGGCGACGCCTGGGCCGGCTTCTACCGCAGCACCGACAGCGGATCGGCCTGGACCGACAGCCTGCTGCCCGCTTACAACGGCGACACGTCATCTCAGGGCACGAGCTCACCGCTGGCCCCGCTGGTAGCGGGCGGCGCGCATGCCGCGGGTGATCCGCAGATGTCGTGGGACGGTCAAGGTGACCTGTTCTACATGGGCAACAACTTCAACCGCGGCACCGAGAACGGAGCGTCGGGCCTGACCAGGGACAATACCGGCGACATCTGGGTCGCGACATACTCACCAGCCCCTGGCGCGACCGGCACGGGAACTGATGGGTCGCACTACGTACGGACGGTCCTGCTGGCGACGAACAACTTCGGGCTCGGTAACTTCAACGACAAGACCGACCTTGTCGCCGACCCTGCCACCGGCAACGTCTACGCCGCCTGGTCGAACTTCCATGGCGTGACCGGCTGCAACGAGATCCTGTTCAGCCGTTCCACCGATCACGGCGCGACGTTCAGCAAGCCGGTGAAGATCTCCAGCGGGATCTGCGGCAACCAGGGTCCGTCGATCGCCATCGGCCCGGGCGGGCATGTCTTCGTCGCCTGGGAAGGCAACACCGGCGGCGCGCTCGCCAGGGCACCCGGTGCCGTCGACGGCGCCGCGTTCGTGGCGTCCGACGACTTCGGCAAGACGTTCGGGAAGGCCAGCCTCGCGCTGACCTACACCCCGTTCACCTCGGCGCAGTTCTCGGGCAATGGCGCGCGTGAGTGCGGCGACGCCCCCTTCAACTGCCCGACCGGGCAGACGTTCCCGCGCTTCGACCTGGCGGGCCCGAGCCTGGCCGCGGACAACGCGCACGGCACGCTGGTCATGGCGTTCCAGGTCGAGCAGGCCTCGGGGCAGGGCCAGATCGAGTACGTGACCTCAGCGAACGGCGGAACGTCCTGGTCGGCGCCGAAGCTGCTCGCTGCCGCGGCGACCGGGCACCAGTTCTTCCCGTGGGTGACCGCCTCCGGCGGGAAGGTGATGGCCGCCTGGTACGACTCGCAGGGCGACCCGACCTACGCACCCACCCGAGCGCCATGCAACAGCGCCACCGGGGCGACCTCCGCGTGCCTGAACGTGCGGTTCGCCGAGTCAAGCGATGGCGGCATGACCTGGGGATCGAGCACCCAGGTCACCGACACCGCGACCAACCCGAACTACGAGCAGTTCGGCGGCCGGCTCGTGCCGTTCTTCGGTGACTACCTCACGCTCGCCGCGCAGGGCGGCACGGTCGGCGTGACCTGGACCGACCAGCGGAACACCGTCGGCGCGCCCGATCCGGCGGGCGACAACGACGGAGCCGACGTGAAGGGGGACCCGGAGACCGGCGGCACCTGCACGTCGTCGCTGGACACGTGCTTCGACGGGACCGGCGGGCTCGACCAGAACATCTACTCGGCGGTGATCACGCCGTAGCGGAGTGCGCGGCCAGCCAGGCCTGGGCTTCATGAATCGTGGATGATTTTCGGCGATATCGCCGAAAATCATCCACGATCATGGTGAGCGGCGGCGGTCCGCAGGCGGCGGCCTCAGGCGGCGGCCTCAGGCCTCGGCGAGTATGCGCAGGCGCCCCGGGTCGTAGAACGGGGCGATCTGGAGCCGGGCGGGCCAGTCCCGCTCGTCGGTCCGCACGGTGAAGTCGCCCGACTTGAGCCACTCGGCCGTGACGCCGTCCTCGCAGGCCACCTGGGCGAGCGCGACCGGGCCGCCGACCGTGTAGCCGTAAGCAGCGGCCCGGACGTAGCCGACCCAGGCCCCGCCGAGGAACACCGGCTCGTTGCCGAACAGGTCCGCCGCGGCATCCTCGACGATCAGCCCGACGAGCCGGTTCCCTGGCGGGCCCTCCGCCCTGGCCGCGAGCAGCGCATCCCGGCCGACAAAGCCGCCCCGCTTGTCCCAGGCGACGGCAAAGCCGAGACCGGCCTCGATCGGGTTGTCGGTGTTGTCGATGTCGACGCCCATGTCGCGGTAGCCCTTCTCCAGCCGCAGGGACGACATCGCGGACAGGCCGACCGGGAGGATCCCCAGGTCGGACCCGGCCGCCATCAGGTCGTCGTAGACGCCGGCCGCGTACTCTGCGGGCACGTGCAGTTCCCAGCCGAGTTCGCCGACGTAGGTGACCCGCATCGCGAGCACCGGCGCGTAGCCCACATGCACCTGCCGCGCCGACAGGTACGGAAACGCTTCGTTGGACAAATCGGCGTCAGTCAGCCGGGAGATGAGCTCCCTGGATGCCGGGCCCTGCACCGTGAGCAGCGTCGTTCCCGAGGTGACATCGGTGACCGTGACGACCTCGCTGGGCCGGGTCTCGCGGCGGATCAGCGGCTCGATCCTGCGGTGGATGATGTCGCTGGCCACGACGAGGAATTTCTCGTCGCCGAGCCGGGTGACGGTGACGTCGGCGACGATGCCGCCCGCGGAGTTGAGCCACTGGGTGTAGACCACGCGGCCGGTCCCGCGGGCCACGTCGTTGGCGGACAGGCGGCTCAGCACCGCGGCAGCGTCCGGGCCCGCCGCGATCAGCTTGGCCATCAGGGACATGTCGATCACGCCGACGGCCTCGCGGATCGCGCGGTGCTCGCGCCCGACGATCGCGTGGCTGGCCTGACGGCGGTAGTCCATCGTGGCCTCGGGGTGCTCGCCGGCGCCGCCGGGGTCGGCGCTGCCGGCCTGGGGGGACGACCCCCCGGAGCCCCCCGCGAACCACTCGCAGAACTCCCAGCCCGCCGAGACGCCGAAATGAGCGCCGGCCGCGGCCAGCCGGTCGTGCAGCACCGAGCGGCGCACGTTCCGGCCGGTGCTGGGCTGCCAGGCGGGCCAGACGGCGTCGCCGAACAGGACGCCGAGCTGCTCGACGGTGCGTTGCGCCCGGAACTTGCGCGACGTCTCGTAGGTCGCGGTCCTGTCGATCGCGACGGCGGTCGCGTCGACCGGCGGCACCCCGTCCACGATCCAGTGCGCGATCATCGATCCCACTCCGCCGCCGGACAGGATGCCGAGCGAGTTCAGGCCGGCGGCGACCCAGTAGCCGTCGAGTTCGGGGGCGGGGCCGAGCAGCGGCCGGACGTCGGCGGTGAACGACTCCGGTCCGCAGAAGAACGTCCGCACGCCGGTCTCGGCCAGCGACGGGATCCGGTTCATGGCCCCGGCCAGGTACGGCTCCATCCGCTCCCAGTCCGGCGGCAGCTTGCCGAACGCGAACTCCCGCGGCACCCCGTCCAGCGACCACGGCGCCCCTACCGGCTCGAACAGCCCGACCAGCATGCCGTCGCCCTCCGGCCGGTAGTACCCGTAGCCGTCCGGGTCCTCGATCACCGGCAGGTCGGCGTCCATCCCGGCGACCGTGTCGGTGAGCAGGTAGTAGTGCTCGGCGGCCTGGAGCGGGACGTGTACCCCGGCCAGGGCGCCGAACTGGCGCGCCCACATCCCGGCCGCGTTGACCACGACCTCGGTCTCGATCTCGCCGTCCTCGGTGAGCACCGCGGTGACCCGGCCGCGGCTGGTGCGGACCCCGGTGGCCGCGATGCCCTCGATCACCCGCGCGCCGAGCTGCCTGGCGCCCTTGGCCAGCGACGTCGCCACGCCGACCGGGTCGGCACGGCCCTCGTCGGCCACGTAGAACGCGGACAGCACGTCGTCGGTCCTGGCCAGCGGCCACATCTCGGCGAGGTCGCGGGGCGAGATCTCGGTGTCCTCGACGCCGAAGCCGTGCATCCAGGCGGCCTCGCGCCGCAGGGCCGCCTGGCGCTGCGGCGTGGTGGCGACCGAGATGTGGCCGACCGGGCGGAAGCCCGTGGAGTGACCGGTCTCTTTCTCGAGCCTGGCGTACAGGTCGCGGGAGTACCGGCTGAAGAACAGCGCGGTCTCGTCGGTCATCCCGGCGGAGGTGATCAGGCCGGCGGCATGCCAGGTGGTCCCGGCGGTGAGCCTGTTCTGCTCCAGCAGGACGATGTCGGTCCAGCCGAGATGGGCCAGGTGGTAGGCGATGCTGCAGCCGGTGACGCCGCCGCCGACGATGACGGCACGGGCGCGGGTCGGTAGATGCACAGATGTAATGGTGCCATCGATCACCGGGATCGGGCGCCCGAGCAGGGTGGAACGATGGCAAGCCTGGCGCAAGGCCTCCTTACGCCCAGACCACCAGCATGGTCGCGCTCTGGTCACACTCCGGGTCATAGGGTTGCGGAAGCCGGTGCGAAGTACGAAAATTCCCGTTGACTCATCAGTCAGGGCTCGAGGCTCTGGCGCGGTCGAGGCATTCATGAAACGGAGGCGGCGATGGCAAGGCATCCCAAGGAGCGTCCGGCTTCGCACGGGGGGATGACGAGGAGGGAGGTCCTCAAGCGATCCGCGGTGGCTTCTCTCGCGCTGCCGGGGGGAGCGGCGCTGCTCGATGCGTGCTCGAAGCCGGGCACGACCAACGTCAGCGCGCACGCGAACGGCCCTGGAGTGGGCAAGTACTGGCCGGCGCGCTCGCCGTACCCGCTAGCTCGACAGGACTCGCCCGTCAAGTGGAAGCTCTGGCGTCAACCCATAAAGTCGGGCCTCGCGCCGGAGAAGGGGGCAACCCTCCAGATCTACAACTGGGCCGACTACATCTTCCCGAAGGTGGTGAAGCAGTTCTGCGCGGCCTACAACTGCGATTACCAGGTCACCACGTTCAACAACATGGACGAGGCGCTCAATAAGATGCGCTTGGGGCAGTTGCAGTTCGACATCTTCTTCCCGACCCCGGACATTCTCGGCAAGCTCGTCACCGGCCACCTGCTCCAGCCGCTCAACCACAGCTACATTCCGCATCTGGTCTCCGACGGCTGGGAGACCTACCAGAACCCGTTCTACGACCAGGATTGGCATTACACGGTGCCGTACACCGTTTACACGACCGGGATCGGGTATCGACGTGACCTCATCCCCGATGATCAGATCCGCGGCATGCCGGACCCCTATGCGATCCTCTGGGACACCAAGTTCAAGGGCCAGATCGGCATCTACGACGACTACCGCGAAGCCATCTCCATGGCTCTGCTGAAGAACGGCGTCACCGATCTGAACACCGGGAACAAGAAGTACATCAACGAAGCGCAGAAGGCGCTGGTGTCACTGATCAGCGCGGTCGACGTGCGCGCCAACATCAACGGCTCCTACATCGGCATCCCGAAGGGGACCTACGACATCCATCAGTCATGGTCGGGAGACATGGTGGCCGCGTGGTTCTACACGCCGAAGCAGAACATGAAGGCGTGGGAGACGCTCGGCTACTGGTTCCCGTCGGACCGCAAGGGCGCCGTCTTCAACGACACGATCACCATTCCCGCCAGCGCGCAGCATCCGGTGCTCGCCCACCACTTCCTCGACTGGATGATGACATACCACAACGCGATGCTGAACTTCTCCTGGAACGGATACCAGCCACCGCAGCGAAAGGCGGAACCGGCGACGCTCACCACGACCACCGGCTACTACGGAGAGCCGTACGTGTTCCCGTGGATGGCTGATGCGGTCGTGCACGAGAGCGACTTCCACACCGGGTACTTCGAGGAGGAACTCACCCCCCAGGTAGATCAGCTCTGGCACAACGCGTGGCAGGCGTTCAACAGCGGTGTCAGCTGAGAAGTCGGCCTCTCAGCCTCGCCTCCGCCGCAGGCTCCTCCGGCGGAGGCGGCCGCGCGAAGAGGCCACAGGAACCTGGTATCCGCGTTGGTACTGGCCGACGTTCGCGCTGCCCGGTGCGTTGTGGATGGTGGTGCTCTTCGCATTGCCGTTCTACGTGGTCGTTTCGATCGCGTTCGGCACGGTCGATCCGGTCTTCCAGAGTCCGCTGCCCGTCTACGAGCCGTGGTTCTGGACCAAGAAGTACCTGCTGGACGAGTGGCACTTCATCACCGGGGAATTCCGGCCCGTGGAGGTGCGGACGCTCGTCTACGTCGTCCTGGCGACCGCCGTCTGCCTTGTGATCGCCTACGCGGTCGCGTACTACGTGGCCAGGTTCGGAGGGAAGCGAAAGGGGCTCTTCCTGACGCTCCTCATTGCGCCCTTCTTCATCAGCTACCTGATGAGGATGCTGTCCTGGGTCGAGCTCCTGCAGCCCAACGGCTACGTGAACAGCGTGCTGACGTTCCTCCACCTCACGCCGCACCCGATCAACTGGCTGGCCGGGGTGCCGTTCACCGTCGTGATCGGCCTCGTGTACGGCTATATCCCTTACATGATCTTGCCGCTGTACGGGTTCCTCGACCGCATCGACCAGAGCCAGGTCGAGGCCGGGCGTGACCTTGGGGCGAACCCCTTCTGGACGTTCGTACGGGTGACGCTGCCGCTGTCGAAGCCGGCGATACTGGCCAGCCTGGTGATCGTCACCCTGCCCATGTTCGGCGACTACTACACGAACAATCTGCTCTCGGGTTCTCCGAAGACCACGATGTTCGGGAACCTGCTCGACAACTCCATGGAGGCGACCGGGCAAGGCCCGGAGGCGGCCATCCTGGTCCTCTTCCTGGCCGTGTTCCTGATGATCCCGATGCTGTACTACATGCGGCAGACCGCGAAGGCGCAGAGGCACCAATGAGCGAGACGGTCAGCGAGCGGTCCCACCTCGATCGCCAGAGTGAGGGAACCGTCCCCCCGACCCCCTCCAGGAGCACCAGAACGCCTCTGGGATGGTGGCGGAACCCCTGGCGCCGGCCGCACATCCTGGCCACATTCACGTGGACGTATCTCGCGTGGTCGCTGCTGCCGGTGCTCATCGCCATCGGGATCTCGTTCAACGCGGGCCGATCGAACTCCGTTTGGCAGGGGTTCTCCGCCCAATGGTGGTGGGGACACCCGAAATTCGACCAATCCGGGGCGCTGTTCGTCAGCCCGCAGCTGCGGACTGCGCTGATCCAGAGCCTGCGACTGTCGTTCCTCACCATGTTCATAGCGGTGCCGCTCGGCGTGATCTTCGCGATCGGGATATCCCGCTGGCGCGGGCCCGCGCCAGCCGGCGCCAACTTCCTCATGCTGTTCTCTTTTGTGATACCGGAGATCATCATCGGGATATCTATGTTCCTCTTCTTCACCTACTTGCTGAAGTTCGTGCATCTCGGGACCGGTGCTCAGCTGCTCTCCCTGGTGACCTACCAGGTTTCTTATCCGGTGATCATCGTCCGAGCCCGCTTGCTTTCGATCGGCAAGGAATACGAGGAAGCGGCGACAGATCTTGGCGCCTCCCCGACGCAGGCCGTCCGCAGGGTCTTGCTGCCCCTGCTGTACCCCGCAATCCTGGTCAGCTTCGCCCTGGTGTTCGCCGACACGATCGACGACTTCATCACGGTGCGATACCTGTCTGCCGGTGCCAACACCGAACCGCTGTCGGTGAAGATCTACAACTTCTCGCGAGGGACCCTCACGCCGGCTATAAATGCGGCCGCTACCTTCCTTCTGTTCTCGACGCTCGTGATCGCTGTCCTCGGGGTGTTCCTCTATCGTCGAATCATGAGCGGTCAGCGCGGCCAGACTCAGGAGATGGCTGACTACCTGACCTGAGGTCCCTGGAGGCGCCCAGTGATCAGAGTGTGGAAACGCCTGTGCGCCTCAGGCGGTTTAGCGCTGGCAACGCTGCTGCCGTCGTGCACGGGAGGCGCGGGTCCCGGCTCCGCCTGCCACGGCGGGTGGCACGTGCTGACCGGCCCGGCCGACGCGGGTGAGTCCAACGAACTGCTCGGAGTGTCCGTCGCTGCTCCGGGCGAGGTGTGGGCGGTGGGGGTCGCGCAGCCCTCTTCAGGTCCGGCCAGGACACTGGTGGAGCGCTGGCAAGGGGCGCAATGGCGTACGGTCCCGAGCCCTGACCGACCCTCGGCAGACAGCTTCCTGAACGCCGTCGCGGCCCTGTCGGCTTCGGACGCCTGGGCCGTTGGGCTGTCGCGCTCCCCGGGCGGAGCGGCCCGGACGCTGGTCCTGCATTGGGACGGACGGCGGTGGGCCATCGCTGCCAGCCCGAATGCGGGACCCGGGGACAACTCCCTCGTGTCGGTGGCGGCGGCATCGGCGCGGGACGCGTGGGCGGTCGGCTACCGCGACGCCGGGAGAGTCTATCGATCGCTGGTGGAGCACTGGGATGGCGATCGCTGGACCGTCGTGCGGCTGCCGCGGCTCGGCGGCCTCGGCGACGGGCTGAACGCGGTCGACGCGGCCGCTTCCGGCGTCGTGTGGGCGGTGGGCGGAGCGGCCAGGGCCCGCGGCCCCTCCCAGCCACTGGTCCTGCGCCTCGATGGACGGAGCTGGTCTTCTGTCCCCGCTCCCGCGGGCCTTCGCAGCGCCACGCTGAACGGGGTCGCCGCCCGGGGCGGCAGGGGAGCATGGGTTGTCGGCGCCACGAGGAGCGGCGGCGGAGACCGTGCCTTCGGCCTTCAGACCGATGGCCGAAGCTGGCGCGTCGTCCCCATCGACCTAGCGGCCGCGCTGAGCGTCGACCTCAACGCCGTCTGGGCGGCCGCCCCCGACGACATGTGGGCGGTCGGAAGCTCCTTCGACGGCCGCTGGTACCGGCCGCTGGTCGAGCACGGCGCCGGCAGCAGGTGGTCGAGCGTTCCCACCCCGGGCACGCCCGGCTACGACGCTCGCCTGATGGCCGTGGACGGGCTCGCCGGCGGAGGGCTGTGGGCAGTCGGGAGCGCTTCGCGAGGTGCCGGACCGCAGCGTGCTCTGGTCCTCCACCGCTGCGCCGGCTCGCCCTCCTGACGACCGGACGCCGTCAACCGGTGGATGATCGGAGGCCGTCACCCGGTGGCGACCGGCGCCTCCTCGTCGCGCACTTCGGTCTCGTCGACGAGCACTCGGATCGCGTCGGCGGGCAGATGAACGCTCACGGCCGTTCCCTGCTGCCAGGGCGGGTCTCCCCCGCGATTCTGCATCCACGCCTGCAGGGTTTCGCCATGCGCGAGGTGCACGATGACCTGGATGATCGATCCCACGTAGAGCACGCGCTCGACCATTCCCGGAACCCGGTTCTCGCCGGAGGTCCCGTGATCCTCGAGGTGGACTCGCTCGGGACGGACGACAACCCTGATCCGTCCTCGGGCGCCTAGGTCACCGCGGCCGGCCATGAGCTCGAAGTCGCCCACGCGCACCCGTCCTGCGCCTTCCCCGTGCGCCGACATCAGGTTGGACACCCCGAGGAAGTCGGCGACGTACGCGGTGGAGGGATCTTCGTAGACCTCCACCGGGCTGCCGATCTGCTCGATCCTGCCGCCCGACATCACGGCCAGGCGGTCGGACATCGTGAGCGCCTCCTCCTGGTCGTGGGTGACGTAGATGAACGTGATGCCCACTTCCTCCTGCAGCGCCTTCAGCTCGATCTGAAGGGCCTTGCGCAGCTTGGCGTCGAGGGCGCCGAGGGGCTCGTCCAGCAGAAGTACGGCCGGGTTCAGGACGAGCCAGGGCGAGGGCCTCCGCCGTCATCTTCCTCGCCTCGTCCTTGGTCACGTTCTTGTAGCGAAGCCCGAACGCGACGTTCTCCTCAACTGTGAGGAAGGGGAAGAGCGCGTATGACTGGAAGACCGTGTTGACGTTTCGCTTGTGGGGCGGAGTCTGGGCGACGTCGCGCTCATCGAGCAGGATCCGTCCCTCGGTGGGCTGCTCGAACCCTGCTATCAGGCGCAGGGTGGTGGTCTTCCCGCAGCCGGACGGGCCAAGCAACGAGAAGAACTCGCCTTCGGCTACGTCCAGGTTGATGCCGTCAACGGCCGTGACCTCGGCAAAGCGCTTGACGAGGTCGACGATCTGAACCTGGCCTGCTGTCATGGGTCAGGATCTTATGCGATTCGCGAACATTTCGGAATGAGCCGCGAAGCGGTCGGCGTCGGCCTGATCGTGCTGGGCCGAGACCAGCCGCTGCCCGACCCGGCCGCGCCGGCTGGCATCAGGACCCGCTACGTGACGATCGCGGCGCACGGCCCGCCAGGCCTGCTGCCCGAGCAGGTCGGCTTCGGCGGGACATCGATGTTCATGGGCCGGCGGGCTGGCGGACAGCGGTGGGACATCGACGTTCACGGCGCGGTCGACTGGCCGGAGTCGCGGCGGCGGCTGCGGTCTGGGCGAGCGGCTGCGGTCTGGGCGAGCGGCTCTCGAAGACGTCAGGCCGCGCGGGTCACCGCGTGCCAGGCCTGCCGCCAGAGCAGGTCGGCCGCCACCGGGATCTCGAACTTCTTGAGGCCGCGATCGAAGTAGGTCGACAGCACCGCGGCCGAGGTCAGGCCGGCCGGCAGGATCCCCTCGGAGACCAGGCGCGACGGCGTCACGTAGGTGAGCGGCTGCGTGTAGCCGGTCGCGGCGATGTTGTGCAGCACGTTGGTGCGCTCGAGCAGGAAGTTGAGGAACAGATGAGCAAGGACCGGATTCCGCGCGCCGCGCAGGACCGTGTTGGTGTCGTTCGCCACCGGCCCCGCTCCGGACGGCGGGAACCAGTAGCCGATCACCCCGGCAGGCACGCCGGCCGGCAGGTGCCGCGCCGCCGCCACCGCCTGACCTGACCAGGCGTGATGCACCCAGGACCGGCCGGAGGCGATCTGCCTGCTCGTGGCGTTGTTGATCCGCGGGCCGACCAGGCCGCCCAGTTCGAGCAGCGCTTGCCTGGCGTCGTCGATGAGCAGCGGATCGGTGGTGTTGATGTCCCTGACGCCGTTCTTCAGCAGCCCGAGGCCGAGCGACTCGCGGTAGTCGTCCAGGATCGCCGTCTTGCCCCGGGACCTGGCGACCCACGGGAACGTCCACCCGTTGGCCAGCGCGTAGGGGTCGACGTCGACCATGTCCTTGCGCCAGGCGAACCCGGTCGTGAACACCGTGTACGGAACTGTGTACAGCCAGTGGCTGTCGTAGTAGGGATCGGTGAACACGGGCCACGCCTGGCTGATGTTCGGGATGTAGCTGTGGTTCAGCGGCTGGATCAGCGACCTGGCGACCAGGAGCCCGATCACGTCCGTCGGGACGCCCATGAACACGTCGAACCTGTCGCGGCCGTTGATCAGCGTGCGGAGCGCCTCGACGATGGTCGTGAAGCTCGTGCGCCGGATCGCGCACCGGTGCGCCTTGGAGAAGTCGTCCAGGCACCGCTGGCTCACGTGCTCCGGCCAGGTGTAGACGGCCAGCGTCGCGTCGGTCTCGGGCAGCTGACCGTCGGCGATGGGCTTGTTGGCCGGGTCGATCGGCCACATGACCGGGCGCCTGGGCAGGGGCAGGGGAGTGTGTTTCGGGGCATCAGCGCCGGAACCGCAGCCGGCCAGCACCGAGCCGAGCCCGCCGGCCGCCAGACCGGCCCCGGCGGCCGCGGCGAGGAACGCTCGCCTGCCGGCGCCAGGTCGCTGGCCGTCTCCGGCGCTCTCGCTCCGCAGGCCGGGTACGGCACTGCCGCGCCCGGCGAGCCCGGCGCCGCCGAGCCCGCGGGGGTCGCCGAGCCCGGCACCGCCGAGCCCGGCACTGGCGAGCCCGCGGGGGTCGCGCGGATGAGAGCCTGGATTCACGCAGCGGAATCTAGCATCTTTCCGCGCTCATCAGATGTTTGAAGCAAACCTCATGAACCTCATGAACCTCTCATGAACCTCATGAACCTCATGAACCCCATGAAATTTCGATTAAATCTCGCTATATCGCCTGGGTCGTGCTGCACCGAAACCAGCCACTGCTCGGATTTGCCCCACGGGGGCAGGAATACGCCGCCGTTGTGCTGGAACAGCCAGTGGGCGTGGCTGTACGCGTCGTCGATAGCGTGGAAACCGCGGAAGTCGCGCACCGGTTCTGAGCTGAAGACGATGCAGCCCTTGGCCCCGACCGAGACGACGCGGGCCGCGAGCCCGTGCCTGGCAATCGCCTCGCTGACCCCGTCGACCGCCTGCCGGCGCAGTGCCTCGATGTGCCTATAAGCCTGGTCGGTCGCGACCTCGTGCAGCATCGCGCGGGCCGCCGCCATCGCGAGCGGGTTGCCGTTGAAGGTGCCCACCATCTCGTAGCCGCCCTCGGCGACATGCCGCATCACCTCGCGGGTCCCGCCGATCGCCGCGACGGAGATCCCGCCGCCGATCGCCTTGGCCAGGCAGATGATGTCGGGCGTGACGCCGGTGACCCCGATCGCCCCGGACGGGCCCGCGGTCAGGCCGGTCTTGACCTCGTCGAAAGCGAGCAGCGCGCCGTGGGCGTGCAGCAGATCCCGCAGCCCGGCCAGGTAGCCGGGCTCGGGCAAGATGATGCCCGCATTCATCATGATGGGCTCGACGATCATGCCAGCGACCTGACCACGGTGCTCGCCCAGCACCCGGTCGACGGCGGCCAGGTCGTTGAATCCGACGATGATCGTCAGGTCGGTGAGCGCGCGCGGGATGCCGGTGCTCGCGGGGACGCTGGCCGGCCGGTCAGCCGGGCCCATCTCGTCGGCCTCCGGGTAGACCGAGACCTGAACCGAGTCGTGGTGGCCGTGGTAGCAGCCCTCGACCTTAATGATCAGGTCGCGGCCGGTGATGGACCGCATCAGGTGGACGGCGTCCATGGTCGCCTCGGTGCCCGAGTTCGCGAACCGCCACTGCGGCAGGCCGAACCGGCGGGAGAGCTCCCTGGCGACGGCGAGCGCGTCGAGGGTCGGCTGGGCGAAGTGGGTGCCCCTGGTGACCTGGTGCTGGACCGCGGCCACGATCGCTGGGTGGCCGTGCCCGGCGAGCGAGACGCCGTAGCCGCCATGCATGTCGACGTACTCGTTTCCGTCGACGTCGTAGAGTTTCGAGCCGCTGCCGTGGCTGAGCCAGACCGGTTGCGGGCGCGAGATCTGCCAGCTTGAGGTCACGCCCCCGGCGAGCGCCTCGTTCGCCTCGACAGCCAGCCGGGCGGACTCGGGCTGGCGGCCGATGAAGATGCGCTCCTGCTCGATGATGATCTCGGCGAGGCTGGGACGGGCCGGCGGCAAGGTGGCGCCGCGCGGTGCGGCCGGCCTGCTCGGGCCGGCCGGAGTGGACGGTCGCGGAGCGGTGACCGCAGCTCCCGCGAGCGCCTGGGCGGGGTCGGGCACGTGCGGCGGGCCGGTCCGCGAACCGGATGCCGGGCTCGCGCTGGCGGAGTGTCGTGCGGGTCCTTGGTCGTGCGAGGCCTGTCTATCGGCCATGACTAGCTCCCCTAGCGGAGTTGACTGAATGTTCAGTCTAAGAGCGGAGCCGGTGCTGGAGCAAGGAACGCCGGCACCGGAGCGTGGAGCGGGTGCCCGGTGCAGGAGCGAAGAAACGGCCTAGCCCGATGCCGGAGCGAGCAACGGAGCGACCGGAGCGACCGGAGCAACCGGAGCGCGATCCGGTTATGCTCCCGGCTCATGGGCCGTCTGCTGCTCGTGCACCACACGCCGTCGCCGTCGATGCAGGCCATGTTCGAGTCGGTGCTCGCCGGGGCGCGCACCGACGAGATCGAGGACGTCGAGGTGGAGGTGGCGCCCGCGCTGACCGCAGGCGCCGCGCAGGTGCTGAGCGCCGACGGATACCTGCTCGGCACGCCGGCCAATATCGGCTACATATCTGGCGCGCTCAAGCACTTCTTCGACGGCATCTACTACCCGTGCCTGGAGGCGACCAAGCGCCGGCCGTACGGCCTGTACGTGCATGGTGCCAGCGACACGACCGGAGCGGTCAGGGCCGTGGAGGCGATCACGACCGGGCTGGCCTGGCAGCAGGTCAGGCCGCCGGTCTGCGTCACGGGGCAGCCGAGTAAGCCGGACCTCGATGCGTGCTGGGAACTCGGCGCGGTCATGGCCGCCGAGCTTGCGGCCAGCGCCTGACCGGCCGGCCACGCTCGCCGACGAGCAGCCGAACGGAACGGAGCTCCCGGTCGGCGGTGCGGCAGGCTAGCGCGTCCCGTAGTTGGTCAGCTGCTGGTTCACCGGGCTCTCGTTGGAGCTGGCCAGCACGCTCGTGACCGTGAATGCCAGCACGAAAGCCAGCGCGGCGCCGGCCACGACGGATATCACCAGCAGTCCTAGTCGAGTCACGAAGCTCCTCCTTGCCGGACCCGCACCGGATCCGGGCGGCTTGGCCACCAAGCATAGGGAATGTCGCCAGCGGCGCGCCAGGCCGATATTAAATAGTAATTTCCGCGGCAATATGGCGCCGCTGCTCGCGACGGTAATCCGCGGGCAGGCGAGATCAAGCCGGCCGGCCGAATCGCGCGGCGGGCCGGATCACGTGCGCGGGCCGGATCACGTGCGCGGGCCGGATCACGTGCGCGGGCCGGATCACGCAGGCAGGCGGAACACCACCAGGTCGGGGCTGGCCAGCACGACGCGCGCGCCGGGCAGCCCGGCAAGCTCAGGCAGCCGTCCGCGGTGCTCGCGATCGCGCCTGAGCAGCGGCCCGGCGTCGACGATCACGTACCGGACGCCCGCCGCACCGAGCGCGGTCGTCAGCGGTCCCCCCGAGGTGATCACCGGGCCGAGGCGGCGGGCTCGCTCGCTCTCCGCCACCACCGTCAAGCGTCCGACCTGCAACGCATCGTTCCAGATCATCGGCCTGGCGGTGAACCGCGGCCAGGGGTCGAACACGGCCTCGCCGTGGTTCCACGGGTAACGCCGGTACTGCGCCCAGGGCAGCAGCAGCGCCGACCCGGCGCGCCGGTCGCCGTCGATGATCTGGCGCGCCTTCAGCCAGTCGGCCGGGTACTGCACCGCGTGGAGCCGTCCCGCGGCTCCCCAGGCCAGCCCGGGCAGCGCGACAACGGGTGCCGCCAGCGCGAGCGCTCCGAGCACGGCCGCGGGCCCGGCGGCGGACCGCGAACCGCGGATCAGCCGGGAACTGCCGGGGGAGCGGCCCGCCACGACCAGCGCGCCGACACCGGCGCCCAGGCCGATGGAGACGGCAAGAGCGGCAGGCGCGACGAACTGCTGGCCGTCCCTGAGCAGCGCGAATCCGGGCCAGAACGCGATTGCCTCGCGCATTGCCGCCACCGTCGCCGCGGTCAGCCCGAGCCCGGCGATGCCGAGACCGGCGACGGCGGCGACTCCCGTCCCCGGGCAGATCCGTCTGCTCCTGGCGGCAACCAGATACCCGGCGCCGGCGATCACCGCGACGGCGAGCCAGCAGGCAGCCGCCGGGCCGCCATAGCCCGCGGGAACCGCCTGCGCGTTCCAGATGCCGCCGAGCATGAGCAGGCTGCCGAGGGCGCCGAACGGGGTGTCGGCCCGAGCCGCGAACGCGGCCGCGCCGGCCGGGTCGGCGTGCACCGGGTTGAGCAGCGAGGGGATGGCCCACGGCAGGCTTGCCACGGCGATCACGGCCAGCGTGGTCGCCAGCCTGCGGGTCCGTTCCGGCCACGACCGCGCGCCGCACAGCGCGACGGGAACGGCGGCAAGGGCGGTAATCGACATCGCCGCGAAGCCGCCGACCGCGGCCGGGCAGATCGCCGCGGCGAGCCGCCACGGCCTGATCTGGCCCTCGCGGCCGCGGATCTCGCGCACCACCCACGGCAGCCCCGCGTAGCCGAGCAGCATCGCCCACTGCCCCATGATCAGCCGCTCGGCGACGAACGGGTTCCAGGCGTAGCAGACCCCGACGGCAAGCCGGGCGAGCAGCGGCAGACTGCCCCGGCCAGGGCGCTGCGGCCAGCCGACCGCGAGCAGCGCCGCCGCGCCGGAGCATGCGAGCACGAAGATCGCGATCAAGATCAGTTTTTCAACGAGCTCGGCCGGGATGATCCGGGCAGCAAGGGCCGCGACCAGGTCGCTGGGAACCGCGCGGGGCGGGCCGCCGCCGAGTCCGAGATCCGCGTAGCCGACCGGCGGCGAGGGGACGAAGACCAAGTCGTAGGAGAGCACGAACCCGCGGGCCAGCGCCGGGCCAAGGGCAAGCAGACCCAGCATGAGGCCGGCCGCGACTGGCCAGGCGTGCGGCCAAGCGCGGCGGCCCGTGGCGACGCCGGCCCCAGCGGGTGCGGTCTCGCCGTGAATGTCAGTGATCTTGAAGGATTTTCCGGCGTCCACGCCGGAAAATCCTTCAAGATCACTGTCGGGGGCGGGCCGGAGCACGGTACTCCCCGGGGCCGGCCTGGTCTGCGGCCGGGCCCGCTGTGCGAGCCGGTGCAACATCACGTCTTGCGTGCCCGCGCGAGCAGGATCGAGGCCGCCGACGGCCAGTGGCAGAACAGCCGGTCGAGCGGGCGCAGCACGGCGGGCACGTCATGGTACGTGGCGCCGGACACGCGCACGCACTCCAGTCCGTAGGCGGCCAGGAACTCGACCAGGGCGCGGCGCGTGAACATGTGCAGGTGCCCGGCGACCTGGCTGCCCGGCCTGCCGAACACCGAGCGCAGGCTGACCTCAGAGAACACCGGTTGGATGCCGAGCGCGAGCAGGCCCCGGTTGTACCAGGCCGCGAGGTTGGGCGTGGAGAGCAGCAGCGTGCCGCCCGGCTTGAGCACCCGGTAGGCCTCCTCGACGGCCGAGTCGGTGTCCACGAGATGCTCGATCACCTCGCTCATCACTACGACATCGACACTCTCGGACCCGATCGGCAGGCGGGCGTCGAGCCCGGCCCTGAGCACGGCGATGCCGCGCTCGGCAGCCTGCGCCAGGGAGGGAGCCGACCAGTCGAGCCCGGCGAAGTGGTGAGCGCGGTTGCGCCCCGCCGCGACGCTGGTGGCATAGCCGTCGCCGCAGCCGACGTCCAGGACCCTGGCCGGCGCTGGCATCGCCGCGAGCACCTCGGCGAGCATCTCGGCCTGGCGGCGTGCGCGGTCGGGTCCCGAACTGGCCGGCACGGCCGGGTCCTCGTAGAACGCGCGCAGTGACCCGCCGGCCGGCCGAGCCACGTCACCGGCCGCCGCGTCACCGGCCGCCGCGTCACCGGCCGCCGCGTCCCCGGCCGGCGGGATCTGGGCGAGCGCGCGCGGGGTCACGCGTGCTCCGACGGTGCGGCGCCGGAAGCCCGCGGCAGGTAGCCGGCCGCGGGCTCGGCGACCGCTGGCTCGTCGGCGGCGACGGCGGCGTGCCTGGCCCGCCCCGCGACCCTGGCCCTGGCCAGCGCCTCGTCGGCAACCAGCGAGAAGCCGTCGACGGCGGCCGACCAGTGCAGCTGCATGGCCCGTTCTCGCGCCGCGCGGCCCATGGCGTGCCGCTTCCTGTCGTCGATCGCGAGCGACGCCCAGGCCGAGGCGAACTCGCCCTCGGTGCGGACGAGCACGCCGGTCTCGTTGTGCACGACCGAGTCCCTGAGCCCGGGCACGCTGAACCCGACTGCCGGGGTGCCGCGGACCGCCGCCTCGGCCACGACGATCCCCCAGCCCTCGATGCTTGCCGGGTGAAGCAGCAGCCAGGCGGCCGACATGAGCCTGTGCTTCTCTTCCTCCGACACCCGGCCGGTGAACTCGACACCGGGGCCGGCCAGAGCCTCGAGCCGGTTCCGCTCGGGCCCGTTCCCGGCGATCACCAGCCGTCCGCCGGTCACGTGCCTGACCCGGTCCCAGAGGCGGAGCAGGATGTCGATCCGCTTGTACCCGGCGAGCCGGCCGAGCGCGAGGAAGAGCGGCTCTGATGAGCGCGGCGCGGGCGGCGGCGCGGGCTCGACGCCGTTGCAGATGAGCCTGATCCGGTCGGTGTCGACGCCGATGTCCTGCAGTGCGACGAATGTCGAACCAGAAACGGTGAGGAACAGGTTGTCGCGGTGCACCCACGGCATGACGGCCGACTCGGTCAGCCGCCCGAGCACGGCGATCGGCTCGGGGAAGCGCAGCCGCCACAGCTCGGTGTGCACGTGGTTGACCAGGCAGACGACGGGCCTGCTGGTCCACAGCGGCGCAAGGTACGGCATGCCGTTGCAGACCTCGACCACCAGGTCGCAGTCGCGCAGATGCCGGCGGAACGAGAACGGCGCCCTGGCGAACTGGGTGTATGTGCCGCCGCTGCGCCGCACCTCGTATGGCCGCTCGCCGACCGCGCCGCCGCACAGCAGCGTCACCTGGTCGCCGCGCGCCGTCAGGCCCTGCGCGAGCCGGTCCACGAGCAGCTCGGAACCGCCCGCGTCCTTGTTCGCGAGGTCCCGCCAGGCGACGAAGACGATGTGCCGCCCGTGACTCATGCCCAGGGGCTCGTTCCGTGACCCCCGTCGGATAGCACTCCTACCGGGAATCGCCGTTTCGTCACGGTCACTGACCTCCCGGATCTGCCCTGCCGGCCGTCATCCGGCCGAGACGATGGGCAATATTGTGGCGATATCTACGAGATCGTCAAGTGTAGGCATCGACCGGGCCGATGGCGACGATCGTTGCCAGATTGTGCCTGCGCGCGGATCGAATTGCGGATCGAATCGGGACTAGCACTGTGAAAGTCACAGCTAGGCTGACAATAAGAAGCTACTGAAAAGTAGCATGTGTCCCTGCCGCCTTTGCAACGCCTTCGGCAAGCTGCCGCGACGACGGAGCGGGGCCATGCAACCGAGGGAGCCGGCGCATGTTGAGATCCGTCCGCCTGTTCCGCCTCTTCCTACGCGAGCAGGCGGATCCTGACGGCTTCTATGCGGCACTGGCACAGGACGCGGCCGGGCAGCTGGCCGCGTTCACCACGGTGCGGGGCAGGACCGTGCTCGACATCGGCGGCGGCGCCGGCTACTTCACGTCGGAGTTCAGGTCCCGCGGTGCCCACTGCTACCTGTTCGAGCTGGACGCCGGGGAGATGACGAGCCGGGGCGAGACGCCTCCGGGCGCCGTCCTCGCTGACGGCTACTGGCTGCCGGTCCGCGACGGCGGCGCCGATGTCTGCGTGTCGTCGAACGTGCTCGAGCATGTCAGGGACCCGAACGGCCTGATCGAGGAGATGGTTCGGGCAACCAGGCCGGGCGGGCTTATCTACCTGTCCTTCACCAACTGGTACTCGCCGTGGGGCGGCCACGAGATGTCGCCCTGGCACTACCTGGGCGCGGGCCTGGCCGAGCGCAGGTATCGGCGCAAGCACGGCAAGCTACCGAAGAACCGGGTCGGCACCAGCCTGTTCCCGCTGCATATCAGCCAGGTGCTGCGGATGACGCGCGGCCGTGCAGACGTCGAGGTGCTCTCGGCGCGACCGCGGTACTACCCGGGCTGGTGCCGGCCGCTGGTGCTGGTCCCTGGCCTGCGCGAGATCGCGACCTGGAACCTGCTGCTTATCTTGCGGCGGACCGGATGACGCTTGCGCGGGCGGCCGGGGAGCAGCGGACGCCTGGGGCGCTGAGTTCGCTGACCGGCAGCATCGGCGGCGGCCAGGCCGCCCGCGGCACCGCGCGCATCGCGCGGTGGGCCATCGGCGTCTGGCTCGTCGCCCTGGTCATCCTGATCCTCAACTCCCGCGGGCAGATCTTCTTCGACACCAAGCTCGGCGTGGACCTCGACCCGGCCGGGTTCTACGCGCGGTTGTGGCACCTGTGGAACCCGCAGGAGTGGTTCGGAACCCTGCAGGACCAGTACATCGGCTACGCGTTCCCGATGGCTCCGTTCTACCTGGCCGGAGAACTGCTGCGGGTCCCGGTCTGGCTCACCGAGCGGATCTGGCTGTCGCTGCTGATGGCCGTCGGCTTCGCCGGCCTGGTCAAGCTGGCGGAGGCGGTTCGGGTCGGAACAGACCGGTCCAGGATCGTCGCCGGGCTCGCCTTCGCGCTCTGGCCGACCTTCACGATCGTGATCGGCTCCACGTCCGCGGGGATACTGCCGGGGCTGCTCGCGCCGTGGGCCGTGCTTCCGCTGGCGAAAGCGGCCCAGGGCGGCTCGCTGGTGCGCGCCGCGGCCAGATCGGGCGGGGCGGTGCTGTTCATGGGCGGCGTCAACGCCACGTCCACGCTCGACGTGCTGGTGCTGCCGGCCCTGTTCGTCGCGACTCAGCTGAGCGGCCGCCGGCGGGCCGTTCTCGCCGCCCTGTGGGCGGGCGCGGTGGCCGTCGCCACGGGCTGGTGGATCGTGCCGCTGCTGCTCCAGGCGAAGTACTCGTTCAACTTCCTGCCCTATGTGGAGCAGTCGGCGACGACCACGGGGACGATGTCGGCGGCCGCCTTCCTGCGCGGGGCGGGAAACTGGACGGCCTATCTGAACCTGGGGCAGCCGTGGCTGCGGGCCGGCTGGGTGATGGTCGCCTATCCGGTCGCGATCCTGGCATCGGCGCTGGCGGCAGCGGCCGGCCTGCTCGGCCTGGCCCGCCGGGACCTGCCGTGCGGAGGCTGGCTGCGCCTGTCGCTCGGCACCGCCGCGCTGGTCGCCCTGGCCGGGTATCCAGGGCCGCTTGGCGGCCTGCTGCACCAGCCGGTCGACGCGTTGCTGAACGGCGCCGCCGCCCCTCTCCGCAACGTGTACAAGGTCGAGCCGGTGGCCGCCGCCGTGCTGGCGCTCGGCGTCGCGCACGCGCTGGTGCTCAGGACCAGGCGCCCCGCCCTCGCCGCCGACCCGGCGCCGCGGGCCATGTGGCACCTGATCGCCGCTCCCGTCATCGGGCTGGTCCTGCTCGGGCTCGCGTACCCGCAGGTCTCCGGTCAGCTGCTCAACTCCGGGTCGTTCCGGTCGGTGCCGCGGTACTGGCACCAGGCCGCCAAGTACCTGAGGCTGCACTCGCCGCGCGCCCCCGCGCTCGTCGTTCCCGCCGAGGCGCACGGAACCTACCTGTGGGGCGAGCCCGTCGACGATCCGCTCGAGCCGCTCGCGAGTTCCCCTTGGGTCGCGCAGGGTCTCGTGCCCTACGGCGGAGCGGGCTCGGCGCTGCTGCTCCGGTCGCTCGAGTCCGCCGTCAGTTCTGGCCAGCGGGTGGCGGGCCTGTCAGGGACGCTGCGCCGGTCAGGGATCCGCTATGTGGTGGTACGGAATGACCTCAGCTCTGCGCAGCTGGACTACGTGCCGCCGCAGGTCGTCCACCAGACGATGCTGAGCTCCGGGTTCCGGCGGGTCGCGGCCTTCGGCCCGCTGATTACCGGAGCCCAGATCGATCCTGCCGCGCCGCAGATTCAGTACGCGCTGCCGTCCTACCCGGCGGTCGAGATCTTCGCGGCCGGACCCGAGGCCGCCAGGCCGCCCCCGGCGGCGGTCGCCCTGCCGCTGAGCAGGACGGTGCTGGTGAACGGCGGCCCCGATGCGCTGCTCCAGCTCACCGGCCAGCACGTGGTCGCGTCGTCCGCGCCCGCGGTGCTGGCCGGGGACAGGCTGTCCGTGCGGCCGGCGTTGTGGGCGGTGACCGACGGCAACCGCCGGGCCGACCATGTCTTCGGGCTGATCGACGCGACCGGGTCCTATACCTACACGGCAACCGGGAAGAACCCGGCCGACGACCCGCTTGGCGGAGCCGGAGGTCCGCCGAGGCAGCTGCTGCCACCCGGCGGGACCGGCCGCCAGACCGTCGCCGTGCTCACCGGGGCAGCCTCGGTCACGGCGTCCTCGTCGGGATCCTGGCTCGCCGAGACGCCGCAGATCGACCCGGTCAACGTGTTCGACGGCAACCCGAGGACCGCGTGGACCGAGGCGGATCCGTCGACGGCGGTGGGCCAGTGGGTCCAGGTCACCTTCAGCCATCCTGTGGTCCTGCCACACTATGTCCGCGTCACGCTGCTCGACGACCTTTCTTCCAGGCCGGTTCCGAGCAGGCTGACGGTCCGCACCGATGCCGGCACCATGACGAGCGCGGTGCGCCGGACCCGTACCGCTCAGCCGCTGCGGGTTCCGCCAGGGCGCACAGGGACGCTGCGGATCACGATCGCGGGCGTCGCCGGCGGCGCGCCGGCCGGCCAGGGAGCCGGACTGGCCGGCATCTCGATCCCCGGGGTCACCGTGACCAGGTACCTGAAGTCACCTCAGGACACCGCGGGGGAGCGGGCCGGGTGGGCGGCGTTCTCGTTCGAGCGGCCGGTGCCGTCACCGGCCAGCCTGGCCAACGTGGCCGCCTATCCGCCGCTCGCCAGGATCTTCGCGACCTGGAGGCCGGCCGCGTACCGGCTCAGGGCAACGGCGATAGCCGTGCCAGGCCCGGCCCTCGACGCCGTGCTGGGCCGGCTGACCGCGGCTCGCAAGGACTCGCTCGAGGTCACGGCGAGCTCGACCTGGGGATCGCTGCCCAGCCTGGCGCCGGCCAGCCTGTTCCGCGCCGATCACCCCGGCTCGTGGATCGCCGGGGCGGCCAAGCCCGTCATCAGGCTGACCTGGCAGGGCAGCCGCACGATCCGGCGGATGGTCATCAGGCCGCTACCCGGGTTCGCCGCCGCGCCAGCGTCCATCAAGATCACCAGTCCGCAGGGAACCAGATACGCCAACGTCGGACTCGGCGGCCTGACCGAGATCGTGCCGCCGCTGACGACGTCCAGGATGAGCATCAGCTTCCCCGTCGTCCAGTTCACGACGACTACGCAGCCGGTCTCCGGGCAGGTCGTCAAGCTGCCGGTCGGGTTGTCAAGGCTGTCGATACCCGCGCTGGCCGGCCTGCGCCCCGCGACGCTCCCCTCGGCGGCCCGGTTCTCGCTGCCATGCGGTTCAGGGCCGCGGATCACGGTCGACGGCCGTTCGCGGCGGACCGGGGTCTCCGGCCGGGTCGGCGCGCTCATCGCCTTCCAGCCGGTGCACGTCAGGCTTTGCGGCGCGCGATCAGCGCTGTGGATCCGCGCCGGCCAGCACCGGCTGGCGGCGGCCAGGCCCGTAGTGTTCACGATCACCGGTCTCAGCCTGACCAGCTCCGAGCCGCCCGTAGCGACCGGGCAGGCGCTCGGCGGGACCGCCGGCGCAACGGGCCGTTCCCGCCCGGTCAGGGTGCTGGCATGGAAGCCGGAGTACCGGCAGGTAAGGATCGGTGCGGGCGCATCCTCGTACCTGGAACTGCACCAGAACGCCAATCCAGGCTGGACGGCCACCCTGCACGGGCGGGAGCTGCAGTCCGTCAGGCTCGACGGCTGGCAGCAGGGGTTCATCGTCCCGGCCGGCGCCGGTGGCATCGTAACGCTGACCTTCAAGCCGGTTAAGTTCTATCATGTCTGGATTATTCTTTCCGCGGCCGGGGCGCTCGGGCTGCTCTTCGTCGCCGTGGCTCGCCGAAGGCCCAGGAGAGTGGGCGAGCGGATGGATCGAGCGTTTCCCGCCGGTCTCGTGCTGCCCGCGCCGCCCGCGCCGCCCGCGCCGCCCGCGCCGCTCCCGCCGCCGCCCGCGGCAACCGGGGCGCACCGCACCCGTGCTGCCCGTCCCGCCTGTCCGAGCCGCCGATGGCCTGACCCGGCCCGGCCGGCGAGGCGGCGATGCTGGCCGCGAGGGTTGCCCTGGGCGGGCCTGATCGCGCTGACCGTCCTGATCGCCCTCGTCGGCGGCCCCGTGGTCCTGGCAGTGCCCGTGCTGGCCGTTGCCGCCTATCGATGGCCAGGCTGGTACGGCGGGATCGCGGCGGCCGCGATGATCGCCGCCGGTGTGCTCACGGTGACGGCAGCGCATCCCGTCCTGCACGGCACCGGTGCGTTCGGCGCTCCCGCGCAGGCGTGCGCCGTGGTCGCGCTGGCAGCGGCGCTGATGCCGGTCCTGCCGGCCCGCCCTAACCGCAAGGCGGCCAGGGCCATCAGCGAGCCGCGGGGGCGCGGCGCCGCCTGGACTGAGGAGCGAGGGACGAGCGACGAGCGAAGGCGGCGCAGTGAAGGGGGAATGAGGAGGCGGGCGGGGCCCCGCAGGCGAGCGGGAAACACAGAATGATCGAGCGCTTCGCCGTGCCTGACCAGCTGACCTGCTACTACGACGGGCCGGCCGAGCCTGCCAACGTGCACGTCGAGGTCCGGGTCCCCGGCATGCTCGATGAGAGCGTCCTGCGCGGGGCCGTGCAGGCCGTGCTCGCGTCCGAGCCGGGAGTGAGGGCGAGACGGGCACCGGCCGGCGGCTGGCGGCGCAGCTACTACTGGGAGTACCCGCCGGTGCCCGACGTCGACCCGGTCCGCGTCGCGGCCCCTGGCGACCGGGCCGGCCTCGACGCCCAGCGCGATGCGTTCTTGTCGCAGGCGCTGCCGCTCGACGTCTCGCCGCCGCTGCGGTTCCTGCTCGCGTCAGGGACAGGCGGCGACTGCCTGATTCTCAACGCGCACCATGCCCGCTTCGACGGGCTGTCCTGCCTCAGGTTGCTGCGCATGGTTGCCGACGAGTACGGAAGGCTAGAGCGCCGGTCACATCCGGCGGCCTCGCCGGCGGATCCCTGGCACCAGGCGGCCGGCCAGCGGCCCGCGGGTGTACCGGAACCTGGGCCGCCCGCCGCCCGCGGTGGCACGACCGAGGGGCCGGCCGGGGCCGCACGCGCGCGCCGCGGTCCGATCGCGCGGATCGCACCTGGTCACGGCGGCGAAGGCGGCACGCCACTGCCCGGGTACGGTGCCTACCTGCTGAGCTGGGACGGGCTGGCCGTCGCCGACCCGGTGCGGCCGGCCGGGGCCAGCGTCAACGACCTGCTGATCACCGCCTTGATGCTCACGATCAGCGACTGGAACGAGCGCCGTGCCGGAAGCGGCAGAAGCGGCGGCCGCGGCGGCCAGATCAGGATCACGATGCCCGTCGGAGACCGGACCCAGGACGGCCCAGGCGGGCAGTGGGCCAACCTGTCCAGGCTCACCGCCGTCACCGCGCGGGTGCAGCCCGGGACGCAGCCCGGCGACCTGCTCGGCGAGGTGGCGCGGCAGACCAGGTATGCCAAGGAACACCCCGGACCGCAGGTCGACCTGGCATCGCGCGTGCTGGCCGGGGCGCCGGTCCCGGTCACGGCCAAGCACATGGTCCTGCGGGCGGCACTGCGGGTCGCGGGTGCGTTGCTCTGCGATACCTCACTGATCTCTAACCTCGGCCTGATCGATGCGCCGGCCTTCGGGGCGATGACCGCCACGGAGGTCTGGTTCTCGACGTCCGCGCACATGCCGCGCGGCCTGTCGCTCGGCGCCGTCACCGCGGGCGGACGGCTCCGGCTGACCTTCCGTTACCGCCGCGCGCTGTTCTCGGACGCCGACGCCGCCGAGTTCGCCGGGCGGTACGCCAAGGTTCTCGACCAGCTCGCCGGGGCGGGGTCGCGGTGAGCGGGCCCGGCCTGGCGGTCGCAGTGGCCCTGCTGGCTACGGCCGCCTACCATCTCGGGCTGATACTCGAGAAGCGGGCGCTCGCGCGGCTGCCCGCCATCGACGCCAGGCACGCCGTGCGGCTGCTGCGTGTCCTGCTGACCGCCCCTGCCTGGCTGGTCGGCTTCTGCCTGATGCTCTGCGGTTTCGGGCTCCAGGTCATGGCGCTCACGCTGGCACCGGTGAGCGTGGTCCAGCCGATACTCGGCTCGGGTGTGGTGCTACTTCTCGTGCTGTCCAGGATCGTGCTGCGCGAGACGCTGGGACGCCTCGAACTGGCCTGCGTGCTGGCGATGGCCGGGGCGATCGTCGTGATCGCGTTGTCCGCGACCGGGTCGGCCGGGCACGTCGGCCACCAGACCAGCGGCGGTCTGCTCGCGGCCGTCGCGATACCGGCCAGCGTCGTGGCGGTCGGGCTGGGCGCCAGCGCCATGCGCCCTGGCCCGGCAGGCCGGCATCGGGTGCCGGCCAACGGAGTCTCGTACGCGGTGGCGTCCGGACTGCTGTACGGGGTCGCCACCCTGGCCATCAAGGGCCTGTCGGGAACGATCGCCCACTACGGCGCGCTCAGCGTCGGCCTGGTACTCGCGGTCGCGGGCTCGCCCTACCCCTACGTGACGGTCGGCTGCTCCGCCATCGGCATGCTCATCTTCCAGACCGGCCTGCAGCGCTGCCGGGTCTCGATCGTCGGGCCGGTCTCCAACATCACCGGCAGCATCTTTTTCATCGTGGCCGGCACCTGGCTGTTCGGCGAGCGGCTGCCCGCCGACCCGGCCAAACTGGTCCTCCGGCTGGCCGGCATCGTGGTGGCCGGCGTGGTCGTGGCCGTGCTGTCGCGCAGGCCGGCCGGGGCGGAGGCCGCGGTGCTCCAGGTCGATGCCGCCGGGTCGGCGGACGGGCCCGCCACGGTGGCGGGGGCGGCATGAGCGGCGGCCCGACCGCGCGACCTGCCGGGAGCCGCGCCGTCGGCGTGGCGCCGGAACCGTTGCGAGTCCTTTCGGGAGCCGCGCCGCCCACCCGGCCAGCCCCGATGGGATGGAGATGATCATGCCGATCGAGCGACCGCTGCTTGACATCCTGGCCTGCCCCATCGACAAGCAGGGCCTGCTGTACTTCGACGACGAGGGGATTCTGTACAACCCGCGGCTGCGCCGCATCTACCGGATGGCCGAGGATCACCTGGTCATGCTCGCCGACCGCGCCGAGCCGGCCGCGGAGCAGGAACACAAGCGGCTGCTGAAGCGAGCGGGTCATGGTGACGCCGTCGGCACAGCAGGTCTGCGTGCCGACGGCCTTGACCGGGAGGAAACGATCGGTGACCTCGGGACACGCGGCGGTCCGCAGGCCGGCTAACGGCCGTTCCGCGCAAGCCTAACCGGCGCCTTCAGCGGCTCTTTCCGCCTGATCGGTTCTGCGGGCCCTATCGGCCCCTTATCAAGCTACATGGCACATGACGTTCGTTATGATCACGTGTCCTGACTCTAGTGACAGCCCTGCTACTGGTCAGTATCATACGTCAAACTCGCACAATACCCGCTAGGCCACCGGATTTGAGCGCCAATCCGCAGGAGGACCCATGCGCCGCGTCGTCTGGCCAGTACTGACCGGGCTAGGAGTCTTCTTTATCGTGCTCGCGCTCCTGTCGAGGTTCTTTGTGCCCGGACAGGCCATTAAGTTCCCGCTGAACGAGTACCGCACGACCACGCTCCAGGCGGACAACGCGAGCTACTTCAGCCCTAAGTTCGTGACCGAGGAGTCTGGGGTGACGCTGCAGGCGACCACCACCACGCGGGGCGATGTCGCGGCGGCGAAGTCGATCGACAGTTCCCGGGTGGCGGTCTGGCAGACGTACACGGCCATCGAGGACACCTCCAACCACACGCCCGTCGATATCCCGGCGGCAGGGAACTCCCTGGCCTTCGACCGCAAGACCGGCGCGCTGGTGTCGTGGAGCGGTAACTCAGTCGAGGGCACGCACGTCAGCGTTACCCCGAACGAGCAGGGGTCCGTGTTCCCGCTCGGCACCAAGAAGCAGAACTACCAGGTCTTCGACACCACGCTGAAGAAGCCGGTGACGTTCCGCTACAAGGACATCACGGCGACCGATGGCGTGGCGACCTACGTCTTTGTGGCCACGGTTCCGAGCCAGCAGATCGGCACCCAGACCGTGCCCGGGTCACTCGTCGGCCTGACCGCGAGCGCGGTCACGCTGCCGGAGTTCTACAGCGCCAAGGAGATGTACTTCGTGGATCCCGTGACCGGCGTGCCGCTTTCCGTGCAGCGGAACGTCCAGGAGACGCTGCAGGACAGCACCGGTACCACGCGTCTGGTCCTGCTGAGCGCCAACTTCCAGACAACGCCCGACAGCGTGACGTCCGCGGTCAGCACCGACAACGGCGACGCTACCAAGATCAGCCTGATCAACGTGACCATCCCGATCGTGGCCGGCCTGCTCGGCGTCGTCCTGCTGATCGCGGGCCTGGTGCTCAGCAGGCGGCCCGAGGATGAGGAGTACGAGGACGAGGAGCAGCCGGTCGGCGCGTCCGC
>WNGR01000410.1_pt1 | contig 120463 bp, 117 predicted proteins | sample 5407581 | NCBI WGS metagenome assembly WNGR01 (sample SAMN13153383, study PRJNA577476) | soil metagenome | isolation source: 80 cm soil or saprolite under Garry oak tree replicate 2 | place: USA:California | collected 2016-06-15
TTTCCAACTTTCCGGACCTGCCCGACGTACCGCAAACCCCCGCCATTGCTGGCTCTCCCGCCTCCCGCGCCCCGTTCTCCGGAGCACGAAAGAGCGAGATTCTAGCGAGCCGCACCCAGCCTTGCAAGCGTTATTTTGATGCGCATGAATTGCGCCAGAAATGGCGCGAAGAGAGGATAAAAACAGATGGCGAAAGTCCGTATGAGCCCGAGCCCACCACAGGTACTCTGAACCGACTCAAGCAACCGCGCGCTTGCGCATCACTCGCTCGACTATCTCCAGATAGTGATCCAAACCGGGCGTCGCACGGTTCTCTTCTTTTGCGCGATCGTCCCATTTACGCAGACGCAATGCATCTTGCGCGTAGGGCTTCTGCAGAAACGCCGCAGCTTCCTCCTTGCTGAAGACGCCGCTCTGCAACTCGAGGCTTCGCACCGAATCGGCGGAAAGTCGGCCGAAGTACCCGTCGTCGATTGCGCACAGGCAGCGCTTGGCGTCCACATGCAAACGGATCGGCTCCAATACCGCATCCGGGAACACCGGCCGCAAGAACGGCAGCGCGAAATACTGATGCAGATCGTCGATGCCACGCTGCGTCGGCGTTTCGCCCTGCAAATTCAGCAGATGACCAAGGTCGTGCAAAAACGCGGCGGCGACGAGTTCATCATCGGCGCCCGCCTCCTCCGCCAATGCGCCGCTCTGCAAAGCGTGTTCGAGTTGCGTCACCGGCTCGCCGCTATAAGCGAGATTGCCGTAATGCTCGAACAACGATCGAATGTCGTTCAGATTCAATGCCACTGATTACTCCCACGGTAATGAAAAGGTCTTCAGATTGGTGAAGCTCTTCATCGCTTCCTGAACGCCTTCCTTATAACCAAGCCCTGAGTCCTTGATACCGCCGAACGGCGTCAACTCGATCCGGTAGCCGGGCACTTCCCACACGTTGACCGTCCCCACGCGCAGTTCATTGATGAAGCGCGTGATCGCGTCCTGCCTGTTCGTGCACACGCCCGACGACAAACCGAACGGCGTGCCGTTGCTGATACGAATGGCGTCGTCAAGCGTATCGAAGGTGATGATCGGCGACACGGGCCCGAAGGTTTCTTCGCGCACCACCGACATCGACGGATCGACGCCGTCCAGCACCGTCGGCGAATAAAGCGCACCGTTGCGCCGGTTGCCGATGCGCAAGCGCGCGCCGCCCGCGACCGCCTCATTCACGCGCGCTTCGAAAAGCTGCGCCGCGGCGACGTCGATCACGGTGCCCATCTGATTCGAAACATCGAATGGATCGCCGTAGGCCCACACGCGCGTTTTTTCGACAACCAGGTCAGTGAAATCCGCCGCGACACTCTTCTGCACCAGTATCCGCTTGACCGCGGTACAGCGCTGCCCGGAGTTCTTATACGAGCCTTGCACGGCAAGCGTCGCCGCGCGCTCGAGATCGGCGTCTTCGAGCACGATCAGCGGATCGTTGCCGCCCAGTTCCAGCACGATGCGCCGGTACGCGGCCTTCGCCGCAATGTATTTGCCGATCGCCACGCCGCCCGTGAAGGTGACGAGCTCAGCCAAAGAATGCGTGATCAGCTCGTCGGCGATTTCGCGCGGATCGCCGGTCAGCACTTGCAGCATCGGCGCGGGCAAGCCGGCTTCGTACAGCACATCGGCGAGATAAAGCGCCGACAACGGCACCTTCTCCGACGGCTTGAGCACCACGCGATTGTTCGTCGCGATCGCCGGAGCGACCTTATGCGCGACCTGGTTCATCGGATGGTTGAACGGCGTGATCGCGACAATCACGCCCGCCAGCGGCTCGCGCTGCGAAAACACGCGACGCCTCTTGCCATGCGGCGTCAAATCGCAGGAGAAACTCTGCCCGTCGTCGCGCAACGCTTCGATGGAGGCGAACTTGAACACATCGGCAACGCGGCCGATCTCGTAGCGTGAATCCTGCTTCGACAAACCGGATTCGAACGAAATCAGATCGGACGCCTCTTCGATCCGCTCACGCAGCAGCACCGCGGCGCGTTCGAGAATCTGCGAACGCTCATAGCGCGTGAGCTTCGCCTGATACGCGGCGGCATATTCGAACGCGGCGCGCACGTCGTCGACGCTCGCCAGCGGAACCGTCCCCACGCGCGTATCCGTAAAAGGATCGAACACGTCGAGCGTGCGCGAACGCATCGCGCGCTCGCCTTTGAGCCGCAGGGCTTCAGCCCGAAATGCCGGATGGTCCCGCAGCACGGCGTTCACGACGCCGACACGTGATTCAAGGCGACGTCGAAGATATCGAAGTTGCGCAGCCGTTTGCCACCCGTGGCAGACGGCAAAGCCTCGACGCGCCGGCTGAACAACAACGGCACGACCTGCTCCGAAATACCGCCATGCGAGCGCAACGGCACGGTCAAACCGGACAGATCATGCTCATCACGCCGCGTGCCCAGCACCACATGCTTCGTGCTGACTACGACGATATCGCCGACGCGGTCATTCGGCAGCTCGAAGCGTTCGCACGCCGCACGGTTATCGAGCACGACGTCGATGCCCTGCAAGCCGCCGATCCGCTCGATCACCTGCGCGACGCTCACATCGCGCGGCAGATAAATCGTCGCGAACGAACCGAGCGCGCCATGATGCACCACATACGGATCGGTGATCGGCAAGATCACGCGCGCCTTCTTAACGCCGAGCCAATCGTCCAGCACGTCCTGCAGGTAAATCACATTCGGCTCGCCGGTTTGCGGATCGTGCTTGGCGTTCATGCCGTGGTCGGCGGTGAGGCCGATCACCCAGCCGAGCGCATCGAGCTTCGCGAGGTAGCCGTCCATCATCGCGTAGAACGCGTTCGCCCCTTCCGTGCCCGGCGCGCATTTGTGCTGGATGTAATCGGTGGTCGACAGATACATCAGATCGAGCTTGCGCGTTTCAGCCAGCCGCACGCCGGCAGCGAACACGAACTCGGACAAATCCGTGCTATACACATCCGGCAACGGCAAGCCGACCAGATCGAGCACCTCGCCGATGCCGTTTTCCTCGCGCGTCACCTTGTCGGCTTTTTCCGCCGAGAAGCAGATGCCCTTCAGTTGCCAGCCGAGCAGCCGGCGCAGCTTGTCTTTCGCGGTGACCACGGCGACCGCGGCGCCCGCTTCGGCGGCGGCCGCGAGCAAGGTGCCGGCGCGCAGATAGGCGGGATCGTTCATCATCACTTCGGCGCCCTCGCCGCCGTTCGCGTCCGGGTCCCAGAAGTAATTGCCGCAGATGCCGTGCACCGACGGCGGCACACCGCACACGATCGACAGGTTGTTCGGGTTCGTGAACGACGGGATCACGCAGTCGCCCTTGAAAGCCGCGCCGCCCTTGAGCATCTTGCCGATGAACGGCGCCACGCCCGCCGCGACCGCCGCTTCGAGATAGTCGAATTCACAGCCGTCGACGCACACGACGACCGTCGGTTGCGAGGGTAGCCGGTAGCCGCGGCCGTTGACTTCGATCGTACGTTCGCCTGCATTTGCCATCATTACCTTCCATGCGTGTCGAGCACGCGCGCAGTTACCAGTTCGTAGTCAAGCTGTTGCAACCACGCTTAGTCGTTCGATGCCGGCGATGTCCGCGCCGCGCCCAACGGTCTCGCCGGTTCGCTCGCTTCATGAGCGCGCCGCAACCCGCCGTTCACGTGCGCCTGCATCAGCGCCGCGGCATGTTCGCCATCGCGCGAAGCCAGCGCCGTCAAAATCGCGCGATGCTCGGCGAGCGAGCGCTCCATCGCGTCCGCATGCACCACCAGCGCGGCACGGCGAAACAGGCTCAATTCGCTCACCAGCCTTCGATACGTCTCGTACAACTTCAGGTTGCCCGACGCCGCCACGATCGCGTCGTGAAACGCCACATTGGCGCGCGCGTACGCATCGTGATCCCGCGCGGTGAGCGCCGCGCGCATCGCGTCGAGCCAGTCGCGCAACACCGCGAGCTTGCGCGCGTCGATACTCGCCGCCAGCATCCGGCACGCCGCGTCCTCGAGCACCGCGCGCACCGCGTAAATCTCGTCCGCTTCCGCCAGCGACACCGTCCGCACGAACACGCCGCGGTTCTTCTCGGTGCGCACGAGGCCGGTCTGCTCCAGCGCGCGAAACGCCTCGCGCACCGGCCCGCGCGACACTTGCAGACGCGTGGCCCAATCGGCTTCGTTGAGCTTGTCGCCAGGCGCGAGCGTCCCCTCGACGATGTGCCGTTCGATTTCATCGCGGACCAGGGTCGTCAGCGAATGCCTGCGCACAACCTCGATCGGATCGACAGAAGCAGTTTGCATATATTCGGTCATTTTGACTAATTTTGCCACATCGATATGTGTTGGCATGCCGTCACGACACGCAGACACGACAATCAGAAGTTGCTCGTCAATCCACCCGACGGCGCGGCACGCGGGCCGCGATCAGCAGCAGCGCGGCAAGCGAGACCAGCAGCAGAATCAGCGACAACGCGGAAGCCGGCAGGTAATAGCCGCGCTCCACTTGCCCGACCACGACGATCGGCACCGTCGCGAAACCCGGCGGGTACACCGTGAGCGTGGCGCCGAGTTCGCCGAGCGACAACGCGAAGCCGAGCGCAAGGCTCGCGCGGATTGCCGGCACGAGCTGCGGCAGCACGACGCGCCGCAGCACCATCGAAGGCGGCGCACCGAGGCTTGCCGCCGCTTCACGCAGCACCGTCAACTCGGGCCGCAGCGCGGCGGCCGCGCAGCGATAGCAGAACGGCAGCACCAGCGCGAGCTGCACGAACACGACGATCGCCGCCGAACTCGACAGATCGAACGGACGCTTGTGATACGCGATCAGCACCGCCAGTCCGAGCACCACGCTCGGCACGCCGTTGGGCATCATCGCGATGGTGTCGACGAAGGCGCCCAGCCCGCGCCGGTCGCGCCCTTCGAGCACCAGCGCGAGCCACAGGCCGAGTATCGTGCCAAGCACGGCAACGCCCATGCCGATTTCGAGGCTGGTGGTCAGCGCGTCGAAGTCGCTCGAACCCAGCCGCTCGAACCAGCGCGTGCTGAAGCCTTCCGGCAAGATCGTGCCGGACCAGTTCGCCGCCACGCTCGATAGCGCGACCACCAGCACGGGCAGAACGAACAGCCAGAAGCACAGCAACGCGGCAAGGCCGAGAAACAGGCCGCCCAGCATGCGCACCGCCAGACTGCGGCGCACCGGCCGCGCCTTCTTGTGCACGGACGGCAAAACAGTCGGGTCGAATTCAACGGCCATGGCCCGCTCCTTTCACCTTGCGCCGGTTGACCTGGCGGTACAACGCGTACAGCGACAAGGACATGATCAGCATCACGACCGCGCCGGCGGCGGCGGTCGGCAGATCGAGGTCTACGGTCGCGGAACTGTAGATCGCGACCGGCAGCGTGATCAGATGCGCGCTGCCGAGCACGAGCAGAATGCCGAATTCGTTGAGCGTCAGCAGAAAACACAGGATCGTGCCCGCGGCGATGCCCGGCCACGCGAGCGGCAAGATCACCTTGAATGCGACCATCCAGCTGCTCGCGCCCAGGCTGCGAGCGGCTTCGATCAGACGCATGTCGAGCGTGGCGAACGAGGCCAGCGTGGGACGCACGACGAACGGCGCGTAAAACACCACTTCCGCGAGAATCACGCCGCCCACGCCGAACAGAAAATCGAGCGGCGGCGCCTGCAGATGAAACAGCCGCTGCAAGCCGATGCTGACCGAACCTTGCGAGCCGTACAGAAAGATCAGCGTGAACGCGACCAGAAACGACGGGAACGCGACGAACAGTTCGAGAAAACGCGTGACCATGCGCGCGCCGGGAAACGGCTTGAAGAACAATAGCGACGCCAACGCCACGCCGAGCAGCGACGCAAGCCCCGCGCTGGCGAACAGAATCCACAGCGTCGTGCCGATCACGCCGCGCGTCTCCGGATTGCCGAAGAATGCCGAATAAGCCTGCAGGCTCAAGCCGTGCGGACCGGTCAGACTCAGCAGCACCAGACTCACGAGCGGATAGATGACGAGCGGTCCAAGCACCACCACCACGATGAACAGCAGATGCCATTGCGCCGCGCGTTCGCGGCGCTTCACCGCTGCCGCATGCGAGGCCGCGCTGGCGCTGCGGCGAGCGTCCGCCGCCGTGGCGGCCGCGCCGAGCGGATTGGGCGTATCAGGGCTTGATAAGGACGACATCGTCAGCCTCATAACGCAGAGAAACACGCACGCCCTTCTCCGGCATCATGCCGTGGCTGCGCTGCATGGTGACGAGCACCGGTTCGTTCGGCATCGCGTCCAGCGCGACCGACACCGACAACACCGCGCCATACCATTCAACGGACGTGATCGCGCCATGCAGCTGCCCTTCGCCGAGCGGCACGATGCGCAGCGCTTCCGGACGCAGACACGCGACACGTTCACGCTCGTTATGGCGCGCGTCGTCCATGCCGAAGGCGATCTGCGGCGGCAGCAGATTGGCCGCGCCAAGATAACGCGCGACGAACGCATCGCCCGGCGTGTCGTACAACTGCTGCGGCGTGCCGAGTTGCGCGATGCGGCCGTCGCGCATCAGCAGCGTGCGGTCGGACAGCACCAACGCGTCGTCCTGATCGTGCGTCACGCAGACGATCGTCAGATTCGGCAGGCGCTCATGCAGCGCCTTCAGTTCGGAACGCACCGACGCGCGCAAATTGGCGTCGAGTGCGGAAAGGGGTTCGTCGAGCAACAGGACATCGGGCTCGATTACGAGTGCGCGCGCGAGCGCCACGCGCTGCTGCATGCCGCCCGACAACTGCGCGGGCATCACATGCCCGGCGTCGCCCAATTGCACAAGCTTCAGCGCATCGGCGACGCGCCGCGCCACGTCTTTCGACGGCGTGCGGCGCGCGCGCAACCCGAAGGCCACGTTCTCGAACACCGACAGATGCGGGAACAGCGCGTAGCTCTGAAACAGCAGGCCGAGATTGCGCTTATGCGGCGGCACGTGCGTGAGATCGTGGCCCGCGACGCTCAGCGTTCCGGCCAGCCCGTCCGCTTCGATGAACCCGGCGATGAAGCGCAACAGCGTGGTCTTGCCGCAACCGCTGCGGCCGAGCACGGTCAGCAATTCACCGCGCTCGATCGTCAACGACAGATCGTCCAGCACCGTGCGCGAGCCGAAACGCACGGTGAGATGGTCGATCCGCACGCCGCCCGGCGTGTTCGAACGCGCGGCGTCGAGCGCGTCCTGTGGGGCGTCGAGCGCGCCCGGCTGAGCAAGACTGGCCGTATTCACCGGGTTCATCCTCCAACTAGATTGATGCTGACGCGGCGCCTCGCGATAGCTCGAGGCGCCGCCTGATTCGACCTCGAACGACGGCTTACTTCGGTTTGACGACTTCGATCTGCTTGCCCGACGAACCGATCACTTCACTCTTCCAGCGCGCGGTCCAGTCGGCTTTCTTCGACATCACCTGGTTCCAGTCCACCGGAATCAGCTTCACGCCCGAGATCGCCTGCTTGACCACTTCGCCGTTCTTGCCGGCGAGCGGCACATCGGTGCGGCCCGGAATGCCGTAGATATCCGGCACCTTGGCTTGCACCTGCGTCGACATCAGGTAGTCGATCAGCTTCTTGCCGGCCGGCTGGTTCGGACCGTTCCTGATCAGGCCGATCGCATACGGCAACTGGAACGTGGTCGGCTGAGCGCCGGGGCCTGCCGCGAGGAACACGGGCTTGAGCGACAGCCCGCCATTCGCCGCATCGTCCAGATCCATTTGCAGGTCGCCGTTGGCGAACGCGATTTCGTTACGCGAGAGCAGCACGTCCAGATAGCCCGTGCCCTTGGTGTGAAACCTGGCGCTCTGTTCGAGCTTCTTCAGATAGTCGAACGCCTTGTCTTCGCCCATCAGGGACGTGGTCAGGATGATCACGGCCATGCCGTCGCCAGCCGTGGCCGGGTTCGAGTAGGCGATCTTGCCGCTGTAGTCCGGGTGCAGCAGATCGGCGAAGGTCTTCGGGTGGTTCTTTGTGACGTCCGGGTTGATCGCGAACGTGAAGTAGTTGTTCACGAAGGTCGCCCATGCGCCGTTCGGCGCCTTGGCGATCGCCGGCACGTTCTTGTAGTTGGCGCTCTCGTACGCCTGCAGCAGCCCGCTCTGATCGGCTTGCTGGATGAACGGCGGCAAAGTGACAATCACGTCGGCCTTCGGCTGATCCTTTTCGATCGTGGCGCGGTTCACCACTTCGCCGCTGCCCGCCGTGACGATGTTGACCTTCACGCCTTCCTTCTTTTCGAAGGCCGGCAGCACATCCTTATAGAGGTTCTCGAGGCCGTCCGCGGTGTACAGCACCACGGCGTCGGCCGCATGCGCCTCTATTGCCGCACCGCCGAAGGCTGCCGCCGCGACCACCGCCGGCAACAGTTTGCGCACGAGGCGGACCGTCGCGTGAAGGGAATTCGTCTTTGTCATGTCGCTTTCTCCGAAAGGCAAAAAACCAGACGGTCGGGATTACCCCATACCTGTTGTGATTGAACGGCGGTAGCGCCGCGCCGCTTGCGTGTTGCCCGCAGCCGGTTGTCGTGCGTCGTGGGCGCCGGGCCGCGTCGTGCGGACGCGCCGATTGCAGATTGCCGACAACCTTGCCGCTTCTTCTCCAGCCTGACCTACAGCCCACTTACGATGTTCGCGCTGCCTGCCATGCCTGAACGGGCACGGCAAGAATCACAGGTTTGCATGACAACGCCATGACCATTCTGTTGAATTCCAAAAAATGACACAATTCGCCAATAATATCCAAATCGAGCTTTTCCTCTTCGACCGGAGGGCGGCGAACGTTGGTCTGCTGACGGAGGCTTGTGTGATCGTTAGGAACGACCTGATGCTGCAGGTGCCGGGGCCGCTCCCCGTACGATCGGCCGCGCCCTGGCGAAACGCGGGATTCTCGTCAGGTGAAGTGAAAGATAGTGAACGGCCTGGCCGCTCGAGCGCTCAGGCAATCAGGATTTCCGGCCCGTGTGCCGTGATCGCCTTGCCGAGCGCCTTCTCCGGCGCGAGTTCGGTCACGAGATAACGCGCCGACTCGATACCGTTGATGCGCACCGGCGTGACACGCCCGAACTTGGAATGGTCGGCGACGATCACCACCGTGTCGGCGGCGGCGATCATGCGGCTGCGCACTTCGGCGGCCATGCGGCTGTAGTCGGTCAGAAAGCCGTCCGGCGAGATGCCACCCGCGCCGATGAAGGCGAAGTCCGCGTGGTACTGGGTGAGTTGGTGAACGGTATCGAGCCCGAAGGTGGCGTCTTCGATGTCCGACAGTTCGCCGCCCAGCAGCGTGATGCGGTTGTCGTTGCGGCGGCCCAGCAGCAGCGCGATGCGCCAGTCGTTCGTGTAGACCGACAGGCGATGCCGGTCGAGCAGCGCCCGCGCCACCGCTTGCGTGGTGCTGCCCGAATCGATGATCAGCGACGCGCCGTCGGGCACGAACTCGGCCGCGCGCTCGCCGATCGCCCGCTTCGCGCCGGCGTTGGCGGCTTCGCGCGTATCGAGGTCGGGCTCGCGCCGATCGCTCGACAGCGCGCCGCCATGGGTCGTGACCAGCAGACCGCGCCCGGCGAGCGCATTCAGATCACGGCGGATCGTTTCACGCGACACATTCAGTTCGCGCACGAGTTCAGCGACCGAGAGCGCGCCGGTTTTGGCGACTTGCGCCAGGATGTATTGGTGACGTTGTTCTGCGAGCATTCTGTGAATGGCCGGAAGCCGGCACGCTTGGGTTTCGCCACGGTTGGAGAAGGCCGGCGTATTGTATTACGCGTAGCGCATCGCCACGCGCGGGCGTATTACGCATAGCGGGGATGCGCCTATCGGCGCGCTTACCTGCTAACCTGACCGCCTTGCCCGCGTGCCGATATCCGTCGACGCCGCGTGGTCCTGTCAACCGAACTGCCGATGCCGCCACTGTTTCGCCGTCTATTGCTGCTGTTCCACGCGTTGCGTTACGGCGCGCGCCTGATCTGGCTTGCCGCGCCGTCCGAGCACAAACTGCACTGGATGATCCAGCTGATCGGCCGCATGCACGCATCCGGGCGCGGCGGTGAACGCCTGCATGACGTGCTGCCGGCGCTCGGACCGCTCGCAAGCCACTTCGCGCAGACGCTGGCCGAACGGCCCGAACTCGCGACCGGCACCTTGCACGACGCCATCGACGCAATCGATCACCTCGAAACGCCGCTGCCGCCGCTTGAATCGGAACAGGCTTTGACTCGCGCATTCGGCCGCCCGCTCGCCACGCTGTTTAGCGCCGTGGATCTGGTGCCGGTGCGCGGCGGCTTCGCCGAACAGACTCACCTCGCGCGGCTGCTGGTGCCGGTCAACGGCCATCTCGAAGTGGCGATCAAGCTGGTGCGCGCCGATCAACTGCAACAGATCGGCGACGAGCTCGCGCTGTTGCGCTGGGTCGCGCGCTGGCTGGAGAAGATTTCCGGCAGCGCGCGCCGCCTGCAACTGCGCACACTGGCGCAGACGTTCACCGACGACATCCTGCGCCGCTTCGATCTGCGCGCCGAAGCCGCCAATCTGAGCCAGACGGGCCATCATTTCGACGGCGACGCGCGTATCGTCGTGCCGAACGTCATCTGGGACCTGTGCTCGAGCCACACGCTGACGATGCAGCGCATCAGCAGCCTGCCGGCCAGCGACCTGCCAGGCCTGCATGCGCATCACATCAAGCTCGCGCCGCTTGCCGCGCATATCGTCGAGGTGGTGACCGAGCAGGCGTTCGAGCACGGCTTTTTCCACGCGACGCTCGATGCGCGCCGGGTGCGTGTGAGCATCGAACCGGACACGCTCGGGCGTCTCGTGCTCGCGGAATTTTCGATCATGTCGAGTCTGTCGACCGGCGAGCGCGAGTTCTTCGTGCACGGCGCGACCGCCCTGTTCGATCAGGACTATGGTCGGCTGGCCGAACTGCATCGCGATGCCGGGCACGTGCCGCACGACACGCGCGCGGAAGTGCTCGAAGCCGAGTTGCGCACGCGCGCCGAAGCGCATTTCGCGGCCGCTCCGGAAGACCGCTCGGCGGGTTCGCTGTTTCATCATCTGCTGCACGTAGTGCGTCCGTTCGACGGCGTCGTGCCTGCCCGTCTCGCCACCGCGCAGCGCTCCTTTCAGCAGGCGGAGATGCTGGCGCGCGCGCTGCATCCGGGCGTCGATACATGGAACATCACACGCCGCGTGCTGGCGGACATCGCGCGGCGCGACGTCGATCATCGCGGCTGGATCAAGCGCATCTCGCGCGAGTTGCCGCATCTCGCGCATATGCTGCCGCGCATGCCGCAATTGGCGGTGCGCTATCTGCAGCATGAGCATCACCGCGCGCGTACGCCGCAACAGAATGCTCAGTTGATGGCGGATATCGGGCGTGAGTACCGGCGCACACGGGTGCTGTTGTGGGCGTGTGTGTTGTGCGGGGGTGTGCTTGGCGCGGGGACTGTTTTGCTGATGTGGTGGTGATGTGGGTGCCGTAAAGCTCGCGCGCCGTCCAGACAGCCGATTGCAGCTTCGAACAAGACACCCTTCGCGCATCCCGCGAAGATAGCGGCTTTTCACGCCAACCTTTCCGATGCTCGCTTCCTTGATCGCCGCCGTCTTCGTCGTATTGTGGTCGACCGGTTTCGTGGTCGCGCGGGCAATCACGCCGTACGCCGATCCCAATCTCTTCCTGCTCGCGCGCTTCGGCGGCACCGCGCTGATCTTCGCGCTTGCCGCGGTGACAGCGCGCGCCGCATGGCCGACAGGCCGCGCTTTCGGCAAGCACCTGGTGGCGGGCGCGCTACTGCAAGGCGTCTACCTCGGCGCCGGCTACTGGGCCGTCGCGCAGGGTTTGAGCGCCGGCGTGATGGCTTTGCTCGGCGCGCTGCAGCCGCTCGCGACCGCCGCCGTCGCGGCGCCGCTGTTCGGCGAGCGGCTTTCCCGGCGCGGTTGGGCCGGCATGGCGCTCGGCCTCGCCGGCGTCGTGCTGGTCCTCGAACCGAAGCTCGCGTCAGCCGCGCCGCCGACGCCTCACGGCGACGCGCCGCCATGGCTGGTGGTGCTCATCTCGATCGCCGCGGTCGGCGCGATCACGGTGGGCACGTTGTTTCAGAAGACTTCGCTTGCAAAGGCCGACATTCGCAGCGCGAGCGCGGTGCAAAATTTCGGCGCGGCGCTCGTCGCGGCGGTGCTCGCGCTGGCGCTCGGCGAGCATCGGTGGATCGCGTCGCCGGTATTGTGGGCATCGCTCGCATGGGGGATCGTGATGCTCTCCGGCGTCAGCGTCACCTTGCTGGTGTGGATGGTCAGGCGCGGCGATGCGGCACGCGCCACCGCGCTGATGTTTCTCGCCCCGCCGCTCGCCGCGCTCGAAGGTTTTGCCGGCTTCGGCGAAACGCTGCTGCCGGTGCAGATCGCGGGCTTTGCCGTCGCGCTATTGGGCGTGCTGCTGGCGCGCTCGTGAGGAATCGGGTGGCACGTGAGCCGCACCGACACGCTTGTGAGAGTTCGAGCGGCCGCTAGTCGCACCAACGCGCTCGTGAAAGTTCGAGCAGCGCCGCTGTCGCGGAGTAAGCCCAAGCCCTTCAGCGCTTGGGCAGGCCCCACCCTGCCCACGGATCAATCCGCCGTACTCGCCCCGGCCGGCACCTTGGCGAGTGCCTTGCCGCCGGGCGCCGGCGCCCATGCGGGACGACTCTTGCGCTGCGAATCCACCACGACGATGTAACGCCCTGCCCACGGCGTCATCTGCCGATCGCTCTTTAGCACCCACAGCGATTTACCGGAGTCGACCAACGCCGAGTATTCGGCGTCGAGAATGCCGTAGTGGTCGAGAAACGTATTGAGCGACGCCGGAATCCGCACGCAACCCTTCGAGTGGCGAATGCCGAGTACCGGCTCGAGCCAGTCAGGGTCGGTGGCGTGCATCTGCAGCCGCATCTCCGAGACGCCGCCCTTGCCCCAGCCGCGCTCGCCCTGCGCCCAGCCGAAGTCGAAGATCCGCATGTCGCGCTTGCCGTAGCCGCGGATATGGTTTTCGTTTCGCGTGCCTTCTGAACGGAAATCCATGTTGGCGGAAGTATGTTCGAACACGCCGAGCGGCGTGATGAAGTGGTCGTACTCGCCGGGCCGGCCAGTCGAAACCGGCGACGCGCCGATCATCTGCCAGGTGTCGGACGGAGTCGCCCGAAAATAGATGAACAGCGCCTGCACGTTCGCATTGCGATCGACCAGCACGACATACTCGCCCGACAGGCCGCCCAGCGTCTGCGCACCGAGCGCCGCTTGCAGACGGTCGGCGTAGGCGCGCTGCTCGGCGGCCGGGACTTTGAGCCGGCGCGTCACCTGTTGCGCGAAGACGTCCCGCAACACAAACGCGCGACGCGGGTCGGCCACGCCGCCGGCGTCGGGCGCGGCGACCGCTGACGCGTCGAAGACAGGCGCCGGCCGGCTCGCCGGAAGCGGCTTCGATGCCGGCGCGGATAGCGGCACGGGCGCCGATGCCGATGCCGATGCCGCGCTCGCGACGCCGCACGACAGCGCGCACGAGGCGCCTAAAACGGCGCCCATCGCGCGCGCCAGATAGCGGAGCAAACGACCCGCGCGCGTCGCATGGAACACAGACCACGAAGACGTCATACACCACACTTCACGCCGACGATCTACCGATACGGAAGTCATGCGGCCCAGTACAGGCTGGCCAGGCCGATGCGGGTAGTTCATCGCGTAGTTGAGCAAACGTGATTATTATTGACTGCTCGCCGGCTCATGCGGCGCTCGGAACGAGGATGTTACTAAGCACATTGCGATCTGTCGATGAACAAACGGCCGGTTCGCCCATACCGCCGTAGTAGCTGGACATACCGACGATCGGCGCGGGCAACTGTCTACCCTATCCGCACGCGAGCGTTCATCGTTTGACATAGCGCAAGGAGCAAAAGGAAATCATGACGCAACAAGATCAAGCCGCACGCCAGGCCGGCATCGCAACGGAAATGCACGTCAGCGCGGAGTTCGACGCCGACGCGGAGATTGAGCGCCGGGTCGCTTTTCTGGCGAACTACCTGCGCGGCAACGGCCTGAAAACGTATGTGCTCGGTATCAGCGGCGGCGTGGACTCGACGACTGCCGGACGCCTGGCGCAACTCGCCGTCGAACGGCTGCGCGCCGAACATTACGACGCGCGCTTCGTGGCAATACGTTTGCCTTACGGCGAGCAAAAGGACGAGGCCGACGCGCAGCAGGCCTTGAGCTTCATTCGCGCGGACGAGAATGTCGCCATCGACATCAAACCCGCCGCCGATGCCATGCTCGCCACGCTGGACAATAGCGGCATGTTATTCACCAACGACTCACAGAAAGACTTCGTGCACGGCAACATCAAGGCGCGGCAGCGAATGATTGCGCAGTACGCGGTAGCCAGTGCGCACGTCGGCGTGGTGATCGGCACGGACCACGCGGCCGAATCCGTGATGGGTTTTTTCACGAAGTTCGGCGACGGCGGCGCCGACGTGCTGCCGCTCGCCGGCCTGAACAAGCGCCGCGTGCGTGCGCTCGCCAAGGCTCTCGGCGCGCCCGAAGCGCTGGCGCACAAGGTGCCGACCGCCGACCTGGAAATGTTGCGTCCGCAACGTCCCGACGAAGATGCCTATGGCATTCCGTACGACGATATCGACGACTTTCTGGAAGGCAAACCCGTGAGCGATGCCGCGCGCAAGACCATCTTGCACTTCCACGACGTTACGCGGCATAAGCGGGCATTGCCGTACACGCCGTTCGATTGGCCGGCGCAGGAAAGCGGGGAATAACAGAGGGGCTAACGATCGGAATGCGGTGAAAAGACGCGCGCGAGGAATACACCGGCCAAGTCGCGTTCTTCCCACAAACCGCACCCGGGAGATTCGATTTCAGCCACTGAGTCAGCGACTCAATGCGCGGGCGGCGGTTCGTCGGAAAACAGATCCGCGCTCGCCTCGAGCGTCAAGCCGCCCAACTGCTTGCCGTGAATCTGCCGCGCGATCACTTCGCCCACATAAGGCACTTGTGCGCCCAGCTCCACCGTGGCGTACGCGCCGGGCTTGCCGGCATCGACCACCTCGATGTTTTTCGCGTAATGCCCCAGCTCGCGCTTGAGGAATTCCCGCACTTCCTGCTCGGTGCACGATTCCGCAATGTTGCGCACGATCAGGTTCATGCAGCCTACCCTTGACGCGTGCCGCGCCCTGTACCGCGATCCGCGGTTTGCACGCGCACCGGGCGCAATGCGGCACGCTGTTTCGCCTGAGCGGCGGCGAGTGCGCGGATCATTGCAGCGCCAGCGGCACCCAAAGCGGCCAATGACAAGTAGAAGGCAATCATTTGAATCTCCCCTGCGATATTCGTCCTGTTTTTCAGAATAGCCACAAGCGACAGCAAAAGCGATGCGACACAATGTCTGAAACGGATGTGAAAACCCCGTTAATGCACTGTACCTGAATAAGTCGCATCGAAAATAGCAAAACAGCTGTTCATTTAGCGGTGCAGGCCCGGCAAACTCGGCAAACGTGACGTTCGACGCAAAAACCGGGCTGCGACGGCATCCTGCGGGGGACGTGCGCAAAAGGCGGGCTGATCGTCGAGATCAGTCTGCCGCTTGCACGTTGGCCGCGCTCACCCACCACGCGTTCTTGCCCTGCGGCAACTGAACCAGCACCGCGGACGGATCGTCGACGCCGTCGTCGGCGATTTCGCACACCGCCTGGCCGTCGGGCAGGCGTTTCACCTCGCCGGCGGCCTGGAACAGCGCGACGCGCTGCGCATTCAACGGCCGCAGTTGCCGGTACACGTCGAAGCTGATCGCCGCGGGCACATCGCCGCGAATCTGCAGCGCGTCGGCGCTGCCGCAGCGGGCCGGCTCAGCGGCAAGCACGGCAGCGCTGCCGAACAGGCAACCGAAAGTAAGCGCCACGGCGGCAAGACGTGAACGGGTCATGATGATTCTCCGAAATAAGTTGTGGCAGCGGACCGCGAGCCACGCGAGCGATCAACTGCATGAGCTACGAAACGGCGCGGCGGAACACGCGCGAATGAACACCAACAGCGATGCAGACAAGAGCGCCCGCCCTCATGGCGAACGGTCGCGCACGGCGTCCCGCCCATTGTCGCCGCCGGTCGCGACGTCGAGCCGGCTCACGTCGCAAGATGTCTGGCTGAAGCCCGAATAAACCACCGTCCACTTGCCGACGATCGCGGCTTGCGCCTCGGCGAGGCTCAGTTTGCCTTCGCAGACGCAGCGCTTGAGCATCACCGCCGCGCGCGCCTTGCGGCGCTCGCCCTCATGGCCTGCCCACGGCAGGAGGTCGAGATTGGCGGGCGCCTCCGGCGAGCCGCCGAGTACGATGGGCACGCGTCTGTCGAGCGCAAAATCGACACCGTCGTCCGCATCGATGCCTCGCGCGGCGAGCATGCGGTCCTTGTGCGCCATCATCTCGTCGAACGGCGGTGCGACCGTGTCCGCATAGCCGGGCCGGCAGATCGTCTCGCCTACCGATTGCTGCGTGACCCGCTCGTCGAGCATGCCGGCATCCTGCGCGCGAGCCGCGCCCATACGCAAAGCGAGCACCGCGGCCAAGCCGAGCAGGAGTGCAACGCGCGTCTTGCGGACGGAACGCGCGACATCACACCGGCGCGCGAGCGTCGGCGCACTCGCCCCGTTTGTACTGTTTGTACTGCTGGTTGGGTCGCGGAACCGGTTGCCACAACCTCTGTCTGCAATGCCTGCGTTCATTCGTCCGCGCGCCGGCAGCGGCGCGCAATAGTTTAATTCGCAGAGTAATTAAAACACATTCAATATGCATGCGTGGAAAAAGGCCGCACTTACGTCCGGCCGTCCGGCACGCCGCCGCATCCTGCCGGCACCGCCGCACCCCGGTCAGGCGCTACTTCGCGACACGAGCCTGCAACGCACGAATCCGCCCGAGCGCCTGCGTATCGGACACCGTCGTCTCGTACATTTTCGCCAGGTCGGCCTTGAGCGCGGTGCGGGATCCGCCGTCGAGATAGATCATGTGCCCCGATGGATAAAAGCGCGCCGACAGATTCTGCCGGACCTGCCGGCTGAGAAGCGGCATTTGCTGCAGATCGAGCACGGTCTGATAGAACGGCGTCACGTAGTCGTAGAAGCCGTTCGCCGACAGCACCTTCAGATCGGGGTTGAGCGCCATCACGGCGGCGAGGTCGCCGGCGGTGTAGAGAACGACGTTGCCCTTCGCGTCGACACCCTTCTGTTCGCCGGTCGGATCAATGTGGCTGAAGTCCCAATACTGAAAGGCCTGATCGTTCAGATCGGTGAACGACGAATTCGACGTATATTTCAACTGCTCGTTCAGATACACGTTCCACATGGTCGTATAGACGCCGCTGACCGCCGTCATGGTCGGATCGTTGCCGCCGGAATTCGGGTCGACCTTGCCGGCAATGCCGGTGTCGATCGCCGTGACCCGGCCGTCGTACTCGCCGAGCGCGAGACCTTGTGATTTCAGCAGCGTGGTCAGGAAAAGCGAGTTGCCGCGGCTGTCGTACGACGTGATGTCCAGACTCCAGGCGAGCAAGGTGGTCTTGTCGACGCCGGTGTATTCGCTCAGCTTTTCGACGGTCGCCGAATCGGTGGTCGGAAATTTGCGTAGCGCCGCCAGATAATCGGTGCGCGCGAATTGCGCCACCTCCTCGGCGAACGCGCCGAGATCGGTTGGCCGCGGTGCGATGCCGAGCTTCTTGTGATACCACGCGTCCGCGGCGGCCGTGGGCAGCGCGCCGACCGGATTGCCGGATTGCGTGTAATCGAGAATCGACGATTGCAGCGTGATGCCGTTCAGATCGACGCCGTCTTCGTGCAGCCGGTACGCCAGCACGCAACTGCGCGCCGTGCCGTAAGACTCGCCGAACAGGTACTTCGGCGAATTCCAGCGATTGTGCCTGGTGAGAAAGCGCTTGATGAACTGCTTGATCGAGTCGGCGTCCTGGTCGACACCCCAGAAGTCCCGGTTCTTCTTCGGCGCGATCGCGGCCGAGTAACCGGTGCCGACCGGATTGATGAACACGAGGTCGCTCTTGTCCAGCAGGCTATCCGGGTTGTCTTCCATCGAATACGGCGCGGGCGGCGTGAAGCTCGGCATCGACGTCTTGATGCGGCGCGGCGCGAACGAACCCAGCAGCACGAACACGGAAGACGAACCCGGCCCGCCGTTATAGAAGAAAGTCACCGGGCGGGTTTCCTCCTTCTGGTTGTCTTGGGTAAACGCGACGTGGAACAGTCTGGCGACGGGCTGCGAACTGCTCGGATCGACGATCACGAGGTGCCCCGCCGTCGCCGTGTACTTGATCCTGTTGCCGCCGATGGTGACCGAATGGTGCGTGATCGCCGCGGTCTCAGTGGTTTCGGTGACGGAATCGTCCGGCCCGTTGCCATAAGCGATCGGATCGAAGAACGGCTGATCCCCGCCTTTATGCGGCACGCTCGCGGCCGCCGGTGTGGCCAAGGCATGAGAATTGTGCGAGGACTGCGGACTAACGGAAGCCGGGTCTGTGTTCGTCATGATCGCTCCATGGGTTCGTTCACGTCTTCTTTTTTCAGTCTTGTGTCTCGTGTGCTGCTGACTATAGTGCGCCCGCCACTTTCTGACCATTGGGACTGCCGAGTCCCGTGCATGCATCCCACCCCTCGGACGCCGCGAAACTGCCGTTGTTGCCTTGCGTGATGTCGTTGCACACGTCCGGCGCCTTGTACAGCTTCGGGTTGATGAAACCGGCCGGCTGCCCTTTCGCCGCATTGATTCGCGCAATCAGCGCCGCCCACAGCGGTGCGACCGCGCTGGTGCCGCCGACCACCGTCTGGTTGCCGCCGATCAACACCGTGTAGCCGGTGACGGGCGATGCGTCGCCGGCCACGTCCGGCACGCCGCGCCCGCCCAGCGGCGTCTTGCCGCCGTTCGACAAAGCGGCGGACAAGCCCTTTTGCCATGCCGGCACGGGGAACGACCGGCTCACGCCACCGCCGCCGGCGCCACCCTGCGCGCCGTCGTTCCACACCACCTCGCGCGAGATTGACGTACCCGACGCGGTCAGACTCGTGCCGCCGCACGCCAGCACATAGGGGCTCGACGCGGGAAAGTCGACCTGATCGCCGCCGCTCGCGCCGTCACTCGAGCCGCTATCGCCCGACGCCGCGCAAACCGTCACGCCGAGAGCCGCCGCCGTCTCCAGCACGCTATTGAAAGCCTGCAGCGACTGGCTCGTCCAGCTCGATTCCGGCGCGCCCCAGCTGATCGAGATCACCGAGGGCTTGTTGGCCGTGTCATGCACCGCGCGGCTTAGCGCGTCGATGAAACCGGCGTCGCTGTTCGGCGTGAAGTACACCGCGATCGTCGCACCGGGCGCGATCGCGCCGACGATTTCGATGTCGAGCGTGACCTCGCCGTCCGGGCCGTTCGGGTCGCCAGTCGGCTCATTGCGGCCCTGATCGACGCTGACCGGCTTCACCGTGGGCGACGCGACACCCAGGCTCGCGAAGTAGGCATCGAGATCGCTGGTGGTGTATCCGCCGCCGAGTTCGATGATGCCGACGCACTGCCCGCTGCCGTCGCCTTGCGGAAACTGATAGAGCGCCGCGAGTTGCGGTGGCGTAAAGGAAACCTGATGCGCTTTCGCCGGCCTGAACGGCGGACGAATGCGGAAGTGCGGCCGCGCCTGGGGCCGGTTGTCGAGCCCGAGCACCGCTTCCACCACGCCGTGCAGATCGTCCGGCACGTTGACCGGGCCGGTGCGGCCGCGAAACTGGCCTGCGGTGTGATGCTGGTAATGCTCCAGCTTGACCTCGAACGCGCTCTGGAACTGCGCGATCGTGCCGCTCAACAACACCGAGCGCGCCGCCGGATCTTCGCGCACCACCGTCAAGCCATGCGCGGCGGCGAAGGCCTTGACCTTGGCGATGTCGTCGGGCGCGGCGCCGTAATCTTTTGCCAGCGCCTCACGCGACAGCGGTTTCACATTCGGGTCGCCCGCCTGGATTCTGCTCATCAGCGCGTCGAACTGCGCCTGCCGCTGACGGCGCAGCATGACGAATACCTCGATCCGTTCCGCTGGATCGCATTGCCCGACGACTTTCGAACCTTGTTCTACCGTTCGTTCGCTTCCCGGCAGCGGATGCTTTGTGACCATGGTGTCGATTCTCCTGTTAGCGTGACGGCGCGGGTCGCCAGTTGGAGCCCGGGCACGGCGCGCGCCTGCCCAACCTCATTGCCTTACAAGCGCGGCAGGGTTGCTGTTTTCAAGGACTTCGCCAATCGTCCGACCCATGCATTCGACCACAGTTCCTGCGCGCGCGGCAGTTGTCCGAATGGCTAACGCCGCGCTGCATCAATGCGCATCATGCGCGGCTCGCGCTATGATGCTGCAGCGGCAATCCAGCCGTTACATTGCCTCGCGCGCCGCGCGCACACGATCAAAGAATCAGAGGAACCCCATGTCAATTTCGATGTATCAAGCATCTCTGCCCGTACTGATTCGCGGCCTGACGAACCTGCAAGCCATTCTCGGCAAGGCTCAAGCGCATGCCGCCGAAAAACAGATCGAGCCGTCGGTGTTCACGAACGCCCGGCTCGCGCCGGATATGCTGCCGCTGGTGCGCCAGGTCTATATCGCGAGCGACACCGCCAAGGGATGCGCCGCGCGTCTGGCCGGCGTCGAAGCGCCGAAATACGAAGACGTCGAACAGACCTTCGACGAACTGCATGCGCGCCTTCAAAAGACAATCGATTATCTGAAGGAATTCAACGCGGGGCAGATCGACGGATCGGAAGAGCGCGCCATCACGCTGAAAATGCGCACCGGCCCGATCGAGTTCACGGGCCTGTCGTATCTGCTCGGTTTCGTGCTGCCGAACTTCTATTTTCATGTCACGACGGCGTACGACATTCTGCGTCACAACGGCGTCGATCTGGGCAAGCTCGACTATCTGGGCGGCATCAGGTAAAGGCGCGCTTCAATGCTTCGATTGCGTGAGCGCTGTGGGCGCGCTGCATGGAAGGTCAACGAGCGGCGCATCGTCTAATAATGCGTCAAACACGCGGCTGGAACGCAATGATCGCCATGCCGGCCAGCGTGAAGGTAACGCCCGCGGCATCCCACAGCGTGGGGCGCACTTTGTCGACGCACCATAGCCACGCAATCGCCACCGCCACGTACACGCCGCCGTAAGCCGCATATACGCGGCCCGCGGCGGTGCCGTGCAGCGTCAGCAGCCAGGCGAACAGCGCGAGGCTGAGCGCGCCGGGCACCAGCAGCCAGATCGAGCCGCCTTCCTTCAGCCAGCGCCACGGCAAGTAGCAACCCACAATTTCGGCAAGGGCGGTCACGACATAAAGCAGAAAAGTTTTCATCGACAGAGGGAAGCAGGTGGTTGTGTCGCCGCTTGGCTGTACGCGGCGCTCTATCGGTTCTATTAACACAATCACTTTGCCTGCGGGCATGGCGCGTGCGACAGTCGCCGCTCCTACTGCCTATCGCCACCGGTCATGAGTGTCGCGTCACCCTGTATCGACATCTGCAAATTCGACAGCAAAACCGGCTTCTGCATTGGCTGTTTGCGCACGCGCGACGAATGCAAAAGCTGGAAGAAGATGAAAGACAAGCATCGCCGGAAAATCATCGAGGACCGCTCGCGTCGCGAGCATAAGCTGGACAAGTAGGCCGCTTATCCGGCTCGCTATCCATCGCTAAACGCGTTGCGAAGCGAAGCAAGGCGAAGCGGAGCAAAACGGGCGATGCGGGATCGCCCGCCGGATCGCTAATCAGCCCGGCTGGCTCGCCGCATCGCGTCAATCCAGCGAGAGACGCAACGCAAAACCGATCAGCGCTGCCGAGAACGTCCAGCGCTGCAAGGTTTGCGCGAGCGGATGGGCGCGCATCCAGCCGGCGATCCGCGCCGCGCCGATCGCGTACATCGCGTCGAAACACACGCCGATCGCGAGCAGCACCACACCCAGTTCGACCATCTGCAACGCAACCGGGCCCGCCTCCGGGCGCACGAACTGCGGCAACAGCACCGAGCAGAACAGCAGCGCTTTCGGGTTCAGCAGATTAGTCAGCAAGCCCTTGACGAAAGCGGTCCGCAATGGGCGCGAGCCGGCCCCTGCCGTGTTTCCCGCAGCAAGGTCCTCAGTGCCGCCCGCAGCCCCACGCGCGATATCCCCCTCAGGCAACGCGAACACCGGCGAACGGAAGATCTGAATGCCGACCCACGCGAGATACACCGCGCCGCCATAACGCACGATGTCGTAGAGCCAGGGCGCGCTGCGCAACAGCGCCGCCGCCCCGCATGCCGAGAGCGTCACGTGCGTTGCACGCGCCACGCCAAGGCCGGCGGCGGCCGCGAAGCCGTGGCGCATGCCACGTCCGATACTGGTTTGCAGAATCAGCGCCATGTCCGGTCCAGGCACGGCATAGACGACGAACAGCGCAGCGATATAGACGGCCAGCAGATGTGCGGAAATCATCGAAGCCTCCTGTTTTCAATGGCTCTATGTTGCTATCGTCCACGGAGGGTTTGCTGGCGAATTTCCGGTCTGTAAGATTCGTCTTTGGAGGAATACGCTAACATCTGATCTTCTCTCCATGTTTTCCGCCAATCCGCCGCAAGCTCTCCAAAGCCATGACAACCGACCTCGATAAAACAGACCGCGCGATCCTCGCCGCGCTGCAGAAAGACGGCCGCATGTCGAATGCGCGGCTGGCCGACATAGTCGGCCTGAGCGAGACGCCCTGCGCGCGTCGTCTCAAACGACTCGAAAACGACGGCTATATCGACCACTACCGCGCGATGCTGTCGCGTTCCGCCCTCGGCTTCGGCGTGGTCGCGTTCGTCTATGTGCGCTTTGCCGTGCACGACCGCGCGGTGGCGACCCGCTTCGAGCGCGAGGTGCAGGCGATTCCGCGAATCCTGGCGTGCCACAACGTGTCGGGCAGCGCCGACTACATCCTGCAGGTAGTGGCGCGCGACCTCGACGACTACGGCACCTTCATGCGCGACGAGATGCGCAGCCTGCCGGGCGTGACGTCAGTGGAATCGGCGCTGTCGCTGCGCGAAGTGAAGGCCAACGGCGGCTTGCCGGTCGCCTGAACGCTAACGTGGCATAGTCACGCATTTGACACGGCGCGAGCCGACCAGACGAGCACGGAGTTGTCATGGATCAGATAGATCACGAAAAGGCGCGAGCCGAAGAAACGGCCGCGATGGAGCGCGTATTGACCGCCACGCAACGGGTGCAGGCGGCCTTCGCGTCGCTGCAATCGCAGTTTCCGCCGGCGGGCAGCGGCAAGCCTTCGCAGTTCGCGCTGCAAACGTTCGACGCCGCGTTGCAGGAGCTCGAAGACGCGCAGGCTGCGTTCGATGAAATGCTCGGCGATCTGCTCGACGGCAATCGTTGAGCGGCCCAAGCGGCCTTTTTGCCGAATAGCCGCTGCGTCGCTGGCGAGCGGCCGCGGTCTCAAGGTGGCGCCGGGCGCTCGTTGAGTCGCTTCGAATTGCAGGGGCGGCGAAATCCGCAGAATCGGCGAGGCTTTCAACCCGCCTGCGTCTCGATCACCGGCTCGCAGAGAACAGGAAAGTTGACCGAGTTCGCGATATAGCACTTCTCGTGCGCCACATGATGCAGGCGCTCCGCCAACCCGGCGTCGCCGCCCGCGCGAATGACCACGCGCGGGCGCAAAACGATCTGTGAAAAACGCCCCTGCTCCGGGCTGTCGAGCATCGTGCCTTCGGCGTCGTCGCGATAATCGAGCACCACGATGCCGGCGTCCGCGCAAAGATGCAGATACCAGAGCTTGTGGCAGGCCGAAGCCGAGGCGACCAGCAGGTCTTCCGGGTTCCAGCGGTTCGCGTCGCCGAGAAACGCGGCATCCGACGAACCCGGAATTTCCGGCTTTTGCCCTGCGGTGATGACATGATCGCGGCCGTAATCGCGGTATCCCGACGTGCCGCTGCCGCGGTTGCCCGTCCACCGCACCGACACCTTGTATTTGTGCTCGCCGTACGCCATGCCGATCTCCTTGTCGTTGAACCGGATTCGCTTGCCAGGACGAGCATTTTATCCGTGAGAGCGGCTACAGCCCTAACGCCTCCAGCCACGGAAACACTTTCGCGCCGGCCTTTCGGCCATGCCGTGAGCGGTGCAACGCCACCGGCCGCTCGCACGGCAAAAACTGCCCGCGCGCCGGCGCATCGGCGACGAACCCGCCGTCGCGCTCCCACACCGTCTCGCCGCGCGAAATCGTGATGCCCGGCCACGCGCGCACGGACCGTCCCTCGTACGGCGTGTAGTCGACGTTATGATGCAGATCCACATTGCGGATCGGACGCGGCTCGAACGTGTCCCAGATCACCAGATCGGCGTCCGCGCCGATCGCCAGCGCGCCTTTGCGCGGATACAGGCCATACAGCTTCGCCGGCCCAGTGGAAGTCAGTTCGACGAACCGGTTCACATCGATGCGTCCGCCGAGCACGCCCTCCGAGAACAGCAGCGCGAGCCGCGTTTCGAGACCGGGAATGCCGTTCGGCACCTTGTCGAACGATGCATGCTCGCCGTGCGCCTTCTTACCGTCCGCACCCTCGAAACGAAACGGCGCGTGATCCGACGAAAACACGCTGAACACGCCGTGGTCGAGCGCACGCCATACGGCGTCCTGATTCGCCGCGTCGCGCGGCGGCGGACTGCAAATGCACTTCGCGCCCTCGAAACCTTCGAGCGCGAGATCGCCTTCGGTCAGAAAAAGGTACTGCGGACAGGTTTCGGCATAGATCGGCGCGCCGCGCCACTGCGCCTGCTGAATCTGCTCGATCGCTTCGCGGCCCGACACGTGCACGATCAGCACCGGCGTATCCAGCATCTCGGACAAGGAAATCGCGCGATGCGTCGCCTCGCGCTCGACCACCGGCACGCGCGAGAGCGCGTGATACGACGGCGCCTTCAAACCGCGCTCCAGCATGCGCTCGGTGAGCCACGCGATGCAGTCGGCGTTCTCGGCGTGGATCATCGTCATCGCCTGCTCGCGTCGCGCGATCGCCAGCAGGTCGAGAATCTGCCGGTCGTTCAGCTTGAGCGCGTCATACGTCATGTAGATTTTGAACGACGTGTAGCCGCGCGCGATCAGCGCGGGCAGTTCGCGTTCGAGCAGGTCCGGCGTCGGATCGGTGACGATCAGATGGAACGCGTAGTCGATCAGCGCGCGTCCCTGCGCGCGCCGGTGATAATCGTCGACGGCCTCCTGCAAGGTGCCGCCGCGCTGCTGGCAGGCGAACGGAATCACCGTCGTCGTGCCGCCGCAGGCCGCCGAGCGCGTGCCGCTCGCGAAGTCGTCGGCCATCACCGAGCCGTCACCGGTCGGCTGGTCGAGGTGGCAATGGGCGTCGACGCCGCCCGGCAGTACCCAGCGCCCCGCCGCGTCGATCTCGCTCGCGCCGCATGGCAGATGCGCGCCGAGCATCACGATCACGCCGTTGGCGATGCCGATGTCGGCGTTGAACACGTCGGCGCCCGTCGCGATGCGAGCGTTGCGCACCACCAGGTCGAGGCACGCGTCGTCGTTCATGCCACCTCCGTGAACAGCCGTCCCCAGCCGCGCACGCGCGACGGGTCCGCGCCGGCCAGACGCAGCGATTTCCACACCACGGTGGAAATCGTGTCATACACCGGAATGCCGAGTTCCTGCTCCAGTTCCTCGACGAGCGGCGCGCCGCGCAGGTTCGTGCAGAAGATCGTGATCGCGGCCGGCCGCGCCTCGGCCACTTCGCGCGCCATCGCGCGGATCGCGTCGGCGCTTACCTCTGAAAACGAAAAGTTGTCCTGCTTGCACAAATGCCGCTCGGCCACGCACTCGAAGCCGCTCTTCGCATAGTTCGCGACGATGCGCTGCTGCACGTCGTCGAGATACGGCGTGACGAGACCGAAGCGGCGCACGCCGGTCATCGTGAAGATTTCGTTCAGCGCGAGCACCGACGTGCACGCCGCAATACCGGTGCGCTCGGTGATGCGCTCGCACAGCCGTTCGTCGGCGTCGAAACCGAGCCAGCCCGAGGACGTGCCGTTCCAGCCGATCACGTCGAGCTTCGCGTGCGACAGCAATTCGGCGGCCGTGAGAATTTCGCTGTCGTCGAACTGCGACATCGCCTGCTGCGACAGCGCGATTTCGGTGACGCGAAAGCGCCCGAAATGCGCGCTCGCCTCCGGCAACCCGGCGAGCATCGCGGCAGTGACGGGTTCGAGCGTCGTATTCGACGACGGCGTGAGCATGCCAAGCAGAATGCGTTCAGTCATGTTGATCGATTCGATTGATTGAGGAATCCGCCGCGGCGGGCGACGATCACGCGGCCTGCCGCGCGAGCCGGTTGGCCGCCGCCGCTTCTTCACGGATCAGCGCCAGCACGTGCCGCTTCAGATCGTTGAAACGCGGCGACGTGATATCGCGCGGCCGAGGCAAGTCCACTGGAATCAACTCGCGAATGCGGCCCGGCCGATGCGTCATCACGGCGACCTGGGTGCCGAGCAGCAAGGCCTCGTCGACGCTATGCGTAACGAACACGATAGTCGAGCGCGATTTCTGCCAGATCGTGACGAGCTCTTCCTGGATTTCCGACTTGGTCTGCGCGTCGAGCGCGGCAAACGGCTCGTCCATCAGGATCACGCCCGGATCGAGCAGCAACGCACGCGCAATGCCGACGCGCTGGCTCATCCCGCCCGACAGTTCCGCCGGATAGTGGTGCTCGAAACCGGTCAAGCCGACAAGATCGATATACGGCTGCGCGAGCGCGCGCCGCTCTTTTTTCGATCGGCCTTGCAGCCTGTGATAGAACGCGACGTTCTCCCACACCGGCAGCCAGGGCATCAGCGTGGCCTGTTGGAACACCATGCCGCGATCGGCGCCGGGCGCATCCACGGGGCGGCCGCCCACGCGCACCGTGCCGCTCGTGGGCTGCTCGAAACCGGCGATCATGTTCAGCAACGTTGACTTGCCGCAGCCCGACGGGCCGAGCAGGCACAACAGCTCTTCCTTTTCCAGACTCAGGGAAACGTGATCGAGCGTGACGAGGTTCGTGCCGCGCTTCGCGTCGGTGAACACCTTGGTGATATCGTCGAATTCGACGTAGGACATGACGGACTCCTTCGATGACGTTCGTTCAGTGACGGCCGGCGTTCGCGCCGCGGCGTTGCCAATGCAGCACGGCGCTCATCAGCCGCTTCATCGCGAGATCGGACAGATAACCCAGCAGGCCGATGCTGACCATCGCCGCGATCACGAGGTCGTAGCGCAGGAAGTAATACGAGTCCCACAGCACATAGCCGAGGCCGCTCTTCACCGCGACCATTTCGGCGGTCACGGTCAGCATCCAGGCGGAGCCGATCGCAATCCGCAAGCCGGCGAAAATGCTCGGCAACGCGGCTGGCAGGATGATGAAGCGCAGCAGTTGCAGTTGCGTCGCACCCATCATCGCGGCGGCGCGAATCAGGTTGCGGTCGGCGGCCTTCACGCCGTGAATCGTGTTCATCAGAATCGGGAAGAAGGCGCCGAGAAACACGAGGAAAATCGCCGGCTTGTTGGCAATGCCGAACCAGATGATCGCGAGCGGAATCCACGAAACGGGTGGAATCGGCCGCAGCATCTGCAGCGTCGGCTCGACGGCCTGTTCCACCCAACGCCACCAGCCGATGGCGACGCCGAGCAGAATGCCGGAAAGCGCCGCGATCGCGTAGCCCGACAACACCCGCGTGAGACTCGCGGCCGCGTCGAAAAACCAGCGGCCGCTGTCGGACTGCGACGAACCGTCTATCGCAAACAGCCAGTCCGCCCACGTCGCGATGACACGCGACGGCGCCGGCAGCAGCGAAGCCGGAATGATCCCCGAGCGCGCGAACACTTCCCAGAACACGACCAGCGCGACCGGCACGAAGAACCTGATGAAGCCCGCGCGCGCCTGGGCGCCTGACTTCGCGAGAGTGAGGGCCAATTGCGTTCTCCGGTTGGCGGGCGCGGTGTCGGCATGCCCGGCGCTCGCTCGGGTTGCGGATGCTTGTGGCATGGATGCGCTCCTTAGTAACCCAGCGCGGTCTTCGGCTGGCCGGTCGCTTCGCTCAGGAAGGTGTAGTTCATGTTCCTGTCGATGCCGCTCGTCACGTCGGTCGACACGTAGCGCAGGTCCTTCATCATTTTGGCGATGGCGACCGTCTGCGTGCGGTACATGTGGTAGTCGGGATAGGCGTTCTTCAACGATTCGGCGGCCACGGCCTTATCGAGCGCGGTGTACTTGTTGATCGAATCGAGCCAGCCGGTTTGATCGGCCTTCAGGCTGTCCACCATCTTCACGACGGCGGCGACCGTCGCCTTGACCGCTTCCGGGTGGTCGCGAATCACGTCCGAGCGCGTGACGATCAGGTTGCTGAGCTTGCCGGCCGCCTGGTCATAGGGAAAATTGAACAGCTTGCCCGCGCCGGACAGACGGATCTGCGAGGCGAACGGCTCGACCGAGCACACCAGGTCGATCTCGCCGCGCTGCAATGCGCCGACATGGTCCGCCGGGTTCGGAATGTTGATGAACTGCACGTCCTTGTTCGGATCGATGCCGTGCATCTGCAATTCGCCACGCATGTGCAGGTCTTGCGCATTGCCGCGCGAGGCCGCGATCTTCAGCGGCGCGCCCTTTGCCTTCGCCTCGTCGACCCGTTTCTTCAGGCCGGCCCAGTCGTCCTGCTTCAGATTGAGCCCGTTGCGCATCAGGATCTCGGAGCCGCCGTTCACCTGGCCCGATACTGCGACCACGTCGAGGCCGCGATCCAACGCGGTGACGAAATGCAGATACGTGACTTGCGCGACGTCGACGCTGTGCGAGACGAGTGCCGTCAGCACGTCGTTGCCGGACGTGAAGTTGATCGTATCGATCTTCGCGTCCTTCGTGAACTGCGGCACGAGCGCCATCGAAAGGCACTGCGCGCATTTGGCGAAGCCGAGTTTTACTTCCGGTTTCGCGCCGCCGGCCTGGGCATGAACCGGCGACGTGATGGTAAGCCCGACGAACGCGGCAGCGAGCAATGCTTGACGAAACATGGGTGCTTCTCCTCGAAGATGAGCGCCGGATGGCGTGACAATTCGCAGGAGCAACATTTATGCCAACAATATTTGGCACGATTGTATGCAAACATTAGAAACTATGTATTCGCTTTTAGGGCGTGCCGGGGCGGCCGGGGCAGCCGGCAGTTCAACTTGAGGAGAATCATTTTGAGCGGAGCAGCCCGCTCACCCACGATAAGCCGTGATGTTCCGCGCTGGTGCATACCCCGCTGCGTTACGGTGCGCATGGTCCGTCTTTTGGGCCATTCACGAGTGGGCCGACCTCGAACACGAGATGAACTTCTGTACACAAAAATTTCGCCGATTGTTCTATCATTCGCTCAGACTTCCAGCGACGAGAACCATCTTGACCCGTGCCTCCACCCCGCCCGCCGGCAAAAGCGCCGAACCCCGCACGCCTTATTCCAACGAGGAGATTTACGGGCGCATCCAGAAGGCGGTGCTCGAATATCGGCTCGCGCCCGGCACCAAACTGATCGAGGAAAGACTGGCGGAAGTGTCCGGCGTGAGCCGCACCAAGATTCGCGAGGTATTGAACAAACTCGCGCACGAAGGGCTCGTGACGCTGGTGCCGAATCGCGGCGCGTTCATCGCGAGCCCGAGCGTCGAGCAGGCGCGCGACGTATTCGTCACGCGCCGCATGATCGAGCCGGAGATGGCGCGGCTCCTCAGCGAACGCGCAACGCCCGCTCAGGTCCGCGCGCTGCGCAAGCACGTCAAACTCGAAGGCGACGCGCGCAAGCGCAACGACAGGCCGGCGATCATCCGGTTATCGGGGGAATTTCATGTGCTGGTCGCCGAGATGATCGGCAATGAGATTTTGCTGCGCATGATGCGCGAACTCGCGCCGCTCACGTGCCTCGTGATCACGCTTTACGACAAACCGAACGCGCCGGCTTGTCCGCATCACGAGCATGACGACCTGATCGATGCGATCGAAGCGCACGACGGCGCGCGCGCGGCTGCCTGCATGCTCGAACATCTGCAGCATATCGAGGCGACGTTGAACTTCGAGGTCGTGAAAGACGCGTCGCCGGATATCGAAGCGATCTTTTCCTGAGCGCTCGCGTCCCGGAAGTCGGCGCGATAGCGCCACGGCCGGCGTACCCCTGCCAAAGTGTTGCCGCAATGGCCGCCGCGCGGCAAGTGCCATTGCCGCGCCTATCCCCGCATTACAATCTGCGGCGTTATCCGCAACCGTTGCCAACTATCGCGTTGAGAAGGCCTTTCCGGTCAGGTTCGGCGCTCGCGGATCCGGGTTCATGTTCAAGCTGGTGCCGTTTGCTCGCATGTTGTTGAGCACCGGGCCTGATCGTGCTCCGCCGGCTCCCCCCATCGCCGTGGAGCCGCCGGCCGTTCCCATACCAGGCGTTGCACTTGGGCTTGCTCCCGTCCCCAGACTCGTTCCCGCTCCACCGCCCACGCTATTGACGCCCGAAGGCGCGCCCTTCATCCCGCTGACGCCGGGGTTGTCTGTCTGCGCATAAGCCGCGCCCGCGACACCGATCATCAGCGCCGACATCACGATACTGCCCGTCACGACCTTCATAGCCTGCTCCGTTGCACCGTCCAATTCGACCGCAGCGCCCGCGCTGGGCACCGTTCAGAGAGTATGACGGCGGCCGGCCAGGTTTGTTCGCGGCCAATGGCAACATTTCCTCGACGATTTCACCGACGACGTCCGAATGGCGGGCACCTCACCGCATGAATCTGTACAAATGCTTACAAAGCAGCGCCCTTTTCCGGTCCACCGCGCGCTGCCGTGCGGCGTTATTGCTGGGAACCTACCCGCGGAGTCCGCAATGAGCACGAACCTCACTTCCAGTAATCCACAGCGCAGCCGCATTCATCCGTTGGTCGCCGGTGCCGCGGTGTGCGTGATCCTGGCAAGCGCCACCGGCATCGCGGCGATGACGGGCCTGCTGCCGACCTCGCGCGCCGTGACCGAGCCCGCGTCGCCGGCCCCGACGACGGCAGCGGCGCAAGTTGCCAGCGCGCCGATCGCAGCGCCGCAAGCGGCGCCGGTTCAGCAGACCGCGCAGCAAGCGGCCCCCGCCCGCCCGCGTGTCCATCACACGCATGGCACTACCGCAGCGGACGCACCGAGGTACGCGAACAATCAGGGATCCCAGGCAAGCTACGAATCCCCCTCGGCGAGGCCCGTTGCCGCCGACCCGTATGCGGGCGAAGTCGTCGCCATCAACACGGTGCAACCGCCCGAATCGACCACAGGGCTCGGCGCGCTGGGTGGAGCGGTCGCGGGCGGCCTCGTCGGCAACCAGATCGGCGGCGGGCGCGGCAAGATTCTGACGACGATCGCGGGCGCGGCCGCCGGCGGTCTCGCCGGTAACGGCATCGAGCACGCGGTGCGCAAGCAGACCACTTATCAGGTCCAGGTGCGCATGCAGGACGGCAGCTACCGCAACTTCAGCTATCCGACGCAACCGTCCGTGCAAGTCGGCGAACGCGTGCACGTCTCCGGCGATTCGCTGACGGCTTCGTAGGGTCTTGCACCCGTTATCACGCCGCGCGGGTTTCGGAAAGGAATAGAACGGCTCCCGTGCGCGTTATGATCAATCGTTACGCCAGAACGGCTGATCGCGCACGATGGAGCATGCCTACGTCCACCTTTTGCACCTGCTGGCCGGCCACCCGGAGTGGACGCTCACGGTCGTGTTCCTTGCGGCCTTCCTCGAGGCCGTTGCCGTCATCGGCACCTTCATTCCGGGCAGCACCGCCATGTTTCTCGCCGGCGCGCTGGCCGGCACCGGCTCGCTGAGTCTCGGCTGGGTATTCGCGTGGGCGATCGCCGGCGCCATCGCCGGGGACGGCATGAGCTTCTGGATCGGCAGCCGTTACCAGCAACGAATCGTCCAGCTCTGGCCGTTCTCCCGACACCCGGAGGTGCTGGAGGCAGGCTACCGCTTCTTCGACAAGCATGGCGCGAAGAGCGTCGTGCTCGCCCGTTTCATCGGACCGTTGCGGGCCATCGTGCCGGTAGTGGCGGGCATGTTGCACATGACGCCGGCGCGTTTCTACGCGATGAACGTGCTCTCGGCGCTGCTCTGGGCACCCGCTCACATCCTGCCGGGTGTGGTGTTCGGCGCCTCGGTGCTGCTCGCCGGCGCCGTGTCGTTTCGCCTCGTGGTCATCATCGCGCTGCTGGCCGGCATTCTGTGGCTGAGCTTTCGCGCCGCGGCGTTCCTGCTCTCGCATGCCAATGCGTGGTCGAGCGCGGCGGGCCGCCATCTGGGCAGTTGGGCTTGCCGGCATCCTGGGCCGCTCGGCCGCCTCGCGCGAAAAATGCTCGATCCCGCTCAGCCGGATGCCAGCAGCATCGTCGTGACGTCGCTCTTCGTGCTGGCGTGCGGCGCGCTCTTTTTCGGGGTGCTTGAAGACGTCATGAGCGGTGATCCGTTGACACGCGTAGATCTATCCGTCTATCACTTCCTGCAATCGGTGCGCACGCCATGGGGCGATACGGTCCTCGCGGGCCTCGCCACGCTCGGCAGCGTCGCCACTTTGACGGCGCTGGTCGTCACGGTCGCCGTGTGGATGCTGTGGGAACGGCGTTGGCGCGCCATCGGCTACTGGCTCGCCGCGGTCATGTTTTCGCAATTGCTCATCTTTGCGATGCAGTTCGCGATGCACCGCGCGCCGCCCGATGAACTGATGTCGGGTATCTACGTGTTTCCGAGCGATCACGTCGCCGCAGTTGTCGTCGTGTACGGCTTTCTTGCGTTTCTGCTGGCGCGCCGGGTCGGCATGGTGGAGGGTCTGCTGGTGGCGGCGGCAAGCATGGCCGTGGTGATCGTGGTCGCGTTGGCGGGTCTTTACTTCGGCAGATTCTGGGTCTCCGACGCGATCGGCGGCGCGGCGCTCGCGTATGTCTGGGTCGCGATCGTCGCGTTGACGGCGATGCTGCGGCATCCGCAAGCGCCGCCGCAGCGCAGGTTCATGTCCGCGGTCGTGCTGGTGGTGATACTGGCGAGCGTGGGAGTGCAATTGCGCATGAATCCGCCCGCGCCGCCGCCGGACAGCGCGCCGCGCCCGCAGCCTGTGCTGATCACGCAATCGCAGTGGACGGTTTCCGTGTGGAAGCAGCTGCCGTGTTACCGCTCGGACATGGGCGGTGACCGCAAGGAGCCGCTCACGCTGCAATGGGCGTCGAATCCCGATTCGATCAAGGGACACCTGCGCGCGCATGGGTGGGTCGAGGGAACGGACCTGTCCGTGCATAGCCTGCTCTCGCTCGCCTCGCCGAACGTCGCCGCGGTGTCACTGCCGGTGTTGCCGAAACTCAACGAAGGCGTGCCTTCGGCGCTGGTCTTCATGCGCCCCGGCGACACGCGCGACGAACGCGACGTGCTGCGTTTCTGGCCCAGCGGTTACGCGGTGGAGAACGGTACGTCCGCCACGCCGCTGTGGGTCGGCGCTTTCGCGCGCGAACGGCTTTCCCGCCCGTCGTGGCCGATTAATATTCTGCGCGTCGACAAACGGGCGGCCTCGTTCGATGCACATGGCACAGCCGACGCCGGCTTCGGCGCGGCGCTCGTCGCCAGAGTCAGTTGTCACGGCGTGCCGGTGTCGCTGCTCGCCTCGCCGGTGGAATGAGCGGCGAGCATGAGGCTGCGCCGCGCCCCACGACGAGCGCGTGCATTCGCCGCATCGATCGGGAAAATCGCTCTGTGATCAATCAGTTGGCGCGCATGGCCAGGAGTTGTCCACAAGGATATGAACATTTTCTGTGGATAAGCTGCGCATGCCGCCGATTGCCGGAAAGACAACGCCGGCTCTAGCCGGGCCGGTCCTCGTCATATTCGGTGCGCACCCCCGCTGGCAACCACGGTTCCTTGCGGCGGCACCACAATTCATACGTAGGTTCGTAGATGCCTACGTTGTCGAATGCGCCCAGCGGAAGGTCCAGTTCATCGTTGCCCACATACTCCATGAAAGCAACCGAGCCGCAGACCGGGCAAAAGTACCGCCGTCCCAACTCGGAGCTTTGCCAGGCCTGGGTATGTCCGGTGAACTGCACGGCGTCGCGCTCAAAGATGGCGTAGCCGCCGAACGGGCTGCCGTGCACGCGGCGGCAGGTCATGCAATGACAGATGGAAACGCGCATCGGCGCCGCGCTCACACGAAAACGCACGGCGCCGCACGCGCAGCCGCCGGTTTGTTCCACGGATTCGGTATCGGCATTCATGGCTCATCCTCGGTTGATCGTCCATACGGCAACGCATGATGGCATGCGTTGCCGTTGTCCGTCGAAGCATGGCACGTTCCCGCATTGCGATGTTGCCGAGCGCACCGGCTCCGGCGTCACATACGAACTCTGCCGACGCCCGACCGCTCACCTCGCCGCCGCCCTCGTGGGAAATGTCGCGAATGCCGAATACTCGCGATCCAGATAAGCGGCGGCCTGCTCGAGCAGGAATTGCCGGAAGACCCTGCAAGTCGGAGACAGCTGCTTGGCCCGCAAATGCACGATCTGCCAGGTGCGCTCGATCGGCGTGCCGTTCACATCGAGCAACGCAATTTCTCCGGTGCGCAATTCCAGCAGCAGCGTATGCAGCGAAATCAGGCTCACGCCCATGCCCGCCATGACCGCCTGCTTGATCGTTTCGTTGCTGCCGAGCGTGACGACCTTCGCGGGCGTGAACAGGTGCTGCCTGAACATTTCCTCCGCGGCCATTCGCGTGCCCGAGCCGGGCTCCCTCAACAGGAACGTGTCGCCGCGCAGTTCCTGCAGATCGAAGCGCCGCGCGTCGCACAGCGGATGCGTCAACGGCGCGATCACCACTTGCGGATGGTAGGCGAGCGGCTCGGTGGTGGTGTCGAGTTCCGGCGGCGGCCGTCCCATGATGGCGAGGTCGATCGCGTTGTCCTGCAACATGCGCAGCAGCGCGTCGCGGTTGCCGACTGAAAAGTGCACGTCGACCTTGGGGTACAGGTGCGAATACAGCGCCAGCAGCTTCGGCGCGAAGTACGTCGCGGAGCTGACGATGCCGACCGCGATCGAGCCGCTGTCGGCCTGTTTCAGCGACGTCATCGCATCTTCGGCATCCTTGATCTCGCCGAGAATCCGGCTCGCGTGATGCGTCAGTTTTTCGCCGGCCTCGGTCAGCGTGAGCTTGCGCGCGATGCGCTCGAACAGGCGCATGCCGACCGCTTCCTCGAGCTGATGAATCTGCATGGACACCGCCGGCTGGGTCAGATGCAGTTCCTCCGCGGCCCGCGCGAAGCTCGTATAGCGGCTGGCGACGACGAAAATCTGCAACTGACGCAAGGTCAGCGAGCGGATGAAATTCACGTTGGCGAGACTCGCTTTGAAATGCGTTGAACTCTGTTGCGCAATGCGGCTATTACAAGAGCAAGGGCAAGGCCCTAACGGCTCGCCCGAGGCGCGTTGGACGGACTCACGGGTGCGCTCGGCGCACCGGGCGCGTGAGGTCCGTTGGCCGGGGGTGACAGTTTGCGCAATACCGCCTGAAAGCTCAGTGTCTCCGTCCGTAAAGGGTGCACGAAATCGTTGTTCGCGCCGGGGATGTCGGTGCGAATCAGCGCGACCTGGCCCGGCACCGAATCGGCGATCAGGAACGTATAGCGCTTGCCGACGTACTGAGCGAAGCGTTCCGCATTCGGATCACCGAGGTACGGCTGCACGACGATCTGCCGCGCCTTGACCGGCTTGCCGCCGATCTGGCTCGTCACCATGTCGATGTGCGGACCCGCCGCGAGCGCGAGCCGCAAACGCTGCTGGAAATAGCGGCGCTGGCCGCCCGTCAGATGCTGCATCTCGGTGATGTCGCGCTCGAGGAAATAAATGATCACGGGATTGCATGGCAAGCCGGCGTTCGGCAGCGGCACCCCGCCGCTTTGATCCGATACCTGGGCGTCCCCTTTCGCGTTGTCCTTGCTGACGACCAGCACCCTGACCAGATTCGCGCTCTGCGCCGGCTGGTCCGAGGTGAGCACCGTATAGTCGAGCTCGGTCTGCGGCTCGATGCCATGCAGATGATCCGTCGTGAAAATGAGCCGTTCGGCGGGCGTGATGTCGTCGGTGCCGGCCGCGCGAGCGCCGGCCGGTATCACACAGACGATGCACGCGGCGCACATCATGCGTGCCGCGATCGCCCGGAGCCTTTCGCTGCGTAACCGCTGCGGCGCGCCCCTCATGGCGACGCATCCGCCGGCTTGCCCGCGGGCGCGTCGACGGGTTTCAGAAGCGGCACCTGGTAACTGGTGAGAATGTTGTCGATCTTGTCGTGGTTCGCGCCGATCCATTGATCGACCTTGTCCTTCCACGCTTTCTCGCCATAGCGCACGCCCATCGAGATCGCGTAATCGAAGCGGATGCCGGGCGAGGCGGGGAACGGCACCAGCTTCACCGTCTCACCGGAGCGCTTGGCGAAGTAGCCCGCGATCGGCCCCCACAGGAACACCACGTCGACATTGCCCGCCTGCAGATCATGTTCGATCATCTGGCCGGGATACTCCTGCGGGTCGCCGCTTTGCACCTGATACGAGACCGCCTGATCGATCAGGTTGTGAGCGAGCAGCCAGTCCACCGCGGGCGTCTGCGAGAAAATGCCGAAGCGCAGCTTGTGCAGCTGGTCGGGCGGCAGCTTGAGCAGATCATCCGGCGTATTGATGCCGGCCAGCTCGGGCCGCTTCGTGAAAACCATCGCATACGTGGAGCGCAGATAAGGCTGCGTCGTCGAGGTCATGTCGTAGCCCTTCGGCACGCCGATGATCAGGTCGCATTTGTAGCGCTCGGTATTCGGCACCTTGTCGCGCAGCGTGTGGCGCACGAAGCCCATGCGCTGCGGAAAATAGGTGTATTCGAGCTTGTAGCCGAAGTCGCTCGCCATCTGGCTCGCGATGCGGTTCTCGTAGCCCTCGCCCTTGCTGTTGGACAGCGGCATGTTGTTCGGGTCCGCGCACACCCTCAGCACGCCGTCGGCGCCGTCGTTATTGGGTAGCGCGGGTAGCGCGCCGCCCTGCGCTTGCACCGCGGCGCTCGCCAGCGCGGCGGTGCACAGCGTGGCGGCCGCGAGCATGACGTGAGCGGGCATTCGTTTGCCATGACGCATCGAAAACCTCCGGAAGAATTGCGGCACGGGCGTTACTTCGCGTCGATGGCCTGCAGATCGCCCGGCTTGATCTGGCCGTCGGAGCGCCCTTTCAGATAGGCGTAGAGATTCTCCCAATTCTTCTGCATCATCTGGCTCGCACTGAAGTCGGGCATACCCTTGTCCACCCGCCCGCCGAAGACGGTGCGATGAAATTCGTTTTTGTCGAGGGTCTTGAACGCGTCGACCAGCGACGGGCCCACCATCCCCTCCTGCTTCGCGCCGTGACAGCGTTCGCAGGCGAGCGCACGCCACGTCTTCCATCCTTGCAGCGTATTGCTGTCGACCTTGCTGCCGTCGACCACCTTGTACGCCACCTGGGCAATCGCGGGATTGGTCTGGGCGTAGGTCACAGGCAGTATGACGAATGCGACGGGCAGTGCCGCCCGCAACAAGATTGATCGGCCTTTCATGCACATGTCTCCTTGAATAATGGCCGCGCCAGGATGCGTTTCATCGACGCATCCGCGAATGGGCGCGGCCCTGGGTCATCCGTATGGCTGAAGGCCGCCGGCCGCGCCCCTATGCGAGGGCACGCCGGCCGCGCGCTTCAGTAGTTTGGTCCGGCGCTTTAGCTATTGCCGCCGGGAATGGCGAACACAAAGAGCGTGCCGCCCAACGCCGTGTACTTGGCGAGTTCACGATAGCCGCCGACCGCGCCCAACCCCTCGGTCGACTTCTCGAGGCCCGCCGCCATGCCGATGCCGGCCCAGCCGCCGATGCCCGAGTAGACGCCGACGAACTGCTTGCCCTGATACTCGTAGGTGAAGACGTTGCCGATAATCCCCGACGGGGTCTTGAAGCGCCACAGTTCCTTGCCGTCCTTGATGCGAACCGCCTTGATGTAGCCTTCGAGCGTGCCGTAGAACGCAATGCCGCCTGCCGTGGCGAGCGCGCCGGACCACACCGAGAACCGTTCCGGCTTGGACCAGATGATCTTGCCCTTGGCCGCGTCCCATGCGATGAAGTTGCCCATCGTGTTGCTGTTTTTCGTGCCCGGGAACATCGACAGCGTGGCGCCCACATACGGCTGACCGGAAACGTAGTCCACGTCGAACGGCTCGTAGTCCATACAGACGTGATTGGTCGGCACGAGGAACAGGCTGGTTGCCGGATCGAACGCCGCGGGTTGCTGGTCCTTCGAGCCGAGCGCCGCCGGACAGATGCCCTTCACGTTATGATCGGAACCGGCCGCCTGCGTCGAATACGCCGCGTTGCGGATCGGCAGGCCGCTCTTGATATCGACACGGTCCGCCCAGTTTACGGCCGGATCGAACTTCTCGGCCACGAGCAGTTGTCCGGTCGCGCGGTTCAACGTGTAGCCGAAACCATTGCGGTCGAAGTGAACGATGGCGGGGACCTTTTTGCCGCCGATCGTCAGATCCGACAGGATCATTTCGTTGACGCCGTCATAGTCCCACTCGTCGTGGGGCGTCATCTGATAGACCCATTTGGCTTCACCGGTATTCAGATCGCGCGCGAAGATCGACAGCGACCATTTGTTGTCGCCCGGACGTTGCGTCGGATTCCACGTACCCGGATTGCCGGTGCCGTAGTAGACAAGGTTGAGCTTCGGATCCCACGCATACCAGCCCCATGTGGTGCCGCCGCCCAGCTTCCACTGATCCCCCTTCCAGGACTTCAGCGACGAGTCCGCGCCGACCGGCACCATCTTGCCGTCGGTATAGGTCATCGTCTTGTCGGGGTTCAGCAGCATTTCCTTGTCGGGACCCGTGCTGTATGCCGTCCAGACCATCTTGCCGCTCTTGATGTCGTAGGCGATCAGACGCCCGCGCACGCCGAACTCGCCGCCCGAAATGCCGGTCAGCACCTTGTCGCCGAATACGTGCGGCGCGTTGGTGTTGGTTTCACCCGCCTTCGGATTGCCGTTCTGCGCGCTCCAGACCACCTCGCCGGTCTTGGCGTTCAGCGCAACGAGTTTGGTATCGGCCTGCTGCAGGAAGATCTTGCCGTCGCCATACGCCAGCCCGCGGTTGACCGTGTCGCAACACATCACGGACACCACCGATTCGTCCTGCTTCGGCTGGTACTGCCAGATGAATGTCTGATCCTTCAGATTGATTGCAATGACCTTGTTGGGAAACGGCGAGTGGATATACATCGTGTCGCCGATAACGAGCGGCGCGCCTTCGTGGCCGCGCAGCACGCCGGTGGACATGGTCCATGCGACCTGTAGTTTGCCGACGTTGCTTTCGTTGATCTGCTTGAGCGGACTGTAGCGGTGATTCGCATAATCGCCCGCCTGAGCTGCCCAGTTAGATGGATTTTTGATGAGCCCGTCCAGTTGCGGATCGGCTTGTGCAACGATAGAGCTGAAGGCTGCCGATGCGAGGATCGAGAGCCCAAGAACCATGGTGCGTAAGTTCATGTCTCCTCCAGAATTGTCTTGCTGTTCAACTCACGAATGACCCACGCTACCTCGTCGCATCGTGCGCGCCTTCCTTAATGCGGGTAACGATCAACGCCCTTTCCCGATTCGACGTCGGGCTTTGCGGCGCATGAAGGCCCAACGCATATTCCATGCCGGAAGCGGGCCGCCCTCGCGGCCTTTGCGGCCACAAGCTCGTCCGCGCACGCCGCGCGGCGCGCGGGCTCCTTCACCGCATTCGCGACCGAAGGCATCGCGATGCCTTCGGTGTCACAGCGGTGACCGCCTGTTCCGAACGACGCGGAACATACTGTGTCACTTCCGGGATACCCGTCGCGGGCGTCACGCGCCATGCGCCGTGAATGCGCCGCTTATGATGCCCGGCACGATGCACGACACAACGCGCGGCAAACCTGGCGCGTAGCTTGCGACAATGATTGGTTCCATCACGTGCGGAGCAACGGTCATGGCAAACGCAGAAAAGGTTTATTCCGATGACGAGATCCAGCAACGCCTCGTCGGTCCGCTACAGCACTGGTATCTGGAAGACGGCTGGCTGCGGCGCAAGTATCGAACCGAAGGCTGGAAAGGAACATTGATGGTGGTGAACGCCGTCGGCCACCTCGCGGAAGCCGCCTGGCATCATCCGGATCTGACGGTATCCTATGCATTCGTGACCGTGAAGCTCAAGACCCATTCCGCGAAGGGCATCACGGACAAGGACTTCACGCTCGCCGAGAAAATGGAATCGTTCATTCAGTGGCAGCCGGGTCTCGAGGGCGGCCCGCTGGAAGGCACGCCCACCGGCGACCAGCGCTTCCGCTATATCAAGTACGACGCGCCGAAACCCGCGCAAGGCGGTTGAGCGCGGCGGCACCGCGCGATGCGCCGCATCGTGCGATGCAACGGTGACACTGTGCCCCTGTGGCGGCACAAAGCGTCGGCAGTCTCGCCAGCAATATCCCGCGCCGGCCTCTCGGCGCACGCGCGCGAAAGGCCGCGCCGAACCTCATGCGCAACGCTGCCGCCCGCCGCCGCGTTCGCCTGGTACGGCTTCTGCTTGACGTCACCCGGCACGCCAGTTCGCCTCGCCACGCGGCCGTCCGCGCGACGGCGACACAGCGAGACCCGCTCAAGCACACACGAGGACATCCGCGATGCAGCTTCAGTTTCGCCGCCTTCCGCCTCAGGCCGCCGTGACGGTTGATGCTCCCGCGCGCCTGCATCTGGGTTTTCTCGATCCGAACGCGTCGCTCGGACGCGCATTCGGCAGCCTCGGCCTCGTGATCGACGGACACGGCACGCGGCTCGAAGCGCGCGTCGCGGACCGCGACCGGATCGACGGCGCGGTGACCGAAGCGGAGCGCGAGCGCATCGCGACCTGTCTGGAGCGGCTGCACGCGGCCTACGATCCCACCCCCGTCGCCATCGACGTCGCGCATATTCCGCGCGCGCACACCGGCCTCGGGACGGGCACTCAACTGGCGATGGCGGTCGGCGCGGCGTTCGTTCGCCTGCTCGGCCACAGCGCGACCAGCACGGAACTCGCGAGCCTGCTGGGACGTGGCGCGCGCTCCGGCATCGGCATCCTCGGTTTCGATTCGGGCGGCCTGCTCGTCGACGGCGGACCCGCCGGTGAACTGCGCTCGGGCGTGCCGCCGCTGCTCGCGCGCCAGCCGTTCCCGGAAAACTGGCGCGTGCTGCTCGTGAGCGACAACTCGCGCGAGGGTCTGCACGGCGCTGAGGAGCGCCGCGGCCTCGCCGCGCTTGCGCCGTTTCCGCAAAAACTCGCCGCGCATCTTTGCCACCTCGTTCTGATGAGGATTCTGCCCGGCGCCGCGGAGCGCAATATCGTGCCGTTCGCGCATGGCCTGACGGAGATGCAGCAGACCATCGGCGAATACTTCGCGCCGGTGCAAGGCGGCGTGTTCGCGAGTCCCGAGGTCGAGCGCGCGCTGCGCGCCGTTGCCGCGCAGCGGATCGCGGGTATTGGGCAGACATCATGGGGGCCGACGGGGTTTGCCATCGTCGCGAGCGCGGACGAGGCCGAAAGCGCGCTCGCCACCGCGCGCGAGGCGACGCGCGGCATGCCGCACATCGAATGCACGATCGTCGCGGGACGCAATCGCGGCGCGACGATCCGCTCGGCCGAAGCACGGCAGCCGCGCATCGACGCCGCATGACGCCGCGCGGCCCGATCCCGCTGACCAGGACGCGGCTGACCGCGAAGCCTGCGGCGTCCACGGTCATCGCGCCATCGACGCGCAGTTGCCATGCCGCGGTTGCCACACCCTTATCGACGGCCGCGCAGGCGCACGAGCCCCCTGCCTTGCGCCGTCCACGAGATCGCCACCAGAACGAGCCTTCCGCCATGTCCGACACCACCGAAAAGCCCGCAGAAAGGCCCTATATCCTGCATATGTTCACGGCCACGCCGCAAATGAGTCCATTCGACGTGAACATGGCCGCCGACGCCGGCTACCAGGTCATCGTCCCGTATTGCAGCGTCGATCCGGGAATGATCGCGAACCTCACGCAAGATGCGATCTTCTCGCGCGGACCGAAGGGCGTGTCGCGCACCGGCATCTTCATCGGCGGACGCGACGTGATGCTCGCCGCCGACATGCTCGACATCGCGCGCAAGGCGATGGTCCCGCCGTTCGAGGTCTCCGTGTTCGCCGACCCGAGCGGTTCGTACACGACCGCGGCCGCGCTCGTCGCCCTGGTCGAGCGGCATCTGAGCAAGGCGTATGGAATGGAACTGGGCGGCAAGCGCGTGCTGATTCTCGGCGGCACCGGCGCGGTCGGGCGCGTGGCGGCGGCGATGGCCGCCTCGCTCGGCGCCGACGTCGCGATTGCGAGCCATGCCGAACAGGCTCGCGCGGTGCGGGTCAGCGACGAAATCAACCGGCGCTTCGGTATCGTGACCAAGGGTGTCAGCACAGCCACGCCGGACGAACTGCGCGCGGCGCTGGGGGAGGCCGAGATCGTGCTCGCCACCGCCATCGCGGGTGTTCAGGTCGTGAGCGCCGCCGACCTGGCCTATGCGAAACATCTGCTGATCGCCGCGGACGTGAACGCCGTGCCGCCGGAAGGCATCGCGGGCGTCAACGTGATGAACGACGGCAAGCCGATCGAGGGCGTGCCGAACGCGGACGCCATCGGCATCGGCGCGCTCGCGATCGGCAACGTCAAATACCAGGTCGAACACCGGCTCTTCATGCAGATGCGCGCGGGCGGCAAGCCGGTCTACCTGGGTTTCCCGCAAGCCTTCGACGAGGCCCGCGCCGTCGCGGCCGGCCTCGAATGAGCGCGCGCCATGTCACGCCCGGCGTGCCGCCGCTCTGCGCCATCATGAACTCGCGCCCGTCGCTTGCGCATGCGCCCTTCGTCGCGGTGGCCGGGCTGTCCGCGCGGATGCTCGCGCAGTCCGCCGCGCGCGCGGGCCTGCGCGTCGTCGCGCTCGACGTATTCGGCGACCGCGACACGCGCGAGGCGTCGGAGTTGTGGTTCGACATCGGCGGCGGCTCGCTCACGATCGACGGCGCGCAGCTCGTCGACACGCTCGGGCGCGTCGCGCGCCTGCCGCACATGCTCGGCTGGATCGACGGCAGCGGACTCGAGCCGTTCGTCGCGCAACTGAGCCGCGCGCGCGGCCTGCCTCGCTTCATCGGCAATCCGGTGGAGGCAAGCGCCGCGGTGCGCGAGCCGCAACGGTTTTTCCCGCTGCTCGACGCGCTGCATATTCCGCATCCGGAGGTCTCCTTCACGCGCCCCGTCGCGCCGCAAGGCTGGCTGCTCAAGCGCGCGGACGGCTGCGGCGGCATCCACATCGAACCGGCCACGGCATCGCGCGATTCGCCGGTGCCCGCGCAAGCCTACTTCCAGCGGCTGCGCAGCGGCCGCTCGCTGTCGGCGCTGTTCATCGGCGCTCGCGGCAGCGCGCGCGTACTCGGGTTCGCCGAACAATCGACGTGCACGATGGGCAATCTGCGGTTCGTGCACGCGGGCTCGCTCGGCCCGATCGATCTGCCGCCGCGGATCGCGGCGCGCGTGCAGGATGCAATCGAGGCGCTCTGCGCGCGGACCGGCCTGACGGGTATCAACAGCTGCGATTTTCTGCTCGACGGCGAAGCATTCGAACTGCTCGAGATCAACGCCCGCCCCTCGTCCACGATGACGCTCTACGAAACCTCCTCGCCTCACGCCTGGCCGCGCGGGCTGCTCGCCTGTCACATCGATGCGTGCCGCTACGGCCGCCTGCCGCCGGAAACGCTCGCTCCCGCGCCTTGGCGCGCCGGTCAACAGGTGCTGTTCGCGCCGCGTCCGTTCACCGTCTCGCAGGACTTCAGCGATGCGTGCCTGCGCGATCCCAACTGCCGCGACGTGCCGATGCCCGGCGCCTGGATCGAAGCCGGCCAGCCGGTCTGCACGCTGCTCGTGCGCGCCGCGTCGGTGGATGCGGTGCGGCATGCGCTCGAGCGGCAGCGCGCGCTCGTCCTGCAACGAATCGAAACCTGTCTTGAACCCGACTATGCCTTCGTCCAGTGCCACTCCTGATGCGTCCCAGCCATCCCGCGACACGGCCGCCGCGTTGAGCGTCAATGCGCTGAGCGAGCGGCTCGTCGCACGGCTTGTCGGCGACGCGGCGCGTCTCGGCGTGGCGGTCACCCGTACCGACAACGGCACCGTGCTCGCGGACGCGGGCGTTGCCGCGCCGGGCAGCGTCGCGGCGGGCGTGCTGATCGCGCGCATCTGCATGGGCGGTCTCGGCCACGTCGCGGTGCGCACGAATTTCGATGCGAATCCGCTGTGGCCCACGATGATCGACGTGCGCACCTCGTCGCCGGTGCTCGCGTGCCTCGGGAGCCAATACGCCGGATGGAGCCTCTCCGCGACCAAGGAACAGACCGGCGGCAAGAAGTTCTTCTCGTTGGGTTCGGGCCCGGCGCGCGCGCTGGCCGTCAAGGAGCCGCTGTTCGCCGAACTCGGCTACAAGGACGCCCACGACCGCGGCGTGCTGGTGCTCGAAGTCGACCGTCTGCCGCCGCAGGTCGTAATCGACAAAGTGCTGCGCGACTGCGGCCTCGCCGCCGACCGGCTGACGCTGATCACCACGCCGACACACTCTGTCGCGGGAACGGTACAGGTGGTGGCGCGCGTCGTCGAAGTTGCGTTGCACAAAACCCATGTGCTCGGCATTCCGCTCGACGAAATCGTCGAGGCCGGCGGCTCGGCGCCCTTGCCGCCGCCCGCGCCGGACGGCATAGAGGCAATGGGCCGCACCAACGATGCGATTCTCTACGGCGGCCGCGTCCATCTGACCGTCAAGCACGATGCGGCGGCAAGGCAGCTCGCCACCGAGTTGCCGGCCTCGGGCTCGCGCGATTACGGACGGCCGTTCGCCGATATCTTCACGTCGTTCAACTACGACTTCTACCAGATCGACCCCGCGCTTTTCGCGCCCGCCGAAGTGTGGGTCAGCAGCCTCGAAAGCGGAGCGACGTATCACGGCGGCGCGCTCGACAGCGCCTTGCTGCAGAATCAATGGGGCGGCCAACCATGACACTCCCGCTGCCCGATCCAAGCCCCGTCAACGCACGCGCGAATCTGCGCATCGCGATCATGTGCGACGAAACCGGCTGGCACACCGGCCGTCTGAAAAAGGCTTTTCGCGCGCGCGGCGCCGACGCACGCTGCATCGACCTCGCGGATTGCCGGATCGACACGACCTGGGAACCGCATGGGCTGGTGTTGCCGGGCTTCGGCCGCACGCTGCCGGATGCGGTCTTCGTGCGGGGCATCGCGGGCGGCACGTTCGAGCAGGTGACGCTGCGGCTCGGCATCCTGCATGCGTTGCGCGAATCGGGCGTGCCGGTCTACAACGACGCGCGCGCGATCGAGCGCAGCGTCGATAAATCCATGACCAGTTTTCTGCTGCACCGCAACGGCGTGCCGACGCCCGCGACGTGGGCCGGCGAGTCCGCGGCGTTCGCGCAGCGCGTATTGATGCGCGAAGCGGCCGCGGGCCGCCAGGTCGTGCTCAAGCCGTTGTTCGGCTCGCAGGGCCACGGACTGAAGCGGCTCGGCGCCAGCCGCGCGCGCGGCGGGGCGCTGGCGCCCTTACCTTCCCTCAAGCCGTATCAGCAGGTGGCTTACCTGCAGCGCTACGTCGACGGCGCCCGGCCCGGCTTCGATTGGCGCGTGCTGGTGATCGGCGGCCGCGCGGTGGCGGCGATGCGGCGCATCGGCGGCAAGGGCTGGATTCATAACTTCGCGCAAGGCGCCGTTTGCGAACCCGCCGAACTCGACTTGCCGCTCGCGCAGACCGCGATACGGGCAACGCATGCGCTAGGGCTCGACTATGCTGGGGTCGATCTGATTCCCGATCCACACGATCCGGCGCGGCCGCTCGTGCTCGAAGTCAACGGCGTGGCGGCATGGCGCGGTTTGCAGTCGGTCACGCCGGTCGACATCGCGGCGGCGCTCGCAGACGATCTGCTCGACCGCAAACTGGCCGCGCAGCGGCGCGAGCTGGCGCAAGGCGGCGAGCCCGCCATCGCGACGCTGCCCGGACGCCATGCCTGAGCCACTGTCCGCCATTTCCCTGGAGCGCGTTCGCGCGGCATTCCTCGCCGCATGCCGTCTCGACGTCGAAACGCCCAAGCCCGGCAACGTCAGCGTGCAAAGCGAAGGACACGGGATGAGCGCGGCGCAGTTTCTCACCAGCGCCGACGTTGCCGCCGACTCGCTGCTCGCACCGGGCACGCGCGTCGGCTCTCGCATTCTCGATGCGGTGACTCGCACGCGCGAGGCGGTCGGCTGCAACACCAACCTCGGCATCCTGCTGCTCGTCGCGTGCTCGCGCGGCTCGACGTCGACGACACGCGCCTCGCGTACCGCGCGATCTCGCTCGCCAATCCGGGCGGCCTGGGCGACGCGCCCGAGCAATCGGTTCATGCCGCGCCCACAGTCGGCCTGCGCGACGCGATGACGCTCGCCGCCGGGCGCGACAGCATTGCCCGCCAGTATGCGAACGGTTTTCTCGACATCTTCGAGACCGGCCTTGCCGCGTGGCGCGACGCGCCCGCGGATCAGCCGGAAGTTGCCAGGGAACTTGCCGCGGAAATCGCCACCCTCAACGTTTTCCTCGCTTTCCTCGGCGGCTGGCCCGACTCACACATTGTGCGCAAGCACGGCGTCGCACTGGCGCAGAGTGTCACGCTCGCAGCCCGCGAACGACACACCGAATGGCGGCAAACGCTCGCTCAAGCGCCGCAAAAACCGGCCGCGCCGCCACTCGATACATGGGATACCGAACTGAAGGCCCGAGGAATCAATCCCGGCACCAGCGCGGACCTGACGGTGGCCACGCTCTTCGTCGCCGGCTGCCTCGAACCCCACCGTCGCGCGCCTGTCGAGCCGCGCGGACCTCGCACTGGCACGGAACATGTTAGTTAGTGCCACCGTGCATCAATACGCCGCTGTGCGATCGCGGACCAGGATCGCCGCCGGCGGCGGACATCAGCAAGCCCCTACCCCACTCATCGGAGGAATAGAATGGCCAAGATCAACCGCGTCCTGATAGGCGAGTCGCTCATCGGCGACGGCAACGAGGTCGCGCACATAGACTTGCTGATCGGACCGCGAGGTTCGGCTGCAGAAACCGCGTTCTGCAACGCGCTCACCAACAATAAGGACGGCTTTACCTCGCTTCTGGCCGTCGTCGCGCCGAACCTTCTCACCAAGCCGAACACGATCCTGTTCAACAAGGTGACGATCAAGGGCGCCAAGCAGGCGGTGCAGATGTTCGGCCCCGCCCAGCATGGCGTCGCGCTCGCGGTCGCGGACAGCGTCGAGGACGGCACGATCCCGCAGGACGAGGCGGACGATCTGTTCCTGTGCGTCGGCGTCTTCATTCACTGGCAGGCGGAGGACGACAAGAAGATCCAGCAGTTCAACTACGAGGCGACGCGCGAGGCGATCAAGCGCGCCGTCAACGGCGAACCGAGTGCCGCGGAGGTGGTGGCGAAAAAGAGCACTGTCGCGCATCCGTTCGCGCCCAACTGAGAATGCGCAGGTTCGCGTGGATAGAGCGAAGGCCCGCCATGCGGGTCTTCGTCACGTTGCGAACGTTCTCCCAGAGGCATGAGATGAGCATACGATGTCGTGCGCTGGCGGCCGGCGCCTGTCTCGCACTCGCGGGACCGCTCGCCTGGGCGGCCGGCGATGCGCCTAACGCACCGGCCCCGGCAGGCGGCTTTAACTACCCGACGCAGGGTCGCGTCGAATACGTGCTGAGTTGCATGGACGACAACGGACACGACTTCGCGAACGTCTACAAATGTTCGTGCGTGATCGACAAGATGGCCACGGCGCTGCCGTACGACGATTTTGTCGACCAGTCCACGTTCTCGAAGTACGCGACGCTCGGCGGCGAAGGCGGTTCGGAGTTTCGCGTCGATCACGCGAAAGCGCAAACGAAGAAATTCCGCACGCTGCAAGCCGAGGCGTATCGAAGCTGCGGTTTGGCGTCCGACAAGACAGCGGCCTCGAAGTGACGCAAATGAGCGACGCAAACAAGTAACGCAATGCGCGCCGCCAGCGGCGACGCGCATACCAGCGCCATCTACACGGCGGCCACGCGATCCGCGCCGGCGCCGTGCGGCAGCACAACCCTCGTTCAGTTCGGAATCAGCCCTTTCCCTAGCGAAGCATAACCGTCGAGCCCGGCGTCGAGCCCCGAGCTCGTCTTCGCCACGTCGCTGCGTTGCCGTTCGATCTGCACGCCGACGGCCGCCACGTCGTCGAACTTCGCCGGCTTGGCGAGCGACACGCGCACCCAGTGAGCGCCGAAGTCGGCAATCAGCAATCGCGCGACCGCTTCGGCGAGCGCCTCCAGCAGGCGCACGCCATGCGCCGCAAGAAGCGCATGCAGCGCTTCGCGCACCGCCGCGTAATTGATCGTATCCTCGATGCGATCGGTCGTGCAGGCGCGAATGGACGGCATGCCGATCGCGAGATTCATGCGTATTGGCTGCAAGACATGCTGCTCGCTGCTGTCGATACCGATAATCGTCTGTCCTACGAAGTTCTCGATGAACACGATGTCCATGCGCCCGGGCGACACGCCGGCGGAGGGCGCGTCGAGCCGCGCGGTCGGGCCTGACGCGTCCGCGTCGGCGCAAGCACCGGAGAAACGGGCGAGACGAACGGTGTCGATACGGTCCATGGTGTGCTCCGCCGCGACGCGGCAAGTGATGGAACAGTTGAAGTCAGGTGTAACGGAACGGAATGCGGGACAGTTCAGGCAGCCAGCGAAGCAATCTGCGCCGCACCTGCCACAAGCTCCCCGCGTTCGGCTTCAGGAACGGCGCATAAAGGTGCCCCCAAAGAAGGCCAAAAACCTTCCCCGGATAAAAGCAAAAATCGGGCGCGCTGTGTAGGAGTAATGCGACTCCGTATTGATCGCAAACGCCATCGGGCGTAGAGTTTTGGGACAGCCTGACATCAGGACCGGTTTTCAGCGCGCATGCGAACGCCAGAACCTGCGGCGCAGGGGATGACAGTATCGATAAAAGCGGCGCTCGCGGCACGCTTAACAAAGTGCCCGAATTGACGCAACGGAGACAAACCCCATGTCGTTGCTTGCTGACAGCAATATGCACGTCCGAGAAGTTCTGAACGTAGTCAATCATCAATTGGCGACGCGTCCAACGAGCGAACCCGTCGCTCAATCATGGGCGCGCTGCATGAACGAGTTTCAGCTCGACCCTTCACGCTTTGTCGCTCCCCCGGTCCTCACGGACTACGAACTAGGCGAACGCCGTGAGGCGCTCGGCGATCTGATCGCGTGCTCGAAGCTCGAGATGACCACGCTCTATCAGCAACTGGCCGATCCCGAACTCGCGGTTGTCCTCGTCGACGCCGGCGGCGTGATCGTCCATCAGGTTTCGTCGGTACCTTTTGCCGAGGCGGTGGCGCCCGACGGTTTCCGCGTGGGCGCCTTGTGGAGCGAGCGCGAAGCGGGCACCAACGGCATGGGCACCTGTCTCGCCGAACGCGACTGCATCGCCGTCTGTCAGCATGAGCATTTCTATCCGCGCTATACGTCGCTCACCTGCTCGGCCGCGCCGATCTTCGACGATAGCGGCGAGGTTGCCGGCGTGCTCGACGTCACGAGCCGCTCGAAGCTGTTGCAGCAGCACTCGCTGGTGCTGGTCGGGATGTCGCGGCAAATGATCGAAAACCGCTTGCTGGACTCGCGTTACCGGCATGCGAACATGATTCACTTCCATAGCCGCCCGGAATTCGTCGGCACGCTGCACGGCGGCAAGCTCGCCGTCGCGGACGACAGCACCGTGCTCGCCGCGAACCGCAGCGCGCTGTTCCAGCTCGGCTTCCGGAGCTTGAGCGAATTGCGCGGACGGCGTATCGAGGAGGCCTTCAACGCATCGCTCGAAGACATGATCGCGCGCAGCATTCGCGGCTCGTTCCATCCGGTCACCGTCTACAGCGCAAACGCGACCAACCGTTTCTTTCTCGTCGCGCAGACGCCGCAGAACCGCGCGGGCCGCGCCGCACGCGTGGCTATCGCCAGTCCCGCGCCACGCACCGCGCCGCCCGAAAAGCGCTCGCCGCCGGCCCGGCTCGACGAAATCGCACACCTCGAATTCGGCGATCCGCGCATGGCTTCGCAAATCCAGCTGGCCGCGCGCGTGATCCAGCGCAAGATTCCGATCGTGATCAGGGGGCAAACGGGCACTGGCAAGGAAGTCTTCGCCCAGGCGCTGCACAGCATCAGCCCGCACGCGGCCGGTCCGTTCGTGCCAGTGAATTGCGCGTCGTTGCCGGAGAATCTGATCGAAAGCGAGTTGTTCGGCTATCGTGCCGGCGCGTTTACCGGCGCGCAGCGCGAAGGGCGTCGCGGCAAGATCGTGCAGGCCAACGGCGGCACGCTGTTTCTCGATGAAATCGGCGACATGCCGCTCGCATTGCAAGCGCGGCTCCTGCGCGTGATCGAGGAACACGAGGTCACGCCGCTCGGCGCGGAAACGACCGTCAAGGTCAATTTTCAGCTCATCAGCGCGAGTCACCGCAATCTGCTCGAACTCGTGCACGGTGGACAGTTCCGTGAGGATCTGTATTACCGGCTCAAGGGCGTCGAACTGAATCTGCCGCCGCTTTGCGAGCGGCTCGACAAACTCGCGCTGATCCACCATCTGCTCGAAAACGAATCCGGCGACGACGATCCGCCCGAGTTGACCGCCGAGGCCGAGCACGCGCTGCTGACCTATGCGTGGCCCGGCAACATCCGCCAGTTGCGGCACGTATTGCAAATGGCGATCGCGCTCAGTGACGGACAACCGATCCGCTGCGAGGATCTGCCCGCCGAAATCACGCAGCGCATGCCGGACACCGGTATGCAGTCCGCGCCGCACCCTGCTGCTGCGGACTTCGAAGCGCATCTGACCGACGACGCGGACCTCTCCGCGCTCAACGCGATCCAGCTGAACGAACGAGAAACCGTTCTGTCGCTGCTCGACGAGCACCGGTGGAACGTCAGCAACGTCGCCAAGGCGCTCGGCATCAGCCGCAACACCTTGTACCGGAAGATGCGCCGGCTGCACATCCGGCTGTCGCACGACGGAACGCCGCTCGATGGCGCGCCGCCCGACGAGTCGTCCGATGACGTGCCGTACAACGGATCGTCGCCTGCCGCCGCGGCATGACCCAGGCACCCGCGCGCCATCTCACCGAGTTCAAGCCCGATGCGCGTTTTGCGTGGTGCGTGACCGGCTCCGGCCATATGATCGAAGAGTCCATCGCGCTCGCACTCGAACTGCCGCGCGTGGACCTCTTCCTGTCCGCCGCCGGCGAGGAAGTGTTGCCGCTCTACGGCTGGCCGCTGCCGAAGCTGCGCAAGCACTTCCGCGTGCTTCGCGACAACAGTGCGAGCGGCGTGCCGGTCGGCATGCTTTATCACGGCATCTATCACACGGTGGTGATCGCGCCCGCCACCAGCAACACCGTCGCCAAATGCGCGTTCGGCATCTCCGATACGCTGCCCACCAATATGTTCGCGCAAGCCGGCAAGCAATGCATCCCGGGCATTGTCTTTGCATGCGACACCGAACCGACCGTGATCACGCAAAGCCCGAACGAATGGGTCGAGCTGCGTCCGCGGGCGATCGAACTCGACAACGTTGAGCGCCTGTCGCGCTTCGAATACACGACCCTCGTCCGCTCGCTGGATGAACTGAAAGCGGCGCTCGGTGAACGCTTGTCGACTCTCGATCTCGCATGAAACAGCCCCCACGCTTCCTACGGTCGCTGCCCCCCGAGGGGGAGTCAGTACGCTTGGGGCGGCCCGGCGCGTACTGACATGGACCACATCGTCTTCCTGACTGGCCGGCTCGCCGAAAAGAGCCTCGCACGCGTGCTCGAAAGCATGGCGCCGACGCCGTTCAGTTGGGAGATCCGCGAAATCGGCCTGCAGGTCGCCGCGCTGATGACGGCCGACATGATCCGCCGCCGCGTAGCCGCCCCGCTCACGGCTCAACGGGTGATCGTGCCGGGTCGCTGCCGCGGCGATCTCGACGCGTTGACCGCCCACTATGGCGTGCCGGTGGAGCGCGGTCCTGAAGAGGTCAAGGATCTGCCGCAGTTCTTCGGCCGCGAGGCCAAGCCGTTCGATCTGACGCACTACGAGACCGAGATTTTCGCGGAGATCGTGGATGCGCCGCGTCTCGATCTGGATGGCATCGCGAAGCGCGCGCGCGAGTATGCCGCTCAGGGCGCCGACGTGATCGACATCGGCTGCCTGCCCGAAACGCCGTTTCCCCATCTCGAGGACGCGGTTCGTTTGCTGAAGACCGAAGGCTATCGTGTGAGCGTCGATTCGATGCGCACCGAGGAATTGCTGCGCGGCGGCCGCGCGGGCGCCGACTATCTGATGAGCCTGAACCTCGACACGCTGTGGATCGCGGACGAAGTCCCGTCGACGCCGATTCTGGTCGCGCGCGAACAGCGCGATCCGGCCTCGCTCGATGCCGCGATCGAACTGCTGTCCGCACGCGGACGCGCGTTTCTCGCCGACCCGATTCTCGATCCGATTCCGTTCGGTCTCGCCGCGTCGATTGCGCGTTATGTCGGGCTGCGCGAGCGTTATCCGGACATCGCCATCATGATGGGCATCGGCAACGTGACCGAGTTGACCGAAGCGGACACGAGCGGCATCAATGCGGTGCTGCTCGGCATGGCGGCGGAGCTTCGCGTGAGCGCGGTGCTGACGACGGCGGTGAGCCTGCATGCGCGCCGCGCCGTGCGCGAAGCCGACGTCGCGCGCCGCGTGATGCATGCCGCGCGCGAGGCACAGGTGCTGCCGAAAGGCATCAACAGCGATCTCGCCACGGTGCACGCGAAACGCCCGTTTCCATACAGCGCCGCGGAAATCGACGACGTTGCCCGCGAGGTGCGCGATCCGAATTTCCGCGTGCAAGTGAGCGACGACGGCATCCACGTCTACAACCGCGACGGTCATCGCCGGGCAGACGACCCGTTCGCGCTCTATCCCCAGCTGAACCTGGAGAGCGACGGCGGCCACGCGTTCTATATGGGCGTGCAGCTCGCCCGCGCGGAAATCGCCTGGCGTCTCGGCAAGCGTTTCGATCAGGACCAGCCGCTCGACTGGGGCTGCGCGGCCGACCGGCCCGAACAAGACCTCGCCGCGTGGTGCGCGCCCGGCGAGACCATGAAGAAACGCTGATCCGTCATGTGCCCGCTTCAGTGCGCCACGGCGAGCGCGCCGGCGGCGTCGTTCAAGTTCAGGTTGCCGCACGCCAGTTCGGCGCGCATCCCGCCGATCGCCTGCGCATAGTTGTCGGCGCCGAATACGGCCGAACCGGCAACGAACACGTCCGCGCCCGCGGCCGCGATCTCCGCGATGTTCGACGCCTTCACCCCGCCATCGACCTCGATGAGCAGCGGCCGCCCGGTGCGTTGCATCGTCGCGTCGACCGACTTGCGCAAGGTCCGCAACTTGTCCAGCGTTTCGGGAATGAAGGCCTGTCCGCCGAAACCCGGATTGACCGACATCAGGAGCACCACGTCGAGCATTTCCATCACGTGATCGAGCACCGCGAGCGGCGTGGCCGGATTGAGCGCCAGTCCCGCGCGCGCGCCGCTGGCCTTGATCAGCTCGATGGTCCGGTGCACGTGCAGCGATGCCTCCGGATGAAAGCTGATCGTGTTCGCGCCCGCCTCGGCAAACGCGAGCACGAGCGGATCGACAGGCATCGTCATCAGATGCACGTCGATCGGCACGGACGTGTGCGGACGGATCGCCGCGCATACCAGCGGCCCAACCGTGAGGTTCGGCACGTAATGGTTGTCCATCACGTCCAGATGGATCCAGTCCGCGCCCGCCGCGGTCACGTCGCGGATCTCGTCGGCGAGACGAGCGAAATCCGCCGACAGCAGCGACGGGGCAATCAGGAAGTCGCGCATGGCCGTCTCCTCTCGATCAGATCAGTGGGTCATTGGTGAATCAGTGGTAACGGCGCGCCATCGCCTCGAGCGGCAGCGGTTTGATGCGCGACGCTTGCCCCGCGCAGCCGAATGCCTCGAAGCGCTCGATGCAAACCGCGCTCGCCGCCGCCGTCGCGGCCTTCAACGCGGCGCGCGGATCGAACTCCGAACGCGCATTCGCCATCGACTTGCGCATCGCGCCGCTCATCGCGAGGCGGATGTCGGTGTCGATATTGACCTTGCGCACGCCATGCGCGATGCCGCGCCGGATCTCCTCGACCGGCACGCCATACGTAACCGGAATCTCGCCGCCGTATTCGCGAATGATCGCGAGCCATTCCTGCGGCACCGACGACGAACCGTGCATCACGAGATGCGTGTTCGGAATCCGCTCATGAATCTCGACGATGCGGTCGATGGCAAGAATGTCGCCGGTCGGCTGACGGCTGAACTTGTACGCGCCGTGCGACGTGCCAATGGCGATTGCCAACGCATCGACGCCCGTGGCTTCGACGAAAATCTGCGCCTCGTGCGGATCGGTGAGCAGATCGTCGCGCGTGAGTTTGCCTTCTGCGCCGACGCCGTCCTCGTCGCCCGCCTCGCCGGTTTCGAGCGAACCGAGACAACCCAACTCGCCTTCCACCGAAACGCCCACCGCATGCGCGGCCTCCACCACGCGGCGGCTCACGTCGACGTTGTACTCGTAGCCGGCGGGCGTCTTCTGGTCGGGCAACAGCGAGCCGTCCATCATCACCGACGTGAAGCCCGAACGGATCGCCTGCTGACAGACCGCCGGGCTCGCGCCGTGATCCTGATGCAGCACCAGCGGAATATCCGGGTGCGCCTCCAGCGCGGCCAGCACGAGATGACGCAGATAGGGTTCGCCCGCGTACTTGCGCGCGCCCGCCGAGGCCTGCAGGATCACGGGGCTCGCGGTCGCCTCGGCGGCCTGCATGATCGCGTGAATCTGTTCCATGTTGTTGACGTTGAACGCGGGCACGCCGTAGCCGTGTTCGGCCGCGTGGTCCAGTAGTTGCCGCAGTGCTATGAAGGCCATCGCAAACTCCTTTAGCTTATCGAATCAAAACTTCGAAACGGATCATGGCGCGTCATGCACGACGCGGCGGGCTTCGTCCACCACCGCCTGCGCGGTCAAATTGAAATGCGCGAACAGCGCGGCCGCGGGTGCCGACTCGCCGAACGAATCGATGCCGACCACGCCGCCCTCCAGCCCGACGTATTGCCGCCAGAACGCGCTCACGCCCGCTTCGACCGCGACGCGCGGCACGCCCGGCGGCAAGACCGCATCGCGCCATGCGCGCGGCTGCCGGTCGAACACGTTGGTGGACGGCATGGAGACGACGCGCACGGCGATGCCGGCCTCGGCAAGCGGCGCGACGGCGTCGAGCGCGAGCGCGACTTCCGAACCCGTGGCAATCAACACGACGCGTGGTTTCGACCCGGAGGCCACCGGCCAGTCGCGCAGCACATAACCGCCTTGCTCGATTGCGTCGATCTGTTCGCCGGTGCGTGCCGCAAACGGCAGGTTCTGCCGGCTCAGCAGCAGGCACGACGGGCCGTCCCGTTCGATTGCCTTGGCCCATGCCTGCGCCGTCTCGACCGTATCGCACGGACGCCAGACGTCGAGCCCCGGAATCAATCTGAGGCTCGCCGCATGTTCGACCGCCTGGTGTGTCGGTCCGTCCTCGCCCAGGCCGATCGAATCGTGCGTGAACACGAAGATCGAACGGGTCTTCATCAGCGAGGCCATGCGCAATGCGTTGCGCGAGTAATCGGAGAACGTGAGGAACGTGCCGCCGAACGGAATGTGCCCGCGATGCAGCGCAATGCCGTTCATCAACGCGCTCATGCCGAACTCGCGCACGCCGTAGTGCAGATAGTTGCCGCCTTGCAGGCCGCCATCGTCGGCATGGACGTCGACGGCGCTTTTCCAGTTCGTGAGGTTGGAGCCCGTCAGGTCAGCCGAGCCGCCCAGAAACTCGGGCAAAACGCGCGCGAGCACGGCGATCGTCTGCTGCGAAGCCTTGCGGGTCGCAATCGATTCGGCCGCGCAATCCGCGTCGCGCACCATCGCGCGAACCGCATCGCGCCATTGCGCGGGCAGCGTGCCCTGCGTCCTGCGTTCGAATTCGGCGGCCTCGGCGGGGTAGTGTTTGCGATAGGCTTCGAAGCGTTGCGTCCAGTCTGCTTCCGCGCTTGCGCCCCGCTCGCTTGCGTCCCATAACGTGCGGACCTCGGCAGGCATCGCGAATGGCGGATGCGGCCAGCCGAGCGCGCGCCGGGTCGCGCCGACCTCGTCGGCGCCGAGCGGCGCGCCGTGCACGTCGTGCGTGCCGGCTTTCGAAGGCGAACCTTTGCCGATCACCGTCTTGCAGCAGATCAGCGTCGGCTTGCCCGCCGCGCGCGCGCCTTGCAATGCGCGGTCGACCGCGTCGACGTCATGGCCGTCCACCTCGCGCACGACGTGCCAGCCGTACGCGGCAAAGCGCGCCGGCGTGTCGTCGGCGAACCACTGCTGGACGTGGCCGTCGATCGAGATGCCGTTGTCGTCGTACAGCACCGTGAGCTTGTCGAGCTTAAGCGTGCCCGCGAGCGACGCGGCCTCGTGCGAGATGCCTTCCATCAGACAGCCGTCGCCCGTGAACACATAGGTGCGGTGATCGACGATCGCATGACCGGGCCGGTTGAACTCACGCGCGAGTAGCGCCTCGGCGAGCGCCATGCCGACGGCGTTCGCGAGACCTTGCCCGAGCGGACCGGTCGTCGTTTCCACGCCGGGCGTCACGCCCACTTCAGGATGCCCAGGCGTCTTGCTGTGCAACTGACGAAAGCGCTTGAGCTCGTCGATCGGCAAGTCGTAGCCGCTCAGATGCAGCAAGCCGTACAACAGCATCGAGCCGTGTCCGTTCGACAGGACGAAGCGGTCGCGATCGGGCCACGCCGGATTGCGCGGATTGTGCTTCAGATGCCGGTCCCACAACGCGACGGCAATCTCGGCCATGCCGAGCGGCATGCCCGGATGGCCGGACTTCGCCGCTTCGACCGCATCGATCGCGAGCATGCGCAGCGCGTCGGCCATCAGCCGTGTCGCGGGCGCACTAACAGATTCTGCAACGGCACTCATTGAAGTGTCTCCTTGCACGAAATGAAGAAACGTATCCCGCCGGTAGCTTCCCGATCGCCTTGCGCTCAGGCCCGCGCCTGCCGGTCGATCAGTTGAAGAATCATCGGCGTGAAAATCAGCTGCATCGCAAGGCCCATCTTGCCGCCCGGAACGACGATCACATTGGGGCGCGACATGAACGAGTCGTGCAGCATGGTCAGCAGATACTGGAAGTCGATGCCCTTCGGCCGCGCGAAGCGGATCACGACGAAGCTCTCGTCCGGTTGCGGAATCTCGCGGGCGGTGAATGGATTCGACGTATCCACGGTCGGCACGCGCTGAAAGTTCACATGCGTGCGGGAGAATTGCGGACAGATGTAATTCACGTAGTCGGGCATGCGCCGCAGGATCGTATCGACCACGGCTTCGTGCGAGTAACCGCGCATGGTCTGGTCGCGATGCAGCTTCTGAATCCACTCGAGGTTAATGATCGGCACCACGCCGATCAGCAGATCCGCATGCCGCGCGATGTCGATCGTCTCGGTCACCGCCGCGCCGTGCAGCCCCTCGTAGAACATCAGATCGGTGCCTGGCGTGACGTCCTCCCATGGCGTGAAGGTGCCGGCGTCCTGCTTGTAGAGCCGCGTTTCGGCTTCGTCGTGGACGTAGTGGCGCAACTTGCCCGTACCGCTTTCGCCATAACTGGCGAACAGCGCCTCGAGCTCTTCGAGCAGATTCGCCTCCGGTCCAAAATGGCTGAAGTTCGGCGCGCCGTCGCGCTCGTGCAGCTTCATGGCTTCGCGCATGCCGTTGCGGTCGTAACGATGAAATGCGTCGCCCTCGACGATCTGCGCGTTGATCTTTTCGCGCCGGAAGATATGGGTGAAGCTTTTCATGACGGTCGTGGTGCCGGCGCCGCTCGAACCGGTTACCGCGATGATCGGATGTTTGAGTGACATACGCTTGTCTCCGGATGGTGGTGTTCTTTTCGGCTACTGCCTGCCGCCCTGCTCCGCGCGTTACGCGCTCACGTGGATCACGCCGTGAAGTCGGGCAGGAACAGCGAGCGACGGTTGAAGAGCGGCGACGAAAACGGTTTGTCCTCGCCACGGTCGTATTCGCCGTGATACCGGCCGATGCGCTCCACCTCGTTCCTGGAGCCGAGGATCACGGGCACGCGCCCATGCAGCGTGTTCGGCACGACATCGAGAATCCGTTCGCGCCCGGTGATCGAGAGGCCGCCCGCCTGCTCGATCAGAAAACTCATCGGGTTCGCTTCGTAGAGCAGCCGCAGGCGCCCTTCCATGGCCGGCGTCTTCGAGTCGCGCGGGTACATGAATACGCCGCCGCGCATCAGGATGCGATGCACTTCCGCGACCATCGACGCGATCCAGCGCATGTTGAAGTCGCTCGCGCGGCAGCCGCTGCGACCGTCCTTGCACTCCTGCACGTAGCGGCGCACGGGCGGTTCCCAGAAGCGCTCGTTCGACGCATTGATCGCGAACTCCACGGTGTCTTCGGGAATGCGGATATTCGAATGCGTGAGCACGAAATTGCCGATGTCGCGCTCCAGCGTGAAACCATGCGTGCCGTTGCCGACCGACAGCACCAGCATCGTCGACGGCCCGTACACGGCGTAGCCCGCCGCGACCTGCTCGCAGCCCGGCCGCAGGAACGCGGCCTCGCCGACCGGCTCCTCTGCATCGCCGTGATTGCGCAGCACCGAGAAGATCGAGCCCACCACGCCGTTGATGTCGATGTTCGACGAGCCGTCGAGCGGATCGAAGGCGAGCAGATAGTCGCCGCGCGGGTAGCCCGGCGGAATCGCGTAGACGGTCTCCATTTCCTCGGACGCCATCGCGGCGAGCAAGCCGTCCCACTCGCACTGCTGCACGAAGATCTCGTTGGTCGCGACGTCGAGCTTCTTCTGCTCCTCGCCGTGCGTGTTGATGCTTTGCGCCGAGCCGTAATTACCGCCGAGCGCGCCTTTGGTGAGCATCGCCGAAATCGATTTGATCGCCGCGGCCACGTCGATGAGCAGCGCCGAGAGCCCCGCCGTCTCCGCCGTCCCCGCAGGAGACGGCTGGCGGTCGAGCGTGTCGATCAGAAACTTCGAAAGGGTCGTACGTCCGTCTTGCATGGCGATCTCCTGAAGGATTGTTGTCGTTCAGCCTGGCGGCGCCCGAAAGGCGCGCGGCGCTTGAGGGGATGCGGACGCGGACATGGCGTCGGCCTCGGCGATCTGCTCGTCGAACACGCGGCTCGCGCGTACGTCGGCGGCGTCGATCAATGTGAGCGCGGCGGCGTCGATCGGCGCGCCGCCCTGCATCGCGGTGGCGAACAGGCGATTGGCCTGGCGCAGCCGTGCACGGTCGAGCGCGTTGCGCACCGAGCGGGCATTGGCGAAATTCGGCTGACGGATGCGCAGCCCGAGATACTCGGCGAAAGCGCGCCGCGAGTCTGCGTCGAAGCGGTAGTGCATCGTCGCGAGCATTCGCTCGGCGATGTCGAGCAGTTCCGCTTCGTCGTAATCGGGAAATGTGATGTGATGCGCGATCCGTGAACGGAAACCAGGATTGCTTTCAAAGAAGACTTCCATACGCGACGCGTAGCCCGCCAGAATCACCACCAGATCGTCGCGCTGGTTTTCCATCGTCTGCAGCAGGATTTCGATCGCTTCCTGGCCGTAGTCGCGCTCGTTTTCCGGGCGATACAGGTAATACGCTTCGTCGATGAACAGCACGCCGCCCATCGCGCGCTTCAGCACATCGCGCGTTTTCGGCGCCGTGTGGCCGATGTATTGACCGACGAGGTCGTCGCGCGTCACCGAAACCAGATGATTGCGGCGAATGTAGCCGAGCCGGTGCAGCACTTCGGCCATGCGCAGCGCGACCGTGGTTTTGCCCGTGCCGGGATTGCCGGAAAAACACATATGCAAGGTCGGCGCGCCGCCCGCGAGACCGAGCGAATCGCGCGCGCGTTCGACCAGCAGATGAGCGGCCACTTCACGAATGCGGGTCTTCACCGGTACGAGTCCGACCAGATCGCGGTCGAGTTCGGTGAGTACGTCGCCGATGCCGGAGTCGCGATAGAGCGCCGCGAGATCGATATGCGGCGGCCCCTGACGCAAGTCCTGCGCGCCGGCTCGTGCAACGGACGGCGCATGCGTGTCCACTGCGGCAGCTTCGGTCATTGCATCTCCCTGTTCGTACCAATCGTGCGGCGATTCATGCGGCGATTCGCGCAGCGTCACCTGCATCCAATTACCGTGCCGGGCCGTACCGTTCTCCCGCGGGCCGGTCGCCCGCATAGCTCGACAAGCCATAGCGTTGCACGCGCCCCGCGCCTTCCTGCCTCGTGAGACGGAAACCCGGCTCGTCGTCCGGCCGGTTGACGATGAACGACAGGCGCATCGTCTCGAAGCTGCGCTCGGAATCGAATGCATTGACCTTGATGTAGTGCTGCGGCCACGCCGCGCGGCATGCCCTCACTTCCTGCAGCACGCCGGCCGCATCGTGCAGATCGAACATCGGCAAGCCCCACATTTCCCAATACGTATTGCGCGGATGCGGATCATCGGTGAATTCGACCGAGCATGCCCAGCCCTGGCTTAACGCGTAGTCGATCTGCAAGCCGATCTCCTCGTCGGTCAACTCCGGCAAGAAGGAAAATGTGCCTTGTGTAATACGCATGGCGAACCTCGTTGATTGATATGACGGCCGGAACCGGGTCAACAGTTTTCCAATGCAGTGCGGTGGCACTGCTGTCGGTCCTGCTATGACGATTTTCTGAAAATGCCGCCGGTCAGGCCACGGTCGGCGTGGCGGCGAAGTCGGGCGTGTCGGTCGACGCGTAGTTGAAGCTCACGTCCCGCCACGTATCGAGCGCCTGCTTGAGCGGCGTGCACCAGCGCGCCGCGGCTTCGAGAATCTCCGGCCCCTCGTGAACGATGTCGCGGCCCTCGTTGCGCGCCTTCACCATCGCTTCGAGCGCGACACGGTTCGCCACGGCGCCCGCCTGAATTCCGGCCGGATGCCCGATCGTGCCGCCGCCGAATTGCAGGATCGCGTCGTCGCCGAAGAGGTCGAGCAGTTGATGCATCTGGCCCGCGTGAATGCCGCCCGAGGCGACCGGCATCACCTTGCGCAAACCGGCCCACGGCTGATCGAAGAAAATGCCGCGCGACAGATCGACTTCGTTGTGCGCGTCGCGGCACACGTTGTAATACCCCTGTACCGACAATGGATCACCTTCGAGCTTGCCGACTGCGGTGCCCGCGTGCGCATGATCGACGCCCGCCATCCGCAGCCACTTGGCGATCACGCGAAACGAAATGCCGTGGTTGCGTTGCCGCGTGTAGGTGCTGTGCCCCGCGCGATGCAGATGCAGGATCATGTCGTTCTTGCGCGCCCAGCGCGACATCGATTGAATCGCGGTCCAGCCGATCACGAGGTCGATCATCACGATGCACGACCCGAGTTCCTTCGCGAATTCGGCTCGTTCATACATGTCCTCCATCGTGCCGGCCGTCACGTTCAGATAATGGCCCTTCACCTCGCCGGTTTCCGCTTGCGCGCGATTCACCGCTTCCATCGAAAACAGAAAGCGGTCGCGCCAGTGCATGAAGGCCTGCGAGTTGATGTTCTAGTCGTCCTTCAGGAAATCGAGTCCGCCTCTGAGCCCCTCGTACACCACGCGCCCGTAGTTCTTGCCCGACAAGCCGAGCTTCGGCTTGACCGTCGCGCCGAGCAGCGGCCGTCCATATTTGTCGAGCCGTTCACGTTCGACGACGATGCCGGTCGGCGGCCCCTGAAAGGTCTTCAGATAAGCAACCGGTATGCGCATGTCCTCGAGACGCAGCGCCTTGAGCGGCTTGAAACCGAACACGTTGCCGATGATCGACGCCGTGAGGTTGGCGACCGAGCCCTCCTCGAACAGATCGAGTTCATACGCGATGTACGCGAAGTACTGCGGTTCCTCGGAGGACGAAGACGGCACCGGATCGACGCGGTAAGCCTTGGCGCGATACATGTCGCAAGCGGTCAGCCGGTCGGTCCACACCACGGTCCACGTCGCCGTCGACGATTCACCGGCCACGGCAGCCGCCGCTTCCTCCGGTTCGACGCCGGGTTGCGGCGTGATGCGAAAGAGCGCGATCACGTCGGTGTCTTTCGGTGTGTAATCCGGCTGCCAGTAACCCATCTCGCGGTATTTCATGACACCCGCGGCATAGCGTTCGCGCGGCTTGCCCGAACTGCCAGGATTGCCCGGTTTTTGCGAATCACGTGCTGTCTCGATCACCGGTTGACTGAAATCGTTCATGACGTATCCTCGATTGTGGCAAGCGCGCTGCCGGGAGAACGAAGCGCTTGAGTTGCACTGTAGACAAGGACGTCATCATTGGGAATTCACGATTTTATTTGGCAGACTTAACCGATCCATTATCAACCGCGCATTGCGAAACACGTTTTCACGGAATGCGTTATCAACGAACGAAGATATTCCGCGAGACGATTTCAAACGGCGTGACAGGAGGACAGAAACCTTCAAATCGTAATGGAACACTTTGCTGCAGTATCGGAACACTGCGGGACCACCGCGCGGCGGGTTGCCTGGCGCCGTCCGCATGAGCGGCGCGCCGATGCAATTCGGCGTATGCTGTATTTTACGCAGGCACCTGCCGCATGCGCGTTGCAACACAGCCTCCGGCATGGAGTTTGCGTAGTCACCAACGCCGATGCAGCCCGGGCATCACGCTGGGTCCACGGCGCAATGATGTGTCAACCACATGGAGGAACACATATGCAATGGACGACACCGAGCTACACCGATATGCGTTTTGGTTTTGAAATCACGATGTATATCGCGACGCGTTAAGCCCGCACGGGCCGCATGACGCGGCCCTTTCGCGGATTACTTTTTCATTGGCTAGACCGGCCGGCCTTTCGGCGCTGCCAGGACACGCGTTCCCATCCATGATCCACGAAACGATCGTCACCACGGCAGCGTGCGATGGCCGTCCCCATATAGCGCCGATGGGGGCTCGTTACGAGGGCGACTTTGTCATTCTTTCCCCATTTCGCCCATCAACGACGCTCGACAATATCGCCGCGTCGCGCGCGGCGGTTCTGAATTTCACCACGGATGTCCGCATTTTCGCGGGGTGCGTCACGCACTGCGCGACCGATTGGCCCACTGTCGCCGCCAGCCGGGTCGCGGGTATCCGGCTCGCGGAGTCGCTCGCGCACGCCGAACTCGAACTCGACGAATTGCGTGACGACACCCAGCGCCCCGTGCTGCGAATGAAATGCGTGCACCGCGAGAATCACGCGCCGTTCACCGGTTTCAACCGCGCTCAGGCAGCGGTGGTGGAAGGCGCCGTTCTCGTGAGCCGGCTCTTCATGCTGCCGGCCGACAAGGTCGACCGCGAAATGGCTTACCTGCAGATCGCCATCGACAAAACCGCGGGCGATGCAGAGCGCACCGCCTGGGGCTGGCTCACCTCCGCGATCGCGCGGCACCGCGCGAGCCTCGATTCCGCCGGCGGTTCGTCCGCCGAACTCGTGTCCCACTAGTCTTTCGGAGAACCCCGATGACCGCATTGCTCGCGAGCGTCCGCTCAGACGACGAGGCGTTCGACGCCGCTCAGGCCGGCGCCGAACTGATCGACCTGAAAGAGCCGAACGCCGGCGCGCTCGGCGGCTTGTCGATCGGCGACATTACGAGCATCGCGCGGCGCTTGCGCGCCCGTTACCCGGTCAAGCCGATCAGCGCGACGATCGGCGACGTGCCGGCGGAGGCGCTCGATGAGATCGCCGCGCGCGTCATCGAGGTCGGCGACGCGGGCGTCGATTATGTGAAAGTCGGCGTGGCGCCCGGACCGGCCGCGCGGCGTTGCCTCGAACACCTCGCGAATCTGCCGGCCACGGTCGTCCCGGTGCTGCTGTGCGACGGCGGCATGGACGGCGAACTGGTCGCCTACGCGGCCACGCTCGGGTTCGTGGGCGTGATGTTCGACACCGAGGGAAAAGACGGCAACACGCTGTTCGATCACGTGGACAGCGAGTCGCTCGCGCAATGGCTGCGGCTGATCCGTGAGCAAGGCGCGATGAGCGGCATCGCCGGTTCGCTCGGCTGGGCGCAGCTCGCGCAGATCCGGGCGCTGGCGCCGGATTTCGCGGGTTTTCGCACGGCCTTGTGCGTCGATGGGCGCCGCTCGCGGCTCGACCCGCAACGCGTCGCCCAATTGGCCGGCGCGCTGCACCGTGCAAGCGGCGATGTGGGTCATGCCGGCGCCGCGCCGGAGGCGGGCGTTTCAGGCGCGGCCCGCTTGTAGGGTCCTCCCCCGCGCATGGGGCGGGCGGCTCGCCGCCCATGCCGCTCATGCACGATGTGGTGAAATACTAGGCGACCGGCATGTTCAGCAGCCGGTCGCGCATCAACGCGACGTTGTCCTTGTTCAACAACTCCACCACGTAATTCGCGTCGTTCACGTAGTCGGCAAAACGACGGTCCACGACACCGGTTGCCGCCAGCGTTTCAAGCCGTTCATCCTCGAAGATGGGACATGACTTCACCACGATCAGCCGCTCGGCGTTGAGCATCGTCGAGAGCCATGCGGCGAGGCTGTCGGAGGTCGTGTCCCAGTTGCTCATCGCGTCGGGGGTGTCGCGCATCAGCGCGGTCGGCACCCACACGGCGACATGGCCGTCGCGCAACGCCCGGCGGATCTTGGCCTCGCTCGACGCGAGCACGAGTTCGGGCCGCACGCCTTGCATCAGGATCGCGTATTGCGTCATGGCGAGCAGACACATGTTGTGCGCGGCGAGGTCGTCGAAACGCCACTCGTTCTGGTACTGCCGCACCTTGTCGGCGAAGTCGCCGCCGCCCGGCACGATCACGACGCGCCCGCCCCCCACCTCGCATAGCTCGTCGAGCCAGTGGCGCAGCGTCGGCTCGTGACTCAGGCTGCCCCCGATCTTGACCACCCACATGACCGTTGTCCTCGTTTCCGATTAACTGCGTTTGCGTGTTTGTTGCGTGTTCATTCACCTGCTCGTTTGCTCGTTTGCTCGCTCGTTCGCCTGCTGCCTGACACATCCTTGCATCGTGCCGTTCCGTGTGCCGCCGCGCGGCTTCATCACGCTTTGCGTCATGCCGCCCGCGATACCGTGCCCTGCCTGTCACGGCCCGCGTCCTGATCGTGAGCGGCCGCGAGCAGCGCCACCGCCACGCTCGGCGCGCAAGTCGCGGCCCATTCCGAGCACGCGTCGGGAACGCCCGCCAGCGTGCCGAAATCGACATAGCCGCGCGCCTCCTCACGCGCCAACGCCGCCGCGAGGAAGCGTCCGCACCCCGCGCCTACCAGCGGCGCGGCCGCCAGCTCCGGATGCGCCGCCGTCACGCGCGCGAGATTCACGCCTATCTCGCGCAACTGCAGTTCCCGCCAGCGCAGCGCAAACCGGCGCCATTCGGCGGCATCCGTTTCGCAGGCATCGCGGCCGATCATCCGCGCGATACGCGCCCGGCTCGCGGCTTCCGTCTTCGGCCCCTGGTCGGCGCTCGGATAGAGGTCGTAATGCGGCTCCAGTTCGCCGGTCAGCCGATAGACGTCGGCGCTCGTCGCGAACCACTCGTTCATCACGTTGACCGAAGCGCCCGCGAATTCGATGCGGTGCGCGATACCGCATAACGGCGTGCGCACGACGCCCTGGTACACGAGTTCGCCGGTGGCGAGCCGTCCGGCATCGGTTGCGGCGCGCGCGACGACGCGTCCGCCGGCGATCGGGATGATGTCGGTGGTCGTGCTGCCGATGTCGACGAGCAACGCGTCGGCGACGCGCGTGGCGACCCACCGCGCGGTGGCGAGCCAGTTCGCCGACGCCACGTCGCGCCAGTTGGCCGCGCATGCTTGCGGCGCGAGCCAGCCGGCGTCGCCTGCGTAAAAACGCAACTGAGAGCCCGCCTGCGAACGCGACTGCGGCACGAGCCGCTGCGCGAGCGCGCCGGCGATCGCCCGCACGCCTTCGGCGCGGTCGGGGAACAGGTCGACCATCTCGCCCGTCATCGTCACGGCGTGCCGTGCGGCGGCCGTCTTCGCGACAGGCCAGCGCTCGAAGACGAGGTCGATCGTCCGCTCCAGATGTTCGAGCCCCTGCCAGAGCGGACACGCCCATTGCGCGACGTCGAGCACCGCGCCGCCGGCATCGGCCATCGACACTTTCACGTGCGCGCCGCCGACGTCCCAGCCGAAAATCGCTGCGCCATCAACGGCCGCGTGGCTTGCATGCGTTGCATGCGCCGCGCTCACGGCTGCGCTCCGCAGGCCGTCTTTGATGCATACGTGCGCGCCGCGGTGCCTCTGTCGATGCGAACCCCATGCGCCGCCAGCAACGCGCGCGCGAGATTGCCGCCGAGCGACGCGGACAGCCCCGCATACGCGACGGTGAGACGAGGGTTGACCTCGATCACGACCGGACCGCGCTCCGGATGCCACACCACGTCGATCCCGGCAAAGCCGCGCAAGCCCGGCATCGCCGCGCACACGCGCTGCGCGAGCTCGCCGAGCGCGCGGCCCTGGTTGCCGAGACGATCGATCTGATTCACCAGCACGCCGTCGAATTCGACGATCCGCGGTTGTGGTCCGGCCGCATCGCCTCCGCTTAGGCCGATCTGCTGCCGGTTGATGCTGATGAGCTCGACACGGTCCTCGTGACAGATCAGCGAGAGACTGAGCGGCTCGCCGTCGACCCATTCCTGCAGCACCGGATTGCGCCCGGCGGCGGCACGTGCATCGTATTCCGCGCAGGCATCGGCGAAACGGTCGAAAACGAAAGTGTCGAGGCCGCCCGCGCCGTCGTCCGGTTTCACGACCCAGCGGCCGGCGATCAGGTGGCCGTCGGCCTGCGCATCGGCCTGCCCCGGTTCCAGCGCGGGCGTCGCGGCGATGCCGTGCGCCGCGAGGCGCGCCGCAGTCGCGCTCTTGCTCGACGCCGCGCGAATCGCTTCCTTCGCGCAACCGAGCCAGCGAGCCGCGCCGACCGCATCGTAAAGATGCAGCAGCAAGCCGTCGCATTCCGGCGCGATGATCCACGCGTAATCGTGTTCGCGCGCCACTCTTGCGACGAAGGCCGTCATCGACTCGCCTTGCGCTGCCCTACAATGGGCCAGCGCCGGGTCGACGGTTTCGAAGCGGGAACTGGCGAACGTCACCTGAACGCCGTCGAGCTCGCGCAAGTCCGCAACCAGCGCGTCGCGCATCACCCGGCCCTCGACGATCAGCGCGCTCAGGTCGGCGAGACTGCCCGCGCCGGCCAGCGCCGGGTCGATGCCGCCGCCAGTGAGATACTCATAGACAAAGATCTTGGTCAAAGGAGCACGCCCCCATGCAGGTGATACCGGTTCTCGATCTGCTCGACGGCCACGTCGTGCGCGCGGTGCGCGGCGAGCGGACGGCTTATCTGCCGATCCAGTCGTCGCTCGCCGCCACCAGCGAGCCGCTTCACATCGCCCGTGCGCTGCTTGCCGCAAGCGGCGCACGCACGCTCTATATCGCCGACCTCGGCGCAATCCTTCAACGCGGCGCCCATGTCGAGACGCTCGCCATGCTGCGTGCCGCCCTCCCCGGCACCGACATCTGGCTCGATGCGGGCTATGCCGACTATGCGTCGATGCGCTCGCTGTTCGACGGCATCGACCACATCGCCGGGACCGGCCCGACCCACTCAGGCAACAGCGACCGCAACGGCCGCACGACTCACGATCTCGCGCGCCTCGTGCCCGTGTTCGGCACCGAGTCGCTGCACGATATTCACGCACTGCAAGCGGCCGAGGCTGCCGGTCTCTCGCCTGTTCTTTCGCTCGATCATCGCGCCGGCCAGTTGCTCGCCGACCCGGCGCTCGAACGCACGTCGTCATGGTGGCCCGGCCGTGTGATCGCGATGACGCTCGATCAGGTCGGCAGCTACGACGGACCCGACCTGAACACCTTCGAGCGCATCCGCTCGAGCGCGCCCGCGCACACTGCCGTGATCGGCGCAGGCGGCATTCGCGATCACGCCGATATGACCGCGGCGGCGCAGACCGGCGCCACCGCATGGCTGGTAGCGTCCGCGCTGCACGACCGCCAGATCGCCCTCCCGCTCTCCGAATCCACGTAGCAGGCTATACAAATTCCATGCCAATCACTGGACAACGCACAGCGGTAAACAGACAGAAGCCCGATACAAGCCAATGCGGCCGCGCGTGACACTCTGCTCCAGATCGGCACACAACCTGTGCGGCGCACAGGGGCTTCGGCGCCGTTGATGCAACAGCGCCCGACGCACGCAACGGGAATGCCACGACCGTCCCAATCCTTTTAAGCGCGCGGCCACATTAGCGGTGCACGATTCGATCCGCGCGAGCGCCGCTGCACCATCACGGGCATCGGCATGGAGCTTGCTAAAACGATGGCATGCACCTTCCACCGACCGATCCGTCGAACACGAGCCCCTCGGGCGCGGCCAACGTGCCCGCCTTGTCGACCACGCGCGACTGGACCTGTCCGTTCTGCCCGCTGCTGTGCGACGATCTCGTGGTCAACGCACATGGCGATGCCACGCTCAGCGTGCCGGATACCGAATGCCCGCGGCTTGGCGACGCGCTCACGCGCTACGGCGCGAGCGACGCGCAATGCCTTAGCAACATCGACGGACAGGCCGCCGATCTCGACGATGCGCTCACGCGCGCGGCGCGGATTCTGTCGAACGCGCGCCGCCCGCTGTTCGGCGCGCTCGCCACCGACGTCGCCGGCGCGCGCGCGCTGTACACGCTCGCGGCCGGTTGCGGCGCGATCCTCGATCACTTGCATGGCGACGCGATGAGCGCGGCGACACTCGCGTTGCAGGACCGCGGCTCGTTTTTCACGACGCTTTCCGAAGTGCGCAGCCGCGCCGACCTGCTGGTGTTTTTCGGCTGCCAGCCGTCGCGGCGCTATCCGCGCTTCTACGCGCGCACGCTCGAAGGCACGGAAGCAATGCGCGACCTGGTGTTCGTCGGCTGTGCGCCGGACCCCGCGGCCGCCGGGTTCGCGCAAGCGCGCGTCGAAGCGGTTTTGCCGGACGCCGACCCGTATCACATGCTCGCGCAGTGGTCCGCGCTGAGCGTCGGACGCGAGCCCGGCGCGTTGCGCGACGACGGAACGGGCATGTCAGAGACACTGGCCACGCTAGCCGCGCTGCAGGCGCGCATCGCCGCCGCACGCTATACGGTGTTCGTCTACGAGCCGGCCGCGCTGCCCGGTCCGCACGCGGCGCTGCTGATCGAAGCATTGAACCGGATCGTCAAGACGACGAACCTCACGGCTCGCGCGGGCTGTCTCGCGCTCGGCGGCGACGACGGCGCGCTGACGGTCAACCAGACGGTGACGTGGCTCTCGGGCCTGCCGCTGCGCACGCACGTCTCGAAGCCTGGGCGGCTCGCCGGCACGGCGCCGCTCGATCATGACCCGTATCGCTATCGCACGAGCAGGCTGCTCGCCGACGGCGAAATCGACGCGCTGTTGTGGGTCGCGAGTTTCGGACCGCATGCGTGGCCGGCTTCGCTCGATCCGGCGGTGCCCGCGGTCGTGCTCGGCCATCCCGCCCTCGCGGAAGCGGCGAAGTCGCGCGGCGCCGCGACGGTGTTCATCCCGGTTGCGACGCCGGGCATCGACAGCGGCGGTCATCTGTTTCGCGTCGACAGCTCGGTCGTGATGCCGCTCGCCGCCGCACGCGGCGCCGCGCTGCCTTCGGTCGAGGCGATCGCCACGCAGTTGACCGCGCGCCTTCACGCTCAGCCCGCCGTTCAGGAGCAGCCATGAGCCTTGTCCGGCTGAAAGGCGGCACGATCTACGACCCCGCGAACGGCGTGAACGGTGAGCGCCGCGACCTGACGATTCGCGACGGCCGCATCGTCGAGGTTGACGCCAACACGCCGGTCGATCGCGAATACGACGCCACCGGCATGATCGTGATGGCGGGCGGCATCGACATGCATTCGCACATCGGCGGCGGCAAGACGAATCTGTCGCGCCTGCTGCTGCCCGAGGATCACCGCGACGATCCCGTGCGCGACGCGGCCTACGAATCGGTGCAGGACGGCGCGGGACGCTACCTGCGCCTGCCGTCGTGCGGCGTGTGCGCGCCGGGCACGCTCGCGACCGGCTACCGCTATGCCGAGATGGGCTACACGGCGGCGTTCGAACCGGCGATGATGCCTTCCAACGCGCGTCATACGCACCTCGAAATGGGCGACACGCCGATCATCGACCACGGCGCGTACGTGATGCTCGGCAACGACGAACTGTTCCTGCAGATGCTCGCCGCGCGCGACGACTTCGAGCGGCTGCGCGATTACGTCGGCTGGACGATTCATGCGAGCAAGGCGCTCGGCGTGAAGGTGGTCAATCCCGGCGGCATTTCCGCGTTCAAGTTCAACCAGCGTTCGCTCGACGTCGACGAGCAGCACAAGCATTACGGCATCACGCCGCGCGAGGTGCTGCGCACGCTGTCGCGCGCGTTGACCGAATTGCGCGTGCCGCATCCGCTGCATGTTCACGCGAGCAATCTCGGCGTGCCCGGCAACATCGATTCGACGATCGCGACGATGGACGCCGCCGACGGCCTGCCGATCCATCTCACGCACATCCAGTTTCACAGCTACGGCGTCGAGGGGCCGCAGAAGTTTTCGTCGGGCGCGCGCCACATCGCCGAAGCGGTGAACGCGCGGCCGAACGTGTCGATCGATGTCGGCCAGATCATCTTCGGACAAACCGTCACGGCCTCGGGTGACACGATGATGCAGTTCCGCAACGCGCCGATGGCCCGGCCGCACAAGTGGGTGCTCGGCGATATCGAATGCGACGCGGGCTGCGGCGTGGTGCCGTTCCGTTATCGCGAGCAAAGCTTCGTGAATGCGCTGCAATGGATCATCGGGCTTGAAATCTTTCTGCTGGTCGACGACCCGTGGCGTGTCGCGATGACGACCGATCATCCGAACGGCGGCCCGTTCACCAGCTATCCGCATCTGATCCGCCTCCTGATGGACAAGTCGTTTCGCGACGAGCAGCTCGCGAAACTCCATCCCGACGCGCAAGTGGCGAGCGCACTGCCGCAATTGAAACGCGAATTCTCGCTGTACGAGATCGCCGTCATCACGCGCGCGGGTCCCGCGCGCCTGCTGGGCCTGCGCGACCGCGGCCATCTGGGCGAAGGCGCGGCGGCCGACATCGCCGTCTATCGCGACGAGCCGGACCGCGAGCGGATGTTCACGTCGCCCGCCTACGTGTTCAAGGACGGCGAACTGGTCGCGCGCGACGGCACGCTCGTCGCCACGCCGACGGGCGGCATCCATTTCGTGTCGCCCGAATTCGACCGCGGCATCGAGAAGACGCTGCGCGCCTACAGCGACGCCAATCTCGCGAGCAACTTCGCGCATGCCGCGATCAGCGACGACGAGATCTGCAATTGCTGCCGCGGCGGCAGGCTGCTGCCCGTCGAATGTCTGGCTAACGGTTGACTCAAAAACGGTTGATTCACGCCAAAACGAACCCCAGACGATGAGCGACCCGGCACCCCTTCAGATCAACGGCACCACGATCGACGCAACCTTCGCGGAAGCCTTTCCGATGAAGGCGACCCGGCTCGTCATCACCGCGCACACGCCGGCGTGGGCGCTGAACGCCGCCAACTCGATGACGGGCTTCGCGACCTCGGTGATCGGCTGCGGTTGCGAGGCGGGCGTCGAGCGCGAACTCGCGCCTGGCGAAACGCCGGATGGACGGCCCGGGGTTGCGGTCTTGCTGTTCGCGGTGTCCTCGAAGGAATTGGCCAGGCAGCTTGAACGCCGCGTCGGCCAATGCGTGCTCACCTGCCCGACCACCGCCGTCTATGGCGGCATCGATCCGGCGACGAGCCGCGCGCCGCTCTCCGACGTGGCCTCGCTCGGCCGCGGACTGCGTTTTTTCGGCGACGGCTGGCAGATTTCGAAGATGCTAGGCGGCACGCGCTACTGGCGAGTGCCCGTGATGGACGGCGAGTTCGTCTGCGAAGAGACCACGGCGACGGTGAAGGCCGTCGGCGGCGGCAATCTGCTGCTGCTCGCACGCGACATCGACGCCGCGCTGGCCGCCGCCGAAGCCGCCGTGGCGGCGATGCGCAAGCTGCCGAACGTGATCATGCCGTTTCCGGGCGGCATCGTCCGCTCGGGGTCGAAGATCGGTTCGAAGTACAAGGGCGCGACCGCGTCCAGCAACGACGCGTTCTGTCCGACGCTCGTCGGACTCTCGCCGCGCAGCGAACTGAGCGCGGAAGTCGGCTGCGTGCTGGAAATCGTGATCGACGGCCTCACCGATGCGGACGTCGGCGCGGCGATGACGGCGGGGATCGTCGCGGCCACTGCGCTGGGACGCGCGGCGGGCATGCTGCGGATTTCGGCGGGCAACTACGGCGGCAAGCTGGGGCCGTACCACTTCCATCTGCACGAACTTGCCGCCAGCCTCGACGGGAGCCGCGCATGAGCACGACGACAACCCTGCGCGTGAAAACACCGCCCGGTTTCCGCGTGGATGCGGGCGCGCTGTTGCCCGCGCCGCTCGCCAAACTGAGCGTGGCGGAAATCGCGCGCATCGTGCTGCCCGCGGGCAACGACCGGTGCGCCGTGGGCGATGTGTTCGAGGTATCGCGTAGTGAAACCGCGGCGGTGTCTGCTGCGCCCGACGCCTCTCACGCCGACGCCACGCTCGTCATCGACGGCGCCGCGCCATGGCTCGACCGCGTGGGTGCGCGCATGACGGCGGGCCACCTCGTCGTCCACGGTTCGACGGGCGACTACGGCGGCTTGCAGATGGCGGGCGGCGTGTTGCGCATCGACGGCAATGCGGGACACTTCACCGCCTGCGAAATGCGCGGCGGACGCCTGAGCGTAACCGGCAATAGCGGCGATTTCGCCGCCGGCGCGCTCACCGGCGACATGGAAGGCATGACGGGCGGCACGCTGACGATTCACGGCGACGCGGGCGCGCGGCTCGCCGACCGCATGCGCCGCGGCCTCGTCCTCGTCGGCGGCGATGCGGGCGAATTTGCCGCTTCGCGGCTCGTCGCGGGCACCATCTGCGTCGCGGGGCAACTCGGCCCGCATTATGCGTACGGTATGAGGCGCGGCACGCTGCTGCTCGCGCAGCGGCCCGCGCAACTGCCGCCGACCTTCGCCGAAGGCGGCCGCGGTTTCGACGTATTCTGGGCGTTGCTGGTACGTAGTCTCGCCCGCGAAATCGCGCCCTTTTCGCAGTGGCGTGCAATGAAGCTGCCGGCGCGCTATGCCGGCGATCTCGCGGTCGACGGACGGGGGGAAATATTGATCGCCGGGTAAGACCCGAGTGGTGCGCGCAACCGGCTGTATTAGTGTTCGATGGAGACACCAAACGGAAGGAGATGGGATGACGACGGCGCATTCTCCCCAAGCCAACAAGCCACGCGCTGACGCTAACGCCAACGCACGCGAGCCGCGCTATGCCGGCTCGCTGATCGTGCTGCATTGGGTGATCGCGCTCGGCATCGTCGGCCTGCTTGCGCTTGGACTGTATATGGTCGGGTTGCCGAAAGGGCTGCCTGTCAAAGCGACGTTGATCAACTTTCACAAGTCACTCGGACTGACGGTTTTCCTGCTGGTGCTTCTCCGCATCATGGTGCGCGCGGCCTCTGGTCGGCCGCCTCTGCCGCCGATGCGACCGTGGCAACGCGCCGCCGCGCGCACTACGCAGGGTCTTTTATACGTGGCAATGGTCGTGATGCCGCTCACCGGCTATCTCGGCTCGTCGTTCAACACCTATGGCACGCGTTTCTGGGGCATCCCGCTGCCGAAGTGGGGCTGGGACGACAAGGAACTGCGCTCGCTGTTCTTCGGCATTCACGAAGCGACCGCCTATGTGTTGATCGCGCTGATCGTCGTGCACGTGGCCGGGGCGATCAAGCATCAGTGGATCGATCGCGACAACCTGCTTGCGAGGATGCTGCCATGACGAGACGTGCTGCACGGACCGGTTCGCCGCACGCGTCACACGCGTCGTCGCCGTTCACGCGCGAGGCGCTGCGCACGCGTGACGGGCAGCGCGTGGCGTATGCGGTGGCGGGCGCGTCCGACGGCGTGCCGGTCGTGGTGTTGCACGGCGGGCCGGGCAGCGGCAGCCAGCCCGGCGCGCTGCAACTGTTCGATCTGACGCGCTTCAGGGTGGTGCTCGTCGATCAACGCGGCACCGGCGCGTCGACGCCGCACGGCAGCGTGCGCCACAACCGCACCGGCCATCTGATCGACGATCTCGAAGCTGTGCGCGTGCGGCTCGGCTTCGAGCGCTGGGGCGTGTTCGGCGGATCGTGGGGCGCGGCGCTGGCGCTCGCGTATGCGGGAACGCATCCGCGGTCGGTGACGGGCGTCGTGATGCGCGGGCTGTTTCTCACCTCGGCGCGCGAGGTTCGCGGCCTGTTCGTCTCGTCGCGCAGGCGGGCGCCTCGTGCATGGGCGCGGCTGCGTGGCGCTGTTCGTTGCGATGATCGGGACATTAGCGAACACGGCGGCTTTAGCAATCACAGCAACGTTAGCGACCTCAGCAACCGGCCTGCGGCGCTGCTGGCCCGCTGCCACGCGAAGCTCCAACGCGGCGGCGCAAATCAGGCGCGGCAGCATGCCCTCGCGCTGGCATGGCGCGGCTATGAAGACGCGGTTCTCGCGAGCGCCTCAACACGCCGCGCGCTTTCCACCACCGCACGTGTCTCACGCCGAAGCACGCGCAAGCTGATCGGCAAATACCGCATTCAGGCCCATTACCTGATGCATCGCTGCTGGCTCGGCGAAACCCGTCTGCTGTCGCTCGCGCGCCGCGCTGCCGCAGCGGGCGTGCCGCTTGCCGCGGTGCACGGCTCGCGCGATCCGGTCTGTCCGCGCGGCAACTTGCAGCGGCTCGCGCGAGCCGTGCCCGCGGCGCGCGTCGAATGCGTGCGCGCCGGTCATCTGGCGAGCGATCCCGCGCTGCGCGAGAGCGTCGCCCGCGCGCTCGTCACGATGTTCGTTCCACCCGCTCACGAGGGGCGCAGCATGCGCCGCGCGGCATGAAAATCAAGGTACTCGGCTCATCGGCGGGCGGCGGTTTTCCGCAATGGAACTGCAATTGCCGCAATTGCGACGGCGTGCGGCGCGGCACGCTGAAGGCAAGCCGCCGCACGCAGTCGTCGATCGCGGTGAGTGCGAACGGCGAGGACTGGCTGCTCGTCAACGCGTCGCCCGATCTGCTCGCGCAGATCGCCGCCAATCCCGAATTGCAGCCGGCCCGCCGCGCGCGCGACAGCGGCATTGCCGCAGTGCTAGTCATCGACGCGCAAATCGACCACGTCACCGGTCTCCTGATGCTGCGCGAACGCGACACGCCGTTGCCGCTCTACGCGACCGACGCCGTATGGCAAGACCTGTGCACCGGTTTTCCGGTCGGACCGATCCTCTCGCACTATTGCGGCGTCGAGCATCACCGCATCGCGCTCGACGGCGCGCCGCTCGCGGTCGAAGCGCTGCGCGACGTGCGGATCGATGCGCTGCCGCTATCGAGCAAGGCGCCGCCCTACTCGCCGCACCGCAACGCGCCCGAACGCGGCGACAACATCGGGCTCGTGTTCACGAACCTGCAGTCCGGCAAGCGCGCGTTCTACGCGCCGGGGCTCGGCGCGATCGAGCCTCACGTGCTCGAGGCGATGCGCGACGCGGACCTGCTGCTCGTCGACGGCACGCTATGGACCGGCGATGAAATGATCCGCCTCGGCCTGTCGAAGAAAACCGCCGCCGATATGGGCCATCTGCAGCAGTCCGGCGAAGGTGGCATGATCGAAGTGCTCGACTCGCTCGATGCGGGCGAGGCACACGACCCGCGCAAGGTGCTGATTCATATCAACAACACGAACCCGATCCTCGTCGAAGACGGCCCCGAGCGCCGCATCTTGAGCGAACACGGGATCGAAGTGGCATACGACGGGATGACGTTCGACCTGTGAAGCAACGCCATCCAGCGTGAACAACGGAGAAGGCATGAACGCGAAAGACACCTTCGGCACGGCGCCATCCGGCGAGGCGAATGCGAACGGAACCGCACGCGCCGGGCAACCGGCGTGGACCCGCGAGGAATTCGAAGCGCAGCTGCGCGCGAAAGGCACCGCTTATCACATCCATCATCCGTTCAACGTGAAGATGAATAGCGGCGGCTGCTCGCGCGAGCAGATTCGCGGCTGGGTCGCGAACCGCTTCTACTATCAGATCAATATTCCGCTGAAGGACGCGGCGGTGCTGTCGAACTGTCCGGATCGCGAGACGCGCCGCCGCTGGGTGCTGCGCATTCTCGACCACGACGGTTATGGCGACGAGGAAGGCGGCATCGAAACATGGGCGCGTCTCGCCGACGCGGTCGGCCTCTCGCGCGACGATCTGTGGTCGCTAAAAATGGTGACGCCCGGCGTGCGCTTCGCCGTCGACTCCTATGTGAATTTCGCGCGCCGCGCGCCGTGGCAGGAAGCGGTGTGCTCGTCGCTCACCGAGATGTTCGCGCCGCAGGTTCACCGCGACCGGCTCGCGAGCTGGCCGGAACACTATCCGTGGATCGAGCCCGCCGGCCTTGCCTATTTCCGCTCGCGCATCACGCTCGCACAGCGCGACGTGCTGCACGGACTCGAAGTCACGCTGAATCATTTCACGCGGCGCGAGCAGCAGGAACGCGCGCTGGAGATTTTGCAGTTCAAGCTCGACATTCTGTGGACGATGCTGGATTCGATCGAAAAGGCTTTCCCGCAATGAACGACGCGCCACGCGCCGGCGGCGCCACGCAAACCGCCGATCGACCGACGATCAACAAGCTGTTTCGCCTGCAATGGGAACCGGCGCAGAACGCTCATGTGCTGCTCTATCCCGAGGGCATGGTGAAGCTCAATCAAAGCGCCGCGGAAATCCTCAAGCGCTGCGACGGCACGCGCGATATCGATGCGCTGATCGCCGATCTGGAGCTGGCGTTCAACACCACCGGGCTCGGCGCCGAAGTGCGCGCATTCATCGCCGACGCGCGGGCGCGCGGCTGGCTGGAGTAGCGTCATGACCGATCTCTCGCAACCCGTTGCCGATGCTCAGGTGCAGGCCGCCGCCGGCGTCGCGCCACCGTTGTGGCTGCTCGCCGAACTCACGTATCGCTGTCCGCTGCATTGCGCGTTCTGCTACAACCCGGTCGACTATACGGACCATAGCCGTGAACTCAGCACCGAGCAATGGATCGGCGTGCTGCGCGAGGCACGCGCGCTCGGCGCCGCGCAACTGGGGTTTTCGGGCGGCGAACCGCTCGTGCGGGACGACCTGGAAGTGCTGGTCGAGGAAGCGCGCAAGCTGGGTTTCTATACGAACCTGATCACCTCCGGCATCGGTCTCACCGACAAGCGGCTCGGCGACCTGAAGGCGGCCGGGCTCGATCATATCCAGTTGTCGTTCCAGGATTCGACGCAGGAACTGAACGACTTCCTGAGCAGCACGCGCACCTTCGATCTGAAACAGCGCGTGGCGGCGTCGATCAAACGACACGGCTTTCCGATGGTGCTCAACTGCGTGCTGCATCGCTACAACCTGCCGCACGTCGACAAAATCATCGACATGGCGCTCGCAATGGGCGCCGAATATCTCGAGCTCGCGAACACGCAGTATTACGGTTGGGCGCATACGAACCAGGCGCAGCTGATGCCGACCCGCGAGCAACTCGAAGAAGCCGAAGCCGTGGTCGAGCGTTACCGCCGCACGCACGGCGAGCGCTGCAAGATCTTCTTCGTTGTGCCGGACTATTTCGAGCGCCGGCCGAAGCGCTGCATGAACGGCTGGGGCGCGGTGTTTCTCGGCGTCGCGCCGGACGGCGCCGCGTTGCCGTGTCACGCCGCGCGCGGCCTGCCTGGCCTCGTGCTGCCGAACGTGAAGGACACGCCGCTGCGTGAGATCTGGTACGAGAGCGATGCGTTCAGCCGCTTTCGCGGCCTCAACTGGATGAAAGAGCCCTGCCGCAGTTGCGAGGAAAGGGAACGCGACCTGGGCGGCTGCCGTTGCCAGGCGTACCTGCTCACCGGCGACGCGGCCAACGCCGACCCGGTCTGCGACAAGTCGCCATTTCACGAGGCCGTGGTGAAGGTGGTCCAGCGCGCGGCGACGCCGGCTGAACGGCACGAGCCGCACGAGCCGCGTGAACCACGCGAGCAACCCATCCTGTTTCGCAACGACGCCAACTCACGCAAACTCGCGGCCGACGCCTTCGTTCCGCCCGATGACCACGGCGGCCCCGGAGGCCGCTCATGACAACCGGCGGCATCTCCGTCCTGCTCGTCGACGATCACGCGGTGGTGCGCGAAGGCTACCGCCGTCTGCTCGAATTGAATGCCGACGTGCACGTGTGCGGCGAAGCGGCGGATGCAGCGCAGGCGTATCAGCGCTTTTGCGCGCTGCGGCCCGATGTGGTCGTGATGGATGTGTCGCTGCCGGGCGCGAGCGGCGTCGAAGCGATGCGGCGGATGCTCGCCCGTGTGCCCGATGCCCGCGTGCTGATTTTCAGCGTGCACGAAGAAGCGATTTTCGTGCGCCGCGCGCTGGATGCCGGCGCGCTCGGCTACGTGACCAAGGCGAGCGCGCCCGACGTGCTGGTGGAAGCGGTGCGTACGGTCGCTCGGCGCGCGGGCTATCTGAGCCCCGATATCTCGCACGCGCTCGCGCTGCGCACCGCGTTCAGTGAAGGGCCGCCGGGGCGGCAGTTGTCGGCACGTGAGTTCGAGGTGCTGCGCCTGCTCGTGCAGGGTTATACGCTGCCGAGCATCGCTGAAAAACTCGGGCTGAGCCAGAAGACCGTCGCCAATCATCAATCGGTGATCCGGCAAAAATTCGGCGCCGACAACGGTGTGCAGCTCGCGCAAATGGCGAGCCGGCTCGGACTTCAGTTCACCGGCTCCGGCTCGTCGGCAAGCCCTGCTTGAGTCGGCACGCGCGCACAGAACAGAAAGCCGCCGTCCGGCTTGCTTGCCACGTGAAATTCGCCGCCGAGCGCCTCGACGCGCTCGCGCATGCCGATCAAGCCGAGGCCGCTGCGCGGCTTCTCGAGATCGATGCCGGGGCCGTCGTCGGCCATGGTCACGACGATTTCGTCGATCACCTCGCCCTCATGTCCGGGCCGCGCTTCACGTGGCGCGCGCACCATGAACACCTCCACGCGTGAAGTGCGGGCGAACTTCGAGACATTGGTCAGCCCTTCCTGCACGAGCCGATAGAGCGTGATGGTCAGCGCGTCGCTCAGACCGGCGAAATCCCCTTCGATCGTCAGCGAGAAGGAAGCGTGCGGCAGCCGCTCGCGCCAGCCGTCGACACAATGTTCGAGCGCGCTCGGCAAGCCGAATTCATCGAGGCCGATAGGCCGCAGACGCCGGATCATCCCGCCGATCTGGCGGTAAACGTGGCTGGCGCTCTGGATCAAACCAAGCGATACGCGGTGAATCTCCGGCTCGCGTGCCGTGGACAGATCGCGGATGCGCGCGGCGTCGAGCGCGATGGCGTTCAGGTACTGGCCGAGTTCATCGTGCAGTTCGCGCGCGAGATGCCGGCGCTCGTGTTCCTGCGCCTGCAGCGCCTGATTGGCGAGACGGCGGTTCTCCGCGAGCAGGCGCTCGGCCTGCTCTTCCAGCGCGCGGCGGCGGTTCAGTTCACGGCGCGCCTCGCGGTAGCGGCGCCATGCGAACCACGCGAGGCCGACGGAGAGCACGCATAGCGTGCCCGGCAATTCGTCGAGCTGAAAGCGTTCCATGCCGCGGGTCCAGCGATAGGCCCGTTCGCTGACGTCCAGCATCGCGCCGAGCGCGGCAGCGGCCACGGTCACGACGAACACCCACGCAAGGTCGCGCCCCACCGTCGAATGCGGTTGCGCGCGGCGCGTGGAAGAGGGATTCGGGGGATCGTTTGACATCACATTTGCATTCTACCCAGCCCGATTGCACGCGGAGGATTTTTGCAACGCATTTGGGAATGCTTCCCCGGCATATCGGGAAAAGCTCCCGGGCCTTCGTTGCCTGGGTATGCGAAGCTTTTGTCCACACCATGAGAAAGCGCTACGCACGCGGCGCATCGCGGCCGCTTGAACAACCGCTTGAACAACGATAGTCACGATAGCGCGTCGATCCGGCAGGAGACAAACAATGAACATGCCATCCCGGCCGCGCCGCACACCCCGCTTGCGACGGCGCATCGGCTTTACCCTCGGTTTCGGCGGTGCGCTCGCCAGTCTGAGCCTCACGGCGTGGGCGCAGGCCGAACCTGCCGTGGCGGCATCCGCCGCCGCAGCCAACCCCGATCCGGCCACCGCCGACATCACGCTCGCGCCTGTCGTCGTCGTGGGCACGACGCCGCTTCTCGGCATCGGCACGCCGCTCTCGCAGGTGCCCGCCAACGTGCAGACGGTCCACGCGCAGGACCTCGACCAGCAGCACCGCAGCACGCTCACCGATTACTTCGCGAAGAATCTGCCGAGTGTCGATATCGCCGACGCGCAAGGCAATCCGTACCAGGTGAACATCAACTATCGCGGCTTCACCGCGTCGCCGCTGCTCGGCACGCCGCAGGGCCTCTCCGTATTCGTCGACGGCGTGCGCGTGAACGAGCCGTTCGGCGACGTGGTGAACTGGGACCTGATTCCGCAGCAGGCGATCGATACGATTCAACTGATTCCCGGCTCGAATCCGACGTATGGCCTCAATACGCTCGGCGGCGCCATTTCGATCACCACGAAAAACGGCAAGACCAGCCCCGGCGGCGAGGCCGAGGTGGCGTTGGGTTCCTGGGGCCGCAAAACCGCGCAGATCGAACAGGGCGGCACCATCGGCTCCAACCTGGACTACTACGTGACCGGCAGCGTGGCGAACGACAACGGCTGGGCCGAACAGAACGCGAGCCGCGTGCGCCAGGCGTTCGGCAAGCTGCGCTACACCGACGCCGATACCACCCTGTCGTTCTCCGCCGGCGGCGCGGACAACGACCTGCACGGCGCGCAAACCATTCCGCGCTCATTCCTCGGCAACCCGAAGCAGCCTTATACCTACCCCGACCAGAATGTGAACGACGTCGGCTACGTGACGCTTTCGGGCGATCACTACTTCAACGATCACGTGGAACTGAGCGGCAACCTCTATTACCGGCACTTCCGCAACAGCAACATCAGCAGCAACGTGAATAGCGGCTTTGGCTCCGTGGATGACGATGGCGACATCGATACGGTGCAGGCGACCAACGACAAGTCGTCGGTCACGACCGACAGCTATGGCGCAAGCCTGCAACTCACGCTGCTCGGCAAGCTGGGCGGAATGGAAAACCAGTTCGTCGCGGGCATGTCGGCCGATCTTGCCAATTCGCACTACGTCGCCTCCTCGCAGGAGGCGGCCTTCACCGATTCACGCGCGACGATCGGCCTCGGCGATTTCACGCAGGAAACCGCGGCGAAGACGCATAACGGCAACTATGGCCTCTATCTGCAAGATACCTTGTCGCTGACCCGCCAGTGGTCGCTGACGCTCGCCGGACGCTACAACTGGGCTGACGCCACGATCGGCGATTCGAGCGGCACGCAGCCGCAGCTTAACGGCCACCATACGTTTTCCCGCTTCAATCCGGCCGTCGGCATCAACTGGAATCCGACGCCCGCCCTCACGGCCTATGCGACCTACAACGAAGGCATGCGCTCGCCGACCGCCATCGAACTCGCCTGCGCCGATCCGGCCGCGCCCTGCTCGCTGCCGAACGACTTCGTGTCGGACCCGTCGCTCGAACCGGTGATCTCGAAGACCTTCGAGATCGGTGCGCGCGGGCGCTTAGGGCAGGCGACGACCTGGAGCGCCGCCGTCTACAGCACGACGCTCGACAACGATATCGAATTCATTAGCAGCAACGGCGCGTCGAGCACCGAGGGATTCTTTCAGAACGTCGGCCGCACGCGCCGGCAAGGGGCCGAGCTTTCCGGGCACAGCAAGTTCGGGCCGCTCGCCGTCACCGCCAGCTACAGCTACGTCAATGCGACCTACCGGTCGACGTGGACTGAACACAGCCCGAGCAACTCCAGCGCCGACGCGAACGGCAACATCACGGTCAAGTCCGGCAATCATATTCCGGGCATCCCCGCGAACACGATCAAGCTGCAGCTCGACTACGCGGCCACGTCGAAGTGGGACATCGGCGCGAACCTGACCTGGCGCGGCGGCATCTATGCGCAGGGCGACGAAAACAATCAGGATGTGAACGGCAAGATTGCCGGCTATCTGCTGATCGATCTCGACACGTCTTACCAGGTGACCAAACAACTGCAGGTCTTCGCGAACATCACGAACCTGCTGGACAAGCGCTACGCGAGCTTCGGCACGCTCGGCGAAAATTTCTTCAACGGACCGAACCATACGTTCGACGGCGCGAACCCGGTCAACGAACAATTCGTCGGGCCGGGCGCGCCGCGCGGCGTGTGGGTCGGTTTGCGCTATGCGTGGAAATAGCGCTGATTAACGCCCCATCACTGCGATTCGATCGAGCCGTCGCTATGCGGATAGGTGACGATGCCCCACGCCAGCGGCAGCTCGCCGATCTGCTTGATCGGCTGGTAGCTCCGCGCGTCGAGCACATAGACCGAATCCGAACGGCCGCATGCCACCAGCAGCTTCGCGCCGTCGGGCGTGAAGCTGAAATGCCAGCAGCGCTGGCCGACCGGCACGTCGGTCACATGCTCGTAGCTGCGCCCGTCGAAGACCTGCAGGGTCTTGTCGCGCGCCGCGGCAACGAAAAGCCGTTTGCCGTCGGGGCCGAACGCTATGCCATACGGTCCGAGCTTCGTATCCACCGTTTTGACGACTTTGAGCGTGCGCGCGTCGATCACCACCAGCTTGCTCAGCGATTCCAGCGTGACCACGTAGTCCTTGCCGTCGGGCGACAGGCGGATGCCGCGCGGACGGCCGCCAGCGGCGAGCTTCACCGTTTTGATCGGCGCGCCCGTGCGGGCATGATAGACCGACACGGTATCGTCGCCTTCGTTGGTGACGAGTATCGTCTTGCCGTCGCGTGAAAATTCGATGCCTTCGGTTTCGTGGCCGCTCGTCACCGAGTGCACCACGCGCCATGTCTTCATATCGACGATCGCGATTTGCGCGGGCGGTTTGTTGGCGTCGTCGTCATCGTCGGCAGGCTTGCCGGCTGGTTTTTCGCCTGGGGTGCCGGCCGATTTGCCGTCTGATTTTTCGCCGGGCTTTTCGCCGGATTTGTTGGCTCCCGGCGGGCCGCCCTCTTCCCCCGGCTCGTAGGTCACGTATGCATAGCCGTTATGCACGCGGACAAACTCAGGGTTCTTGCCGATCTTCACGCGCTGCACCACGTTGCCTGACGCTGTATCGATCACCGCCAGGTCCCCGGTGTTCTTGTTGGCCACCAGAAGCCGTGTGCCGTCCGCATTCAGGCTCAGTCCGCGCGGGCCGTCCGCGCCGACGGGAAAGGTCCGGGTCAGCGTCATCTGGTCCAGATCGATCACGCCGACGCCGGCCTTCTCGCTCGTCACATAGGCCGTCGGCGCCGCGGCATACGCCACGCTCGCGGCGAGCCCGGCCGCGACCACGGCGGTGAGAACAAGGGAACGGCGTCGTGGCGTTTTGATAGCAAACCGTGTCTCCAGCATGTTGTGCTCCGTGGTAAAAGCGCTGCGCCGCGAAAGCTCGCGTCATCCAGGCAAAGTAGCCCATTGTGGGATCGTTTGACAACGGACATGGGCGGGAGAATTTCCCGAATTGACGCAATGCGGGTAGCGACTATGCGAAAAGCGCGAGTACGGGTGGAAAACAGCCGCGCTCGCCCACCCAAAGCATGACTTATCGGAGTTCAAAGAATCTCTGAATTCAAATCGGCATTCGGCTCCGCTATCGTGGTGCGTGTTTCAACGGACTGCCGCAGCCTTCCGCTCGGTACGCCGCGATTGCGGCGCGGCCCGCCGATGCGCCGGCCGTCGCCCCCACGATATCTTCCGGATTGCCTGGCAGTTGCATCGTTGCGCGGGCGCCGGGCAAGGACTGAACCATGCAAGCCCTCATCTTCGACGTGGACGGCACGCTCGCCGATACCGAAACCGTTCATCTGCAGGCATTCAATGCCGCGTTCGCGGAAGTGGGTCTCGGCTGGTACTGGGACAAGGCGCTCTATACGCGGCTTCTGCGGGTGGCGGGCGGCAAGGAGCGCCTGATGCACTACTGGCGCGTCGCCGACCTCGAGGAAGCCGACGGGGCCAGCACCACGCGGGTGAAGAAGTCCTCGCCCGATGTCTACCTCGACGTGCTCCGGCGGCTCGGTCTGAAGGGCGCGGACTGTATCGCGTTCGAGGACTCCGTCAACGGTCTGGACGCCGCACGTGCCGCCGGTATCCCGACCGTCGTGACACCGAGCGAATATACGTCGCAAGATTGCTTCGACGGGGCGCTGACCGTGCTGCCTCATCTGGGCGACCCGCATGCGCCGATCCCGCAGCTCGTACTGAATGAAACACCCGGCTGGGTCGACCTGGCCACATTGCGCCGCTGGCATCGCCACGCCGTATCCGAGGCTGCCTGAGATGAGCCCGATGCCGCAGATGCCGCGTGGTATCCAAGCGAACCGCGTTCTTTCTCTCTTCGCGCTGACCACTGCTCAGGCAGCAGACGCGCCCCCATCACGGCGAGGCGCATAGCGATGGCGGATAGGCAAAGCAAGGCCGTGCTGGTCGATCTGGACGGCACGATGATCGACACCGCTCCGGACATTGCCGAAGCCGTCAGCCGCATGCTTGACGAGCTCGGCACAGCACCGTTACCGTTCAGGACGGTCGTGGGCTTTATCGGCAAGGGCGTGCCCAATCTGGTTCGGCGCTCGCTCGAAACGGCCGCGTTGGATCAGCGAGTCGCCATCGAGCATGCGCTCGCCGTATTCCATCGGCACTACGCCGAAACCAACGGACGTCACGGTCACGCTTTCCCCGGCGTGGCAGCCGGCCTCGGAGCATTGCGGCAACGAGGTTACCGGCTGGCGTGCGTCACCAATAAACCTGAAGCGCTGGCTGCGCCGCTACTGGAGATGACCGGGCTCGCCGGCTATCTGGATGCGCTCGTCGCGGGAGACTCGATCGCGCAAATGAAGCCGGCGCCCGAGCCGCTGTGGCACGCCTGCCGGCTACTCGGCGTCGAGACCGAAGGCGGCGCGCTGATCGGCGATTCGCCCGTCGACGTCGCGGCCGCGCGGGCGGCGGGTCTGCCGGTGTTCATCGTGCGCTATGGTTATGCCGGTCCGCGGGGCGCCGGGGCACTGGCGTGCGATGGTTTGATCGATTCGCTGGAAGAAGCACCCGCGCTTCTTGCTGGCCGAAGCCTGGAACCCAAGGCAGAAGCGATCGCATTGCCGGGCTCGGTCAACCTGGCTTAGCGCTGCCGGCCAGCGTTAGAAGAAGCGTTTCCCTTCCGCCTTCGCGCCGTCCATGCAACAGCATGGCAAGTGCGGACCCTTTCGTGCGCTGACGATTGATCTGCATCGCCTTCAAGCTCGACGGAACGCATCCCGGCGAAATTCAGCGCTGCCGGATACGCTTGCCCGAGCTCTGGTCGAAGAAATAAACACGCTCGCGGTTCGCGCGCAGGCCGACCTCGGCGCCGATTTCGCCCGCAAACATGTTCGACACCTTCACGACGACCTGCTGTTCTCCCACGTTGACCGTGACGAGCGAATGGTCGCCGATCAATTCGACCGAATAGATACGCCCCCGAAACTCGCCGTCGCCCGCGGCGACGAGCATGCAGTCTTCCGCACGCACGCCGAGCACCGCCTCGCCATGATGATTCACGTCCGCGGCGATGGCGAGGCCTTCCGACTCGAAGCGGTTGTTCGCAAGCGTGCCGCGCAGGAAGTTCATCGGCGGCGAGCCGATGAAGCCCGCGACGAACAGATTGGCCGGGTCCGAGTAAATACGCGCCGGGGCGTCGAGTTGTTGCAGCACGCCTTTGTCGATCAGCGCCACGCGATGTGCAAGCGTCATCGCCTCGATCTGGTCGTGTGTGACATAGATCGTGGTGACGCCGAGTTCATGCTGCAGGTGCTTGAGTTCGGCGCGCATATGGCCGCGCAGTTTCGCATCGAGGTTGGACAACGGTTCGTCCATCAGAAACGCCGCCGGGCGGCGAACGATGGCCCGCGCGAGCGCCACGCGCTGCCGCTGCCCGCCCGATAACTGGCGCGGATACCGGTCGAGTTGCGGTTCGAGATGAACGCTCGCCGCCACCTCGCGCACGGCCGCATCGATCTCGGCCTTCGCGCGCTTTCTCACGATCAGCGGGTACGCAATGTTCTCGAACACCGTCTTATGCGGATACAGCGCGTAGGACTGAAACACCATCGCGACGTCGCGATCGCGGGGCAATTGCTGCGACACGTCGTTCTCGCCGACGTAAATGCTCCCCTCACTCGCCGATTCGAGCCCCGCGATAATGCGCAGCGCCGTCGTCTTGCCGCAGCCGGATTCGCCAAGCAAGACGAGAAACTCGCCGGCGCGCACGTCGAGTGACAGGTCGTGCAGCACGCGCGTGTCCCCGAAGATCTTGCTGACGTTGCGCAGCGAGACGCTCTTCGAATGCTGCACCGTGGAGCTCGCGTAATGCGGCGAGCGTGGCGCCTGCGTCTCCATGTCGTTCATCCTTTCACCGCCCCCACGAGAATGCCTTTGACGATGAAGCGCTGCAACGTGAGCGTAAGCAGCATCACCGGCAGGATCATGATCAGAATCAGCACCGACATGTTCCACCACTGCGGCCCGCGCGTGGCGTTCTGCCCAGCGACGAGAAGCGGCAGCGTCTGCGCGTTGGCCGTCGACAGAAAAAGTGCGAACAGGTACTCGTTCCACGAGAGGATCAGCACGAGCAGGCCGGTCGCCACGATGCCCGGCGCGACGAGCGGCACCACGATGCCGAACAGGATGGCAAAGCGTGTCGCGCCGTCGATCTGCGCGCTCTCCTCGATTTCCTTCGGCACGCTGGCGAAAAAATCGAACATCAGCCAGACGACGATCGGCAGATTCGCCGTCGCGTACGTGATGATCAGCGCGGTGCGCGTGTCGAGCAGGCCGGCGCTCCTGAAGGTCAGATAGATCGGGATCACCGTGACGACCGGCGGCAGAATGCGTTGCGAGATCATCCAGAAGAGGATGTCGTCGTTACCGAAATGGCGCCTTGCGCGCCGGACAATCGGACGCAGCAGCAGGAAAAACAGCGCGCCGCACACGGCCAACGCAATGCGCAGATCCACCCCGCCCCAGCCGGCGGCGGCCATCATCAACGCCAGCATGAGAACGGCGAGACCCACCGCCGCGACGGGCGGTTTGTACTCGATGCGCGCGAGGGCGTAAGCCGCCATCGAGCCGAGAAACACGGCGGCAGCCGTGGAGAGCGTGGCAATGACGAGCGAGTTCACGTAGGGACGAAACGTGTCCGGCCCGAGATCGACAAAGATGTAATGCCACGCATCGAGACTCGGCTTGAAGTCGACGAACGGCACGTAGGCCGGCCCGTTCGACACGTCGATGGGCAGCTTGAACGACGTGATCGCCATCCAGTACAACGGGAACAATACGACCAGCGTCCATAGGCCCAGCAGGCCGTAAGCAATCACTCGCGTACCGGTAGGAATCTCGTCGAGCCTTGCGGGCACAAAGAGGCGCTTGATCATGATTGCCGCCCTCGCGCGCGCCGCACGACGAGTTGAAAAAACGACACGCACGCGATCGTCGACACGAAGAACAACATGTAGGCGACCGCCGACGCGCTGCCGAGATTCAGCGTGCGCCACTCGATGAAGGCGTGCAGTGTCATCGATTCCGTCGCGATGCCGGGGCCGCCGTTGGTCAGCACGTTCGGCAGGTCCACCACCTTGAACGCTTCGATCAGGCGAATCAGCACCGCGCTCGCGGCGACCGGCGCGATCGACGGCCAGATCACGTCGCGAAAGATTCGCCAGCTCGACGCGCCATCCAGTTGCGCGGCCTCGATCTGGTCACGCGACGTGCCCTCCAGCGCGGCCAGCAACACGAGAAACATGAAAGGCACCCACTGCCAGGTATCCCCGATGACGACCACGATGCGCGCAAGCCACGGGTCCGCCGCCCACGCAATCTGCCCCAGACCAAGCCATGCCCAGAGCGGCGCAAGCGGGCCGACCGCGGTGTCCGCCATCATGCGGAACATGTACGCAATGCCGACGGGTGTCACCATCAGCGGAAGAAAGAACAGGATCCGGAAAAATCGGCCGCCCTTGAGCGGCAGCGTGCACAGGTAGGCAAGCCCGAGACCCAGCAGGAACTGCAGCGCCACGCCGAACACCACGTAAAAGAGCGTCACCATCAGACTGCCCAGCGCGCCGCCTTCACCGGTCGTATTGGCGGCAAGCCACACGATTGCCAGCAGGGACGCAGCGGCGATCAGCCGGCCGATGCCGCCGACCACCGAGCGATGCGCGCTGCGCAGATAGCCGACGAGCCACCAGCCGATAGCCAGCGCGGCGGCGGCCATCACCGCCATGCTGATGACGCCCGGCGGCCTGAACACGCCGACGAAATGAAATTGCTGGCTGCCCGTGAACAGTCTCACGTAATTGCGCATGCCTACGAACTTCAGTTCGTAGCCGCCCTCGCCGAGCGCGAACCGCATCACCGACAGATACGCGGACGTGACGAGCGGGAAGATCGAAAAGCCGAGAATGAGCAGCACGGCCGGCAGCACGAATACATAGGGTGCCTGACGATCCAGCCAGTTGGCAACGAACGACCTGCGCGACCCGCGTCGCGGTGAAGCTGATGACGAAACGCGCGACGAGGATTGCATGAGCTATTGGGCGCCGATCGACGCCTTGTAGGCTTTCAGTTGGCCATCCTTGCCGGCGTCGTCGGTGATTTCATCCCAGCCTGTCTGGATCGCCTTCATGGTGGCGTCGGCATCGAGCTCACCCGCGAGAAAGCGCGCCACCGCGGTATCCAGCACGACCTGCTCGTAGCGCTGGTTCTGCGGGATACGCAGATCGATGATCATGTTCGGGCTTTGCAGACTGGCCTTGATCGCGCCCAGGTAGGAGGCCGCCGCCGCGTCGCTCATGCCCGACTTCTTCCAGATCGACATGTCCGTGAACTGCGACCGGCGATACGGATTGAAACCGGTCGCGCCGATCGTCACATCGACATTCGACTGCGCAGGCTGGCTCATGTACGAGAGAAACGCGTAGGCGGCATCCTTCACCTTGGGACTGGCCTTGGCATTGATCCCGCCGGACCAGCCGCCGAATGCGGCAAAGGGCGCATGGTTGACGCCGTCCACCGCGTACGGGCACCTGCTCTTGTCACACGCCGCCAACTTGCCGGTGTCACGGTTCAACACCTTCGTCGAGCCCGGCAGCATGACCGCGCCGACCTTGTCGATTACCTTCGACTGCTTGGGGTCGATCGCCAGCACGCCGATATCGCCCCAGTCGAGCGTCAGCGCGCAGTGGCCCGAAATGAACGCGCTGCGCGTGTCGCCAACGTCGAGATTGATTTCGTTCGGCGGTCCGTATTGCGTCGACTGCTTGTAAACATTGAGCGCGGCCTTGAATGCATCATTGTTGACGAGCGCCTTGAAGTCGCGCGGATCGAAGAAGGCCCCTTGCGCCGTGCCTTTCGACTGGATGTAGCCGCCCGCGATCGAGATGATCGCCCAGTACGCCTGCGCGTTGCGCTTCTTCGAAATGCAGGAGCCCGCAACCGGTTTGCCGTCGCCGCCGAATGCCTTGCCGTTCGCCGCCTTCGCAATGTCCAGGTAGTCGTCCCAGGTCCTCGGCGGCTGCTTGCCGAGCTGTTTCAGAATGTCGGTCCGGTAGTAGACCATCTGGAAGTCGCCATCGAGCGCGATCAGATAGGTCTTGCCATTGAAGCGCTGCGAGAAATCGCGGAAGAACGGCATGACGTCGTCTTCCTGCAGCGCCGGATCGTGGGCGACGCGCGCCGACAGATCCTCGAGGAAACCGCCCTTCGTATAGTCGACCATCCACTGCGGTGCGAATACCGCGGCGTTGACCGAGTTCGTACCGGAGGCCCAGTCGGTCAGCAGCTTCTGGTACAGGTCGGAGAACGGCACGGTCAGAATGTTGACCTTGGCGCCCGTGAGCTTTTCGAAGTCAGGCGCGCGGCGCTGCAGCGGCTCGGCGATTTGCGGCCCCACGAACGTCATCACATTGACGGTGACGCCCTGAAATTCCCCGGCGGCGAGCGCGTGCCCCGCCGCCATGAACCACCCAGCCGCGAGAGCCACGGCCACGCTTGCACGTTTGACGAGTTTCATTTTTTGTCTCCTCCATTCCGAGTTGACTACGCCGCGGCCAGGGTCCGACGAACAGCACACCCGGCGCGCCCGGACTGCGGCGCTCCGGTGGGTCCTGCGAAGATTCTTGCAAAGGCCCGGCTTACTCTTCGAACAAATCGGGCCGTTCGCCGGCAAAGCGCCGCAACTCTGCAACGACTTCATCCAGATGACTGTGCATCGCGCGGGCCGCCGCTTCGGCGTCGCGCGCCGCGATCGCTTCGAAGATGCGCACGTGTTCCTCGAGCGTATGAATATGACGTTCCGGGCTCCCCAGCAACTGGCGCGCGCGATCAAGCGCGCTGCGCGACGTGGCGACGATTTCCTTTACGCGGGGCAAGTCGATGGCGTCGAGCAGAATCGCGTGGAACGCCAGGTCGAGCAGGTGAAATTCATGGCGCAGTCCGGCGGCCACGGCCTCGCGTTGCTTCTCGAGGTTGGCGGCGAGCGCCTCCAGGGTTGCATCGGAACACGTGGACGACAGGCCGCGCACGGTCTCGACTTCGAGCGCGCTGCGGATGAACAGATGCTGGCGGATATCGTGAATCACGATCGGTTTCACGCGCGTGCCGCGCTGCGGCAATACCTCGACGAGCCCGGCGGTCGCAAGCTTCGCCAGCGCCGCGGAAACTGGAAAACGCGACACGCCCATCCGTTCGCAAACCGCCTGCTTGTCGATCATCATTCCCGGCTCCAACGCCAGCGTGACGATAGCCTCGCGCAACGCCGCCGCCACTGCGTCGGTCAAGCTGCTCCGTTCCCCACCCTGCAGTTTTTGCAGTGCGCCATAGGGGTCGGCAGCCGCTGACTTCATGGATCGAAAGGCTCACGGAGGGCGTGATTTACGACTAACATGCTAGCATGCTAGGAGCCGAAACCGGTGCTGTCAACGCGTGCTAACGCCTGGTATGCACCTTGGTATCCGCATGCCGGCGGCGCTCCACCGCAAAGGTCTCCGCATGCCGTCCAGGCTATCGCACCCGTCACCTTTTGGGGGACGTCCAGATGACCACGATCACGAATCTGTCCGTTCGGGACATCCGTTTCCCGACCTCCCGCTCGCTCGACGGCTCCGATGCGATGAATGCGGCGCCGGATTATTCGGCCGCCTACGTCGTGCTCGAAACGGATTCGCCGGAACAGTTCGCGGGGCACGGCCTCACCTTCACTATCGGCCGCGGCAATGAAATTTGCGTGACCGCGGTGTACGCGCTGGCGCCGCTCATCGTCGGCAAGACACTCGAAGATATCGTTGCGGACATGGGTTCGTTCTGGCGCGCCGTCACCTCCGACAGCCAGTTGCGCTGGATCGGCCCGGACAAAGGCGCGATTCATCTCGCGACCGCCGCGGTCGTCAATGCCGTGTGGGACCTGTGGGCGAAGACGGAACGCAAACCGGTCTGGAAACTTCTGGTGGACATGAGCCCGGAGGCGCTGGTGCGGTGTCTGGACTTCCGCTACGTCACCGACGCGCTCACACCTCACGAAGCGCTTGCGATCCTGCGGCGCCATGCGGCCACCAGGGGCGAGCGCGAAACGCAGATGCTGGCGCACGGCTATCCCGCCTACACCACGTCGGCGGGCTGGCTCGGTTACGACGACGACAAGATCCGCCGCCTCGCTCGCGAAGGCGTCGCGCAAGGATGGACGCACTTCAAGCAAAAGGTGGGCGGCAATCTCGACGAGGACGTGCGGCGCGCGCGCATTCTGCGCGACGAAATCGGCGCCGATCGCAAGCTGATGATGGACGCCAACCAGGTATGGGAAGTCGACGAAGCCGTCGCCAACATGCGGCGTCTCGCGGAGTTCGACCCGTGGTGGATCGAAGAGCCGACGAGCCCCGACGATATCCTCGGGCACGCGGTGATTCGCCGGCGCGTCGCGCCGATCGGCGTGGCGACCGGCGAGCACTGCCATAACCGAGTGATGTTCAAACAGCTATTACAGGCGCAGGCGATCGATTTTTGCCAGGTGGACAGTTGCCGGCTGGGCGGGCTCAACGAGGTGCTCGTCGTGTTGCTGATGGCGGCGAAGTTCGGCGTACCGGTATGTCCGCACGCGGGCGGCGTCGGACTGTGCGAGTACGTGCAGCACATCTCGCTGTTCGATTACATCTGCGTGTCGGCATCGCTCGAGAATCGCGTACTCGAATACGTCGACCATCTGCACGAGCACTTCGTCGATCCGGTCGTGATTCGCAATGGACGCTACATGCCGCCGCAACGGCCCGGCTACAGCATCGAGATGCGAGCCGGGTCGCTCGAACAATTTCATTTTCCACACGGCGTTGCGTGGCGGGTTTGATTTTTTCCCTCTTCTTGCGACCCGCGATCTTCCAGCGCTTGCAGAAACGTCGAGCTCCACCAGTGCACATCGAACTTGCGGATTCGCTGAAGCAGTGCTTCGTGCCGGTTGATCCGTTCGTCGAGCGACATGGTTAGCGCACGCTGGATGGCCTGCGCCGTGCCTTGCGTGTCGTATGGATTGACCAGCAGCGCTTCCTTCAATTGCTCCGCGGCTCCGGCAAAGCGCGAGAGCACGAGCATGCCGGGGTCGGCAGCGTCCTGCGCGGCGATGAATTCTTTCGCGACCAGATTCATGCCGTCCCGCAACGGCGTGACGAGCGCCACTCGACTCGCGCGATAGAGGCCCGGCAAACGCTTACGGGCCACGTTGCGGTGAATGTAGCGCACCGGCATCCAGTCCAGTTCGCCGAAGTCGCCATTGATCGCGCCGCACAGGCTATCCATTTGACGCCGCAGATCGTCGTACGCGCCGACGTCCTCGCGGCTCGGCGAAGCGATCTGGATCAGCGTCGCGCTGTCGCGGTTTTCCGGGTAGCAGGTCAGCAGTTCGCGGAAAGCATGGACGCGTTGCGGCAGTCCCTTCGAGTAATCCAGCCGGTCGACGCCCACCAGCAAACGCCGCCGCGAATATTCCTCGCGCATGCGCGCGAACATGTCGCGTCCTTCCTTCGAATCGGCAAGACGAATGAAGTCGTCGACGTCGATGCCGATGGGGTACGCTCCGACGCGCAGCGTTCGGCCGAACGCCCGGAGGTGATCCGGACTCAACCGTTGCGCCTGCGCTTCCGATTCGACGTAGTGAGAAAAATGCGTCAGGTCGGCTTCGCTCTGGAAACCCACCAGATCGTACGCAAAGAGCGAACGCATCAGCCATTCGTGTTCAGGAATCGCTGCCATGATCAGCGGCGGCGGCATCGGGATATGCAGGAAGAAGCCGATACGGCTGGTGCATCCCATTGCGCGCAACTCGGCCGCGAGCGGGATCAGTTGATAGTCGTGGACCCAGATGAGATCGTCCGGCTTCAGGAGCGGCAACAACTTGTGCGCGAATAACTGGTTGACCCTGCGATAGCCCGCGGCGAAGCGCGTGTCGAAATTGGCCAGGTCCAGCCGGTAGTGAAATACCGGCCACAAGACATCGTTGGAGTAACCGAGGTAATACGTGTCGTGGTCTTCGCGGCTCAGATCCAGTGTCGCAAGCGTGACGTTGCCGGCCGTTTGAACATGAACTTCGCCCTGCCCGCTTGTCGCGACGTCCGCCGCTTCAAGGATCTTGCCGCTCCAGCCGAACCAGAGCCCGCCCGTTTGTTGCAGGCTCTCCCGTACCGCTACGGCGAGTCCGCCGGCCGCGGGCTTGCGAGGGTCGGCGGTGCGATTCGAAACGACGACTAAACGACTCATGAGGTCCTTGTGTTGTTGTTGCGTTCACATGGTATTCACCGCCCGGACATGAGGGGGGCGCCGTCAGTTAATCGTGCTGACTGGTCTGATACGACTCACCAATGCGGTTCCAGGTTCAACGCTTGGGGCCCTTCATACCCTCGATTTCCATCGCCGCATGCCGCTCCTCGCACGCTTCGATAGGGTCCATGGCCTCGTCGATGGAAGCCGTCGCGCGTTCCGTGGCCGCCGTCGCTTCATCGACGGTGATATCGAGTATTCCGTCGTCGTCGCCCGGAGGCTCCAGCATATCTCGAAGCATGGCCGCCAGTTCCGGTGTGTCCCACGGCGCGCCATGCTGCTTCTTTTTCTTTATGTAGTGCCTGATTTCCGCGTCTTGCTCGGGCGTCAAGGGAAGGCCGCGAAAGGTGCTTTGGGGGTCGGCATTGATCATGATTTGCTCCGGGATGTATCCCGTTTCGAGTGTAGTCCCATTTGGGCCGCCGAGGCTTAAACGCCCCGCCCTCCAATGGGATCGAGCGTTTATCGACCCCATCGCCAGTAGTGCCTTCACACATATCGTAAAATTCCGATATATGATTCGTCTTGTAGCGATGCAGATGCCTGGGCGCCGGCCGGCGCCATGCCTGCCCGTTGTTGATGAATACAGATACCCAGATGACGCTCGACATCGACGCGATTCACAAAGCGCTTGCCAATCCGGTTCGCCGGGAGATTCTCGGCTGGCTGCGCGAGCCGTATGCGCATTTCGCCGACCAGGATCTGCCGCTTGATCACGGCGTGTGCGCCGGCAAGATCGACGCGCGCTGCGGTCTGTCGCAGTCCACCGTGTCGGCGCATCTCGCGGCCTTGCAGCGCGCGGGACTCGTCACGTCGAAGCGGGTCGGTCAATGGGTCTTTTTCAAACGCAACGAGGCCGTCATTCAGGCGTTTCTCGAGCACGTGAACACGAGGCTCTGAGCGGTTTATCCGCATCGCCGCGCTTTTTCCGACTCTTTCATCATGCAGTTTTTTGTGGCTCGGGCCGCGCGCCCGCCGCCAAAGGTGAACTCCTATGCCGACTCTTTTCGATCCGCTGCAAATTGGCGACATCACGTTGTCGAACCGCATCATCATGGCGCCGCTCACGCGTCAACGCGCCGAGGAAATCCGCGTGCCGAACGCGCTGATGGCTCGGTACTATGCTGAACGCGCGACGGCCGGCCTGATCATCAGCGAAGCCACCTCGGTCACGCCGCAAGGCGTGGGCTATGCCGACACACCGGGCATCTGGTCGCAGGAACAGGTTGAAGGCTGGAAGCTCGTCACGAACGCCGTGCACGCGGCCGGCGGCAAGATCTTCCTGCAACTGTGGCACGTCGGCCGTATTTCGGACCCGCTGTTCCTGAACGGCGAACTGCCGGTCGCGCCGAGCGCCATCGCAGCGAACGGTCACGTGAGCCTCGTGCGTCCGGAGCGTCCCTATGTGACGCCGCGCGCCCTCGAACTCGACGAAATCGCCGGCGTGATCGAGGCCTTCCGAAAAGGCGCGGAAAACGCCAAGGCAGCGGGTTTTGACGGCGTGGAAGTGCACGGCGCGAACGGCTATCTGCTCGACCAGTTCCTGCAGGACAGCACCAACAAGCGGACCGACGCCTACGGCGGACCGATCGAAAATCGCGCCCGTCTGCTGCTCGAAATCACCGACGCCTGCATCGACGTGTGGGGCGCGAACCGTGTGGGCGTTCACCTCGCGCCGCGCCGCGACTCGCACGCCATGGGCGATTCCGATCCGGCCGGCACGTTCGGTTATGTGGCGCGCGAACTCGGCGAGCGCAAGATCGCCTTCATCGCAGCGCGTGAAGCGCTCGGCGACGACCGCCTCGGCCCGCAGTTGAAGAAAGCATTCGGCGGCCCGTACATCGCGAACGAAAAGTTCACGAAGGAAACCGCGCAGCAAGTACTCGACGCGGGCGAAGCGGACGCGGTGGCGTGGGGTCAACTGTTCATCGCGAATCCGGATCTGGTGCGCCGCTTCGCGACAAATGCGCCGTTGAACAAGCCGAATCCCGCTACGTACTACGCGCGCGGCGAAACCGGTTATGTGGATTATCCGGCGCTGGAAACGGTGGAATAAACGTTACGCGTGCTTGCTGAACGCAGTGGCGCAATGCGCTGCTGCTTTCAACTGAGGTATAAGCCACGCCGCACGCACATGACAGTTTCACTACAAGCACACCGAACGCACGCTCGTGAAACCTCACGCAAGATCACGCCGCATGAACACGCGTTTCGATTCGTCGAGACCTCGCGCGATATGCGCTTCGCGCCGCGCGATCAGCGCCGCATCGAGTCCGGCTTCCTCGATGTCGCGAAAACCGAGCCGCCGGTAGTACGGCGCATTCCACGGCACCTCGCGATACGTCGACAGCGTGAGTTGCATCACCCGTTGCGCACGCGCGAGTTGCGCGACCTGCTCGATCAACGCCGCGCCGATGCGCCGTCCCGCATGCGAGGTGAGCACGTCCAACTCCTGCACATAGAAGCGCGTGGGCTGCGGCTCGAACATCACGAATCCAACGCATGTTTCATCGGCATCCACGGCGACGATGATTTCCCGCGCGGCAATCTTGCGCTCGACAAGTTCCAGCGCCATGGGCGGCGCGTCGGCAATACCCGTCATGCCGACGCTGACGAAACGCAGGCCGGCCTCGAATTCGATCGTACGGATAACGCTCGCATCGTGCGGCGCGGCTAAACGGAAGGTGACGGCGTGAGCGTGTTGCATGGGCATTTCGTACGTTTGCTATGGCGTTTTTTCGAGGACACGCCGCGATATTGACATTACCTCCGCGAAATAAACAAGTGCCCTCGCCGCCACGGGACTAAACTCCTGAACATCTGAATTTCCCCTTCAAGCCAAGATGGATCTGATGCATCTGCTGCAGGTCGCCCTGCACTTCGACCAGCACCTGAGCGGCCTAACCGCGCAATATGGCGTCGCTGTCTACGGGATGTTGTTTCTCGTCGTGTTCGTGGAGATCGGTTTTCTACCGCTATTCTTCTTGCCTGGCGACCCGCTGATTTTCATCTGCGGCGCGCTCGCCGCCACCGGCGCGCTGAACGTCTGGCTCGTGATTCCCGTGCTGTTCGCCGCCACGGTGGCCGGCAGCATCGTCGACTACGCGATCGGCCGAGCGGTCGGCGAAAAAGTCTATACCGCCGACTACCGCTGGCTCGACAAGAACGCACTGCGCAAAGCGCACGCGTTTTACGAGGCGCGCGGCGGCCTGACCTTTCTGCTGTCGCCGTTCATCGCCGTGGTGCGCACCTTCGCGCCGTTCGTCGCCGGTGTTTCGCGCATGACGTTCGCGCGTTTCGTGTCGTTCGTCACCGCCGGGGCGGCGCTGTGGATCGTATCGCTGGTCGCGGCCGGTTATCTGTTCGGCAACGTGCCGCTGGTGCGCGATCACATGAGCTCGATCGTGCTGCTGGGCGTCTCGCTCGGCGTCGGATCGTTGCTCGTCAGCGCCGCGTGGCGCTTCGTCAACCGGCGCTTGCGCGCTCACTGATTCGCGGAGATCGTTATGGCGTTGTCTGCCTTGCTCGTTTTCGCGCTGGCGCTGCTCGCCACGCGTGCTCGCAGGCTGCTCACTACCCGGCGCGCGGTCAGGATCACCAATCGCGCGAGCGCCACGGCGATGGCGGGCGTGGCGGCCGCCATCGCCGCGCGTCGACATAACCCGCCTGACGCCGGTTCGGATCGGCTAATGCGGCCAACGTGCAATCGAGCGAGGCGCCGGCAGGCAGTGCCATCGGCTCACACCCAGCCTTCGATCTTCAGGCCGCTCACGCGCTCGGCTTCCTCGCGCGACACCTTGCGCACCGTCTGGCCGAAGCTCCAGACGTGTCCTTCCGGATCGCGGACGGCGTAGACGCGGTCACCGTAAAACTGATCCGCCGGCTCGCGCGTAATGACCGCGCCCGCGGCGCGCGCCCGGGCGCAATGCTCGTCGATGCCGTCGCGCAGTTGCACATGCACCGACTGGGTGTTCTTGCCGCCAATCGAAGCCGGACTCGCCGAGTCTTCGGACCATTCGCGGCAGATCATCACGTAGCTGTCGCCGAAGCGCATTTCGGAGTGGCCCAATTGGCCGTCGCTATCCGTGATGACCATCTGGCGCTCGAAGCCGAACGCTTTTTCGAGCCAGTCGAGCGCGGCGAACGGGTCCTGGTAGTACACCGCCGAACCCAGCGATGGACGATGAAGCGAGTCGCTCATGATTGTCTCCTTTATAAACCTTGCAGTTGAAATTTAACAATATAGTTAAGCAAAACGACAACGCAAGAACGGCGTGGTTGCGACGGCTCCGTTCAGTCTGGTGGCCTATCCGCTTATCCGCGTACGTGGGAAACCGTTGGTCGGCACGCCGTTTGCGTAATGAAAGCAACGCGGCACGTCCGGGCGCGACGCCCGGCGCTGCCGCAGCCTATCGTTTCGTATCGGGAGCGCGACATGGACGCATCAGCGGCTTCTGCAGCACCCGCGGCACCGCACTTTCGCATCGTGCTGGTGTACAGCAAAGGCCGCAAAGCGGCGGGCGGCGGCCACGAACTCGACACCCAATGGGAGCTTGCGCGGCAGATCGCCGAGCTGAAAGGCGCGCAACTTGCTGGCTACTTCGACGACGCGTGCAACGCTTCGGCGGACCGCTACGTGATTCCCGACGACACGCTGACCGTAGACGAAGCGCGCAAGCTAGGCGTCGCATCGGAGCGCGATCTGTATGGCGGCGTGGTGCCATATCCGTTTGTCGCGACGAAGCTGATCGCGCACGAGTTGCCCCCAGGCGCGCGATGTGCGCCGCAAGGTTGGTCGCGTGAATTCAGCGAACCTGTTCGTGGACTCGTGCTGCCTGGCTATGCCGCGTTCTCGCGGGACGACGCGCACAACGCAGCCGCGTTGTTGTGGCCAGGCGGGCAGGTGCGCATCAAGCGGCCTTACGGTATCGGCGGCGCGGGGCAAGCGCTTGTCGAATCAAGGGAGCGGCTCGCCGCCGAACTCGACGACATCGGCGACGACGCGTTGCATGCCGAGGGCGTCGTCGTCGAACGGCATCTGGAGAACATCGAGACGCTGAGTGTCGGCCGCGTCACGCTCGACGATCTGGTGGCGAGCTATTACGGAGTGCAGAGACTGACGGTCAACAACCACGACCATCATGTGTACGGCGGCTCGGATCTCGTCGTCGTGCGCGGCGATTTCGACGCGCTCACGCGCCTCGACATGGCGGACGACGCGCGCGAGGCCATTGCGCGGGCGCGTGCGTTCGATGCGTGCGTGCAAAAGTGCTACGCCGGGTTCTACGCGTCGCGGCGCAATTACGACGTGGGCTGGGGCGCCGACGCGAACGGCACGCACTTTTGCGGTGTGCTCGAACAGTCGTGGCGGCTGGGCGGCGCGAGCGGTGCGGAAATCGGCGCGTTGCGTGTGTTCCAATCGGACCGCAACGCGCACACGGTGCGGGCGTCGACGCGGGAAATTTACGGCGCTCACGCCGAGGTGCCCGCAGGCGCGTGCATGGTCTATCACGGCACCGATCCGCAGGCGGGCGAAATCACGAAGTTTTACACGGTAGACGGGAGTGATGAAACATGACGGCGGACAGATACCGCGTACAAATACCGATCGAAAAGGGTCATCTGGACGCGACGATCCTCGCGCCGAAAACGACGGTGCCAGGCGTGCTGTTCGTCCACGGCTGGGGCGGCAATCAGGAACAGTATATGGAACGCGCGCGGCAGGCCGCGGCGCTCGGCTGCGTATGTCTGACGTTCGATCTGACGGGGCACGCGCGCACGCAAAGTGAACAGGAAACGGTCACGCGCGAAACCAGCCTCAACGATCTGCTCGCCGCCTACGATACGTTGACGAAGCACCCGCTGATCGATCGCGGTTCGATCGCGGTGATAGGAAGCAGTTACGGCGGTTACCTCGCGAGCATTCTTACGTCGATGCGGCCGGTGCGCTGGCTCGGCTTGCGTGTGCCCGCTTTATACCTCGACGAAGGCTGGAACATCCCGAAGCGCGCGCTGCATGTCGAGCATGACATCGTCGCGTACAGAAAACGCATTGTGGCGTCCGGCGAGAACCGCGCGTTGCGCTCCGCAGCCGCATTCAAGGGCGACGTGCTGCTTGTTGAATCCGAGCGCGATCAGCTCGTGCCGCACACGGTGATCGCAAGCTATCTGCAGGCGTTTTTGAATGCGCATTCGTTGACCTACCGGATCATCGACGGCGCGGATCACGGCCTGAGCGACGAAGGCAGTCAGCGTGCGTACACAGCCCTTCTCGTAACGTGGCTCGGCGAGATGATCGGCGGTTTGCGAGCGGGCAGCCGGGGCGAAGCACCGAACCCGGCGATTCGATGATGCGGCTCAAGCGGCATCGGTTTGCTGCGCTGTGAGTCGCCATGATGAAGCGATAGGCGCGCGCATTGCCGGCAGCCGAATCGTACTAGTCAACCGGTGCGCACAATGTCAGAGTATCGACGTGTAACCGGCTACAGGAGCCCATGTCGTGTCTGGCCTTTCAGAGAATGAAGCGCTGCTATTCCGTCCATTTACTTCCGATGACGTGAGCGCGGCTCATGCATTGTCACGCGCGGTCAAATGGAGACATCGCCCGGAAGACTGGCGGTTTGTCGCTCGAACCGGCGATGGTGTCGTCGCGGAAAATAAGGACGGCATTGTCGGCACCGCCGTATGCTGGAAATACGGCCATGAAGGCGGCTCGATCGGCATGGTGATCGTCGCGCCGGAGCGGCAGGGGCAAGGCATTGGACGCAAGCTGATCGAGCTTGCTCTCGACAGGCTCGGCAAGGCCACGGTGCTGCTTCACGCCACACAGCCCGGCGAGCACCTTTGCCGAACGCTCGGATTCACGAAACTCGGGACGGTCAACCAGCATCAGGGCGCGGCATTCCACCCGCCACTCGTTTCATTGCCGCCGGGTGAACGGCTGCGCCCGCTCGGACTCAGTGATACCGCACGCGCAATCGAGCTGGCATCGCGAGCGAGCGGGCTTGATCGAGGCGAGGTATTCACAGAGTTGCTTCACGCATCCGACGGCATCGCCCTCGATCGCGACGGACAGTTGCAAGGCTTCGCGCTCTTTCGCCGCTTTGGAGATGGTTACGTGATCGGTCCCGTGGTCACGCCGGAATCGAATGACCTGAGCCGGCCCAAGGCACTCATCAGTCACTGGCTGGCGTTGAACACCGGTATGTTCGTACGAGTCGATACGGCTGACGACAGCGGACTTTCCGAATGGCTCGATAGTCTTGGTTTGCCTCTCGTCGATACGATAGTCAGGATGGTGCGCAATGGCCCGCTACCGATCGACCCGGCGTTAAGGGAATACGTCATCGCGAATCAGGCCCTCTGCTAGATCACGCCGTCACGATCGACCACACCCCTCACTCCCTCCCGCCGATTCCGCCGGCTTGACTCCTGCCAGATACGAAGGTAACCTTCACAGGTAACCTTCATATTGGTCATGGCATGAGCAAGCGCGATTTACCGATTGACCCCGATACCCTCCACGCGGTGGCGGAAAACCTGCGCGTGCTGGTCGGCAAACTGCGCCGGCGGTTGCGCGAAGAGGCGCATCTGGGCGATTTCACGCCTTCACAGGTGCAGGTTCTTATGCTGTTGGAGCGCGATGGTCCCGCAACCGTCACCGCGCTTGCGCGCGCTCAGGGCATGCGTCCGCAATCCATGGGCGAAACGCTTTCGGTTCTGAAAGCTGCCGGACTCGTCAGCGGCGCGCCGGACCCGAACGATGGCCGGCAAACGGTTCTCTCGCCCACGCCTGCCTTTCGCAAGAAGATCAAGGCGAGCCGCGCGGCACGTGAAGATTGGCTGTTCCGCACCATCCAAACCCGCTTTTCCGCTGCTGAGCAGCAACAACTCGCGGTGGGCGTCGATTTGCTCAAACGCCTCATCGACTCGTAACTCGCAGGAGCAAACACACCATGGCACTCACCACACTCGACGCAAAGACCGCGCTGATTCTTATCGATTTGCAAAATGGTATCGTCGCGCTGCCCACCGCTCACCCCACCGGCGAGGTCGTCAAGCGCGCGGCGAGCCTCGCCGGTGCGTTTCGCCGCCACGGTCTGCCCGTGGTGCTCGTCAACGTGGCGGGCGGCGCGCCTGGCCGCGCGGAACAGTCGCGCAACATGGGCGAATTCCCTGCCGGCTTCGCGGACCTGGTGCCCGAACTGAAGCAGCAGCCCTCGGATCATCGGGTGACCAAACGCACCTGGGGCGCGTTCACGAATACGGATCTCGAAGCGTATTTGCGCAAGCAAGGCGTCACCCAAGTGGTGCTCGCCGGCGTGGCGACCAGCATCGGCGTCGAATCCACCGCACGTTGCGCCCATGAACTCGGCCTGAACGTCACGCTCGTGGTCGACGCCATGACGGACATGCACCTGGAGGCTCACACGAACAGCATCGCGCGAATCTTCCCCCGTATCGGTGAAACCGGCACGACGCAGGAAGTCCTCGATCTGCTCGAGAAGTCGCGCGCATGATCACGCTTTCCGAACCGCGCACTACCCAGCCCACTCAACAGGAATAGTTCCGTGACAGGTACTTTCCGTTCGCTGGGCAATTTCAATTACCGGGTCTGGGCGAGCGGCGCGATCGTCTCGAACGTCGGTACGTGGATGCAGCGCACGGCGCAGGACTGGCTCGTACTCACGGAACTCACGCATCACAATGCGACCTCCGTGGGTATCGTGATGTCGCTGCAGTTCGGCCCGCAAATGCTTCTGCTGCCGCTCACCGGCTACGCGGCCGATCATTTCGACCGCCGCAAGCTGCTGTTCGCCACTCAGGCGGCAATGGGCGCGCTGGCGTTCTGCCTGGGGATCCTTACCGTCACCGGGCTCGTGCAGTTATGGCAGGTCTACGTGTTCGCGGGCCTGCTCGGCTGCGTCACCGCGTTCGATTCGCCGGTGCGCCAGACCTTCGTGTCGGATCTGGTTGGAGAGCGCGATCTGTCGAACGCGGTCGCGCTGAACTCCACCTCGTTCAACGCCGCGCGCATGATCGGACCCGCCGTCGCGGGTCTGCTGATCGCCTCGGTGGGCACAGGGTGGGTGTTTCTGATCAACGCGCTCTCATTCGTCGCGGTGCTCGGTTCACTGCGCATGCTGCGCATCGGCGAACTGCATCTGAAACTCCACGCGATACGCTCGCGCGGCAGCTTCGCGGAAGGCTTCAAGTACGTGTGGAAACGCCCCGATCTAAAAGCCGCGCTGTTGATGATGTTCCTGATCGGCACGTTCGGAATGAACTTTCCGATCTTCATCTCGACCATGTCCGTCACCGCGTTTCACGCGGGCGCCAGTCAATACGGCGTGCTGAGCTCGATCATGGCGATTGGTTCCGTGACCGGTGCGTTGCTCGCCGCACGCCGGGCGAGACCTCGCATGGCGCTGCTGCTCGGCGCGGCAGCGGTTTTCGGCGTGGGCTGCACAGTGGCCGCGGTAATGCCGAACTATGTACTGTTCGGCATCGTGCTCGTCGTGATCGGCATGTCGACGCAGACGTTCAGCACCTCGACGAACAGTCTCGTGCAGATTTCCACCGAACCGGCCATGCGTGGCCGGGTGATCGCGATCCTGCTGGCTATCTCGCTAGGCGGCACGCCGCTGGGCGCGCCGGTCGTAGGCTGGGTCGCGGACCGCTTCGGCCCGCGTTGGGCGCTCGGCGTCGGCGCCGCCTCGGGCTTCGCAGCGGCGCTCGTCGGCCTGGTTTACCTGGTGAAGTACCGGCAGTTGCGCGTGTATGTCGAAGCGGGACGCCTGCGCTATAGCGTGGATGATCCACGCCAGGCGCCGCCTTACGTCAGTCCCGCCATGGCCGTGCAGAACGCCGTATTGAGCGAGGCCGAAGAGGACTCGTCCGCGGGCGTCTGAACGGCTGCTACCTCACTTCGCCACCGGCATCGTGAATTCGGCGCCCTTCGCGATGCTGTCCGGCCAGCGTTGCATGATGCTCTTGTAGCGCGTGTAGAAGCGAACGCCTTCTTCGCCATACGCATGGTGGTCGCCGAACAGCGAACGCTTCCAGCCGCCGAACGAGTGCCACGCCATCGGCACCGGAATCGGCACGTTGATGCCGACCATGCCCACCTGAATCTGCCGGCCGAACGCGCGCGCCACGCCGCCGTCGGACGTGAAGAGCGACACGCCGTTGCCGAACTCGTGCGCGTTGATCAACTCGACCGCGCTCGCGAAATCGGGCACGCGCACCACGGCCAGCACCGGGCCGAAGATCTCTTCCTTGTAGATCTTCATTTCCGTGCCGACCTGGTCGAATAGCGTGCCGCCGATGAAGAAACCATCCTCGCTCGCCACCGGATGCGCGCGGCCGTCGACGATCAGCTTCGCGCCTTCCGCCACGCCCGAGGCGATATAACCGGCCACCTTGGCCCTGTGTTCGGCGGTCACCAACGGCCCCATCTCGGCGTCGAGCTTCTCGCCGTTCTTGATCACCAGCGATTTAACGCGCGGCACCAGCTTCTCGATTAGCTGATCGGCGACGTTGCCGACCGCCACCGCCACCGAGATCGCCATGCAGCGCTCGCCTGCCGAGCCGTAGGCGGCGCCGATCAACGCATCGACGGCCTGATCCAGATCGGCGTCCGGCATCACCACCAGATGATTCTTCGCGCCGCCGAGCGCCTGCACGCGCTTGCCGCGCTTCGACGCTTCCGTATGAATATATTCGGCGATCGGCGTGGAGCCCACGAACGACAGCGCCGCGACGTCCGGATGATCGATCAGCGCATCCACGGCCACCTTGTCGCCGTTCACGACGTTGAACACGCCGTCCGGCAAACCGGCTTCCTTCAGCAATTCGGCGAGGCGCAGCGACGCGGACGGATCACGCTCCGACGGCTTCAACACGAACGTATTGCCGCAGGCGAGCGCGACCGGGAACATCCACATCGGCACCATCACCGGGAAATTGAATGGCGTGATGCCCGCGACCACACCGAGCGGCTGACGCAGATTCCAGTTGTCGATGCCGCCGCCGATCTGGTCGGTGAAATCGGTCTTCAGCAGATTCGGAATGCCGCACGCGAACTCGACCACTTCGATGCCGCGCACCACTTCGCCTTGCGCGTCCGTGAACACCTTGCCGTGTTCGCGCGTGATCAGCATCGCCAGTTCGTCGTGGTGCTGGTTGAGCAGTTCCTTGAACTTGAACAGAATGCGGGCGCGCTTGAGCGGCGCGGTTTCGCTCCAGGCCGGAAACGCCGCCTTGGCGGCCTTGACCGCGGCGTCCACTTCCTCGACCGACGCAAGCGCCACCGAGCCGGTCACCTTGCCGGTGGCGGGATTGAACACGTCCTTGAAGCGGCCGCTGGCCGGCGCGGCCGGCGCGCCGCCGATGTAATGGCCTAACTGCTGCACCGTCAGCTTCGCTTGTTCGTTCACTGCATTCATTTCCTTACCTCGTGTTCGGGATAGACGCGTCAGCACCGCGCCGTAAGCAAAAAGATCAGGCTACGCTGCACGGCACGCAAGCGGCCATCCGCTCGCCGGCAGGCTCCATCAAGACCAGCCAACTGTATCGACGCCGCCGGGCATATTCCCGATACAGCACAATAAAACCGCGCCTCACTGTGTTGTTTTTCGCGTGACAACTGTACTGGTCGGCGAGCTTTGCCCAGCCCGGCTACTCCCCGGTAAGTCCTGGCTTGCAAAGTTTCGCTTTAAGGACGCCAATGAAGTTGCCTTGAAAGCTGATCGAAAACAGTTCTATTGGGGAGGCGGCATGGAAACGAACGCATCGGCAGACGGCCGCGAGCATCGCTCGCAGGTTCGCAAAGCAACCGCCAGCGGCTGGATCGGCTCGGCGCTCGAATACTACGATTTCTTCATCTACGCGCAAGCGGCAGCCCTTATCTTTCCCCAGCTGTTCTTTCCGTCGGGCAATCCGAAGATCGCGATCGTCGCCTCGCTCGCGACCTACGGCGTCGGCTACGTCGCGCGGCCGATCGGCGCATTCGTCCTCGGGCATTGGGGCGACACCCACGGCCGCAAGAATGTGCTGCTCCTCTGCATGTTCCTGATGGGCTTTTCCACGATGGCGGTCGGCCTGCTGCCCACCTATCAGCAAGTAGGCTTGCTGGCGCCCGCCATGCTGGTGGTGCTTCGTCTGATCCAGGGCTTTGCCGTCGCGGGCGAAATCTCGGGCGCAAGCTCGATGATTCTCGAACACGCGCCGTTCGGACGGCGCGGCTATTACGCAAGCTTCACGCTGCAAGGCGTGCAGGCAGGCCAGATTCTCGCCGCGGCCGTGTTCCTGCCGCTCGCCTATTACATGGAAGAGAGTTCGTTCAATTCGTGGGGCTGGCGCGTGCCGTTCCTGCTGAGCGCGCTGGTGCTGGTTGCCGGCTACATCATTCGCCGCGAGGTGCAGGAAACGCCGGTCTTCACCAAGGAAGACGCGAGCGGCGCGGTGCCCAGGTCGCCGATTGCCGAGGCTTTCCGTCATAACCTGGCGGATATGCTGCGCGTGGTCGGCTGCTCGCTGATGAACGTGATTCCCGTCGTCACCACCATTTTCGGCGCGGCATATGCGGTGCAGGCGTCGTATGGCATCGGCTTTTCGAAGAGCGTGTATCTGTGGATTCCGGTGATCGGCAACATCGTCGCCGTGCTGGTGATCCCGTTCGTGGGCAATCTGTCCGACCGGATCGGCCGGCGCTTGCCGATCATCGTGGGTGCGCTCGGCGCGGGCCTGCTCTCGTTCGCTTATCTGTACGCGATCAGCATTCGCAACGTGCCGCTCGCGATCGTCATGTCGATCCTCATGTGGGGCATCATTTACCAAGGCTACAACGCCACGTTTCCAAGCTTCTATCCAGAACTGTTCCCGAGCCGCTCACGCGTCTCCGCGATGGCGATCGGCCAGAACATCGGCACGACGATCACCGCGCTGCTGCCGGCTTTGTTCGCTTACGTCGCGCCGCCCGGATCGCACAACGTTCCGCTTACCATCGGCGCGATCACCTTCGGCGTCACCATCATTGCGGCGGCGACGGCATGGAGCGCGCGCGAGAATTACCGCGTGAAGCTGAGCGATCTGGGCGAACCCAATGCAGTGCCGATCGACAAGCAGAGCTATGAGCTGCAGCGAGCGCAGATCATGGCCGAAGCGAAGAAAGCGCTCGCTTGACGCCAGCCGATGCTACTTCAGGGAAATGCATGGCTATGACCGTCCCCGCGTTCGTCGCAAGCACTTAGCGCCATTGCTCGGTCAGTTCATTGGCCAGCACCATCTTCTCGCGGATCAGTTCGGCAAAGGCTGTGTCGGCGCCGCTGTGCGCCTTGAGGAATTTCAACGCGGCGGAATGCACGGCGCGCATCGAGCGTCCGTCGATGCCGGCCATGCGCGGTGCGCTGCGTTTGGTCTCCTCGACCAGATCGCGTGCGCTGGCGAAGTCGGGCGATAAATCGCTTTGCGCCTCGAATTCGGCGCGCAAACCGGCCGCGTATTCGCGCGATTGCCCAAGCCGGTCGACGTCGATCAACAGATCGACGCCCTCCGCCATGCGCAGCGCACAGAGAATCCACAGCGCAATGAAGGCCCGATACGCGTTGCTGCCTTCGGCCGTACGCGCATATTGCTCGCATGCCATCGCATAGGCGTCGTCCGACGTGGGCGCAACTGGCGGCAAGCTCACGCCGCAGACGTCGATAGCCTGTCTGACCAACGGCTCGGACTGATTCAAGCCCAGCACGCGAAACGGCGCGGCCACAAAGAACGGATTGCTCCACTGCTGGTTGAGCACCCACCCCGAAGCGAATTGCGACGCGGGATTTCGCAATACACCCACATGCAGCGCCTCGGGAAACGCGCGCTTGAACCACGGCAAGCGGCCCGACGAACGGCAAAACTTGAAGACCGGCACCTTGCCCTGCTCAGCGGAGCGCTCGCACAGATTGCGCAAATAGGCCTGCAACGCGGGAAATTCCGCGTCCGGTTCGCCGGCGAAACGATCGGTGCCGAAGCGCTTTCCGTATCCGGCGACACCGCGCGCGCCCTCCCGCAGAAACGGACGGTACTCGTCGAAATATGGCGCGGCGAGCGGCGGATGCCCCGAGGTCAGCGTGGGACGCACAGCGGAGACATCGGCGAAACTCAACTCGGCGAGCACATTGCTCAACGGTTCGTAGAAGCCGGTCACGGCCTCGAGCGCGCGCAGACGCGACCAGATCCACGTGCCGGCGCTGCGCCAGCCCGTATGCAGGAATATGCCCTGTTTCAGGGCACTTTTCCGTGCGGCATCATCCTGGCGTTGAAATGGATCATTCGACATGCGGGTCACCTCTTTGCGGCGCCTGACGGGCCACGCAACGGTCGATGTGAAAACGGCATTGGACTTCTCTTCAGATTGAAGCAACAACGAATCGATGGAAGCAGACGCCGCCTGCCTTGTGCTCAAGCACACACTTTAGCGGGTCAAGCGGTCGGCTGCGTTACAGAACCCTCACTTTACCTTGCCACGGCCCATCGCATTCGTTGACGCGAGTGATGTACGGCGGACTGGAACCGCGCATCCAAACGCTTTAAGCTGCCAGACTCACGAACTCAAACGTTGCTGACATGAACGACTCGGCCGACATCCGGTTCCTGCTGACGATCCGCGAAAGCGGCAGCCTGATCGCCGCGGCGCGAAAACTGGGGCTGTCGCCCTCGGCGGTGACTCAGCGCCTCCAGCAACTCGAAAAGAAGCTGGGCGCGCAACTGGTGAATCGCACGGCGCGCCGCTTGCAGTTTACGGAGGAAGGCGCGCTGCTATGCGAACGCGGCGCCGACCTCGTCCAGCAGTTCGACACATTGTTCGACGACGTGCAGACGCGCCGCGGCGGTCTGGTCGGCACGCTGAAAATCAACGGCCCGCTGGGCTTCGGGCGGCGCCACCTCGCGCCGGCCATTGCCGACTTCCAGCAGCAGAACCCGGATATCGACGTGGCGCTCACGCTGTCCGACCAGCCGTTAACGGAAACGATGGATCGCTTCGACATTGTCGTGCATATCGGCGAGTTGCCGGCGTCGAACCGGGTCGGTTATGCGATTGCACCGAATGCGCGGTTCGTCTGCGCGGCGCCCGCGCTTATCAAGCGCCTTGGCGCGCCGGAATCGCCGGATGAGTTGAGCAGGCTGCCCTGCATCGTGCTGCGCGAGAACAACGAGGATGTCTCGCTGTGGCAATTCAGCAAGGGTCGAACGCGCCGCAGCGTGCGCGTTTCCGCGCATTTGAGCTGCAACGACGGCGACGTGATCCGCCAGTGGGCATGCGAAGGCCGCGGCGTGATTCTGCGCTCCGAATGGGACGTGGCCGACGACGTCGCCCGGGGCCGGCTCGTGCGTTTGCTGCCGGGATGGAAGGCGCCGGACGCCAACGTGATGGCGCTCACGCATCAGCGGGCGGGGTTGCCGGCGCGTACCCGTCATTTCATGCAGTATTTACAGGCCAGATTCAGACCGCTGCCGCCGTGGAGGCGATGAAGTTCGCAATGGGGGCACGTAGCATGCGAATGCTATGTTCAATTCAACTGAATCTAAGAGTTACGTCAGTTGAACGCTGTATCGGTGGTGAAACTTTATAATCGAATCACCGTCCACCGCCGGTCCAGATTATGACGCCCGCTTCCGTCCCCGCTGCATATCCCAAGGCCGTGCTTTTCGACCTGCTGACCGCCCTGCTCGACTCGTGGTCGTCATGGAATCGCGCCGCGGGTTCCGAAGAGGCGGGCCGCGCGTGGCGGGCCGCCTACTTGCGCCTGACCTATGGCTGCGGCCGCTATATCGCGTATGAACAATTGGTGCGCAACGCAGCCGAAAAAGTCGGCCTGCCGGAATCCGCCGCGCTCGCGCTCGAAGCGGACTGGCTGGAACTCGCGCCGTGGCATGGCGCCCTCGAAACATTGCAGGCACTCAAACCGCACTGCAAACTGGCGGTCGTGACCAACTGCTCCACCCGCCTCGGCAAGCAGGCGGCCAACCTCTTCCCGATCGGCTGGGACGCGATCGTCACCGCCGAAGAAGCCGGCGTGTACAAACCGAACCCGTTGCCCTACCGGCTCGCGCTCGAAAAACTCGGCGTGCAAGCCCACCAGGCCGCGTTTGTGGCCGGTTCCAGCTACGACATGTTCGGCACCGCCACCGTCGGCTTGCGGACGTATTGGCATAACCACGTCGGTCTGCCGCTCGTGACGGGCGCGCCGTCGCCGGAAATCGAGGCGCCGACGCTCGACTCGCTGGTGCCGTGGCTCAGCCGCTTCGGCTCGCACTGAAACCCTTCCGCTCTCCGAGAAAGCATGAAACTCGACCACATCGACACTCCCGCCGCGCTAATCGACATCGCCCGCATGCAGAAGAACATTGCGCGGATGCAGGGCCATATGAACACGCTGGGCGTCGCGTTCCGTCCACATGTGAAAACCACCAAATGTATCGACGTGGTGCGCGCGCAGATCGCCGCCGGCGCGCGCGGCATCACGGTCTCGACCCTGAAGGAAGCCGAGGCGTTCTTTGCCGCCGGCATCGAAGACATTCTCTACGCGGTCAGCATCGTCCCTTCAAAGTTGCCGCGAGCGTTGGCGCTGCGCCGCCAGGGCTGCGATCTGAAGCTGGCGGTGGACAACCCGACCGCCGCCGCAGCCGTCGCCGCATTCGGCGACCAGCACGGCGAAACCTTCGACGTTTGGATCGAAGTGGACACCGACGGGCACCGCTCGGGCATCACGCCGGAACAGGACACGTTGCTCGAAGTCGGCCGGATTCTGCATGAGAACGGCGTGAAGGTGGGCGGCGTGATGACCCACGCGGGCTCCAGTTACGAGCTGCATACGCCGCAAGCGCTCGCCGCGCTCGCGGAACAGGAACGCGCCGGCTGCGTACGCGCGGCGCAACGCTTGCGCGATGCGGGCATTCCGTGCCCCGTCGTGAGTATCGGTTCAACGCCCACTGCGCTCGCCGCCGAGCAACTGGAAGGCGTCACCGAAGTGCGAGCAGGCGTGTATGTGTTCTTCGATCTGGTCATGCACAACGTGGGCGTGTGCGCGCTCGACGACATCGCGCTCAGCGTGCTTGCCACCGTGATCGGCCACCAGGCGGATAAAGGCTGGGCGATTCTCGACGCGGGCTGGATGGCGATGAGCCGCGATCGCGGCACGTCGAAGCAATCGCACGATTTCGGCTACGGCCAGCCGTGTTTGTTGAATGGCACACCGCTTGCCGGCTACGTGGTGAGCGGCGCCAATCAGGAGCACGGGATTCTTTCGTCGGCGTCGACATCAACGTCAGCGTCAGCGGAGGAAGGCGCGCACGTCGGCGACATCACACAGCGCTTTCCTATCGGCATGAAACTGCGCATTCTGCCGAATCATGCGTGCGCAACCGGTGCGCAGTTTCCCGAGTATCACGCGGTTTCGCCGGAAGGCAACAGCGTGGAATGGCCGCGTTTTCAGGGCTGGTGAGCGGCCTCACGAAAGAATGCACGCTCCTTTAGTCTTCTTCCTCCAGCCCGGCCAGCAGATCGTCGACAGCGCGGTACACGCGCTCGACGATCGCCGGTCCCACCTTGCGCTCCAACTCGCGATAGTGCGCTTCGAGATCCTTCGAAATCACGCGCACCAGTTCCACGCTCGTATCGGTTAGCGACACCAGCACGCGGCGCTGGTCTTCCGCGAAACGCTCCTTCGTTACCAGTTCCATGCTTTCCATGCGCGCGAGCACGCCGGCCATGCTCGGGCTCGAAATCGTGCAGATATCGGAAATGTGGCGCGGCTCCATCGGACCGTGCTCGTTGAGCGCGCGAATCACACGCCATTGCTGCTCGGTCAGTCCGTGCGCGGTAATCAATGGGCGGAATCGCTCCATCATTTTTTCTCTGGCGCGCAGCAGCAGCATCGGCAGATTGCGGTGCAAAACTCGTGTGGAAGCGGGAGCGGACATATCGGAAGATAAATAAAAGCAGCCGTCGAAACTTAAGGGAAAACCCGCGATCAGCCGACAGGCTATTGACCGTGGATCATATCAAGCGCAATACTACTAACATATTAGTATTTTATCAGAGAGACAGCTGATTCATGTTCGCACTTGCCGATCATCTGCTGCATCCCGAGAGCGAAGCGCTGCCGCGCGACGTCGATGCGCAGACAGTAGCCGCGTTGCTCACACGCGGCCTGGCCTGCCGCGCGCCCGTGTGCGGCGCTGTCTATGGAACCTTGCTGAACGACCGTGCCGCGCTGGACGCGCTAGGCGATGCGATGCATGCGCCGCCGTATAAAGCGCCGCCAAAAGCGCCAGTTCTGTATCTGAAGCCGCGCAACACGCTCGCCGGGCATCGCGCGCGCGTCCTCGTGCCGGACGATGCACTGGGCGTGGAAGTCGGCGCTTCGCTGGGTATCGTGATCGGACGCACGGCGACACGGCTAAGCGCCGAGCGCGCGTTCGATTACATCGCGGGCTATACGCTGGTCGCCGATTTGAGTGTGCCGCATGCGAGCGTGTACCGCCCTTCGGTGCGGTTCCGGGCGCGCGACGGCTTTTGCGTGATCGGTCCGGCGTTGGTTGCAGCGCGTCATGTTGCCGCGCCGGACGATCTTGAGATCAAGGTTTCGCTTAATGGACGCGACACGTTCACCGCGAGCACGGCGTCGTCGGTACGCAACGTCGCGCAATTACTCGCGGACGTAACCGATTTCATGACGCTCAGCGCGGGTGACGTCATTACGCTGGGCGTGCCGCGTGGTTCGCCCGTCGCTCATATCGGCGAGACGGCCACGCTATCGATTGGCCGATTGCCGCCGCTCGAGGTCTCGTTTATCGGCACACAGGAACAAGCCGGAGAACAGTCATGATGCGCGGCCGCGTTGCGTATGCTGGCGCGATTCACGAAGCTTATCCGGACGCCAACGGCGTGCGCCTCGCCGATGGCCGCGTGCGTCGCGAGGATGAGCTCGTGTGGCTCGCGCCGATCGAAGTCGGCACGATCTTCGCGCTCGGCCTGAATTACGCCGAGCATGCGAAGGAATTGCAGTTCACCAGGCAGGAAGAGCCGCTCGTGTTCCTCAAGGGGCCGGGCACGGTGATCGGTCATCGTGGCGTCACGCGCCGCCCCGCCGATGTCGCCTTCATGCACTACGAGTGCGAACTCGCCGTCGTGATCGGCCGAACGGCGCGGAACGTCGAGCGCGAAAACGCCATGCAGCACGTGGCCGGCTACATGATCGCCAACGACTACGCGATCCGCGACTACCTGGAAAACTATTACCGCCCCAACCTGCGTGTGAAGAATCGCGACGGCGGCACGGTGCTGGGCCCCTGGTTCGTCGATGCGGCAGATGTGGAAGACGTCACGCAACTTGAATTGCGCACGTTCGTAAACGGCACGCGGCAACAGCACGGCAACACGCGCGATCTCGTCACCGACATCCCCGCGTTGATCGAATACCTGAGCAGCTTCATGACGCTTGCGCCCGGCGATGTGATTCTAACCGGCACACCGGAGGGCATCGTCAACGTCGATGCGGGCGACGAAGTGGTCTGCGAGATCGACGGCCTTGGCCGTCTCGTCAATACGATTGCATCCGACGCGGACTTCAACCGCGCCTGATCGACTGCTTTACATAGGATCGGAGTAAGCGCTAAAGCGCTAACTCCAATCGACAGCGAATAGAGAAAGGACGAGGCAATGCGAATCGAACATCTGATCAACGGCAAATCGAGCGTCGCGCGTGATTACTTCGAGACCGTCAATCCGGCCACGCAAGACGTGCTCGCTGAAGTCGCACGCGGCGGCGCGGAAGAAGTCGGCGCCGCCGTGCGCGCGGCCAGAGACTCGTTTCCCGCATGGGCCGGCAAGCCCGCCGCTGAACGCGCGAAGCTCGTGCGCAAGCTCGGCGAATTGATCGCGAAGAACGTGCCGGACATCTCGGAGACCGAAACGAAGGACACCGGTCAGACGATCTCGCAGACGCGCAAACAACTCGTGCCGCGTGCCGCCGACAATTTCAGCTACTTCGCCGAGATGTGCACGCGTGTCGACGGCCATACGTACCCCACCGAGACGCATCTGAACTACACGCTGTTTCATCCGGTCGGCGTCTGCGCGCTGATTTCGCCGTGGAATGTGCCGTTCATGACGGCCACGTGGAAGGTCGCGCCCTGCCTCGCGTTCGGCAATACGGCCGTGCTCAAGATGAGCGAACTGTCGCCGCTCACCGCCTCGATGCTCGGCAATCTCGCGCTCGAAGCGGGCATTCCCGCAGGCGTGCTGAACGTCGTGCACGGCTTCGGCAAGGAAACAGGCGAACCACTCGTGGCGCACCCCGACGTGCATGCGGTGTCGTTCACGGGATCGACGGCCACCGGCAACCGCATCGTGCAAACCGCGGGCCTGAAGAAGTTTTCGATGGAACTGGGCGGCAAGTCGCCGTTCGTCATTTTCGACGACGCCGATTTCGAACGCGCGCTCGACGCCGCCGTGTTCATGATCTTCTCGAACAACGGCGAACGCTGCACGGCCGGCTCGCGCATTCTGGTGCAGCGTTCGATTTACGCGCGTTTTGCCGAGCGTTTCATCGAACGCGCGAAGCGCTTGACGGTGGGCGATCCGCTCGCCGACAGCACCATCGTCGGACCGATGATCAGCCAGGGGCATCTGGCGAAAGTGCGCAGCTATATCGAACTGGGTCCCAAAGAAGGCGCGACGCTCGCCTGTGGCGGCCTCGACACGCCCGACTTGCCCGAAGCAATGCGCAAAGGCAACTTCGTCGCGCCGACCGTATTCGTCGACGTCGACAACCGCATGCGGATCGCACAGGAAGAAATCTTCGGCCCGGTCGCGTGCCTGATTCCGTTCGACGACGAAGCCGATGCGATCAAACTCGCCAACGACATCTCTTACGGTCTGTCGAGCTACATCTGGACCGAGAACACGGGCCGCGCGCATCGCGTCGCCGCCGCGGTCGAAGCCGGCATGTGTTTCGTCAACAGTCAGAACGTGCGCGATCTGCGCCAGCCGTTCGGCGGCACCAAGGCATCGGGCGTGGGCCGCGAAGGCGGCACATGGAGCTACGACGTGTTCCTCGAACCGAAGAACGTGTGCGTGTCGCTCGGCTCACATCACATTCCGCGCTGGGGCGCTTGAACTCGCGGTCCATACCGGGCTTTTCCATCAAAACTTAATCCGCTTTACATGGGACCGGAGTAAGCGCTGAAGCGCTAACAAGGGTCGATGCTTTGCATGGGACCGGAGTAAGCGCTGAAGCGCTAACTCCGGTCGACACAGGAGATCGCGATGGGAAAACTCGCGTTGGCTGCAAAAGTGACTCACGTCCCGTCGCTGTATCTGTCCGAACTCGACGGTCCGCATAAAGGCTGCCGTCAGGCTGCGATCGACGGTCATTATGAAATCGGCCGGCGTTGCCGCGAACTGGGTGTGGATACGATCGTCGTGTTCGACGTTCATTGGCTGGTGAACAGCGAATACCACATTAATTGCGCACCGAAGTTCGAAGGCGTCTACACGAGCAATGAATTGCCGCACTTCATCAAGAACATGGCGTACGCGTATCCGGGCAATGTCGGGCTCGGCAATCTGATCGCGGAAGTCGCCAACGAAATGGGCGTCAAGAGCCGCGCGCACAGCGAGACCACGCTCGATCTCGAGTACGGCACGCTGGTGCCGATGCGCTATATGAATAGCGATCAGCATTTCAAGGCGGTCTCGGTAGCGGGCTGGTGCATGTGGCACGACCTCGCCACCAGCGCGCGTTTCGGGCTCGCGGTGCGCAAGGCGATCGAGGAGCGTTACGACGGCACCGTGGCGATTCTGGCGAGCGGTTCATTGAGCCACCACTTCGCCGACAACGGCACGGCCGAGCAGTTCATGCACAAGGTATGGAGTCCGTTCCTCGAGCTGATGGATCGCAAGGTGGTCGATCTCTGGGAATCCGGCGACTGGAAGACCTTCTGCGAAATGCTGCCGCTCTACAACGAGAAATGCTGGGGCGAAGGCGGCATGCACGATACCGCGATGCTGCTCGGCGCGCTCGGCTGGGATCGCTACGACGGCAAGGTGGAAGTCGTCACGCCGTATTTCGGCAGTTCGGGCACCGGCCAGATCAATGCGATCTTTCCTGTTACGCCCTTGCCCGCCTAAGTTTTCAGGAGTTCAACGTGCCGCATTTGACCTTGGAATACAGCGCCAATCTCGCCAGTGAAGACAGCATCAGCCAACTGTGCAAGACGCTGGCTCATTGCCTCGACGCACAACGCGAAAGTGGAAACGAAAGCGAACAGCATGTCTATCCGCTCGGCGGCATCCGCGTGCGCGCGTTGCGCTGCGAGCGGTACTGCATCGCCGATGGCCGGCCCGACGCCGCATTCCTGCATGCGAATCTGAAGATCGCCGCAGGCCGCTCGCAAGCCGTTAAAAAGGCGACCGGCGACGCGCTATTCGAGTTGATCAAACAGCACTTCGCCGCTGAGTTCGAACGGCAGGGCCTGGCCTTATCGCTTGAACTCAATGAATTCAGCGAAGCCGGCACGTGGAAGCACAACAATTTGCACGCGCGGCTTAAGGCATAGAACGCAGCCTATGCAGCGGCTCATAGAGATTCCATCATGCTAGACGAACAAACCATCCGCGATCTCGCGGCGCAACTCGACAACGCCGAGAAAACGCGCACGCAACTGCGCCACTTCTCCGCCGCGTATCCGCAGATGACCGTCGAGGACGGCTACGCGATCCAGCGCGAGTGGGTGAAGCTCAAGCTGGCCGAGGGCCACGTCATCAAGGGCCGCAAAATCGGCCTCACCTCGCGCGCGATGCAGCGTTCGTCGCAGATCGACGAACCCGACTATGCGCCGCTGCTCGACAGCATGTTCATCGAAAGCGGCCAGGACATCCGCGCGAATCGCTTCATTGCGCCGCGCGTGGAAGTGGAACTCGCGTTTATATTGAACAAGCCGTTGAAGGGGCCCGGCGTCACGCTGTTCGACGTGCTCGATGCCACGGCTTACGTAAGCCCCGCCGTGGAAATCATCGACGCGCGCATCGAACAGTTCGACCGCGAGACGAAAGCGCCGCGCAAGGTCTACGACACGATTTCGGACTTCGCGGCCAATGCGGGCATTGTTCTAGGCGGCCGTCCGGTTCGTCCGCTCGACGTCGATCTGCGCTGGGTCGGCGCGCTGCTGTACAAGAACGGCGCGGTGGAAGAAAGCGGCCTTGCGGCAGCGGTTTTGAATCATCCCGCGACCGGCGTCGCATGGCTCGCCAACAAGATCGCGCCATACGATGAAGCACTGAACGCGAACGACGTCATCCTGAGCGGCTCCTTCACGAGCCCGATTCCCGCGCGAGCCGGCGACACGTTTCATGTCGACTACGGTCCGCTGGGCGGCATTGGTTTGAATTTCATTTGAGCCTGCAGACATGTCCCTATCGAAAAACACATTCAAGCGAGCATTGGCTGAGGGCAAGCCGCAATTCGGTTTGTGGGCCGCGCTCGCCGATGCCTACGTAACCGAGTTGCTCGCCACCGCCGGCTTCGATTGGCTGCTGATCGACAACGAGCACGCGCCGAACGATATACGCAGTACGCTGGCGCAATTGCAGGCGGTCGCCGCCTACGCGTCGCATCCGGTGGTGCGTCCGGTGCGAAGCGACAGCGCGTTGATCAAGCAGTTGCTGGACATCGGCGCGCAGACCTTGCTGCTGCCGATGATCGATACCGCCGAACAGGCAGCCGATGCCGTAGCGGCAACACGTTATCCGCCGCAAGGCATTCGCGGCGTGGGCAGCACGTTGGCGCGCGCATCGCGTTGGAACCGGATACCGGATTATCTGAACTCTGCGGCACAGGAATTGTGCGTGCTGGTGCAGGTGGAAACGGTGCAAGGCATGAAGAATCTGTCAGCGATTGCAGGCGTGGAAGGCGTCGACGGCGTGTTTTTCGGACCGGCGGATTTGAGCGCGTCGATGGGCTTGCTCGGCAAACCGGGCGACGCGCGCGTGCGCGAAGCGATTTGCAGCGGCATCAAGACAGTACGCAGCGCAGGCAAGGCGGCGGGCGTGCTGGCACCCGATTCCGCGATTGCCGCTGAGTATCTCGCGGCCGGCGCCACGTTCGTGGCGGTCGGAACGGATACGGGCTTGCTGAGCCGCGCGGCGGCGGACCTGGCCGCCGCATACAGGGAAACGGCCGATACGGCGGCACCCGTCAAGGGCGGTTACTGACGGCGCACGGCCGCGATGCTCCGTCCGTCGCACCTGCCGGACGGCCGTACGGTTCGACCGCGGCGAGCGAAGACGATCAGTCGCCGGCGGGCCAAGGCAAGCCCAGTGCGGACCAATCCAGCTCCACGCCGATGACTGATCGCCCGGCAGCAAACTGCACCGCCAGCGTCACAGCGATACAAGGCCTGCCGCTTGCGAGAGAAAGATAAGGATTGCTCGCCACTGCAACACCAGGCAACAGAACCGCATTCCGGAAGTAAGGCCGATGATCCCACCTGGCGTCGCGAGGATTAGCCACCGGATGCAGCGAAGCGCCCTCGCTACGCCACGCCGGCCCCGGCAGCTCGTGCCCGATCTGCCTGCCGGCATCGTCGAGAATGAAACAGCTGACGCAACGGTCCAATGTGGCGAGCAACGCGAACGCCTCCTCCATCGCGACGCCGCGCAGCAACGCATCGGCAGCGAGGCGCAACGCGGACCGGTACGGCTCCACCTCGGACTCGAACAACGCGTGCTGATGCGCCCGCCCCTGCGCGATCACGTTGAACGCGTCGTCAATGCGCCGGCGCACCGACTCCGGCGGCGCGATCTCCGCGGCCGGCCGGCCGAGCAGATAGCCTTGCGCGAAATCCACATTCGATTCCACCGCGAGAATCAACTCCTCGGTGGTCTCCACGCCCTCGACCACCACCAGCATCCCCGCATGATGCAGCAGCGACACGAGCTTCGGCAGGATCGGCTGCTCGTTGCCGTGCCCCGTCGCGCGAATCAGTTCGCCGTCGAGCTTGACGAGGTCCGGGCGGATCCTGAACAACCGGTCGAGGTTCGATTGACCCGCGCCGAAATCGTCGACGGCGATCAGGAAGCCGTGCGCACGGTACAAGGCCGCCGCCCGCGACATGTCGTCGACGCTCCCGCCATGCGACTCGAGAATCTCGAGAATCACCCGCTCGGGTTCGAGGCCGACCGCGCGCACCATCGCCGCGAGTTGGTCGGCATAGCCTTCCGCAATGAACGTGGCCGGCAGGATGTTGAGGAAGAGCCACGCCTCGGCGGGCAGCAGCGTGCGCGCGTGGCCCAGATGCACCGCGTGACTCGCGCGGTCGAGCGCGCCTTCGTCGCTGGACGGCCTCGGCGCGAACAGCACCACGGGCGGCACCAGCGTGCCGTCGTCCTGCTCGCCGCGCAACAACGCCTCGAAACCCACCTGCTTCTGATGCGACAAGCTATAGAGCGGCTGGAAGTGCGAGGCGAGATAGTAGTCCTCCCACCGATACCGCGGCGCCCCCGCCCCGCCTTCCGCGGATGCGTCGCCGGCAAGCAGATGCAACGGCTCGAACGGCAGCGCACGCTCGGCGCATACGCGGTTTCTGCCGGAGTGCTTGGCGCGCAGCAAGGCTTCGTCGGCGCGATCGAGCAGCACCATGATGGTCTCGCCGCTGCGATGTTGGGCCACGCCGAAGCTCGCGGTCAGATAGCCGTCCGGCCGCTCGATCGCGGCAATCGCGCCGCGCAGCCGCTCGGCCATCTGGAGCGCGCCCGTCAGACCGTCTTGCAGCAGCACCGCGAACTCCTCGCCGCCGACCCGGCTCACGCTGTCTTCCGCGGAGGTTGCTTCCATCAGC